>Ga0209113_1000010_pt1 | contig 46466 bp, 21 predicted proteins | sample TexAe_RefH0_O1_FD_187951 | JGI IMG/M metagenome (GOLD analysis project Ga0209113, IMG submission 187951) | Forest soil microbial communities from Davy Crockett National Forest, Groveton, Texas, USA - Texas A ecozone_RefH0_O1 (SPAdes) (version 2) | ecosystem: Environmental > Terrestrial > Soil >... | reverse complement strand
AAATATTTTTTTTTTTTTTTTTTTTTTCTATAAGATCTATTTTTTTATTGCTATTAATAATAATAATATTATAAATGTTGAATATTTAATTTATTATAATATTTTTTTAATAATAAAAAATAACAAACAAAATATATTTAAAAGAATGTTACTATTAAGTATTTTTATTTTCATATTATCAATTGCTATTAATTATAATCAAGTTCTTAATTCTTTATTCTTTTTAAGAATAGGCTTACTTATATTTGCTCTTACCGGAGTTATTTCTTTAAATGCTCTTTATATTCAGTCCATTGGATCAGGGATGGGGATTTATAGTGGTTTATTCCAAGTTACGGCTTTGACTCAATCATTTGATCTATTTATATTTATAATAGGTGCCTTAATTTTATTAGTATGACCTTCTAATAATAGTTATTATAAAAAATATATAAAAAATATAGAAACTATTAGTCTATGAGAAAATATTAATGTAATTTCAATTAAAAATTATCCTAGAGAATATGCTTTAATAACTTTAATTTCTACATTAGGTGCTAGTTTATTAATATCATCTTCCGATTTAATTTCTTTATATTTAAGTATAGAATTACAATCTTTTGGTGTATATATTTTAGCTTCTTTATATAAAAATTCGAGATCAGGAGTATCTGCTGGTTTAAAATATTTTTTATTAGGTAGTTTATCTTCTTGTATTATTTTATTAGGTGCTTCTATAATTTATACTTATACAGGTTTAACTCATTTTGATTCTATATATAGTTTTATAACTGTAAGTAATAATTCAGGTATAATACAAGGTATAAGTTTAGGTATTATTTTAATATTTATAGGATTATTTTTTAAAATTGGAGCAGCTCCTTTACATAATTGATCACCAGATGTTTATGATGATAGTCCAACTATTGTAACTATTTGATTAACTATAATGCCTAAAATATCTTTATTATTATTATTATTAGAATTATATATTAATATTGGTTTAATAGAATATAATTTTTCTTTTTATTCTACTGAAAATATTATTAATTCTATAGAAACTACAAATATAATAACTTATTTAAAAAATTTAATCTTAATAAGTTCTATATTATCTTTAATAATAGGAAGTACTTTAGGATTATCTCAATTAAAAATAAAAAGATTATTAGCTTATAGTACTATATCTCATTTAGGATATCTTTTATTAGCTTTAGCTATTAATACTGAACAATCTGTAGAATCTCTATTATTTTATATTATTCAATATTCTTTAACTAATTTAAATATTTTTTTAATAATAATTGCTTTAGGTCTATTTGTTCATTCTTTATTATTAAAAGATTCTTTAAATTCTATAGAATATGAAGGTTCTGAAAATGATATTCAATATATTACAAAACTTAAAGGTATCTTTTTTAATAATCCTTTATTAAGTTTAAGTTTAAGTATTTGTTTATTCTCTATGGCTGGTATTCCTCCATTAATTGGATTTTTTTCAAAACAATTTGTATTATATGCAGCTATTCAGAAAGGATATTATTTTATTAGTATTGTAGCTATAATCTTTAGTGTTATTAGTGCTTCTTATTATTTAAATATAATTAAAATTTTACATATTTCTGAAACAAATTCTAAATCTACTTTAATTAATTCTAATATTAATTCTAATACTAATATTAATTCTAATACTAATATTAATTCTAATATTAATTCTAATACTAATATTAATTCTAATTATGAGATTAGTTCTATTCATAGCTTTATTATATCAACTTTAACTATATCTATTATATTATTTATTTTAAAACCTTCAATATTATTAAATAGTACAGCCATACTTTCTTTAACTTTATTTAATTATTAATATGAATAATTTCATAATGCTTCTATTTTTAGTTCCTATTTTAGCATTAGTTTTATTACTTTTAAATGTAATTTTAGCTGTACATAAACCAGATGCAGAAAAAGTTAGTTCATACGAATGTGGTTTTATAAGTATTTATGGTCAAACTAGATCTAATTTTCAAATACATTTTTTTCTTGTTGCTTTATTATTCTTAATATTTGATCTGGAAATTTTATTAAGTTTCCCAATAGCTGTAAGTCTTTATACTGTTGGAAATTATGGTTTCACAATATTTATATTATTCTTTTTAGTATTAACTATCGGTTTTGTATTTGAAATTGGTAGTGGTGCAATCTCTATTAGTCCTTCTTTAAGCAATAAAACTAATTAATAAGTCCCTTTAAATTATCTATAATATTAAACAATAAAATTACCTTATAAAATATAATAATATAATAATATAATAGTATAATAATATAATAATATAATAATATAATAATTTTTAGTTTAATAAGATTTATAAGATTTATAAGATTTATAAGATTTTTAAGATTTTTAAGATTTATAAGATTTTTATAAGAATTTAATTATTTAATTAATTTATAATATAAAGTTTATAATTTAATAAATAAATTTAAATAAATAAATTTAAATAAATAAATTTAAAAAAAATAAATTTTAATAAATAAATTTTAATGAATAACTATAAAATTTATTTATATGCAAAATTCTATCTATAAGGATAGATTAAAATATAAGAGTGTAGTATCAATTGGTTAGTATCGTGATCTTCAAAATCATTGGAAGGTGTTCGAATCGCCTCACTCTTGTTACAATTCAATATATAAAGAATATAATTAAATATTAATTATAAAGACTGTAGCATAACAGGTAATGCGTCTCGCTCATAATGGGTTTAATCAGGGTTCAAGTCCCTGCGGTCTTATATTATTTCTATATAAAAATAATTATATATTTAAAAATATTAAAATAATTCTTAGATTAATATTAATTAAAAAATAATTTAATATAAATAAAATCTTTATAATATAATAATATAATAATATTAATTTTTTATTAAATGTATATCTAACTTTTTTTATTTTTATGATTAATTTATTAATAAATCAATATTACTTTATTAAAGTGTAAGGGTATTTGGTCGAGTCCGGTTTAAAACGCTCGTCTTGAAAACGAGTACTTCTAATAGAAGTCGTGAGTTCAAATCTCACAGTGCCCATTTTAAATTGATTTATGACTATTTATATTTAAAATAATCTTTCTGTTAGAAAAATTATAATTATTTTAAAGATTTTAACTTGTATTTACAAATAAAAAATTAAAATATTCAACATACTATTTAATAATTAATTATAAGTATTTATATACCCCTTTATATATATTATCTTTACAATATAATTGTAAATTTAATTTTAATATCTAAATTATTAAATTTAATTATAAATAAATTTAAATTTTAAGTAAAATTTTAAGCTCAATTTTAATAATTTGATTAATTAGTTTTAATTTTTATTAAATATTAAAAATTAACAAACTTAAAAAATTTTAAAAGAAAGGAAAAATTTTAAAATAATACTTAAATCTGATAAGATTGTATTAATCCTTTTAAAGAGCATAGAATTTTAAATTTATATTTAACTGAATATGCTTACTAATGAATATATTTCTAATTTATTAATTTATTAATTTATTAAAATAAAGAAATATTAATATAAATTCGTTAGTATAGTAATACTTTTGGTGTAACCAAATCCTTAACAAAATTTAATAATATTACATGAAAGATAATAATTTAAAACAAAATAAGATAATAGATGCTAAACCTTTATTAGCAGAAGTATCTCCTCTTATATCTGTACCTGTACAGAATAAAAAAAATTTTAATATTATAAAAGATTCTACACTTCATTCTTTTGTAAAATTAAATGCTAAAGTAAAAAAATATGAAAAAGAAACAAGTGTAGGTTATAAAAAAAGAGCTTTATCTTCTATACTTTTTAATAATAAAATAATTAATTATTTACAGACTTCTTCTAATAACTTAAGTTCAATTTTTAATAATAAAGATAAAAAAAATAAAATACTTAATATTAAAAATAATAATAAATCTTTTTTAAAATTTAATTTAAATAATTTAAAATATAACTATATGAATATAAATTCTGCTACTAAATATTATTTAGAAGATATATTACTATTATTAATAATATTCAGTAAAAATAATAATAAAAAAAATTTTTATGTAAAATTATTAAAAAAATTAATAAATAATAAAAATAGTAATTCTTTTAATAATAGTAATAAATTAAATAAATTTAATAATAAAACAGTTATTACTTCTATTAATCTTAATAATAAAATTCCATTATTATTAGAAAATTTAAAAAAAAAAGTTATTATAGCTAAATTTAAAGAAGAGAAATTTAATTTAATAAAAGAAGACAAAATAAATAAATTATTACAACAACAACCTTATATAGAACATAATTTAAAAATAAAAAATTATGGAAGTTTAGATCTTTATAAAGATACCAATTCTATGCATTATAAATCGTTACCTTTAGAAGATAAAAAACTTATAGATACTTTAATTTTAATTGATTTAAATAAATCTAATAATAAAATATTAACTAATTCTAATACTAATATAAATACTAATATATTACAAAAAACTTTAATGACCAAAAGACAATTTTTAAAAATAATAAATCCTTTTAATTCAAATATAGCTAGCAGTAATAATTTTATATATAATTTTAATAAAAAAAATAATTATAATATTTTTAAAAATGAAAAAAATATTTTTGCTATTTTAGAAGCAGCTTTTTTATCTATGGAAAGTTTAATTAGTAAACCTATTTTCTCAGTTAAACCTAAAAATGTTTTTATTTATTTATTTTTTTATTGAAAACCTTTTATTAAAAATAATTATTTAAATAAAATTATCCCTTGAAATAAAAAAAATAGTTTAAAAAAAATAAGAAATAAAATCTATTATTCTAAAAATTCTTCTAAATTTGCTATAATATTTGAAAATAAATTAAAAAATTTAAGTATAATTTTAACAAAAATATTTAAAAAACCTGTTCATCTTCATTTTACAAGAATTTATTATCCTTATAATGATAGTAATATATTAGCAGGACTTATTGGATTCTTAAGTTTCTTTATTAAATTTAGATTTATTAGTAAACAAATTGTTAAAAAAGTTATTTTTAGAATTAGAAAAAGAAGATTATTTAGATTGAAATATAGATTTATTCCTTCTATTGTAACTGGTATTAATATAAAATTAGGTGGACGAATATTAACTCCTAGAACAAAAAGAAAAATAAAATCTAGAAAAATACAATGAGGAAGTTTAGCTAGAAGTAATAATAATATTAGAGGTAACTCTAGATTTACTAATAAAAATAGAACTGGAGCATTTAGTATTAGTATTAAAAATAATTCTATTGTTTTTTAACTAATTAATAAATACACCTTACCCTTTCTTTAATTATATTCTTAATGAAAGAATATTTATTTTTTTATATATTATATACTCCCTTTTCTTTAATTAGAGATAAGTATATATTTAAATTATAATTTAAAACAAAATATTTATTCTTAGAAAATTATTTAAATTTTAAAGAAAGTTATTTAAAGAAAGTTATTTAAAGAAAGTTATGTTTATAATTAAATAATTATATGAATAATTATATGAATAATTATATAAATAATTATATAAATAATTATATAAATAATATAGTTTTAAATAAAATAAAACTTTAAAAGAGAATAAGAAATATTGCAAAAAGCATATAAAATATAACAATTAAAAATTGTTTAATAATTATTGTAAGAATTTAATTTTGGTTCCGATTGAACGTTTTTCAGTAGTTTTAAGACATGCGAATCGTTATTTCCTAAATATTTACTAAATTAAGAAATAAGGTGTAAAGGTGAGTATGGTAAATAAGATACCCTTTAGTCTTTTTAAATAAGAGATAAAAAAATTTTAATTAAATTTTAATAATTTGAAATTAAAATTAAAAAGGAAATTTTCCGCTTTAGGATTCTATTTATTTTGTTTAGGTAGTTGGTGGGGTAAATGCCTACCAAGCCGATGATCAAAAGCCAAGTTTGATAGAACAAATGGCCACATAGGGAATGAAATCTCCCTAGTAGCGGTAGCTACCAGCAGTCAAGAATCTTAGTCAATGCTCGCAAGAGTGAACTAGCTAACTGAAATCTTCTTTTTACTGCAAAACTAAAGGGTAAAAAGTCACATAGTTGAACAAAAGATAAGGTAAAGGATAATAATGATATTACTTTACTATAGTGTTGTCTAAAATTGGTGCCAGAAGACTCGGTAAGGCCAAAAACGCAAACGTTAGTCATCTTTATCAGGCGTAAAGGGTTTGTAGGCGGCTTTTATATTATTCAATAAATACAAATAAAGATTTATTAAAATTTTTTTAAATATGAATACCCTCGAAAGTAAAATTTATTATTATTACTTAAAAAAAATAATAATAATTCAGAAATTAAAAAAATTAAATCTGTAATGATTTATAAATATTATATTTTTTTAAAATACAGTTATAAACTTAATATTTATTTATTATAGTTAGAAACTATATTGTTATATAATAATAATATAATAATAATTTGTTATTGTACTTCATATTGAAAGGAAAACAAAATTTAAAAAATTAGAATAAGACAATTAAAAGCTAGAATCTAATAGAGGTTAAATTATATAATACTTAAAGTAGGGGTTAAATCCTTAGAGATTAAGTAGAATATTAAGGGCGAAGGCTTTTTTTCCACTACAGAATTTATAATAATAACTATCTATTATTTTTTTAATATTTTCATTAAATAATAAATAATAAATATAATATTATAAAGATTGACGCTGAGAAACGAAGGGGAGGATAGGAAATAGGATTAGATACCCAGATACCCCTCCCTGTCAACGATGAATGGTAATTTCTAGTTAGATAAAAAAATCAATTATTAGTTTTAATGTTAACACGTTAACCATTCCGCCTTGTGAGTACGACTGCAAAGTTGAAAACAAAAAAATTAGTCGGTTTCGGAGCAAACGAAGTGAAGCATGTTATTTAATACGATAGTACGCGTACAATCTTACCAGTGCTTGCATATCTATCTTTTTTAATTATATTTTTATTTTTAATAAAGAGGTATATTTTTAGAATTTTATTCTTTTTTTTATATACTAAGATACAGGTGTTGCATGGCTGTCTTCAGTCCGTGTCTTGAGAACTTAGGTTAATTCCGCTAACGGACAAAATCCCTTTTATTAATTTAAAAAATCTACTTAATAAATAATGTTATCCTATAAGGTTTCATTTGGGGCTAAGACAAGTCGTTATGGCCCTTATGCACTGGGCTATAGACGTGCCACAAGAACTTTTACAAAGTGATGCAAGACTGTTTCCTTTTAAAAAATAAAACATTTAAAGGAAAATAAGGAGGAGCTAATCATTAAAAAAAGTTAAAATAATACAATTTAGTCGGATTGTCGTCTGTAATTCGGTGACATGAAGAAGGAATTTCGAGTAATCGTTGATCATTAGACGCAACGGTGAAGCTTAAATCCGTTATGAACTAACTGTCTGTCGCTGGGAAGGAACTTATAATGAAGGAAAGAAAAAATTTGTTTTACTTTTTTCAGTTATTTTTATTACAAATTTCTAAAAATTTCTGTTAAGTTAATTAAGTTTTTATCAGTTCATTTGAGTAACATCTCAAAAGTCATAGCAGGGTAGCCGTACTGGAAAGTGCTGCTGGAAAATATAACACAATTAATAACCCCCTTTCTTTATTTTAATAATTTAATCAGAAGCGGTAAGATGTAAGAGGTTGCATTACTGCCTCATGAGCAGTCCGGTAGGTTCGACCCCTAAGCCGTTATATTTTTATAAATTAATCGTTTTTATAATTTTATGTATACATTTTATAATGATTAAATACTTTTTGTTTTTAATATTATAAAAATAGTTTATAATTAAATTTATAAATTATGAAATAATAAAATTTTATTTTAATTTATTATACTTTGTATAATATTGCATTGCTGTATATTATTTTAAGAAGGATTCTATTAATTAAAAAGATAAATTTTATAATTATTATTTTAATTAATTAAATTAATTCTTTTTAAATAAAATATATACTTGAATCTTAAAATATTCTATATTACGGAAAGGGATTAGCTGAGTGGTGTAGTAGTAATTTTACACATTATTGACAGAGGTTCGATTCCTCTATCTCTTATTAAAATTTTATAATAAAATTTACGAGTGTGCCGAAATTGGTAGCCGGGTAAATCTTAGGAATTTATATTTTGTTTAAATGTAAGAGTTCAAATCTCTTTACTCGTATCGTTCCTATAAAACGGGGATTATTAAATGAATAATTAAATTTTATTTATATAAACTACAGCTGCAACTATATTTTATTTAAAATAATAAATTATTCAGAGATTTAGTAAATATACTAGTAATAGTAATCTATATTTATTATTTAGAATAGATTTTTTATATTTAAATGTTTTAATTTTTAAATACAAATTATAAATTTCTTTTCTAAATAAATAGATTACACCACATAATGCACCTAAAAGAAAACAAAAAATGATGAATATTAACATATTTTAAAAACTTAAAAATTTGATTCTCTCTACTTATGTAGATATCTAGAGAATAGGTTCTGTTTAATTAAATTAATTAAATTAATTAAACAACAAATCTAATATAACTTAGATTTTATGATGAAATGAATAGATAATAAGAATTTCACATCTTATTATAATGAACCTTTGGCGTTGTATTTTCTTTGAGATCGTCTAAAAAGACTATATTAATATATTAAGATTATTCATTATAAGATTATATGTCCTATTTTCATAAAATTTATATACTTTATCAATATTTTCAATATCTATATTTTTAATATCTAATAAATTTTTATGAATTTTAATATAATTTTTAATTAAATATAAAGTTGATAATGTATTTTCATTAACATTCTCTGCATGTTCTAATAAAATTTCATATTTTCCAAACATAACTTTTAAGAAAATGTATAACTCAGATATTCTTTCATGTACACTTTCTTCTTCTATATCTGGAAAAAATACTTTTTCAATATCAAAACATATTTTAAAAAATAAATCTTGATGATCATTATCAGCATCAATTTTGAATGGTATATCATAATCATTATCATTTTTTAATGTTCCTAATATATCTGATACTATGTTAATATTTTCAATATTACTCAATTGATTATTTTCAATATTTTCGTTAGTATTACTTTTACTCGAAGATATTGGAACTATATTAGATGATGAATTATCTATATCATGATTTGCTGAATTATCTATATCTGAAGATGATGTAGATATTAAATCAGTTGAAGATTCTATAACTTCTAATTTTTCCTTTCCTTTAACTGAAAATAATTGAGTGATTGATTCAGTTTTAGTTTCTGATAAATATTCATTACCGAATAAATCAGTCAATTTAGTTTGACTTATCTCTCGTTCTCTTTTTCATTCTAAAGGACTTTTTGAAGATGATGCAATAGGTGTAACTGTTCCACTAGAAGAAGTATCATTTAATGAAGCTGTAGTTATTTCAGCAATTGGAGTTGATGTTCCACTTTCACTAGATGTAATATCTGAAGTAGATGGTAACGATTCTTTTAATTTAGATCTTAAATCATCTAAATCATCTAAATCAATAGGATTTATATTACCATAACTATCAACATTTGGTCTAAATCTAGGGTTATTACCATCACCGTTACCTCTATTACCTCTAATATATTCAACTCATAAATCATATAACTGATTTATTGATAATCCATATATATAAAGACATCAACCTTTAATATCACTTCAATAAATATATCCAAAATATCCTAAACTTAGTAATAATCAAGAGAATGCAATCAATTTCAAATAATACATATATGAAAATGTATCTTCTTTCACAGGTCTAGGATTTTTTACATATTTATCTCGAAGACTTTCAAAAGAGTCATCTTCATCTAGTCTAGCTTTATGATATTCATGACGTTTAATTTTTATATTTTCATATAGATCTTTATTTTTAGTATCTATAGATTCTTTAACTTTAGATGTATTATTAAAAATATAATCCTTAACTTTAGTAAAAAATGTTTTAATACTTAAATTAAATAAAGTGAAGTTTAATACAAATGAATCATAAATTAATCATATAGTTGTAATAATATTATCATAGTTTATTGATATTAAATCAAAATTATTAGCTAAAATAATTGAACCTAATCAAATCAATCATCTAATCAATCTAAATTTATTTAATATATATCTTAATATAGCTAAAGGAACTAATATTTTCTTAAATATAATATAAATTGGACTAATTATAGGATTTTTAATTAATAATAAATCAATATTTTTAATACCTCTAAATAGATGATTAATAGAACTTTTTATTAAGGATAAAGAAAGTCATAACTATTCTTTAAATGAAAATGGATTAATTCTACTTTTATTTACAATAGTTTTAACACTATCTTTAATCACAGATCTAACATTTCTTTTTGTTTTAATATTTTTGGTTGCATAATTTCTTAAAAATAATCTTACTCTCAACTTCATGAAAATAATTTCTCAAATTAACACTATTTATAATTGAATTCTAATGTATAAAAAAGTTAAATATAGGTTTTAAATACATATAAATAATATCCTATATAGATATATTTAAAAATAATCTATGAGATATTATACTTCTATTTTAATTATAGGGGATTTATTTAGTTATTTTTTATGTAATAAATCTGCATTTTTATTTTCTCCATAGTTTTCAATTAGACTCGAACTAATAATTTATCCCTTGCGTAGGATATGCTATACCAATTTAACTATAAAAACTATTAAAACTATTAAAACTATAAAAAATAAAATAAAGAAAGGGGGTTATTATTGTGAAATAATTCTATAATTAATTTTATTATTATTAACTATTTTCTCATCATTAATGATATAAGGTTTAGTGTATTCAAATTTACCATTCTCAAAAATGATTTCTCTTTTAGAATCAGTAATTTGTAAAGTATATAACTCATTTATAACTTTGATATTACCATCAATAATATTTTTATTAAATTTACTATGTTCTAATTTTATAACATTATCTAAATTTAATAAAGATTTTAATTCAGAATAAGGTAGATTATTTTTATAACCTTTCACTTTAGTAAATTCATTATCATTAATGTCAATACCTCCGTATACTTTAGGAGCTATAAAAGTCATTTCTTTACATACCTTTTCTAATTTGAAATCACCAAGTTTATTAGAAGATTCTAATTCACTATCTGTAACTAATGAGTCTGTATCAGTCATTCAGATTTTAATTGAATGATCACCTAAATATTTTGCCATGATAATTCTACTATATGATGTAATAGAACTAGCAATAGAAATATTCACTGATGATTTAATAAATCCTTCATCATCATTTATAGTTTTAAAATCTTTATAAACGATTAATGATTTACCATTTTCTAAATCGATTATATCCTCTACTATTATAGTATCATTACTTATAAATTCTGATAATATATCATTATTTAGTATAATATTAGTACTTAGATGTATATCCATTCCAAATCGTCCATATAAACTATTCATTAATAATTTAGAAATTAAATACATAGAATCATTTTTATCTGTATTCTGTTTAATTTCGTAAAGTTTATCAATAAAATCTTCAAATAAATTAGCTCGATTAAATGAATAACCTTTCAATATTTCAAATTTATATCCATATTTTTCATAACATTTCATTTCCTCACTAAATATTCACATATTTCAAGATCCTAGAGGTGCCATAGTTCTAAAACCATGATCTGTTTTAACTCTAGTTTGTAATAATGGTCTTTCTAAATATTCAGGAGTAGTTACCTTTACATAAAAGAAACCAAATAAATCTAAAACTTTAAATCTAGAAATATCTCCTTCAAAGAATGTGATAGGTCCAACTGGCATATCAAAATATTTCATTGCTGTAGGATAAAGACTATTTACATCATAAATCTTTAAATTTTCACCATATGAATGATATACATCAGTATGACCTCCAGTATAACTCTCCCTAATATCATTGAACATTGTTCCACCAATTTTAGGAATAGTTTTAGCTTTTAGATAATTACTTCTATAAATAGCAAATGTTAATGAAGGTAGAGTTGGATATTTATGAATACTTACATTTCAGTTAATAAATATTAATTGACTAAACTTGTGTAATATTTCGTGAAGTGAAATACAATCCTGTTCACAATAGAATATTGTCTCTTTTTTAAGATCTCAATAGCTACTTGGAATATTATTATATTCATCTACGGAAATATTAGGTCATAGGTTAAAGTTAGGTTTAATACCAATATAATCAAGAGGAATGTTAGAATCATTTACAAATTCATAAGGAAAATATGATTTATTTGAAACTTGGAAAGATTTAGCTAATTTTCTTAATGAAGATGGTAAAATAAGATAACTATCTCTAATATAGAAAATCATATCTCCCTCTGTAGTTGGAATTTTAATCTTTAATTGAATAATTTTTCCATCTTTAATCATTGGAACTACATTCAAATTAGATGAAAGAATTTTTAATATGAAGATTCCATCGAATGCACTAAAGTTATGAGCATAAATAATTGAAGAATGATATTTACCTATGAATATAGATTCAAAGGCTTTTTTAATCATTTCTTCATGAGAATTAAAATCTGATAAGTAATAACTTCATGATTTCGAACCATCATAAAATGAAACACAATAAGGAATCATTACATTATCAATTAATCTAGTTTCTAAATCAAAAGTTAAGAAAGAGTTCTTTAAACGATTAGCTTTTTTAATTGGATTAATAAATCCAGTTTTTCTTTTATTAGCTTTAAATATAATTTTATTATTTTCAATTATATAAATTTGATCGTCTAAATATCTGATGAAAAAAGAGTTATTATTAGATTGAACATCTTTAAATGATAAAATTTTCACCTTATTTTTAAAAATAGTTACATCACTAATTGTTTCATCATCTTTTATAAATGATTTAACGTTAAAATATAAATCTCTTTTTATCATAAAATCATCTCAATCATCTAAGTTGTTACTTAAAGGTAAGGTGATTCCTTTGAAAGAAAATGTAACTGGATCTTTTTTAATTGTTAAAGAGTTTATGTTAGTTTTAATATTATTATCTATATCTAACATAATTTTGTAATTTAAAATTAATTCTGAAATTGTTAATGGCATATAACTTTCCATTTTTAAATTAGATTTAGTAGTTAATATTTGTTTAATAATATATAAATCATTAGAATTAGAGATAATTAAATTATTTAAAGTTTTATAACTACCATCAGAAAATTTTACTTTTAATAAAATAAAAATTTTATGATTAGAATCTAAATTATTAATGTTTTTTCAGAAATTATCAAGATGATCATTGATTGTTTCATCTGTAAAGATTTGATCATCTAATTTTAAATTAAATTTACTTCAATAATTTGGAATGATTAATGAAGTAGAGATTAAACCGCTGTAAATCCCCATCCCTGATCCAATGGACTGAATATAAAGATTAGTTACTATTCATATAATTATAGTAATAAATCCGGTAAGAGCAAATATCAACAAGCCTAATCGTAAAAAGAATAAAAAGGCCGAAGCAAGAACATGAATATTTATGTTAAAATTAAAGAAGCCGCAAAAACACAGAATGTTTTTAGAAAATAATATTATGTTTTTCATTCTTTTAAAAAATATATATAATATGTATAACTATGTTTTTTATAAATTTAAAAATGGAATGATACGAGAAACCAGAATTGAACTGGTGCCTAAGTTTTGGAAGAACCTCATTATACCACTTAACTATACTCGTTGTTAATTATTTATAAATAATTATTCTTTTTATTAATTATTGGAGAAAGATAGACTCGAACTATCATCCTTATAGTGCAAATATAATCGATTAACCAATTATCATATATCCCCTTAAATATAATTAAATCTTTATTATTAAAGAAATTTGTTATTTAAAAGATCTAAACACACAATTCTTTTATATTTAAATAAACAACAAAATTATATCACAATATAAATGAATTATTTATTTTTTATCAATTATTATAGATTTTATTTATAATTAATATAAAATTTATTCTGAGAAATTATTAAAAATATAATTTCATAAGTTCAAAATTTAAGAATTTAAGAATTTAAGAATTTAAGAATTTAAGAATTTTTTATATAAATGAAAACACCTGGACTTGAACCAGGACTTTCTCCTTAAAAGGGAGACACTCCAGCCATTCGAGTTCTGTCTCCTTAATAAATATTAATAAATATTAATAAAAAGAATAAAAACTGAGTCAATCAGGCTCGAACTGATATTAGCCATTACCAAAAAATGGTGTTTTTCCAAAATTAAACTACAACTCAAATTTATTTTTTTTAGTTGAATAAAAATATATAGCCGAAAATTGGAATTGAACCATTAACTAGTTCTTACAAGGAACTCGTTTTACCAATTAAACTATTCCGGCTTTTAATATAATTATATAATTATATAATTAAATAAGAAATATTTTATTATTAAAGATTTTATTAAATAGCTGCCCTGGAATGAAATCGAATCACTTTCTCTCCTTCTTCAGAGGAGCGCTTTAACCATTAAGCCACCAAGGCTATATTTATTTATTTCTTTTAATTTCTTTAATTTCTTTAATTTCTTTTAATTTCTTTAATAAAATAGAATTTATATTTATATAAAAATATAAACTATTAAAATTATTTAAAAAATAAATATGTTTTTCTTATACTTTATTATATTAATAACTAATTTTTAATTTTTAAAATATTTAAAAAAGCTAAGTAAAATAATTAATTAGATAGATACTAATTATTTTTATTATTTATAATTAATTATTTAAATAAAGAATTAAAGAATAAAGTTAACAGTTATTATTATATAATAGAAATTTTAGTTTATTTATTATTTAATAAGTTATAAATTAAAATAAGGGGAATGTATTATTATATTTTTAAGAATAGATAAAAAAGTAGTTATATCTAATCTAATAAAAAATAATTAATTTTTATTATTTAATTTTTTAATATAAAATCTTATAACTTGTTGTAAAGTGTAAGAAGGTAAAATATATTTAGAAAAAATATAAATTAAAGAAATTAAAGTTAAAAATAAAAAAGATAATTGGTTAATAAAATAAAATGGTATTAATTGTGGCATATTTTAAATATTAAAATAAAATTAATTCTCTTTGTTAAATATTATAATTTATTTATTAATATTTTAACAAATATATAGAGAATAGTCTCTGTTTAAAAAAATAAAAATTTAAACAACATATCAAATATAATTTTTAAAATAATTATATGATAATAATAACTAATAGATCCATACTTACTTAAATTTTATTATTTAAAACTATAACTAATAAAAATAAATTGTTTATAGTAAAAATAATTTATAAAATTATAGTTTGTAAGGATAATGAGACTTTGGCGATTTAAATGGTAATTACTATTAAATAAAAGAAAATATTTAGAGAAGTAATAAAAAGAATAAAAATATTTATAAATTTTCTGTTAAATTAATTATAATAAATAATTCTTTATTATAAAAATTTTATTGTTTAAATATAAAATATATTAATTAATTAAATATAAAATAAAAATAATTAATTTTTATTATTTTTATTAGAATGTAAAATAATAGGAGCTATCATACTTAATAATAATATTATACTACATATTATAAGTCATATAGCATCATAAGTATAAAGTACATGTCCAATAGCTTCTATTTGTGTAAAATTAATAATAGAAGTATCTGCAATAAAAGGACTTATAGCAATTTGAACATCATTATAATCATAATTAGTTATTGTATTATTTAAAATAATAGAACTAAAATTTATTAATAAATTTAAACAATAAGAAAAAATAGAAATATCATTAAGAGTAAAAGGTAAAATATTTAATATTTCATAAATAAATAAAAAAGCAATAGCAAAAGCTAATGGTAAGTTTTTAGTATATTGACTACCTACTTCTTGAATTTCAGTTAAATTAATATTAATCATCATAATAACAAATAAGAAAAGAACTGTAATAGCTCCTATATAAATTATTATATAAGAGATACCTAGAAAATTTATTCCAGTTAATAATAAATAACCAGCTGCATTACAAAACACAGAAATTAAAAAAACTACTGATATAACTGGATTTTTAGAAGTAATAACTAAAAGACTTGAAAATAAAGTAGTAAAAGCTAAAATATCAATAAAAATTTGTTTCATTAAAAAATATATATATATTATTAGTCTACATTAATATTAATTAGAATTTTTATTAATGTTCGATCTTTTAGTTAAGTTTGTTATAACTTGAACGAATATGACTTTAAACAAAAAGTATGTTTATTTTTTGTAGGTTTAACCAAGAGATATTTAATTATAAAAAATTAGTTACAAATATTTTAATATAACTACTAACAATTATATTTACTTTTATAACTAGTATTAATAAATTAGTATAGAAAAGTTTTTTTATTTAATAGTAGTTTAAAATATTAAGTTAAATTTTAGGAGAAATTTAATAAATAATTTTTATAATACAAAATAATAATTTAATTTAGTAATTTAAGTATATTACTTAAATCCATATACTTTAATATTATTATAATTTTATTATAATTAGTGTTAATTTATTTATAAACAATTAAATTTTTTAATAATAAATAAATTATTTAATTAAATAAATTTTATTTAATAAAAAGTTCGCTAGTATAATTATTTAAATATATATTTAAATTATACATAAATTAATAGAATTAATTTAAAATGCGAATACATAATAAATATTATATTAATTGTGATTATATTTTATATAAATTTTAAGTATATAATATTATAAAACAATTAGTATTTAAATATAATGTAATAAGAAAGTTTTATTTAAAAATTATTTTTAAATATAATAGAGGAATATAGAATATTTATCAATATTTTGATGTTTTAATATTTTATTATTAAAATAATTTTTAATTAAGAATTTTGTATAATGCTACTTAAAATAGCTATTCTTATAAATTAATGAAATTAAATTTAGAATATTTTTATATTAAAGTAAATTTTTAAAGCTTTAATTTATTAAAAACATCCATTTAATTTCTGTTAAAATATCATTTAATTATATAGAATAAATATAAAAAAATATTAAATTCTTATATATAAATATCATTTAATTAGACTCAAACTAATAATTATTCCTTCGCAGAGGAAAAGTTATATCTTTTTTAACTATAAATGATTTTTAATTTATTAGTAATATATATTTTAAATATATATTTAAATTTTATTGATTTTTAAATTTATTAAAAATGAATACAAATATTCTAAGTTTCTTTCTCAGAAACAAATAATTATTAATTTATATATTATACTTTTATATGTAAATAAAAACAAAAAAGAAATATATTATATAAATTATATATTTTAGGAGATAATTAAATAAATATTTTAATTTTATAACTAGAATATGATATTAGTTATAAATTAATAAGAAGAAGATCAATATTAATCATAAATAAACAAAGACTTTTTATCAATAATATGTTTCAAGTTAAATAATATTAAGAAAATTTATGTCTGTAAACTAAGATCTTATATATTCTTAGATATTTGTTTTCTAAAAATCTATTATATAATTACTAACTAAAATAGTTATTATATTATAAAGACAAAACAAAATAAAGATAGAACTAAATAAATAAAAAAAGCCTTAATAAATCAATATAATCTATTAAATTATTTCCACCTTTAGATATTAATTATAAGATTTTAAACACGGAATCTAATTTTTGTATATCTATATAATTAAAAACAAAAACTAATAATTTGTCAATAATAGTTTTACTAATTATTATATTCTTTCTAAAAAAAATTTAAATATCATTTTATTACTATTAGTAACAAAGATATAGTTAGAATTTATAATTATATATTTAATTATTTAATTATTAAATTATTTAATTATTTAATTATTTAATAAAAACTAAATTGTCAATTTTTATAAAATTTGTTGTAAATTAAGAAAAAAAGTTTTATTAAAATAGGTTCTTAAAAAAAGCTAATTATTAACAAAAAAAAAAATACTTGATTATTATTTAATTATAAAGAAAAAATATTCTTATATATTTAATTATTTCTACTTATGATTATATAAAGTATTAAATTTACATAAAAAATACAATTAATAATTTAAATTTTATAAATCTAAAAAATTATATACAAATCTTAAAAGTAAAAATAAAATATTATAATTAAACACTTATTGATAAATAATTTATACTCTGAGAAATCATTTAAATTAAAGTCTAATAATAAATATTTAAATAATTAAATATATAAATAAAAAACAAAAATTAAAATAATAATTATTTTTATTATAATTTGAACAATTTTATACATCAAGTCTATTAAATAAATTAGTAATGCTAAACTCAAAACTTTACAGCTATTACATTTGCATCCTATCTAAGAAATGTTCTATTTCTTAAAATTTTTTTAAGATAACTCTTAAAAGATAGTATCTAGGGGTTAGTTTCTTGCTTGATATTCATTCAGCATTTAACTATTATGTTTGTGGCTACCCAACTATGAATTCCAGTTACTAAAAAATATAAAAATTTTATTAAATAAATATAAATAATTTATACATAAAATTTTCTCTAGAATAATAATCTTAACTTTATTAATTAGAATTTATATACTATCTTTTCTAAGACAATGTCAAGATAAGTCTTAAATTAATTATTATAAAAAATAAAACTAAAAAAAAATTTAAAGTAGATAGAAATATGTAACTTTAGACAATTGGTACACTATAGAAACACAGCCTATTGATCCTTTCGTACTAGAAGGTCTGCCCCTTTTTACTATTTATTACTCAAGAAGATAGGGACCATACTGACTTACGTCGTATTAAACCCAACTCGCGTACCCTTTTAATCGGCGAACAGCCGAACCCTTCCAAGCTTCTTCACCCGGAGGATAGGATGAGTCGACATCGAGGTGCCAAACAGCTAGGACAATGTGTACTCTCGCCAGCTATCAGCCTGTTATCCCTAGCGTAACTTTTATCGATTGATCCCCGCCAATTCCATTTTATAGCGAAGGGTCACTATGCCCTACTTACGTATCTGTGCGACTCCTAAGTCTTTCAGTTAGGCATGCTTTCCGCCATTACACTCTCCGTAACCATTCACTGGTAAATTGATCTCCATTCAATTTCTAGCTATACCTTCTATTCAATAAAATATTTTGTTTTAAGAATAAACAACTTTATTATACAGATATTTTTAGAAAATCTAAAAAAAATAAGTAATTAATTATAAAGTATTTATTTGTTTGTATATACTTATATTATCTAAATCTTTTCTAAAAGAAAAGTTAAAGTTAAAAATAAATAATTAATTAAGAAATATTTGGATGTACTTTGCTACTTTATTAAAGACGACCGCCCCAGTCAAACTGTCCATTAGTAATATCTCCCTTTACGTTTCTACAATTAGAATTGTAATGTTATCCCTATTTTGTACTTTATAGGTGTTCTAATTATACGAAGGTATAACAAAAAACAAATTTTTTTTCGAAGGTTTTCCAATCTTGTCTTTCGACATCCCTAATTTCTATTAAAAAAAAGTTTGAGATTTGTGATTACTAACTACAGTAAAGCTGCATAGGGTCTTCCCGTCCCCCTTGAGTTAGTGAGCATCTGCACTCACAATTCAATTTCACTGAGCAAGTTGTAGAGACAGTGAAACCATCGTTGGACTATTGATACTCGACCACATTTAATGGCCAATTGATTTTGCTACCTTTGGATCCTCATAGTTAAGACCGCTATTTACCAGACTTTCGATTAGTAACAATAAATTATCACCTCTCTTATGTTAATGGCATTGAGCAAATTTCATCCAGAATACTATGATATTAATCATTGCTCTGAATTGTGTTTTTAGTAAACAGTCGTGGCTTCCGATTTTATTATACCGCCATTATTAGATATGATATAATTAATTAATTAATTAAAATTAATATTTGCTAATGCTAAATATATATTTATTATTTATAATTATACGAGCTAGGTATAATATAAAGAATTTATCATACTATAAATATTATCTTTAAAATTAGATTTCAACCTCTCCCTTCAACTTTATTTAATTAAAAATAAAATTTACGTGTTTAGTTTAATATTTTATGAACGGTTCCTCTTATTGTCTAACTTATGAGGAGAATTTGCCGAGTTCCTTAACAACTTTTAGCTCTACGCCTTAGTATACTCTACCTACGAACCTTTGTTGGTTTAGGGTACGGTATTAAAATTAAATCAAATTTTATTTACTTATATCTGTATAAAAGTAAATCTTTGAATAAACTTAATAAAAATTGATAACTAGTATCTTTATTAAGATTAATTAAATAAAATTATTCAAAGAAAACGAATAATAAATTCGATAAATCTGAAAGTACTTAATTTTATATTATATTTTTCCTGATCCTTTACCTATTACACTTATAGTTACTATAATTATTTATATGTATCGCATATAAAGTCTCTCTGGAATTTATATATAATTAAATATATTTATTCAAAAAAAATATATAGAATTACTCTTATTCTTGTAAATTAAAATTTTTAAATTTTTAATTACCGAAATTTTTTTTTCCATTAGCAATTTTAAATAATTAAAGAGCTATTAAATTTGTAACACCTAATAGTTTATAATTTATAACTATTTTTTTTCTTTCTTTAATTATTAGACAGAGAGTTAGTTATTCTCATATTTCAAATAAAAATTAAATAATAAATTAAAAATTATTATTTATTCAGAGATATTATTATTAAATATCTGTTACATTATTAAAATTTTAATAATTTGTAACTAAAATGGATCTATAAATATAAATTATATTATATTTTTAAATAAAATTTAAGGTTAAATATATAATTCTTAGCTAAGAATTAATTATAAAACTAAAAATAATAATTTAATTAGAATAAAAATTAAACCTTTTTAAATAACTGTAAACCCAAAATATTAGGTAACTTAAAGTTTACAAATTTAAAATGTTAATTCCATTTTACCTATTTTTTTAAGAATAAGAAAGATAATAAATTTATTTATTACCTTAGAGTAATAACGTGTATAATAATTTTAAACAAGGATGTTATATTTAAATAATAATCATCAGTTTTAGCTTTAGCTTAAAAAACCTTAGATACCGATATAACATAAGGCGGTTTAACCTTTCCTTATAACCCTTTCGTTTTCGGCGAGAAGTATTATTAACTTCTTTTACGTTACTCATGTCAGCATTATCTCTTCAGATTCTTCTTAATAATGAAACACTATTGTTCTTTAGTAATCTGAATGTTCTACTACCTAATTATAATATTTTTTTTTATTATTAACCAAATTTAAAATTAGAAAATGAAAAGAATTATGGTTATTTTTTAGTATTTTTTTTTTATTTATTATAATTAACAAGATATCGGTTGATTATTTAGACCCGTTAAATTTTTGGTGCAAAGATATGTAAACTGCTACGTTGTTACAACGGTCTTTAAAAGATAGCGACTACCAGGCTCACTTTACAGCGGTATTCAATGTATTACATCCTTATTTTCACTTAATAATCATTAGGGACCTTGATTCTTGTTCTCGGCTGTTTCCGTTTTGACTATCCAACTTAGCATGAATAGTCTGAATATCTATCATCAATTTATGTACTTCCGAGATTCGATTCCATTGGAAAGATTTCTAAGTCCCCTCAACCTAAACGCTTAATAGTAATTATTCAAATTATTATAATGTTTAAAGAATAATAATTTTTGAATAAACTAAAATTTGTTGGGAATCACAGTACTGTACCTCCATAAATTTAATTGTTTTTATATTAACATTAGATAGATGTCATACTTATATATGTTTCGTAGAAAACCAGCTATCACCAGTTTAGATTGGCATTTCACCGCTTTCCAATAATCATCGGAGAATATTGCAACATTCACCCGTTCGATCTATTATAATCTGTTATTGGAAAGATCAACTGGCTTCGGGTCTAATAAAAGTAACTTATCCAACACTAATTAAAAAAATAATAGACTTATTTGTTTTTAATTTTTTAAATTTAAAGAATCAAAGAATCAAATAAGGAATTATTTTTTATAAAGATTCTTTTAAAAATTTTTATATAATATTAGTTCAGTCGCTTTCGCTAGGGCTTTTAACCTTGCTACTCTTATTAACTTGCTGACCCATTATGCAAAAGGTACGCCGTCATTTTATTTAAAACTTCGACTGCTTATAGAGTTACTAATTCAAGATCTATTTCATTCCGATTATTTAATTACGTCTACTTAATTAAATTTTATTATGTTTTAATTAAGTAAACTCCCAATTATATTTTTATAATATAAAAATAATAAAATATATCGTGGCTTTGTTAACAAACACCTCTTCTTTTTCAACTTTCCTTTACAGTACTTTTCACTATCGCTAAATTTATAATACTTAGCCTTAGAGGATGGTACCCCTATATTCCGACAAGTTTACTCTCATCGTACTATTTGATTTTATAAAATATATTTTTTTACAGGTCTGTTTACCTTCTATGGCATAATAGAGTGTGGTTAGCTATTATCTTAAAAAAATTTTTATTTTATATTAGGCTTTTCCGATTTCACTCACCATTACTTTCGGAGTCTCGGTTGATTTCCTTTCCTTTCCCTACTGAAATGTTTTACTTCGGGAAGTTTAAATTAAAAGGTTTCCCTTAGGATCGCCAATTTTTATATACCTTAAAATTTCTTTAATAAAGGTGTTTACAGAAACAGTTTGTCCTAATTAAAGTTTTTAAAGAATAAAAACAATTACCAATTTTTATTACATTTGTATACTTATTAATTTTTAATAAATATATAAATGTTTGGTAAAGCTTTTAAACTGGTGTTGGCTTTTGGAAGATTCCTCCTTTTTTATAAATTTGCTAGTTATCCTTAATAACTCCTTTAAATTACTAATTTGATGTTTATACTAAATTGTCATCGATACTTTTAGATTTTTATAGTACTTAAAACTATATAATTTGTATAATTAAAATAATAAAAACAAAACTAGTTACAAAAGGGAATATATAATATATAAAAAAATAAATAATTTTACTAAAAATATTTTATTAAAATATTTAAATTTATATAGTTTTGTATAATTAAGTTTAATTATTATTTATTTGATGGATTAGAATTAATATTTTTTAATCCTAAATCTAATATTGTATTTTCAAAGATACCTATCATAGGTACTACTATTAAAAATCAAGCAAAATAATAAATTGTAGCTATTTGACCTATTAAAACAAAAGGTTCTTCAGGATGTTGTGAACCTATTCACATTAAAATTAAAAAATCTACTACTAAAGATCAGAAAGCAAATTTCATTAAAGGTCTAAATTGAGCTCCTCTGATTCTAGCCACATCTGTTAAAGGTAATATTAATAAAATTAATAAAGAACCAAACATTGCTACAACTCCTAATAATTTATTAGGAATAGATCTCAATATAGCATAAAAAGGTAATAAATCATTTTTATATATAAATATAAATTATTTTTTTTTTTTAATTAATTTTGTATAGAATATCAGCAAACAGATACTTAGAATTTAGATCTATAAATTATAAAATATAAATAATAAGATCTAAATAAAGCTTATAAAGTACTTTTTAATAAGCTGCTAATGTAAAATCAGAAGTATTTAAATGTAAACATTTATTTTTAAGAGTGAAGCGTTCATAATTTCATAAGCTATTCTTTTCTAAAAAAGTTAAATAATTACTTATATTTAAAGGTATTATTTTTTTATTTAGTATAGAAGGTTGTTATATTAAAAGTTTAAGCTATAAGTCTTTGTTGATAAAGAAATTATAATTTAAGTATTGTTAAGTTTGTATCTTTAATTAATTTATAATTATATAATTATATATATCCCTAATTTTTCAATTAAGGTTGGACTATATCTTCATCCTTAAGGCTATTAAGGAGCTGCACGTTTAGTCTCTGAGGATACTACTAAGATTCTTTAATCTTTTGGTTTCCTGCTGATTGCCCATTGTATTATCTTTAAGATTTTTATTTATATATATAAAAAAATACGACTTAAAGCTTTAGGGTTTTCCATCATACGGTGAAGTTTATTTTTCATAAGATTACTCTTAAGCATGACATTTATGTTTATCATTCAGGAACTATTGAAGCTGGTGTACTCATAGGATTAGCAGGTATATAATTATCACTATGACCTAAAGCATTAGGATAAAAAAATACCATTATTGATAAAACAAGAAAAAATGCAAAAATAGTTACAAGATCTTTAAAAGTAAAATAAGGATGCATTCCAATTCTATCACCATTTGAAAGCACTCCATTAGGATTATTAGAACCATGTGTATGAAGAGCCATTAAATGAGCTATAGCTAAAGCTGCTAATACAAAAGGTAATAAATAATGAAGAGAAAAAAATCTATTTAAAGTAGCATTACTTACAGAAAAACCACCTCAAATTAATTCTACTAAATCTTGTCCAAAATAAGGTATTGCACTTAATAAATTAGTAATAACAGTTGCACCTCATAAACTCATTTGTCCATAAGGTAATACATACTTACTTACTTAATATTATTAGTTATTAAAATATTAAGGAAAACAAATTATAATTTTTTATTTTCTTAGTCATAAAATATTAAAAATATAGACTAATAAGTTTCGACTGTACATTAAGCATCATTTCAGATACCCATTAGTGAACCAGTCTGTCGCGATTATCTAGATAACCGACGATCTCTAATTTAGTTTATTGTTTGATCGTTTTCACTAACATTGCCAAATAATAAGTTATTTTATTATTCAATATTCATACAGAAATATTCCACTTTTTTCTATTTTTGTCTACATAGATATTGCATAGAAATATTTTTTGTGGGACTATATTCTAAATTAAATATAGAAATTAAACGATTAAACTCTGTGCATTTAACAAATTTAACAAATTTAACAAATTTAACAAATTTAATTAATTTAACTAATTTAACTTATTCTATAAATAAAAAATTTAAATAATTTTATAAAGGGTAGGTAGTTTTTACAATAATTAATCTTTATAATATTTTGTTTATTAATTATTTTTTAGTTTTAAGATTCTATATATTGTTTTATAATTATAATTTAAGATTGAGCCTTTTCTAAGTCTAATATATTAATATAAAATCAAAAATAGATTCTAAAATTTAGAATATAATTAATTTATATTTTTCATAGTAAAAGTTACTTATTAAAATTAGTTGTTATTATATATATTCTTAAATATCATTCTAAATATATAATTAGTTTTAAATAAATTAAAGTAAAATTTTATCATTCGCGGAATAGTTAATTAAATTAAGTATAATAATGTAAGAGTATTTTAATATAAATAATTTAATTAATTGTTTATATATTGAGTATGTCTTTATGCATGGTTTATATTTTATTATATTTAATTTAGAACATTTAGGGCTATTTTATTAACCCAAGAAGGCTATAGCCATCATAAGGATCAAAATGATTACTCCTATTGATCATACTAATACTCTAGGAGTTTTATAAGAACCGTAATATAAACCTCTAGCTATATGGGCATATACAAAAATAAAGAAGAAAGAAGCAACATTAGCATGTGTATATCTTACTGCTCATCCGGAATTAACATCTCTCATAATATGTTCTACAGATAAAAAAGCCATATCGGAATTAGGACAATAATGCATTGCTAAAAACACACCTGTTAAAATTTGTAAAATTAAACAAGTAGCTAATAAAGAACCAAAATTTCATAAATAAGAAATATTAGCTGGTTGTGGTGAATCCACAATATAAGAATTCACTAATCTTAAGATAGGATTTAATTTTAATATTCTCATGATAAGAAGCTAATTAATAAAATAATTTTTTTTTATATTTTAGTTTTCTTTTTATTATAATAAAATTTTTCGTATTATAGTTATATTAACTAATATTTAATTAATAGTTAGAAGTTATAAGTCTATAACTATAATTAAATAATTACTTATATTACTAATTATCAAAAGAAAATAAATAAAGTAATTAATAATTTAATAATAATTTAAATCATTTATTTTTTATATTATAATATATTTTTATATTTTTACATTTATATATAAAGATATATAATTTTCAGTTTGAAGATTTGTAAGAAGAAAGTAATTATTTAATAATATCTAATAACCTAAAGAATTTAACAATTTTTTAAATAGTTATAATTTAAAGGTAAAATTTTAATAAAATTAATAAATTTAAAAATAGTATTATTTTATTATGCTATTTAAACATAATAATAATAAATATTTTTATTAAAATAATTTAATAATACTAATATCAGTATTTAAACCAATGTTTTAATTATTAATTAAACTTTATATAAAGTTTTAATATTTTGCTCGTACATACAGAAATGAATCAAAATTTTTTTAAAAAAAAGATAAAATATTTTATATAAAAATTTATTTAGATAAAGAATAATTTTTTTTCTATAATTGTAAATTATTATTTTTAAAACTATTAGTTATCTTTTTAATATCTAAAAGACTTAGATAATTTTTAATATTTTAATTATTAAGATAAGTTATCTTTAAGTTATAATAAGGATCATTCTAAAACTAGAGATATAAATTATATAATTTAATTATTTAAATAATATTAGTTAATTATTTTTATACTTAAAAGTATTTAATATATAAAATTTTTAGATAATTTTTATTACCTAATATTTTTAAAGTTTTAATTTTATTATTATATATTTAATATAGCTTTAAATTAGCTTTATTATTATATATTTAATACTATCATTATTTATATTATTTAAATATTATAAAATATTAACACTGTAACAAATAAAATTAAAATTAATAATACAGAATTAAATTTAAAATAATTAGTATTATTAATTAACATAACATAATATAATATAATATAATATAATAAAATATAATAAAATATAATATTATAAAATATAATTAAAAATTTTGGATGTGACTTTGACGAAATTTAAAATAAACATAAGCCTAAGAAGATTTGAACTTCTACAAATTCTCTATCAAAAAATCATTCTACCATTAAATTATAAGCTTTTAAATTTATCTAAATAAAACAAATATATTTCTTATATTTTAAATATTCTTATTAAAAGTTTTATATTTATATTTAAAATAATAATATTTAAATAATTATTTGATTATCTAAATTACTTTCTAATAAGGTATGAGAGGATTATTATTTTTAAAACATCCAGTTGGACTCGAACCCACAATTTATTGCTTCGAAGACAATTGCTTTACCATTAAGCTAAAGATGCTAAATAAATTTATATATAAAATATAATTATATTTATACAAACAACGTTCTTTTTATATGAGATTTCATAATTGTAAAATAAAAATTATTTTAAAATTTAAAATTATAATCTAAATTTTTAATAATATATTTATATAAATAATAAATTAAATGGTTATTAATAGAAATAAATATTATTTATTATAAAATAATAGCTGATAAAAGGAATCGAACCTTTATTATACTCTCATGAAAAGTAAGTTTTAACCATTTAAACTATGTCAGCTTTAGATATTTTGTTTATTAAATAGATTTAATCTATTTTACTTTATTATTATTTAATAAAATATATCTTACCTTTTATTTATTTAAAATTTAATAAACTTAATAAATTTAAATTATTAACTTAAAGATTTAAATAATAAAGAATTTAATTATTAATTAATTATGAAAAGGGATAAAATAAAAAAAAAGTATAGAATAACAATAGAGTTAGAATTATTATCAACGAGACTAGTTATGTTTATATAGTAGAATATTTTTCTTTTTATAATTAAAGAATATTAAAGAATTATAAAAATTTAGGTAAAATTTATTTAATTTGCTCAATCTAGTTTTATTAAAATATTAAATATTTTAAATTATTTTATATAAATTAGATTCAAGATTAAATTTTAATTATATAATTAAAAAAAAAAAAATAAAAATTTTATACTTATTTTCACTGATATAGTCTAAATATTCAAAGGTCTGATATAAGGCTCTATAATCTCTCATTTATTAAAAAATAAAATTTAGGCAGAAGCCTTACAAACATAAGTGTAAGATAATTTATTTTATTATTTATTAAATGTTTATTTTCTTTTGAGGACCTATAAATTTCTCCATTAATTAAATATATATCTTTCTAATTTGACCTAGAACCTTACTAGTTTTATAAAAAGTTTTTATATTACAGTTTTAGATATCTTAACTCTAAAATTTTTCTATTTTTTCTTTATTTACTAAAATTAATTAAATTAATAATATAAGATATTTATATAATAATATAATTATATAATTATAGATACCTTTGTTATTTAAATTATATTAATTTTAATAGGGTAAAATCAGAGACTCGAACTCTGTACATTGTCGCCACAAAACATTATTTTACCAATTAAACTAATTCTACCTTTTTATATTTATAATTTGAAATAAAAAACTTTTTAATTAATAATTGTATTATTATAAATACAATATTTTATATTTATATTATTATATATTTATATATTTATATATTTATATAAGTAAAGCTAAATATTTTTAATAATATATTTATTAAATAAAGAATAAAGCATTTAAATATATATAAAGATTAAAGGTTTAATTTTTATTTAATTCTTAATAAAAACATTACGAGCCCTTCCAGATTCGAACTGGAACCAACCTAAATGACAACTAGGTACTCTACCAATTAAGCTAAGGGCCCTTTAGTTGTTATAATTAAAAATATTTAATTAATATTACCTCTAATTTTATAAATAATAAAATTATTTTCTTATAAATTTATTGAGTAATAAATATTAAAAATAAATATGAAAATATTAAAACATTCATTTAAATTTCTTATATAAATTTTATTTAAAAAATAATATAAGTTTAGAGAAGAATATTAGTATTTAATTTTATTATTTAAAAAATTTAAAGAATTTAAAAAAGGAATGTATTTTTTTGTTTTAGTAATTTTCAAATATTAATTGTTAAATATTATTCTTCTAATATGAGAAGGATTAAGTACTAAAATAACTAAACTTTTATTAAAACAATTTATAAAAATGTAAAATTCTTAAAACTAATAAGAAAAGGGAATGTATAAAAAAGATTTGAATCTTATTATATAATTTTATATAAATATAATAAAATCTATAAAAATTTGTATTATTAACAATTTTAGATATATAATTATTTATTTTCAATAAATTTCTAAGTATTTAAAGTTTTATTTGTTTGTTTTCAATTTTATCTTTAAAGAAATTAAAATTTAATTTGTAATGAAATTATCAATATTCTTAGTATTGATTAAATTATTTAAAATTTAGTTTTTAAATTTCAATTAAGCTTCTTCTTTTTAAAGATTAAAATTATTAAAAAAAAAAATAGTCTAAACTAAATCTAAAAAATTAAACAAAAAATAACTATAAAAATATTTTCTATAAAATAAAAAACTCCTATTATTCTTATTTTTAATATTAATAGAGGTATGATATTTTTTTGTTACTTTTTATCCATTTTAAAAAGAACCATTTTTCCTTTGATGATTCGTACATTAAAAGGAGATATGGATATTTTGTTAAAAGGTTGTTCTGTGTTACTTTTAACCATTTTATTTTTTACAGCTTCATGTATATCCGGATATTTTTTAAATATCTCTACAATTATATTATTTAAAAATTTAATATTAGAAGGATTATTAAAATCTATTTGAATGGTTTTATCTAAATCTTCCAAGAATTTAAAAATATTTGAATTTAAAAATGTTTTTCGAAAGACCTCCTTTCCTAATAATTCGCTTAAAATATCCGTACAATAATGTAATCAATCCTCCAAGTAATATATCTCTTCTATTAATTTTAATTTATAAGTTTTAACATTTGAATCCTCAGACTTTAATTTATTCAACTCTTTATAGTTATAATTAATAGAATTTAAATGATCATTTATAGTTCTTCTATAATCATTAATTAAAATTCAAGAACTTATTATCATCTTCATATCTTTAATATAATTTATTTCTTCATCATTTCTGTTACTGAAATCTAAGTTAATAATTTCAGAAAATTTTACTTCATTAAAATCTTTTTCTCTAATATCTGAATCAGAAAAATTTTTATATATTTGATTATAATCAATTTTAAAATTATTAAGTAATAATAAAAAACTAGTTAAAGATGCCTGCACAGTACTTAAAATATGTCTTCTCGTACCGATTCCCCCATGAATACTGATACCTGCTGTTTTTAATAAGAGTAAACAATTTTTATATGGTATATTATTAAATATAAATATTATATTATTATACTTATTGAAATTTTTATTTTCAAAAATATTTCCTACTAATATATCTCTACCTGTTTTTAAACTGTAATCAAAAGTAGCACTTACATAATCATCATAATTTCTTATACGTTTTATTCTATCAAAAAATAGTTGAAAGGCTTCTGTTCTAGCACTGTTATTATATTCTAACCATAAATTCTGCAATAATACTAAGATATTTAATCTTATATATTTAAATTGAGGAGTTTCTATAACTCTTTCATAATTTTCATAATCAACTCTATCATCTCAATGAAATAATTCTATAACAATAAATTTATTATCATTAAAAAATTCTGTTTTTTGTATTAAATTTTCCACATTAACTTTTAATTCATATGTATTTATCTCTCCATAATATTTTGTAACAGAACTGATTAATTTTAATCTTTCAGTATCATTACGTTTTGCACTATTTGTTCTAGCTAATGCCATTATAATATTGTATTTGTTCATTTGTAATTAATTATTATATTTTCTAAAAAGAGAAACAATAAAGTTATATAAACATAAAGATATACTCTTATAATTTTTATATCAAAATATAACTTTATTTTAAGAGATTTTAGTCGAATCCAGTAACACCACGGGGAGGTAATCTCTGGCTACCATACCTCTATTAATAATGAACTAGGAGGATTTTACCTAATTTAAGTATATAAATTATACCCTTAATAGTCATTTATTTAAAGTGTTAGGTTGTATAAAAAAGAATTAAAAACAAACAATATTGCCTACGGAAAGGTGGATAATGTCTAATAAAAATCTATTTTCTTTATATAAAAACCAACAGATTAATAAAGATAGCAAATAAAAATATTATAACAAATAGTATTAAATTAAATATTAAATAATATTTTTGAAATTGTATTCGTAACTTAAAAAATTTATTTATTCTTGGATACTTTTCTTCCAATTTAAAATAATTAATAACTATGTTACCAAATAACGAAGAATATATATTAACTATTATCAAAGATATAACTAATAATACAAGTATATTAAATAAAGAAGATTCCTCTAATAAACTTAAGCTATCCAGATATTCGTATAATGAGCTTAAATTCGAAAAAAGTTTATCTTTATCAATATTTAATAGTTCACTTAATTTTTTACTAGCTTCATCTAAATTTGTTAACCCTTTACTAAAATTTTCTTTAGCTAGACTTAGTATTTCATCTTTATTTAATACTTTATCATTTATATTTTCTAATAGTCTATTACCTTCATCAATATCTTTATTTCCAGTTTCTAATTTATATTTCACTGACGTTAATACACTTTCGTTAATATTATTAGAAAGACTAAAAGTATTTAATTGTTTACTATGTTCAATTATTTTTGCATTAATTTGTTCTAATTGATTTATCATAGAGTCTAGTCTTTCATCTAATAATTGTTGTACTTTTTCCTTTGATTTATATTCTCTATAAGATAAAAAATTAGATCAATAAGAATGACCTAAAAATCCTATAATAATTGAACCTGCAACCATAAATTGACTTTTTAATTTACTTCTAATATTCATGATTTAAAAATTTATATATATCAAAAAAGAGGCTAAATTTAGCTTTAGCTAAAGCGATAGTTTAAATAAATTGCGCTCCTCTAAAAAGCAATTTCTATCTAAATTAAATTTAAAATTAAATATATATAGTAATATTTATAATAATTTAATATTGTTTTATCTTTAATCAATTTTAAAAAAATCATTGATTAAAGATAATATGAGATTTTAGTTGAAACAGTAACACCACAGGAAGGTAATCTCTTGTTACCGGGCCTCTATTAAATTTGAACTAGCAGGTCTTATAACTAGTTAAGTCTATTTTTATTTTAAACTAAATAGACCTTTAATAGCAAATTATTTATAATTAAAATTAATTAATATAAGCAAAATATTATTATTAAATTAATAATATTTAATAAGAATATACTATTAAACATAAATATACTATAGAAAATATTAAAGTAATAGATATCTGTATATAATACATTTTTGTACTTCCTTTAATACCAATTCCTCTTTACTAAATATTTATAAAGCTACTAAAATTTTTATAACAAAATCAGGTAATGTTTTAGGAATTAAAAATTTATTATAATGAGTTAAAGAATATTTATGTAAGATATATAAGTTTAATATATAATATTAATATATAAATTTTATATTGTTTAATTAAAATAATAATATACAAAATAATAAACACTTTTTGTTGAATTCTAATAATATTAGCTAAAATTAATAATAAGATTAATAAAGAAAATCATTTAATAAATCTATATTTAAATATATTTTGTTTAGGAATTATTTGTCTTGTTTTATTTTATTATTAAATATTTATTCATTAAAATCTTTATAACTTTTTATGAATAATGAAATTTTAAAATTTATTACGATTTTTATTTGCTACTAAGTTTTAACTTTTACTAAAATAAATAAGGGGATTATAATTGTAAAATATAAATACATACTAAAATAGAATATTTTTAGTAATAATATAATGGAAAATTATTATTTTTTTACCTATAAGTAATAAAAGTATAGAAAATCAATACATAATTATACATAAAGGTTATAATGGATTATTAATAATATAAAACAACTGTCAATATAACAAATTTAATTAATATTATAATAGGAATAATAAATAAACTAAACTAAGTTAAAATTATTTGATATTATATATAAAATTTAATAAATTGATTATAAAATCTTTTTATAAAAATTATTAATTGTGTAATACTATATGAATAAAAATATATATAATAAATAAAAATATATATAATAAATAATAATATAACACTTATTAATGTTATAAATAATAATAAGAAGATTAAAATTTATCACTATTTAATCATCTAAGTATTTTGTTATTTCTACAGGTTTAAAAATATTAATAAAAGGAATAAATAAATAATTAATAATAATTTAAAATAATTTTTCATTTTAAATAAAATTTGTTATAATTTAATTTATATTTAAGGGATTAATAAGGTAAAGTTCCAAAAGCAACTAATATACTTGGTACTAATATAATTAAAGCTACACATATAGGTAATAAATTTAATCAACATAATTGAATTAATTGATCATATCTAAGTCTAGGTAATGTAGCCCGAACTCATACAAATAAAAAACAAAATAAACAAGTTTTCAAACCTAAAATTATAGATTGTAAATTAATAAAAGATTCATTTATAAATAATTCCGGCATATGGTAACCACCTAAAAAAAATATAGCAGTAATACATGAAAATAATACAATAGAACTATATTCAGCTAAAAAGAAAAAAACAAATGGAACAGAAGAGTGTTCAGTAAAGAAACCAGCCACTAATTCAGATTCAGCTTCTTGTAAATCAAAAGGTGTTCTAGAAGTCTCTGCTAAGATAGAAATAAAATAAATAATAAAAACTGGTAATAAAGGTATAATAAATCATATAGCTTGTTGAGCTTCTATTATTTTAGTAAAATTAAAAGATCCTGTTAATAATATTATTATTAATACACAAGAACTTAATATTAACTCATAACTTATCATGGAAGCTGTACTTCTTAAAGATCCTAAAAAAGCATATTTAGAATTTGCTGATCAACCTGCAAATAAAATACCATATACACCTAAAGAAGATAAAGCTAAAGTATATAATACACCTAAAGAATAATCGAATAAAGTTAAACCTTGACCAAAAGGAATAATTCCTCAACCTAATAAACTAAATATTAAAGTAAATACAGGAGCTAAATAAAATAAAACTTTATTAGATTGAGAAGGTATAACTGTTTCTTTAACTATTAATTTTAAAGCATCACTAAAAGGTTGAAGTAAACCATAATAACCAGTTGTATTAGGACCTACTCTTCTTTGATGAGCAGCTAATTGCTTTCTTTCTATTACACGGCATTCAGATTTATCATACAAATAACAAATATAAATATACATATTTGTATCAATAAATTATTATAATAATTTATTAGTTCATATATTATATTTAATTTATATTAATATTATATTATTTTTAATTATATATTAGTATTAGTATTAATATTATTATTAATATAAGTATATAATTTTGTTATTATTTCAATAAATATTTATATATTTAATTTAAAATAAGTAACTAATTAATAGTAAGTATTTATTATTTAGTTATAATAGAACAATTAATTAATATAATTAATTTTTTTTATAATATTTAATTTTTAAAAAGAATTAAATTATGTATATTTTTATATTTATTGCTAAAGTTATTTGGTTAGAAAGGATTCTGATTGAAAATTTATTTCTAAATTTGTTAGAGTATACCTTAAACATAATAACATAATTAAAATATTATTATGTTAACTACCGTCTACTCGTTGCTCTTTTACAAAACATTATTAATTAAAATAATATTAAAATTTAAATTAAGAATAATGAAATGATTTAGATCCGCGGTTACCTATTTATTTTTCAAATTATCTTCTAAGTTGTTACCATACATGAGTTATTAAGTCATCCACTTGAAATTTTTAGATTTTAAGTTTGGTATTAGAAGCTTTAAGGCTTTCCCGGAATTTGGTAGTTGGACCCACCTTATATTTGAATATATATAACTATATATTTAATTTATTTAATTTATTTAATTTATTTAATTTATTTAATTTATTTAATTAATTTAATTTATATAAAATATATAATTTATAGAATTTATAAGGTTTATTTCAGTGATTTCCTAATTCACTTTGCAGGTCATAAAAGCAACAGATAATAAAATAGGTAAAATTATTAATAAAACATCGATTAAATTAATAAAAATATTTAAAAAATTAATTAAAATTGTATTTTTTATCATGAGTAACAATTAAAAAATCATTATTATTTATATATATATAATTCTTATTTTAAAATTTTATTAGTATATAAAAATAAATAATGAAACTTAAGTTATATAAAATAACTTATCAGTCTGCTAATTTTAATTATTTATTTAATAAATTAATTATTGCATTGAAAAATAGTTTTATTTTATAAAAAGAGAATCAATACGGTTAATTAAATTAATTAATACAAATTAAAGATTAGGAAAATATAAATTTATATTTTCAAACTAATAGAATTAAAAATGAAATAGTTTTTATATTAAAATTATAATTCTCAATATTATTAAATATAATTTATAATTTTATTTTCAATTAATTATAATATCAAATTATAAGTTTTTATTAAACGAAATATATAATAATTTTATTATTATTTTTTAATTATTAAAATATAGATCTGTTCTATTATTAATAGTTAATAAAATTAAAAAGAATTAAAATTTTATAAATTTAAGAATATATTTAAATTAGAATATTTTTATTAAAAACAAAAAGTATTTTAATATTTAATAATATAGTAATTATTTAGAGAATTTAATATAATTTTAGAATTTAGATTATAAAAATTATTACATTTTATAATTAAAGATTTAAAATAATAACTATTTAATACTAGATATTTAAAGTTTAATTAAATTTTATATTTTATTTAAAATTTAAGATTTATTATTTATTTTATAAATTTATAAAAATAAGTTATAATTATCTTTCTAAAAAAATCCTAATTAATAATTTTTATTAATATAAGTAGTTAGGATAGTTTTAAATTTTATTATTTTTTTTTTTCTTATTTTTAAATAAATAAGTAGTTTATTTTTAATAAATAAAGTATTTTAAATTCATTACACTGTAACATAGAATTAAAAAAGAAGTTTATATTGTAATTTTAACATTAAATATAAATTAAATTAATTTTGTTAAACAATAAACATAACTTTTTTTTAGAAAATTAAATTTAAATTATTATTTATATAAAAAATAATTTCATAATTTAAACATAAATATGAAAAATTTTAATTTTAGTTTAGAAAAAAAGAAATTTGTATTAATAAAATTTTATTCTTAAGATTCAAATAGTATTCTCTTTTGGAATCGAACCAAAATTTATGTTTTAGAAGAACACTGCTTTGCCATTAAACTAAGAGAACTTTATTTAACTTATAATTAATAAAATAAACTAGATAAATGACTGAAAGAAATCATAGAAAGAAAAAGGTTTAAAATAAAAAAGGATTATTTAGATTTTAATACTAGATTATTTAATTATAAAATTATATCTTTAATTTTTTAAATTAAAATTTCTATTAAAAACAAATTAAAACTTATATAAACAAATATAAATAATTATTAATAGTTAATTTCATTTTTTGAATTTATGTTATTTAAAATTATGATTTAAATAATTATATCGGTCCTTACCGGGATCGAACCGGTAATTTCTACGTGAAGGATAAAAGTGTTACCTATTACACCAAAGGACCTTAATAATATTCAAATAATATTTTGAATATTTTTTATTAAAAGGGAATGTTACGCTATCTTTGAAAAAACAATACGAACAAAGAGACTTGAACTCTTAAGGAATTACTTCCACTCCTGCTTAAAAAGAGATTGTTTACCAATTTCAACATGTTCGTTTAATAAAATTAAATAGTGATAAATTTATTACTTTTATAAAAGATATATAATAATAATTATTACTTATAATTTTAAAATTTATGTTAAAGTTTAACATATAAAGATAAAATATAATATTTATATATATTTATATATATTTATATATATTTATAAATTAATATAATAATATAATATTTAATATAAAGAAATCTTTCTAATACAATATTACTAATATAATTAATCTTAATAATATAACTAATCTAAATAATATAACTAATATAATAATATAACTAATCTAAATAATATAACTAATATAACTAATCTAACTAAAATTTTAGGTGTCAAAGGGAATTGAACCCCTGATAAAAGTATTAACAGTACTTCGCAATAACCACTCTGCCATAACACCAATATAATTATAATAATAAATTTAAATTTAAATATGTACGGTAGGCGTGACTCGAACACGCTAGAGCTCCCACCCAAAAGAAGTGCCTAACCAGTTTGACTTCTACCGCTCTAAATAATAGTATTTTAATTAAATAAAAATTTATTATAATAATTAGTTAGGTTAAAACTAAACTCTTTTAAATTTTTTTATTTTATTATTTGTTAATATTAATTAATTTATATTATTATAGATATAGAGTTAAGAGGGAATTGAACCCTTATTCTAAACTTTGCAGGTTTATTACAGAACCATCTGTGAACTTAACCCTTTTAGTTTAAAATTTTAATATTAAAAATAAGGCTTTTAGAGATAAATAATTAATAAAAAACAAAAATAACTAATAAATTTAATTATCTGTATTAAAATATTTAAATAATATTTAAATAATATTTAAATAATATTATATAGAAAACTTTTAATAAATTAAGATAATAAAAAATAATAGAGTTTATTTAAGATATATATAGATATAAATTTTGAGCAGCAAAGGAATCGAACCTTTTACGGTATAAAACCAATTCTTTTACAGAGAACCACTATTACCAATCAGATCACCTGCCCTATATAGAATAATTAGATTATAAATATATAATATTATTAGTTCTTTTAATTTTGTCTAATAGATGATTATTGTTTATTTAAAATATTAAATTATCTTATCTAATTAAATAATACAAAAACATAAATTATTATTAACAGCTTTAAATATTAAAAAAATAATAATATTTGATTATTAAATTAAAATATATTATATATTAAGTATAAAAATTTATAGTAGATTATTAAAATATTATATTTTTTTATTATAAGTATTATTATTAAGAAGATTATTTATTTTATTTGTTTAATTATTTTACTTATATTTGAATTATTATCAATATTAAAATAAATTAAAGAAAAGGGATTATATAATAAAGTAGTAACTGAAACATTTAAAGTTTCTAAAATAACATCCGGGAATATACCTAGTAACACTGTAGGAATTAATAAAGCCATAATAAGATTAAATTCTTTTCGATTAATATCTTTAGGTATTATTAATAAATGAGGAGAATAACTTCCATAAGATATTCTATTATATAATCAAATAGAATAACAAGCACTTAAAACAATACCACTAGAACCTAATAAAGTTATTATAGAATTTCTTTCTCACATACCCATTAAACTTAATTGTTCTCCTAAGAAATTTAGTGTTAAAGGTAAACCAGTATTAGCTAAAATTAAAATTAAAAACATTATTGTAAATAAAGGCATAATATGAACTATACCTCTATAATAAGATATTTCTCTAGTATGATATCTATCATAAAGTATACCACCTACACATAAGAATAATGCTGGACTAATAAAACCATGAGCTAATCCTAATAATATAGCACCTACTATTCCTAAGAAATTATTAGAGAATATACCTAATACTACTACAGCCATATGACAAATACTTGAATAAGCAATTAAGGTTTTAGTATCTTGTTGTAATATAGTAGCTAAAGAAGCATAAATTAAAGTAACAATAGCAATAACTTGAATTAAAGGATTAAAATAGTTAGAAGCATCTGGAAATAAATGAATTAATAATCTTAACATACCATAAGTAGCAAATTTTAAAACAGTACCAGCTAAAAGAATAGAACCTCCTAAAGGAGCACTAGTATGAGCTCTAGGTAATCACATATGTACAGGGATCAGAGGTGTTTTTACAGCTAAAGCTAAAAAAAAAGCAAGTCATAATACTAATTGACTTTCTAAACTTATTTCAGATAAAGATAATAATTGAAAATCAGTTGATCCTACATAATTATATATTTGAAGTATTGCTAATAACATAAATAAAGAACCAGCTAAAGTATATAAAAAAAATAGAAATGATGATCTAATTCTTTCTTCACCTGTACCAAATATTAATATAATTAAAAATAATACAGGTAATATACTTTCAAAGAAAATATAAAATAAAAATAAATCTAATACTACAAATACTGCTATTTGTAAAGTTTCTAATAATAAGAAAGATATTAAAAAATATTTTATATTTTTATTTATAGTTTCAAAATTAGAAAATAAAGCTATAGGTGTTAAAAATGTTGTTAATAAAACAAAATATAATGAGATACCATCTATACCTATATTAAAATGACAAAAACTTAAACTATCAAAATGATATACAAATTGATAGCTATTTATACTAGAATCAAATTCTAATCATAAATATATACTTACTATAAAATTTAGTAAAGATGTTATTAAAGCTATTTTTTTTACTAGTAATAAGTTGTTAGTTAAAGATATACTTTCTTTTTGTACAGGTATTAAAGATATAAATACTGAACCTATAATAGGTATTATTAATAATAAATTTAATATCATTGTTATAATTTATATTTTTTATTTTTCTTTATATATTGAATTTATTTTATATCTTATATAATATATTTATTTTTATATATTTTTATATATTTTTATATATTTTTATATATTTTTATATATTTTTATATATATTTATATTATAAAGATTAAGAATAAAATTTTATTTATATAAATAATTAGAAATCTATACTTAGAGTATTAATAATAAAACCTTATTAAATATATTTATTTTTTTTTTTGAATAATCAAAAGCCATAGAAAATATAATTTTTTATGACTTATGACTTATGACTTATTTTTATATTAGAATATATAGAAATTTTAGGTTTTAATTAAATTTAATTATATTTTTATAATTAATAATTTAATTATATTTAAAAAATTAAATAATAATAATTAATAATTTAATTATATTTAAAAAATTAAATAATAATAATTAAATATTTATTTAATATTTAAAAAATTAATAAATTAAATATTACTATTAAGATTTTATAATAAAAATAAATAACTAAAATAAAAAATTTCTTGGTTACTAACTAGAAAAAAATAAAATTTTTTTAAGGATTTATAAATTGTTATAATATTAACTATTTAAGTTTAATATTAAATAATAGGGGATTTATATAAACGGGGACTTATGTGTTTAGTTATTATTATAATTTTTTATAATTATGCAAATAAAACTAAGAATGCAATCATTAAAGCGAATAATCCTGTAGCTTCAGCAAGAGCGAATCCTAAGATAGCAAAAGAGAATAATTGATTTCTAACTTGAGGGTTTCTAGCTGTAGATGCAATTAAAGAAGAGAAAATTAAACCAATACCAGCACCGGCACCGATTAATCCTGAGCAAGCTAAACCTGCTCCGATATATTTTGCAGCTGTTAACATATTAATATTAAAAAAATACTAACTTACGACAGCGTCTAACCATAAAGGTACTTAAAACCTTCTACTCTTTTAAATATAATTAAAAATATTAATAAAATTATTATTTTATTTTTATATATAATCAAAAAAACAAATTTGTTTTTTATTAATATTCTTTAACTAAAGAAATAAATAGAATAAATAAGATATTTATTATTTAAAATTAAATAAATAAATGATCTACTAATAGAAAATTCTTTATTTAAAACTATAAATTCTTGAATATAAAAAAGTAACTACAATACTAATATAATTAAAAATAATAAAAATTATTTTATAATACTGATTGTTTTGGTAATATCATAAATGCATGTAATGGCATAGGACTAGGTAAATTTCATTCTAAAGAATTTCCTGTTATTGTTTCTTTCATAAATTTTACTAATGATGTGAAATATGAAGGTACTGCTCAAGGATTATCAGCTACTTTTTTACCATTAACAAAAAGATCAAAAATAATATAAGCAAATAATACAGTTGATACTACTGAAACTAATGAACCGAAACTAGATATACTATTTCATCCTGTGAAAGCATCCGGATAATCTGGTATTCTTCTAGGCATACCAGCCAGACCTAAGAAATGTTGAGGAAAGAATGTTAAATTAACTCCTATGAATAAAGTTCAGAATTGTATTTTACCTAATTTTTCATTATAAGTTTTACCTATAATTTTAGGTGCTCAATAATAAAATCCAGCAAATAAAGCAAAAACAGCTCCCATTGATAATACGTAATGAAAATGAGCTACTACGTAATAAGTATCATGAAGAGTTAAATCTATAGAAGCATTAGCTAAAACAACTCCTGTTACTCCACCAGCAGTAAATAAAGCTAAGAATCCTAATACAAATATTAATGGTGTAGTTAATCTTAAGCTTCCTCCGTACAATGTTGCTAATCAACTAAAAATTTTAATACCCGTAGGCACAGCAATAACCATTGTTGCAGCAGTGAAATAAGCTCTAGTATCCACATCTAATCCTACAGAAAACATATGATGACTTCATACTAAGAATCCTAATATTCCAATTGAGAACATAGCATAAATCATACCTAGGAAACCAAATACAGGTTTACCTGAGAATGTAGAAACTACATGACTTACTATACCAAACCCAGGTATAATAATAATATAAACCTCAGGATGTCCAAAGAATCAGAAAAGATGTTGATATAATATTGGATCTCCACCTCCTGCTGGATCGTAGAAACTAGTATTAAAATTTCTATCTGATAAAAGCATTGTAATTGCACCAGCTAATACTGGTAATGATAATAATAATAATATTGCAGTTACAAATACACTTCATACAAATAAAGGTACTTTATGGAAACTCATTCCATTAGTTCTCATATTTAATACTGTTGTAATAAAATTTATGGCACCTAGTAAAGAAGAAACCCCTGATAAGTGTAAACTAAAAATGGCTAAATCTACTGAAGCACCTGAGTGGGATTGGATACCTGATAAAGGTGGATATACTGTTCATCCTGTTCCAGCTCCATTTTCAACTAATGCACTAAGTAATAATAAAACTAATGAAGGTGGTAATAATCAAAAAGATATATTATTTAAACGAGGAAATGCCATATCTGGCGCCCCTACTTGTAAGGGTAAAAAATAATTACCAAAACCACCTATTAAAGCAGGCATAACCATAAAAAATATCATTAAAAACGCATGTGCTGTTATTATAACATTAAATAATTGATGGTCACCATGTAAAAATTGAATACCTGGAGCTGCTAATTCTAATCTTATTAAAACTGAGAAACCAGTACCTAACATACCTGCAAATATAGCAAATACAAGATAAAGAGTACCAATTTCTTTAGCATTAGTAGAATAAAGCCTTCAATCCACTTTTTCCCACTGTGGTCTCAAATTAACACTCTTTATCATCAATTTAAAATTAAAAATTTTTATTTTTATTTATTATAAAACTAGAACAAAGTTTATATTATAGTTTGAATATTTTGAAAATTAAACAAATTTCTTTATTATAATTCTAGAATAAATTTTTATAATTTTATTTAATTCTATTTTTAGAAACAAAATGTTAAAAGATAAATTTATTTATTAATTTAATAATTATAATAAATTATTTTTGTTTTTGTTTTTTAATATAAAATAGAGTTATAAAAGATTTAAATTATATATATTGGAATTGGGGTGATTCGAACACCCAAAAGCGGTTAGCTTAGAGATTAGCAATCCCTTTATCCTGCCAAATGAAAACAATTCCTTTAAGTTTATATAATTAACTCAGTAGTGAATTAAATATTTTAAATATAAATAATTTATAACAACTTATAAATTTCTAATTTTTTTATAATTAAAATAATTAAAACAATTAAAATATAATTGATAGTAATTTTTAAACAAACATAAATAAATTATTTTTTAAAGTATTCTTTTGTTACTAATATAAAGGTAGTTTCAGAAGATAACATTTAAATTTAATTTTCTTATAATTTTTTTAATCTTCTTTTTTTTTTAATAATAGAAAAATAAATAATAATTTATAGAATTAAACAATAATTAATTAAATTTTACTTTTATAATCAAATTTAGATAAAAAATAAAATTAAAATATTAAATATTAAATATTATTAAATATAGTTATGTTTTTCTATTATTTTTATAAATTTATAATTTATAATTTATAATTTATAATTTATAATTTATATTAATAAAGGGAATATATAAAATAATATTAATGTAAGTAAATAGCATCTTTAATATAAGATATTGTTAATAAAGTGAAAACATAAGCTTGTATAAAAGATACTGCTATTTCTAAACCACAAATACATAAGAAAAGAGAAAATGGTATTAAAGTTAATATAGCAGCTATTATACCAGCATGAAACATTTGATATAAAAATGTTGATAATATTTTTAAAAGAGCATGACCTGACATAATATTAGCAAAAAGTCGAATTCCTAATGAGAAAGCTCTAGCTAAATATGAAATAACTTCAATTAAAACTAATAAAGGTACTAAAAGTAAAGGTGTTCCTGTTGGAACAAAATAAGAAAAGAATTTTATATTATGTAAGTATAAAGCAAGAATAGTTACTCCAGTTAAGATAGTAAAAGATAAACCTATTGTTACTATAATAGAAGTAGTAATAGCATAAGAATATGGAATATTACTAATTAAATTAGCAATTAAGATAAAAATAAATAAAGAATAAATAAAAGGTAAATAAATTTCTTTACCTAATTGTTCTTTTACCATTGTTGATATTGTAGTAAAAATACTTTCTAAAACGATAGAACCTTTAGAAGGTACTAATTTATTATTATTATTTCACATATAATGTAATAAAATTATTACAGAAAATACTAATACTGAATATAAACCTAAATTAGTTAAACTTATATTTAAATAACCAAAAATAGGAGCATTTATACTAATTAAATTACTTACTTCAAATTGCTCTAAAGGAGAATTTATAAATAAATTATTTGTTATATTGAACATTAAAATTAATTTATTTTATTATTAAATATTTATTATATAATTATTAAGAAAATTAAACATTTATTTCTTTAAAACTTTTAAATTTAATAAAATAAAAAAAATATCTTAAAATTTATAATAATGAAATTATAAAATTTATTTTTATAAAATAATATAGATAGAAATATATTTATTATAAATATATTCTTTAAGTATTGTTAAGATACTTAATATTTGTATTATAGAATTTAATTATTTAATTAATAATTAAAATAATAGGGAAAGTAAAAAATTTACTTTAAAGACTTAATATAAACATTTTAGATTAAATAAATAAAATATTTATCTAATAATTAATTTATAAAAACCAGTTATAAAAACAAAAGCTTTTATTATTAATTATAAAAAAGGAATTTAAACAATTAATTTAATTAAATTAAAGCATCTAATCAAGATAAGTATTGTAAAACAGGTACTGATTCTACAGCTATTGGCATAAATCCATGTCATACTCCACAAATTTCAGAACATTGACCATAAAAAGTTCCAGTTCTCTCAGCTAAAAAAGAACTTTGATTTAATCTTCCTGGTACAGCATCTGTTTTTAATCCTAAAGAAGGTACAGCAAATGAATGAATTACATCACTAGCAGTTACTATTACTCTTACATGACAATCTACTGGTACAACCATTTTATTATCAACATCTAATAATCTAAATTGTCCTAATTCTAAATCAGATTCAGGTATCATATAAGAATCAAATTCTATAGCTTCACCAGATTCTGTTATATAATCACAATATTCATAAGATCAGTATCATTGATGTCCTACTACTTTTATAGTAATTGTAGGTGAAATTACTTCATCTAATAAATAAAGTAATCTAAAACTAGGGAAAGCAATAGCTACTAAAATTAAAGCTGGAGTAATAGTTCATATTAATTCAATTAATGTACCATGATTTAAATATTTATGCATAATAGCTGATTTATTACTATTAAAATAATAAACTATAGAACCTAAAACTCAAAATACACCTACTACTACTACTATTAAATAGAAGAATAAAGTATTATGTAATTCTATTATTCCTGAATAACCAGGAGCAGCACTATCTTGAAAACCTAGAGCATAAGGTTGAGGAGCATCATTTAATATAAGATTTCAATTATTAAAAATCATTTTTAGATTATAAATAATTCTTTCTTAGTTCTTTATTAAATTAATTAATTTAAATAATAAACTAAGATTCATCGATATCATTTATTCCATATATTAATTTTATTTTAATATTAGAATCTGTCATAATAATTAATATTTGTTAATATTTTTTAATATTTGTTAATATTTTTTAATATTTGTTAATATTTTTTAATATTTTATTATTACAATACTTTTATTTTTATTATATTCATAAGTGTATAAATTATAAAGGGATATTATTATTTATAATTTAATATTTTAAATTAAATTTTAATTATTAACTATTAATAGAATTAAAAAATAATTATCTATAAATTATATAAAACAATAACTTTTTATATTTAATTAAAATAAAATTTTAATATTGAACGATTCTTAAATTTAAAGATAAAAATAAAATATAATTTATATAATTATTTAATTAAAATTATAATTAATTTAAGTATTTTTTTATAAATAAAACCTAATATTAATAATTTACTCTATTAATAATATATATTTTTAATATTAAAAGAATTAATCCTTTTTTAAGAAAAAATATAAATATTAAAATATATAAATAAAATGAATATATTATTATTTAGAAGTTGTTTTATATAAAAATATATAAATAAAATGAATATATTATTATTTAGAAGTTATTTTAAATTAGTTAAAATTATTAATTATAATAGGTTAAATTTATTAATTATAATTAGTATTAAGGTATTATTTATAATTAGTTAAATGGAGTATATATAATTAATTAAAGGGAGTATATATATAATTTGTTTAAAGATAATTTTTTTTTTAAAAGGGAATATTTATAATTTGTTAATGTGTTTGTACATTTTTAGGTAAAAATGTTAAATATAAAAAAATAATAATAAGTAATCTAGAATCTATAATAACATTACCCATTATTATAGAAGTAAATACTATAAATAATAATGAAATTAAAGATAATACAATATATAGAGCATAAGTAGTTATTATACCAGTATCTAATTTACTAATAGTATCAGCTGTATTTTTTACAGAATTAGATATACCATAAGGTCCTACACATTCTAATATA
>Ga0209113_1000009_pt1 | contig 47309 bp, 42 predicted proteins | sample TexAe_RefH0_O1_FD_187951 | JGI IMG/M metagenome (GOLD analysis project Ga0209113, IMG submission 187951) | Forest soil microbial communities from Davy Crockett National Forest, Groveton, Texas, USA - Texas A ecozone_RefH0_O1 (SPAdes) (version 2) | ecosystem: Environmental > Terrestrial > Soil >... | reverse complement strand
CCACAAGGTCGTTGGCGATCAGCGAAATCCGGTCGTCCCGGATCGCTACCTTGGCGGTGACCAGCACCACCGTGTCGTCGATGACGTCAGCACCGAACGCGGAGTAGGTGTGCGGGAAGAACATCACCTCGATACCACCGGTGAGGTCTTCCAGTTGCGCTGACGCCCAAGGCATCCCGTTCTTGTTCACCCGCCGGTTCACCGAGGCCAGGATGCCGCCGACCTTCACCATGGTCTCGTTGGCGACGTCGCCGTCGAGGATTGCCGGGATGGCGGTGTCAACCTGGGTGGCCAGCAGGTGCGCCACGCCGTTGAGCGGATGACCCGACACGTACAAGCCCAGCATCTCTCGCTCGAGTGCGAGTTTGTGCTTGTCGTCCCACTCCTCGTCGGGGACCCGGATGGTGAAGACCGCGTCGGCGCCGGCTCCCCCGTCGTTCGGGTCGCCGCCGAACAGGTCGAACTGCCCCATCGCCTCGGCCTTCTTGGTGCCCAGCACCGACTCGACGGCGTCGGTGTGCACCAGGAACAGCCCCTTGCGCGGATGCTTGAGCGAATCGAAGGCGCCGGCCTTGATCAGCGACTCGGTGACTTTCTTGTTGCACGCCGCGATGTCGACCTTGTTCAGGTAGTCGGAGAAGTCGGTGAACTTCCCCTTCTCGGTGCGGGTATTGATCAGCGAGGCAACAACATTGGCCCCGACATTACGGACCGCGCCCAGCCCGTAGCGAATATCGGTACCGACCGAGGCGAAGTTCAGCCCGGACTCGTTGACGTCGGGCGGTAGCACGGTGATGCCGAGTTTGCGACAGTCGGCCAGGTAGACCGCGGCCTTGTCTTTGTCGTCACCGACCGAGGTGAGCAGGCCGGCCATGTACTCGGCGGGATAGTTCGCCTTGAGGTACGCCGTCCAGTACGACACCAGGCCATAACCGGCCGCGTGCGACTTGTTGAACGCGTAATCGGCGAACGGCAGGATGGTGTCCCACAGCGCTTTGATGGCCTTGGCCGAGAATCCGTTGGCCTGCATGCCTTCTGAGAAGCCCTCGAATTCCTTCTCCAGCACCTCGCGCTTCTTCTTGCCCATGGCCTTACGCAAAATGTCTGCTCGGGCGAGCGAGTACCCGGCCACCTTCTGCGCGATGCGCATGATCTGCTCCTGATACACGATCAGGCCGTAGGTTTCGGCGAGGACCTCGCGTAACGGTTCCTCGAGCTCGGGGTGAATCGGCTTGATCGCCTGCCGGTTGTTCTTACGGTCGGCGTAGTCGTTGTGGGCGTTCATGCCCATCGGGCCGGGGCGGTACAACGCGAGCACCGCGACGATGTCCTCGAACCCGGTGGGCTGCATGCGGCGCAGCAGGTCTCGCATCGGCCCGCCGTCGAGCTGGAAGACCCCCAGCGTCTCGCCGCGACCCAGCAGTTCGAAGGTGGCCGGGTCGTCGAGCGCCACCGATTCGAGGTCGAGGTCGATCCCACGGTTGTCTTTGATGTTGACCAGCGCGTCGCCGATGATCGTGAGGTTGCGCAGCCCGAGGAAGTCCATCTTCAGCAGGCCGATCGCCTCACACGACGGGTAGTCCCAGCCGGTGATGATCGCGCCGTCTTGCGCCCGCTTCCACAGCGGGATCACGTCGGTCAGCGGCTCGCTGCTCATGATCACCGCGCAGGCATGCACGCCGGAGTTACGGATCAGACCTTCCAGGCCGCGGGCGGTCTGGTAGATGGTGCGCACATCGGGATCGGTGTCGATCAGACCGCGGATTTCGGCGGCCTCTTTGTAGCGTTCGTGGTTGGGGTCGGTGATACCCGACAGCGGAATGTCTTTGGCCATGATCGCCGGGGGCAGCGCCTTGGTGATCCGGTCGGCGATCGCGAAGCCCGGCTGACCGTAGTGGATCCGGGCGGAATCCTTGAGCGCCGCTTTGGTTTTGATGGTGCCGAAGGTGATGACTTGCGCGACCCGGTCCTGCCCCCACTTCTCGGCGGCGTACCGCACCATCTCACCGCGTCGACGGTCGTCGAAGTCGATATCGATATCGGGCATCGACGCGCGCTCGGGGTTGAGGAACCGCTCGAACAGCAGCCCGTGTTGGATCGGGTCGATGTCGGTGATGCCCAGCGCGTAGGCCACCAGTGATCCGGCCGCCGAGCCACGTCCGGGGCCGACCCGGATGTCGACCGAGCGTGCGTAGTTGATCAGGTCGGCGACGATGAGAAAGTAGGACGGAAAACCCTTGTCGCAGATCACTTCGATCTCGTACGCGGCCCGCTCGGAGTACCCGTCGGGCAGCGCGTCAGGGAAGCGGCGGCGCAGGCCGGCCTCGACCTCGTGGCGCAGCCAGGACGCCGGGTCGTGGCCATCGGGCACCGGGAAGACCGGCATCCGGTCGCGGGGTTCCCAGACGTCGGCGTACGAGCTGACCCGCTCGGCGATCAGCAGGGTCGAGTCACAGGCGCCGGCAACCTCGTTGTCCCAGATCTCCCGCATCTCGGCGGCCGACTTGAGGTAGTAGCCGTCGCCGTCGAACTTGAACCGAGTGGGATCGGTGAGCGTCTTGCCGGTCTGCACACACAGCAGCGCCTCGTGGTTGTGCGCAGCGTCGCGGGTGACGTAGTGGCAGTCGTTGGTGGCCAGCGGCGGAATGTTCAGCGCGCGACCGATTTCCAGAAGCCCGTCGCGCACCCGGCGTTCGATGGACAGCCCGTGGTCCATCAGCTCCAGGAAGTAGTTCTCGGGTCCGAAGATCTCCCGCCATTTGGCGGCCGACTCCAGTGCTTCGCGCTGGTGTCCGAGCCGCAACCGGGTCTGCACCTCTCCGGACGGGCAGCCGGTGGTGGCGATGATGCCGGCGGCGTGCTCGGCGATCAGCTCGGCGTCCATCCGCGACCACTTGCCCAGCTGACCTTCGAACGACGCCAGCGAGGACAGCTTGAACAGGTTGCGCAGACCGGTGGCGTTCTCGGCGACCATCGTCATGTGCGTGTAGGAGCCGCTGCCGGAGACGTCGTCGCTCTTCTGCCCCGGATCACCCCACAGGATGCGCTTGGTCTCGAAACGTGAAGCCGGCGCGACGTAGGCCTCGATACCGATGATCGGCTTGATGCCCGCGGCGGTGGCCCCGTTGTAGAACTCGCTGGCCCCGAACATGTTGCCGTGGTCGGTCATGCCGATCGCGGGCATCTGTAGTCGCTGCGCCTCGGCGAGCATCGGCGCAACCTTCGCGGCACCGTCCAACATCGAGTACTCGGTGTGGTTGTGCAGGTGCACGAACGACTTGCTCATAGGGACGCCAGTCTATGGCCGCACACCGACGCGCACCCGGCGTGTCGAAGAGTGTGTCGTGCCCTTCGGCCAACTCACGACCCGCCGATTCACGACCGGAGCGCGACGGTGTCGGGATCCCTGCGGGCGTGCCGGCCGTTCTGGCTCACGTCCGGGCTGTCTGCGGTGTCGTCCGGCACTTCGGGCGCCGCTTCCGAGATGGGCGGGGCCGGCGGTTCTGCTCGCCGGCGCGGCGCGGGCGCCGGCGGCTTGGACGGCCACCAGTTCCACTTACCGACAAGCACTGCGACCGCCGGCACGGTGATGGTGCGCACCAGGAATGTGTCCAGTAGCAGCCCGGTCCCGATGATGAAACCGCACTGCACCAGGGTGCTGATGCTGGCGAACAACATGCCGAACATCGAGGCGGCGAAGATGACACCCGCCGCGGTGATCACACCGCCCGTCGAGCTAACCGTGTGGATCACGCCGGAGCGTATCCCATGCGGTGACTCCTCGCGCAGCCGCGAAATCAGCAGCAAGTTGTAGTCCGCGCCCATCGCGACCAACACGATGAACGTCAGCCCGGGAATGCTCCACGTCAGCGGCTGACCGAGAAGGAACTGAAAGACGATGACGCCGATGCCGAGCGCCGACAAGTACGAGATCACCACTGAGGCAATGAGATACAGCGGCGCGACCACTGCGCGCAGTATCGCGACCAGAATCAGGAACACGATCAGAATGGTCATGATGATGATGAGATTGATGTCGTCTGCGTAGTAGGCGCGGGTGTCTCGCAGCATCGCGGTGACACCCGATGCCGATATCGAGGCTTCTTTGAACAACGCATCCGGGTGTGGCCCCCGAGCGGCATCGATGATGCCGCGGATCTGATTCATCGCGTCGGTGCCGAAGGGATACAGCTTGGTTTGCACCAGGTACCGCGCCGTGTGCCCATCGGGTGAGATGAACGCGGTCAGCGCACTGGTCAATCCTCCACCGGTGTGTTCGGTCTGCTTGATCAGATCCTTGACGCCGTCGACCATCTGATGAATCGCGTCGGCGTAATTGTGCGCATCCTTCTGCGTTTCTGCCGTGCGTTGCCGCTGACCCGTGTCGTCGTTGCCCAGCACCCGCATGTCGTTGCTGGCGTCGTCCAGTATTTGGCGCACATTTCGCGAAGCCACCTCGATGGTGGTCGCGTCAGGGAAGTTCGCCAGCTTTTCGGCGAAATCAGACATCTTCTTCAGCGCGCCACCGGCACGGTCGGTGACCGCAACCACGTCCAGCACGGTCACCGGCGACGCGTCCACGGTGTTGGCGATCTCGGCGACATCCAGGGACATGGCGAAGCCGAGCGCTCGCACGGTGCTGACGAACGTTGCCGTGTCATCGACTTTTTTGGCTGGGGCGGTCGGCGGGGCCAGGGCAGCCAGTTCGGGCGGTAGGCCCATGTCAGGGGTGGAGGTCCCGGTACTGGCAACTGAGTACAGCAGGGAGGCCACGTTGGGGAAACCATCGGCTTCGTCGCCGTCTGATTTATCGCGCTTGTCGCGCTTATCGGTCAAGCCTCCGGAAGAACCGATTGTCAGCCCATCGTCCGCGGATGTCTTGTCGGCCGGTTGCTTGTCGGCCGATTTCGGCGTGGGCACCGGGGCGCCGTGGATCGCCGCGATATCGGGCATTTGGCCCACCCGCTGTTCCATCTGTTTCAGATCAACAAGGGAGGCCGGCTTACGCAGGTCTTCTGACGAGTGGACAACGAGGTACTCGGGGATGGTGGCGTTCAACGGGAAATGCTCGCCCAGCGTCTTGTATCCGACCGAGCTTTCAACCGAACTCGGAAGCGTCTTGCTGTCGTCGTAGTTGAAGCGGGCGAACGTCGCGCAGCCGGCCAAAATGACCAGCACGGTGAGACTGCCGACCAGATGGATCACCGGTTTGCGCACAATGCGAATTCCCGAGCGCCGCCAGAAGCGGGAGGTGAGATCGCCCCGCGGCTTGATCCAATTGCGCTTTCCGGCCAGGACCATGAGCGCCGGCAGGAACGTCACGGCGGCAAACAACGCCACCGCAATGGAAATGGCCAACGCCGGTCCGACGTTTTTGAACGCTCCCAACTTGGTGAAGATCATCCCGAGGAAGGTGATCGACACCGTTGCCGCCGACCCCGCGATCACTTTGCCGATCGACGTCAGCGCCGCGGCAACGGCTTCGTCCGAAGGCATGCCCTGCCGCAGATAGTCGTGGTAGCGGCTGATCAGGAACACGGCGTAGTCGATGCCGGCGCCGGCCATCATCGTCGTCATCAAAGTAATCGTCTGGCTGGAGACGCCTAGACCGAGTTCGGCGACGCCCGACACGATGGACTGCGCGACTCCGACCGATACGCCGATCGTGATCAACGGCAACATCATCGTGAGCGGGTTTCGATAGATGAGGAACAAGATGATCAGCACCATGATCACGACCGCGGCTTCGATCACGTGCATATCGCGGATACCGATGTACATCAGATCGTCGCCGGTGGCCGCCGGGCCGGTCAGGTTTGACGTCAGCGTTGTCCCGGCGACGGATTTTTTGACGATGTCGGCGACCCGGCCGAATCCCTCGTGCAGCTCGGGTGTGCCCACTCCGCCGGACAGCACCATGGGCAGGTACCAGGCTTTGTGATCCTTGCTGGTCATCGCCTCGCGCAGGGCGGGTGTGTGGATGAAGTCCTGCAGCATCACGATGTCGTGGGTGTCTGGCCGCAGGTTGTCGGCCAGTGTGCGATAGGTGGCGAGGTCGGAGGGGTTCAGTCCGTTGTCGTCGGTCAGGACGACCAGCAGCACGTTTTCATTCTCGGAGCCGGACTGGTTGAACGCCTGGGAGATCTGTCGCGTCGTTTGCAGCACCGGGGCGTCGTTCGGCAGGATGGGAACCGGCCGCTTGGCGGCCATCTCGGTCAGCGGCGGAAATGTCACCGACAGAACAGCGGCCAGCGCGATCCAAAACCCGATGACCGCCCACGGCCAGCGCTGCACAACCACGCCGATCCAGCCGAACAGCCCCCTGGCTTCGGACATAGCGGCTCCACGCGCCCCCCGCACCATTCGGCCAGGTTACCGCCGTTCGCTGGATCTGTAGACCCTTCGGTCGTAGCGAGCCGGCCCGCGCCGCTATCCGTAGAGCTGGACGAACTGCTTCAGCGACTTCTCGACGTCACCTTTGACGGCCCGCGCTGCGGCCGCACCCACCGGGCCGAACAGCGCACGCCCGCCCAACTCGAGGCGCACGCCCAGGTTCGAACCCTTTTTGGTGGGCGACACGGTGAGCGTGACGGTGTACTTCGCGCCGCCCTTGCCGGATCCGGACAAGGCGACCCGGTGCGGCGGATCCCAGGTGGTGACCGTCCATGTCACCCGATTACGCAGTCCCTTGGCGCGTGCGACGCCCACGACCTGGGTTCCTGTGCTCAACTCCGCGGGAAGCTCGCTGCGCCACGCCTCGTGCATCACCAGCCACTCACCCAATTCGGAGAGATCGGACACGTGCTCCCACATGTCCTGCGGGCTCATCGGCACATCGGCCTTGACGTCGACCGCGGCCATCAGCGACTGGGTCCGCCACGGAATCGGTTGCCGATCCGTATGCCGGGCAGCAGCAGGCTGCGTGGCACGTACCGGCCGCCGATGCTCACGGCCTTCGGCACGATTCCGGGCACCACGCTGCGCTTACCGGCGAGCATTCCGCGGATGGCCTCTTCGGCGACGTCGTGCGGCGACACCTGCGCAAGCGGAATGCTGAAGCGCTCGGCGCTGGCGATCTCGCCCCACTCCGTCGGCACCGGGCCCGGGCACAGCACCGTCACCGAGACGCCCGTGCCGTGCAGTTCCTCGTGCACCGCCTCGGAGAAGGTCTGCACGAACGCCTTTGTCGCCGAATACACGGCCATGTACGGGATCGGCTGGAATCCCGCGATCGAGGCGATGTTGAGTACCGCACCGGCTCCCCGCTCGATCATGCCGGGCAATGCGGCGTGGGTCAGTTCCACCAACGCCAGCGAGTTGAGGACGACCTCCTCGCTTTCCCGCTCGACTGGCAGAGTCTGAAAGACCCCGCTGGTGCCGAAGCCGGCGCTGTTGCACAACCCGGCGATCGCCTCGGTGCGAAGCCGCTTCGCGAGTTGCTCGCGCGCCCCGGCATCAGACAGGTCGAGCGGAAAGACATCCGCCGCCACCGAGTATTGGGCGCGGACCTCGTCGGCGAGCTCGTCGAGGCGTTCCTGGCGGCGGGCCACAAGTACCAACGGATAGCCGCGCCGGGCCAGTCCGCGGGCCAGCTCCGTACCGATACCCGACGAGGCGCCGGTGATGACAACGGCTTCTTGGTTGGTCGGTTTCGGAAGACTCATGATCGCCTCACCAGTGGATTCCGCGGGTCGCGCGAACGAACGTCTCGCTGCGGGGATCGAAATCGGTTGCGCCGCTGTCGGATTCATCACCCTTGGCGGCTGACGAATCATGGAACATTTCGAACGCCCGGTTGCGCACCAGATCCATCACCGCCGGGTTGACGGCGTCGGCGACGGCGGCGAACTGCCCGAACGGCGAGCTGGCCCGCCGGGGCCGGTGCACGATCGCATCGGTGATCACACCCGCGGCCTGGTCCGGGGTCAGCGCCGGGAATTTGTCGTACATCTTGGTGGGGCTGATCATCGGCGTCCGGACCAGTGCCATATGCACGGTGGTGAACTTGATGTCGTCGCCGACCACCTCGGCCTGCAACGCGTCGCACAGGCTGTCCAGCGCAGCCTTGCTGGCGATGTAAGCGCCGAACCGCGGCGCGCGGGTCTGCACCCCGACCGATGACACGTTGATGATCTGACCGAACCCGCGTTCCCGCATGCCAGGAATGAATTTGAGGATCAGCTGTACCGCGCCGAGGTAGTTCAGCTGCATGGTGCGCTGATAGTCGTGGATGCGGTCGTAGGACAGCGCCAGCGAGCGGCGTATCGATCGTCCGGCGTTGTTGATCAGCATGTCGACGCCGCCGAGATCGGCCAGCACCTGGTCGGCCATCTCTGCGATGGCATCCATGTCGGACAGGTCGCACGGGTAGACATGCGCCGTGCCGCCGCTGCTACGGATCTCGTCGGCGACCTTTTCCAGGTTCTCCCGGGTGCGCGCGACCAGCACCACCTCGCCGCCCGCATCCGCGATCTTCTTCGCCGCCGCTTCGCCGATGCCGGACGATCCGCCCGTGATCAGGGTGATCGTGCCGTCGACGGCATCGTGCAGCGTGCGACCTTGTACCGCGTCGAGCAGATTACGCAGGTAGAAGGGTCGGTAGCGACCGGCCGAGTTCGGAGTGTTGACGAGATTGGACACAGCGGCGAAAGGCTTCTCGACCAGACCGGTCAGATCACCCAGATTCATAGCTTCCACGCTCTCCCGATGGTGATTCCCCTGGCATTTCCACCGAGTCTGCTATACCGCTGAGCAGTACAGGCGCTTGTTCGGCAATCCGGTTGTTACGCCGGGTAATCCAGCGGTGATGGCGCTCTAACTGGCGGGCAACGGTGAGGTGGTGCGCTATTGCGCATGGGAATACTGACCCGCTTTCGCAGGCCCGGTGCGGCATCGCTGTATGAGCAGATCGGTGGTCACGACGCCCTCGAAGTCGTTGTCGAGGACTTCTACTGCCGTGTACTCGACGACGACCACTTGGCCGGCTTCTACGCGGGCTCCAACATGAAGTGCGTCAAGGCCAGGCAGGTCGAATTCCTGTCCTCGGTGCTCGGCGGGCCGGGGCCCTACACGGGAACGCCGATGCGGCAGGTGCACGAAGGCCGTGGCATCACGATGCATCACTTCGCCATTGTGGCCGCGCATTTGGCGGATTCGCTGTGCGCGGCCGGGCTCCACCCGGACACGATCACCGAGATCCTTCAAACCATCGCCCCGCTGGCCGGCGAGATTGCAACGGAGGACATCAAAGCGGTCGTCTGAACACCGCTTCAAACTTCGCCGAGCGTGCGGGGGTCCGCGCATTGGCGGCCTGGCTTATCGCGCGGACCGCACGCTCGGCGAACCCCCCTCCCGCGGCGCCGGTGTCTGCGGAATTGCCATGCGCGGCCTAGATTAGAACTCAGGGCTCGTCAGCCGATGGCTTCAGCAGAACGGAAACCCGGCCATGTCTTCCGGATTGATCCGACACCTCCCCGCCGCGGTGGCTTCCGTCGCCGTACTCGGCGCGGCGCTTCTTCCCGGCGGCACGGCAGTTGCGGACCCGGGCCAAGACCAGAAGTTCTTCGACCTCCTCGGCGAGAAAGACATTCCCCCGGTCGATAACGCGAACAGCCTCATCGAGACCGCGCACAAAGCGTGTTCCAAACTCGATGGCGGGATGTCGGTGGGCGACTTGGTGGAATTGATTAGGAACAATGGGTTTAACGAAAATCCGCTGACACGCCTGAATCCCCCTGACCGGATCACCCGAACCATCAACCAATTCATCACCGCGTCAGTGCAAGCCTATTGTCCGTACGACGCCGGCAAGATCGCTTCGATCGCGGCTTACGACGGGCGCGGCTCGCGCGGCGTCGTCATAGTGCTGGCCTCGGTGACCGAAGCTCTCCCCGCCGGAGAAATCCCGCCGACGAAGCCGCTGCCGGTGCCGGCGGCACCACCTCCGCCCGAGCCACTGGCGCCGGCCCCGCAGGAACCGCCTCCGCCGCCGCGACATGTTCAGCAGGCACCGCAACGGAAGCAACAGGTGGAACCACCGCCCCAGGAAGCGCCACCGCAGGAATCGCCACCGCAGGCAGAACAGCCGCAAGCGCCTGCCCCTGCTCCTGAGCCCGGCGGTGGAAACGGCGGAAACGGCGGCGCCCCGGCACCGGAGACCCCGGCGCCGGCTCCACCGGCGCCGCCGGGCCACATCCGGCTCGCGCCCTGACCACGACGTCAACGCCGACGGCGAGGCCGTAGCTCAGGCGCCGGCTGCCGCCAACACGCGTTGCTCGGCAATCTGCTCAGAAGTCACCGTGTCGCAGCCGTGAAATCGCTCTCACGCGTGGGTTGGGCGCCTCGCGAGCGATGCAGCCAAGTTCGAGGACTGCCCGCTGGAGCGCTCTGCATTAGAGTGCTGACATGGTCGGCACGGCGCCAGCGGAGCTCGAGTCAGGGCCAAGCCCATTTCGATTCGATCGCGCGGAATTGGCCGGGGCGGTAGGCGATCTGGGCGTACTGGTCCCGATCGCGGTGGCACTGATCGTGAAGAACGGTCTGACACCGACGGCGGTGTTGTTGCCGGCCGGTCTGCTCTACGTAGTGGCCGGTCTGGTCTATCGGTTACCGGTACCGGTGCAACCGTTGAAGGCGTTCGGGGCGATCGCGATCGCGCACGGTTTCGGCGCCGACGACATCGCGGCCGGCGCACTGCTGATGGGCCTGCTCTTTCTGGTCCTGGGCGCATCGGGCCTATTGGATTGGGTCGCAAAAGTGTTCCCCCTTCCGATTATTCGGGGGATCCAACTTTCGGTAGGACTGCTGTTCTGCCAGTTGGCATGGAGGCTGGTGTCCAGCACGCCGAAGGCGTTCACCGACCACCGGCACTCGGTCTGGTGGCTGGCCGGCGCCACCGTTGTGGTGATCGCCGTCGCGCTGTTGCTGCGGCGTCACCAGATCACCTTGGTTTTTCTCGCCATCGCCGTGGTGGCGATGATCCTGGCCTTCCACGGTTCATTCACCGTCGGACCGTCGGTGGTGCACGTCCCGCACCTGAGCCGGGCCGCGTTCGCCGCGGCCGCCGTCGCCCTGGTGCTTCCACAGGTGCCGCTGTCGTTCGCGAACTCGTGCCTGGCTACCGCGGACACCGCCCGTACCTATTTCGGCGACGCGGCCCAGCGGGTACGGCCGGGACGGTTGGCGACCACGATCGGGCTGGCGAACCTGTTCGCCGGCTCGATCAGCGGTATGCCGGTGTGCCACGGCGCGGGCGGGATGACCGCGCACCGCACCTTCGGCGCGCGCAGCGGGGGCGCCCCGATCATGTTGGGCAGCATACTCATTGCATTGGCCCTGGTGATGGGAGCGACCCTGACCGTGGCCCTGTCAGGTTTCCCGGTGCCGATTCTCGCGGGTCTCTTGACGGTGGCCGGCCTGCTGCACATCACACTGCTGAAAGACCTACGGGGATTCTGGCATTGGGCGCTGGCCATTGCGGTCGGCATCACCGGCTTCCTGAGCAACCTCGCGGTGGCTCTGGTTGGGGCGCTGGTGATTTGGTGGGCAGTCAGGGTGATTCAGACGCGGCGCGCACGTCACGAGTGATCTTTGCCGCCGATCTGGTCCAGCGCATGATCGAGCACGCCGGCGAGCACCCCGAGGCCGTCGCGCACCCCGCCCGGTGAGCCGGGCAGGTTGACCACCAGAGTCCGACCCGCCACCCCGCACAGTCCGCGCGACAGCACCGAAGTCGGCACTTTCGGCAGGCCGGAACGCCGAATCTCGTCGGCCAACCCAGGAATCTCGTAATCGAGCACTGCCTTGGTCTGGGCCGGTGTCTCGTCGGTCGGCGAGATACCGGTCCCTCCTGACGTGATCACCGCGTCGACGCGGTCGGTGACCCCATCACGCAGCGCCTTACCGACCGGTTCGCCATCCGCGACAAGTACCAGCCGCACCGACGAAAACCCGTGCTGTTCAAGCCATTCCGTGATCAGTGGCCCGCATCGGTCGTCGTACACACCGGCCGCCGCGCGGGTCGAGGCGATCACCACCACCGCCGATCGGCCCGTCATCAGCGGGTCCAGATTCCGTGCCGACCGCCGTCTTTGCGCAGCACCCGAATGTCGTCGATCCGCGCCGCCGGGTCCACGGCCTTGATCATGTCGTAGAGCGTCAACGCGGCCACGCTCACCGCGGTGAGCGCCTCCATCTCCACACCGGTGCGATCGGTGCTGTGCACCGTCGCAGTGATATCGACGTCGGTCTCGCCGATCGTGAAATCGACGTCGACGCCGGTCAGCGCCAATTGGTGACACAGCGGAATCAGCTCGCTGGTGCGCTTGGCGGCCAGAACGCCAGCCACCCGCGCGGTGGCCAGCGCGTCGCCCTTGGGCAGGCCGCCAGCCGAAATCAGCTGCACCACCTGCGCGGACGTGCGTAGCGACCCCGCGGCGACCGCCGTGCGCCGGGTGGCCGTCTTCTCGGTGACGTCCACCATGTGCGCCGCTCCCGCGGCATTGATATGCGAGAGCGGACCGGTGGGTGGCGTGGGTGCGGCGTCAGACATCGCCACCCATTCTGGCAGCCTCACGGCACTTGCCGGGTTAGTCGATGTCCCAGACCTGCACCTGCGTGCCGGCCGAGACCTCGGTCGCGTCTACCGGAATGTCGATCAGGCAGTTCGCCGACGCCAGGTAGCCCACATGATGTGAGCCGGCCGGACCGTGGCTCGCGACGGTGTTGGTGGCGGGGTCGAAGACCCCTCGGCGGAACTGGCGTTTACCGGCCGGTGCGGTCAGCGTCTCGGCCAGCACCGCCGATCGCCGCGGCCGTTGCGGCGCCGGCAATCCCATCGCGGAGCGCAGCGCCGGACGGATGAAGACCTCGAAGGACACCAGGGCACTCACCGGATTTCCCGGCGCTGTGACGATCGGTGTGCCGGCGACTCGGCCGGTGCCCTGCGGCATGCCGGGCTGCATAGCCACTTTGACGAACTCCACGCCCTGATCGCCGGTTCGCCCGAAAGCGTCCTTGACTACCTCGTATGCGCCTGCGCTGACGCCGCCGCTGGTGATGATCAGATCCGATTCTGCGGCGTACTGGTCGAGCACTGCGGTGAAGTGTTGTACGTCATCGCTGGCGGTCACCGCGGCGACCACGTCGGCGCCGGCTTCGCGGATCGCGGCGGCCAGCATGAGCGAGTTCGACTCGTAGATCTGTCCTGGGCGCAGCGCAGCACCGGGCGAGACGAGTTCAGATCCGGTGGAGATCACCAGGACGCGCTGGCGCGGGACCACTGTCAGTCGGTGCAGGCCGAGTGCGGCAGCCAACCCGACCACCGCCGGGGTCACCACCTGCCCGGCCCGCAGCACCGTGGTGCCTGCCGCGACGTCCTCGCCCGCTCGGCGGATGTAACGCCCCTCTGCGCTGGGCGTGGTGATCGTGACGACGTCGGTCCCGCCGTCGGTGGCCTCGACGGGCACAATTGCGGTCGCCCCGGCTGGGATCGGCGCACCGGTCATGATGCGATGTGCGGTCCCAGTCGCGAGTGTGGGGATGTCGGTGCGGCCAGCCGGAATATCCTCGGCGACAGGCAATTTCACCGGATGCTCAGCTGTTGCCGAAACCACTTCATCGGCGCGTACGGCATAGCCGTCCATCGCGGAATTGTCGAACACCGGCAGCGACAACGCCGCCTTTACATCCTCGGAAAGCACCAGTCCCTCGGCGTCGCGCAACTCGACGGCCACGGCGGGCCGCGCGGTGATCAACTCGGCGACGACGCGTTGATGCTCCTCGACCGACCGCATACCGTCAGTCCGAAAACCGTTGGCTATCAATCATCGACAAACTCCACCCAGCCGTGCCTTCGCTGTCGAAAATCTCGAAGTTGTCAATATAGTTGCTTTTCATGGAAAGTCGTGGTCCGGCGCTAGCTCGGGTCGTGCGGGCGGCGCTGACGGACCAGCCGATTGTGCTGGCCGAACACGAGGAACTGGTGCGCCATCATGCGGCGGGAGCTGTCGTGGGATTCGTCGGTGCGATTCGCGACCACGACGGCGGGCGGCACGTATTGAAGCTGGAGTACTCCGCGCACCCGTCGGCCGCCGACGTCATCGCCGAGGTGGTCGCTGACGTCGCCACCAAATCGGCCGGAGTGCGGGCGGTTGCGGCCAGCCACCGGGTTGGCGTGCTGCACGTCGGCGAGGCCGCCCTGGTCGTAGCGGTCGCCGCCGACCATCGCCAGGCCGCATTCGGTACCTGCGCGGAACTTGTGGACGCCATCAAGCAGCGGCTGCCGGTGTGGAAGCACCAATTCTTCGCCGACGGAGGCGACGAATGGGTGGGCTCGGCGTAGGGCTATCCCCCGGCGAACGGCGGCAGGACGTCGATCGTGTTGCCCGAGTACAGGGGCTGCGCCTTGTCGTGCACCGCCACCCCGTCGCATAGATACGAGCACCGCAGCATTACCCGGGCCAGTTCGGGACTCCGGGTGCTCAGCTCATCGACGAGGTCCCCGACCGTGGCGCCGTCTCGCACGGTCAGCTCTTCGGAGTCGGAACCCGCGGCGGCGCGGGCGGCCGCGAAGTACCGCACACCGACCTCGATCAGGCGCGCTGTCCCGGCAGTCACCTCAGCCGCCGATCGCGCTCATCGACCGCTGCGGCTGGACGAAGTCCGGCGCGTTGATCCCGTGTCCTGCCGGTTTGTCCCACATCGCCGCCCGCCAAGCCGCCTCGATTCCGGCGTCGTCGACGCCGTTGCGCAGCAACGCCCGCAAGTCGGTTTCCTCCGTGGCGAACAGGCAACTACGCAACTGTCCGTCGGCCGTCAGCCGGGTTCGGTTACACGTCGAGCAGAACGGTTGTGACACCGAGGAAATGAGCCCGACGTTGCCGGTGCGGCCTGTCGCGGCATCGGTGATTCGCCACAGCGCGGCCGGCGACGCGCCCCGCGGGGTGATGTCGGGTGTCACCGCGAACGCTTGGCGCTCAAGTTCCGCGAGCACCTGATCGGCGGTGACCATCGTCTGACGCCGCCAGTGGTGTCCGGCGTCGAGCGGCATCTGCTCGATGATCCGCAGCTGATAATCATGCTCGAGGCAGAACCGCACCAGCGCGACTGCGTCGTCCAGGCCGGTCACCGGGTCCAGCACCGCGTTCACCTTGACCGGCCGCAACCCCGCCGCGGACGCCGCGGCCAGGCCGGCCAACACGTCGGTCAGTCGGTCGCGGCGGGTGATGGCCGAGAAGTGCGCGGAGTCCATGCTGTCCAGCGACACGTTCACCCGGTCCACGCCGGCGCGGGCGAGGGCCTCCGCACGTCGCGACAACAACACCCCGTTGGTGGTCAGCGCGAGTTCCGGGCGCGGCCGCAGGGCAGCTGCCTCGGCGACAACGTGCTCAAGGTGCTTGGCCAGCAACGGTTCTCCACCGGTGAACCGCACCTTCGTCACGCCCAGTCGGGTCACGGCAATCCGAACCAGCCTGACAATCTCGTCGGGCGCCAGCAGTCGCTCCGCGCCCAGCCATGGCAGACCATCCGCAGGCATGCAGTAGGTACACCGCAGGTTGCAACGATCGGTCAGCGACACCCGTAGGTCGGTCGCCGATCGTCCGTAGCTGTCGATCAGGGGACCCGCGGATGGGGCGCAACCCGCGGGCTGACGCGGCACCAACGGGACACCGAGCGTCGTGATCGTCACGGCGCCGCCCGGATCTTGGTCGCCCGCTCGCGTTGCAAAAGCATCGCTGGCCATTATCCCCTGCGGCGGCAGTCGGCGAATCTTCCGGTAGAAATCAAAAGCGGTTCAAGGAAATAATGGGTGTCCGGTCCTCTCGCGGTATGGGTGCTTGGGTCCGGCCACAACATATTGGAACCAGCGCATGGAGAAACCATGACCTCAGATTCCACCTACCCGACCGCGAACGGCAAGCGGTTCACCCTGGACGTGGACACCCAAGCCGACGTGCCCGCTTACCAGGACTGGGCACACACCGATCGTCTGGACAATTTCACCGTCATGGAGGTCGACGGCAAAAGCCGCTGCCACGGAATGCAACTCGAGGGTCTGGCCTACCCGATCACACCGATCGGGATGCACTACCTGCTGATCCACTACGACATCCCCCAGATCGACGAGACGAGTTATCGAGTCAAGGTCGACGGCCTGGTAAAGAACGAGCTGACTCTGGACATGGACTACTTCCGTAGCCGGCCGAAGGTCACCATTCCGGCCACGATGGAATGCTGCGGCAACGGCAGAGCGAGTCAGAGGTGGCGCCTGTGGGCGCACGTCCCGTGGAATCACGACGCAATCGGGACGGCCGAGTGGACCGGCACGCCGCTGCGTGGGGTGCTCGAGGAAGCCGGCCTGGAAGACGATGCCGTGGAGATTCTGTTCACCGGTCTCGACAAGGGCATCCAGGGGGGCGAAGTCCAGTACTTCCAGCGCAGCCTGACCGTGGATTACGTGATGAACCCCGACAACGACGTCTTGCTGTGCTACGAGATCAACGGCCAGCCATTGCCACCCCAGCACGGATTCCCGCTGCGGCTACTGGTCCCCGGCTGGTTGGGCATGACGAACGTCAAATGGATCGACTCGATCGAAGCGACCTCCACCAGGCTCACCGAGCGCCAGATGAAGTGGTACAGCTACGCCCAAAACGACAACGACCCCAACCGCATCCCCGCCACCTTCCAGCAGGTTCGGGCACTGATGGTCCCACCGGGCATCCCCGACTTCCTCTGCCGGATCCGCCACCTCGAGGAGACGTCGGCTGTCGAGCTGCGCGGTCGCGCCTGGGCCGGCGGACTTCGCGTCGACAGCGTGGAGGTCAGCGTCGATGGCGGAAATACCTGGTCGTACGCAAAACTCGACACACCAATGGGCAAGTGGGCCTGGGTCGGATGGTCATTCACCTGGGAGAACGTCACTGCGGGCGAGTACACGCTGAGGTGCCGCGCGAAGGACGAGCGCGGCAACATGTCGAAAGACGACGATTCAGCCCACGACTACTACGCGATGGACATCACCAAGGCGCAGTACGTCGATGTGAACGTCTATCCCAGAGGCACTCTGACACCGCTGAACAAAATCGAGCTGCCGGTCCAGTTCCCGTCGCTGTGAGGCAGGTCGGCCCTGCCGTTCGGCACCTACGCTTTGAGGATGGGTACCAAGCCCGCAAAAACGTCGAAAGCCGCAGCGGGTGGTGCCGACCCGCGCACTGCTGCACCGCAACGCCGACCCGAACATCCCCGGATCTGCCGCAGGCTTGCACGACTGTGTCGTGGTTTCCACTCCATAACGGCATGTGGGCCAATTCACAACAGTGACCTACGATTTCACGACCCGTCAACGACAATGCAGGGATGAGCCGGTCATTCGACGAGTTGGTGTCCGAAGCCGCCGCCGCGCCGATCGACGGCTGGGACTTCTCCTGGCTGGACGGCCGCGCCACCGAGGAACGACCCTCGTGGGGGTACCAGCGACTGATGAGTCAGCGGTTGGCCACGGTGTCAGCCGCCCTGGACATCGATACCGGCGGCGGCGAGGTGCTGTCCGGAGCGGAGACCTTCCCGCCCACGATGGTCGCCACCGAGTCGTGGCCGCCGAACGCGGCGCTGGCGACGAAGCTGCTGCACCCGCGCGGCGTCGTGGTGGTGGCAACCCGCGACGAGGCGTCCCTGCCGTTCGCCGGCGAGGCGTTCGACCTGGTGACCAGCCGGCACGCGACGGTGGTGCGCTGGCACGAGATCGCCCGGGTGCTTCGGCCCGGTGGCGGCTACCTCGCGCAGCAGATCGGGCCCGCGACGATGTCGGAGCTGTTCGAATATTTCCTCGGTCCTCAGCCACACAAATGGGCCGAGCTGCAGCCGGAAATCCAGACCACGCAGGCCCAAGCCGCCGGCCTGCAGGTGGTGCAGATGCGCATGGAGCGGCTTCGGGCGGAGTTCTTCGACATCGGCGGGGTGATCTACTTCCTGCGCAAGGTGATCTGGACGGTGCCGGACTTCACCGTCGAGCGCTATCACGATCGGCTGCGCGACATGCATGAGCAGATCGAGGCGAGCGGTAGCTTCGTGGCGCATTCGACGCGGCTGCTCGTCGAGGCCCGCAAGCCATAGCGATCACCGAGTCTGGATGCGACGATCTGCGTATGAGCATGGCGGGCATGGGCCTCATGGGTCTGGTGGCGGGCGCGTCGACGGCGGGCGTCTTGGGCATCGTCAGAGTTATCGGCGACACCTGGCTGCCGCGGATGGCGGCGAGCTCTGAGCAGAAGCACCAGATGATGTCCAGCCTGCAATCTCGGCGGCACGACTCGGTCCAAAGCTGGCGAGCCGGCTTGGCGAATGCCCGGGATACCTATCGCCAATGGGCTGCCGGACCTCGCGACCACGACCCGCCCAACGCCGTCGGCGACGAGTGGTTCGAAGGCCTGCGACCACACCTGCCCAACACTGGCGAAGCCGCCAAATACCGCACCGCTCTTGACGTCAACTGCGACAACCCGACTGTGGCACTGCTGTCGCTGGAGATCGGCCGGATCGAAAGAGAATGGGTCGACGAGGCGAAGGGCTATCCGCGCCGAGCGCGAAACTAGCCGTCGTCGCGCAGGACGTCCAGCGCGTGTTGCAGATCCGGTGGGTAGGGGCTGACGATCTCCATCTGCCGCCCGTCGCCAGGATGGGTAAAGGACAGCGACCGGGCATGTAGCCATTGGCGTTCCAGCCCAAGCTTTTTCGCGAGTTTTGGGTTCGCGCCGTAGGTCAGGTCGCCACAGCAGGGATGGTGCAGTGCGGCGAAGTGCACCCGAATCTGGTGTGTACGGCCGGTTTCCAGGTGTACGTCGAGCAGGCTCGCGGCGACGAACGCTTCGACGGTGTCGTAGTGGGTCAGGCTGTGCCTACCGTCGGACGTGACGGCGAATTTCCAGTCGTGGCCCCGATGACGGCCGATCGGTGCGTCGATGGTGCCGCTGGACGGATCCGGATGTCCTTGCACCAGAGCGTGATAACGCTTGTCGACGGTGCGCTGTTTGAACGCCCGCTTGAGCAGCGTGTACGCCCGCTCAGAGATCGCAACGACCATGACTCCGGAAGTACCGACGTCGAGGCGGTGCACGATGCCCTGCCGCTCGTGCACGCCGGAGGTGGTGATCCGGTAGCCGGCCGCGGCCAGGCCGCCGAGCACGGTCGGCCCGGTCCAGCCCACCGACGCATGCGCGGCAACCCCGGCCGGCTTGTCGACGGCCACGATGTCGTCGTCGGAGTACAGGATCGTCATGCCCTCGATCTCGACGGGCGTGTTCTCCAGCGGCGCGGGCGGCTCGGGCAGCCGGACCTGGAGCCACGCTCCCGCAGTCAGGTGATCCGACTTGCCGGCCGGCGCCCCGTCCAGCTCGACTCCGCCGTCTTCGGCCAGTGCCGCGGCGGTTGTGCGCGACACCCCGAGCAGCCGCGCCACTCCGGCGTCCACGCGCATGCCCGCGAGGCCCTCGGGCACCGGCATCGACCGATCGGTCATTGAGTGTCGTCGACGTGCTCGGCAGGCTCATCCGCCGCGTCGTCGGCCGTCCGGCGGCCGACGGTGTCGAAATCGAATCCGAGCGCCGACAACGTGACCAGAAGAATTGCTCCGCCAACCACCGACGGGTCGGCGACGTTGAACACCGGCCACCACCCGATGGACAAGAAGTCCACGACGTGCCCGCGCAACGGGCCCGGTGAGCGGAAGAACCGGTCGACCAGGTTCCCCATCGCGCCGCCCAGGATCATCCCGAGGCCGACCGCCCACCATGGCGACACCAACCGGCGTCCCATCCAGAAAATCCCGACCACGACCGCGCTCGCGATCAGCGTCAGCATCCACGTGTAGCCGGTAGCCATCGAGAACGCGGCCCCGGAGTTGCGAACTAACGTCCAGGTCACGGTGTCGCCGATGATCGGCACGGGCTGGCCGGGGGTCAGCAGCTTGACCGCCAGCACTTTGGTGACGATATCGAGGGCGAGCACGACCGCCGCGATCGACAACAGCAGCGGCTGCCGCCTCCGAGGGGTCTGCGGCGCCTCGGCTTCTCCGGCCGCATCGGCCTCGGTCACCGGCTCAGCCGAGCCCGTTGGTTGGTCCGTCACGCCTCCATCATCCACTAGGGGTGCCACGGAGACCCGCCGCGCCCGGGCGCGCCGCGCGATGCGGGATGATCTCCGGGTGAGCCGAGTGACGGTCATCGCGACCGGCGGGACGATCTCCAGTACCACCGCAGCCGACGGAGTGTGGCGGCCGAGCCGCGGTGGAGCGGAATTGGCCGCCGGCCTCGACGTCGATGTCGTCGACGTGATGGCCAAGGACAGTTCGCAGTTGATCCCGTCCGACTGGGATCTGATCGGTGCGGCGGTGCGCGAGGCGGCCGGCGGCGCCCAGGGCGTGGTCTTGCTGCACGGCACCGACACCCTCGAGGAGACGGCGTTGTGGCTGGATCTGACCTACGAGGGCGCGGTTCCGCTGGTGATCACCGGTGCTATGCGCAGCGCCGACGCGCCGGACGCGGACGGGCCGGTGAATCTGCGCGATGCGGTGGCGGTGGCCTCGGATCCCGGCGCCCGCGATCTCGGGGTGCTGGTGTCGTTCGCCGGGCGGATATTGCAGCCGGCCGGCCTGCACAAGGTGGCGGTCGCGCACGCGTTCGCGGGCGAGCTGCTCGGCAGCGTCAACGGCGGGGTGAGAATCCTGCAAACCAAGAGTCGTCACTTCCTCGGCGAGCTCAGCGCGGCAACAGCACCGCGAGTCGACATCGTCGCGGCGTATCCGGGAGCTGACGCGGCGGCGATGGACGCGTGCGTGACTGCGGGTGCGGGCGGCATCGTGCTGGAAGCGCTCGGTTCCGGTAACGCCCCCGACGCGGTGATCGACGGGGTGCGAAGGCACTGCCGCGACGGTGTGGTGATCGCGGTGTCCACCCGGGTCACCGGCGGGCGGGTCAGCCCCGGATACGGCCCGGGCCATGATCTGGTCGATGCCGGAGCGGTGATGGTGTCTCTGCCGCCGAGTCAGGCGAGGGTGCTGACCATGGCCGCGTTGGCGGCGCGGTTACCCCTGCGCGACGTCGTCGGTCGCCTGGGCTGACGAGCTTTCAGCGACGGCGGCAAGGTAGTCGGGCCAGTCGAGGCTGTCGAGCGGATTCGCCCGGGCGATGTCGTCGGTGTCGGCGGCGAATGTTCGCGCCGGGCCCGGCCCCGAGCCGCGGGTTTCGAACCGCACGGTGACCACGCCGTGGCCGGCGCCCTGTACCCAGCCGTGCCCCAGCTCGCGGTGTGCGACGTCATCTCCAATCCGCCACTGGGTGTCCGTCGCCGCCGGCGCGACAGCGTCCCGCTCGGCGTGCACGGTGTCGGCTCCCTGATCGGTATCCAGCATCGCCAGCTCCAAGTCCGGGAACAACGAGTCCTGCCGCACATTGGTCAGGCCCGAAAAGCCCACGCCCAGTAGGCGAATCGGCCCTATCTGGCGCGGATCGAGCAGCAGCCGCCGGGCCATCGCGGCCAGCGCGGCGGCGTCGGTGGTCGCATACGGCAGGGTTGCCGAGCGGGTCAGCGTGCTCATATCCGATTTTTTCAGCTTGACGGTGACGGTCCGGGCGCCACGACCGTCACGAGAGAGTCGTTGGTGGGCATGCTCGGCGATCGGGGCGATCGCCTCGCGCAATTCGTCGAGCGTGGTCAGATCGGTGGCGAAGGTGGATTCGGCGCTGATCTGTTTGGCCACGGCGCGTTCGGCCACCGGGCGGTCGTCGATCCCACGCGCCAGCCGGTGCAGCGCGGGCCCGATCGTCGCACCCAGGATGTTGGCGGCCTCGGCTTCGCTCAGCGCAGCCAGCTGCCCGATCGTCTCGATGCCCAGCCGATGCAATTTCTCCTCGGCAACCGGGCCGATCCCCCACAGCTTGCGCACGGCGAGGCCGTCCAGCAGCCGTTGCTCGTCGGCACGCCGGACGACTTGGATGCCATCGGGTTTGGCCAGACCGGACGCGATCTTGGCGATCTGTTTGCCCGACCCGGCGCCGACGGAGGCGATCAGGCCGGTCTCGTCGCGTACCCGTCGGCGCAACTGCGCGCAGAACTCCTCGACCTCGGTCTCGGATGCGCTGATCAGTTCCGGCGGCTCGCCGAACGCCTCGTCGAAGGAGAGCTGCTCGACGAGCGGTACCACGGTGCGCACGGTGTCGAACACCCGGCGGCTGGCGACGCTGTACACCGCGCCGCGCGGCGGCAGCACGACCGCGGTCACACCGATCAGCCGGCGTGCCTGGTGCATCGGCATGGCCGACCGGGCGCCGAACACCCGCGACTCGTAGCTCGCGCCGGCCACCACGCCGCGTCCGCCCAGCCCGCCGACCAGCACCGGCCGACCTAGCAGCGTGGGCCGGGTGAGTTGCTCGACGGACGCGAAGAACGCGTCCATGTCGAGGTGCAGCACCCAGCGGGAATCCACAATCCCCGATGCTATTGGGCTGGCGGGCGGTCAAGCGTTAGCCGCGAGAGTGCAACCAGCGAGGCGTCTACTCGAGAAACGTGTCGCCGATTGCACTCTCGCGCCGTCATACCCGGAGACCGCGCGAGCGTAGCGCCTCGCGGACCCGCGATATGACCACGTCAGGGCGATAGCGCAGTAGGTCAGCGCTTACCCGGATCAGGATCCATCCCCTGCGCTGAAGGTCTGCGGTGCGGTCGATGTCGTTAGCGCGGACGCGGGAGTCGGTCCAGTGCTGTGCACCGTCGTACTCAATGCCGACCTTGATCTCCGGCCACCCCATGTCGATCCGGGCCAGCACCCTGCCCCAGTCGTTGAGGACCTCGATCTGCGTTTGCGGCCGCGGTAAACCCGCGGCCATGACCAGCAACCTCGTCCGCGTCTCCTGAGGTGACTCGGCGCCGGCATCGACAAGTAGCAGCACCCGCCGCAGCTGCCGCAGGCCGCGAGCGCCACGGTGGACGCCGATCAGCGCTTCGACATCGGCGGCCCTGACAGCCGTGGCGCGAGCCAGAGCGTCGATACGGATGACGGCGCGCTGGAGACCGGGTCGTCGACCCAGGTCAAAGACTGTGCGGGCGGGCGATGTCACCGGAATCGCGTTGACGGTCACGGTCTCACCGGCCAGCAGCGTCTCGTTACGTGTGACGATCAACGGCGGCGGACGTTTTCGAGCGGAGATGAGTTCAGCGGGTTCCCGCGCATCGACCCACTTCGCGCCGAGCAGCGCCGCCGCGGAGTTACCCGCGACAATTGCTTCTTTTCCCGACCAAAGCCAGGCAGCAACGGCACGGCTTTCTGCGTTTAGCTCTACTCCACGACCCAGGTAGACGTTGCGGTAGACACGCGTGCACGACCGGCGGAGCTCATGCTCGGTCACACGCTTGGCCCGCAGCGCGTCAGTTCCGACGAACGGTGATTCCAAGACCCATCCTCATCGCCGAAAGTGCAACCACCGACGCGTCTACTCGAGAAATCCCTCGGCAGATGCACTTTCGCGGTCAAACCTTAGACAGCATGGCCCGCGGGTTGTCACCGATCTCCACAGCCCCTGGCAAGGACGGGGTTTCGTGGTGTAGACGTCGACGCATGTCAGTCGAAGAGATGCCGCACCAGCTGCGGCACGTAGCGGAATCTTTTGGAATAGACGCCGGACGATACGACCGGGCACGCCCGGCCTACCCTGACGAGCTGATACAGCGCGTCATCGCCGCCAGCCCCGGCACCGACTTCCTGGATGTCGGCTGCGGCACCGGCATCGGGGCGCGCCAGTATCGGGCATCCGGCATCAATGTGCTCGGCGTCGACGTGGACGCCCGGATGGCCGGATTCGCCAGGCAGACCGGGATCGAGGTCGAGATCGGCAAATTCGAGGAGTGGGACGCGCGCGGCCGATCCTTCGACGCCGTCGTCGCGGGACAGGCCTGGCATTGGGTCGACCCGGTGCTCGGCGCCGGCAAGGCAGCGCAGGTGTTGCGGCCGCACGGGCTGCTGGCGTTGTACTGGCATGTCTTCGATCCGCCCACCGAAGTCGCCGAGCCCTTCGATGAGGTCCTGAACCGCGTCGCTCCCGACGGACCGCTGAAGAGCCCCGGTCTCGACCTCCAGCAACGCAATCTCAGCCGGGCAGTGGATGGCATCCACGCCGCAGGCGGCTTCGCCGAACCCGAGCAGTGGCGCTTCGAATGGCAGCGGCACTACACCCGCGACGAGTGGCTTGACCATCTGGCCACCACCGGTCAGCTGACCGTCCTACCCCCGGAGCAGCTGGCCACCGTGCTGGATACCGTGGGGGCAGTGATCGATTCGATCGGGGGCGCCTTCACCATGCAGTACGTCACGCTGGCTACCGTCGCGGTGCTCAACTCTTCGAAATAGCCACCCGCACGCCGTCGCCGATCTCGGCGCCGTCGGTCGGTTCGCCGAATTCGAAGCTGGTGGCCAGGATTTCGCCGGCGATCAGGTCGCGATGAACGCCGGCCCACTCTGCTCGCCCGGCCGGCACCGACATGACCACGCTGATCCGGTCGGAGACATCGAGGCCGGCCGATTTGCGCAGCTCCTGCAATTCCCGGATGCGGTCCTTGGCCCAGCCCTCGGCCTCGAGCTCGGGCGTGACGGTGGCGTCCAGTACCACCAGCCCGGCCCCGCCGGGCAACGGCGCGGTGTACTCGGGATCGGCGGCCACCAGCCGCGAGCTGTACTCCTCGGGCAGCAGCAGCGCAGGACCGGCGGTCAATGTGCCGTCGGCATTGACGACGCCCTCACCGGCCTTGACCGCCTTGATCGCGGACTGCACGTCCTTGCCCAACCGCGGACCCGCAACTTTGGCGTTGACCGTCAGCTCGAAACGACCGTAGCCGGCGATGTCGTCGGTCAGCTCCACCGCCTTGACGTTGAGCTCGTCGGCGATCAGATCGGTGAACGGCGCCAATCGCTGCGGATTCTCCACCGCCACAGTCAGCTTCGGCAGCGGCAGCCGGACCCGCAGCTTCTTCGCCTTGCGCAGTGACGACGCCACCGAGCACACCTCGCGCACCTGGTCCATTGCGGCGACCAGCTCGGGGTCCACGGGCAGCAGGTCGGCCGCCGGCCAGTCGGACAGATGCACAGAGCGCTCACCGGTGATCCCGCGCCAGATGATCTCCGTGGTCATCGGCAGCAGCGGCGCGGCTAGCCTCGCGGTCACTTCGAGCGCGGTGTGCAACGTGTCGATCGCGTCAGGGTCTTCCTCCCAGAACCGCGAACGTGACCGTCGCACATACCAGTTCGTCAGCGCCTCGGTGAATTGGCGCAACTGCTCGCATGCCCCCGAGATGTCGCAGCCATCCATCGCCGCGGTCAGGTCGTCGCGCAGCACCGCGAGTTTGGCCAGGATGTAGCGGTCCAGTACGTGTGCCGAATCAGCCCGCCAGGTACCGACTTTCGGCGCGTAGAGGGCCAGGAAGCTGTAGGCGTTCCAGAACGGCAGCAGTACCTGGCGCACGCCGTCGCGAATGCCCTGCTCAGTCACGATCAGGTTGCCGCCGCGCAGGATCGGCGAGGCCATCAGGAACCACCGCATGGCATCGGACCCGTCGCGGTCGAACACCTCGCTGACATCGGGATAGTTGCGCAGCGACTTGCTCATCTTCTGGCCGTCGCTGCCCAGCACGATCCCGTGCGCCACACAGGTCTTGAATGCCGGCCGGTCGAACAGTGCGGTGGCCAGCACGTGCAGCGTGTAGAACCAGCCGCGGGTCTGCCCGATGTATTCAACGATGAAGTCGCCAGGGTAGTGCGTGTCGAACCAGTCCCGGTTCTCGAACGGATAGTGCACCTGGGCGTAAGGCATTGAGCCGGAGTCGAACCACACGTCGAACACGTCCGGGATGCGCCGCATCGTCGAACGTCCACTCGGGTCGTCGGGGTTGGCCCGGGTGAGCTCATCGATATAAGGCCGGTGCAGGTTGTCGGGCCGAGTGCCGAAGTCGCGCTCGAGCTCGTCGAGGCTGCCGTAGACGTCGATCCGTGGATAGGCCGGATCGTCGGAGACCCACACCGGAATGGGCGTGCCCCAGTATCGATTTCGTGAAATCGACCAGTCTCGCGCACCCTGCAGCCATTTGCCGAACTGACCGTCTTTGACGTGTTCGGGGTACCAGGTGATCTGCTGGTTGAGCTCGACCATGCGGTCACGGAAGTCGGTGACCTTGATGAACCACGACGAAACCGCGCGGTAGATCAGCGGATTGCGGCATCGCCAACAGTGCGGGTAGGGGTGATCGTAGGTCTCCTGCCGGATCAGCACCGCACCGTTGGCAGCGGCCGGACCGGTGTGATTCTTCAAGTCGCGGATGATCTGCGGGTTCGCGTCGAAGACGTGCTGCCCCCGGTAATCCGGAACCGTCCCGTCGAAGCGGCCTCTGGCGTCGACGGGGGTCACCGGCACGATGCCGGCTTTGTCGGCGGTCTCCTTGTCGTCCTCACCGTAGGCCGGTGCCAAGTGCACGATCCCGGTGCCGTCATCGGTGGTCACGAAGTCGGCGCTGAGTATCTGAAAAGCGTTGGGCGAGTCCATGAAGTACGGGAACGGCGGCCGGTACGTGGCACCGACCAGGTCGCTACCGCGGTAGCTGCCCAGTATTTCCGGCTCGTCGCCGAGTTCTCGTGCGTAGGCGGCCAATCGGGCCTCCGCCAGCACGACACGGTGCTCGCCGGCGCGCACCTGCACGTAGGTAACGTCGGGATTGACGGCCACGGCCTGGTTCGACGGCAGCGTCCAGGGTGTAGTGGTCCACACCAGGAGGTGAGCACCCGCCAAATCCCCTTCTGGGACTGCGAATCCGACGGTAAGGGCCGGGTCTTGCCTGCTCTGGTAGACGTCATCGTCCATCCGCAGTTCGTGGTTGGACAGCGGAGTCTCGTCGCGCCAGCAATACGGCAGCACGCGGTAGCCCTCGTAGGCCAACCCTTTGTCCCATAGCTGCTTGAACGCCCAGATCACCGATTCCATGTAGGGCAGATCAAGCGTCTTGTAATCGTTGTCGAAGTCGACCCACCGTGCCTGCCGGGTCACATACGCCCGCCATTCGTCGGTGTACCGCAACACCGATTCACGGCAGGCGTCGTTGAAGGCGGCGATACCCATTGCGTCGATCTGAGATTTGTCGGTGATGCCGAGCTGCCGCTCGACCTCGAGTTCGGCCGGCAGGCCGTGGGTGTCCCACCCGAAACGGCGCTCCACTTTGTATCCGCGCATGGTCCGGTACCGAGGGACGATGTCCTTGACGTATCCGGTGAGGAGATGCCCGTAGTGCGGCAGACCATTGGCGAAGGGCGGCCCGTCGTAGAACACATACTCAGGGGCGTCGGCGCGACGGGCGATACTGGCCTGGAACGTATCGTCGGCCGCCCAGTACTCGAGGACCTCGAGTTCCTGCGCCGGCAGATCGGGCGCACCGCCGGCGGGCTTCGGATAGGTTTTCTCGGTCACTGCGCGTCGTCTCCATGTGCCGCTCTCAGGCACGGGGACGACGTCGCGCTGGTGCGCAAGCGCCGCGGTACCACCCCGCTTGCCACGCATCGGCGTGGCCGCTCAAAGTCGGCTGTCACGGGCCTACCCGTTCGGTTCTACTGGGCCTATTGAGTGCTGCCGGCGGCTGTTCTTCCGAAGGCTCCCCGGTGATGGCCGGATCGACGCCGTGCAGGCAATTCTACGGCGCACCCAAACCCGGGCGACCCCGGCCCGCTGACTCATGAGAATTAGTGTCAGCCGAGCTACGCTGGCGCCATGACCGCCACATCTGATGTCATGACGCTCAGCGGACGCGGGACCGGCGACGATCGATCGGTCACCCATGAATGGTGCCCGATCGAACGGTCGCTGAAAGACATCGGCACCAACTCTGCGCTGCTGCTACTGCGCGAAGTGTTTTGGGGTGCACGACGATTCGAAGACCTCGCGCGTAAGGCCGACATCACCGAGCAAATGGCCGCGATTCGGCTCAAGCAGTTGGTTGAAGCGGGGATCTTGACCAAGCAGCCCTACCAGGAGCCCGGCCAGCGAACCCGTTACGAGTACGTGCTGACCAGCCGGGGTCGCGAGCTCTTCCCGGTGATCGTCAGCCTGATCGAGTTCGGATTGCTGCTGCAGGGCGACTCCAGACGCCTGGAACTGGTGCACGGCGACGGGTGCGGAGCGTCGATTGTTTCCCAGGTCCAGTGTGCGCAGGGGCACGTCGTGCCGTTGGCCCACACCGAAGCGCGGATTACCAAAAAGAAGCCCTGAACTCGATCAGCCCTTGAAGTAGACGATCTGGTAGGTGGTCGCCAACAGCACACCCGCACGGCTCCACAGCTGCGCATTCTGGTCGAAGAATCCACGGTCGAAGCGGTCAGCGCGGGCCGTCGCCAGAATGTAGTCGCCGCCGAGGGCGTCCAAATGCTGACTATCGGCGTGAAAATACGTGGTCATGGAAATGGTGCCGGCGGGAATTACCCCGCGACGCAAATACACTCGCGGAAAAAAGATGTCGGACATCGCGGTCAGTGCCGGAAAGTCGACCTGGCGCTGCGCGGCGTCGCGTACCCAAAGCGTGGTCGTCGAGGACGACCCTGTCTGCACTGCCCCACCGGAGAACGAGCCTTCAGCAAAACGCATGTCGTACAACTCAGTCCAGACCGGCAGGTTGTCGCGACTGCCGCGGGATATCTGCTCTGGCGCCGGCGCGGCCGGTGGCTCCGCTTGGGTGTCTGACCAGGTGTCGCGGCGGATCCCGAATATCGCGGTGGCCGTGGTCTTGACCGCGCCATCCTGACTGAGTTCGACGATCCAGTGTTGATTGGTGCGGTTGGTGCGCGGCGCCCGGCGCGAAATCTCGAAATCGCCGTCGGCAATGGGCGCGGCGAAATTCACCGTCAATGCCACCGGTTCACCAAGACAATCGGGATGCACTTGGATAGCCCGCAGCAAGGTCGCGGCCGTGACACCGCCGAAGGGTCCGACCATGTTCGCCCACTCAGGCCGAGTAGTGCCCCGGACGACATCGTCGTCGACAACCTCGAGAGCAATCGCGCGGTCAAAGGCGTGCGTGTCGGGCATCGAAATGACATCTCCTGAGTTCGGCTCTGTCGCAGCCGGGTTCGCTGTCGTCAGCGGTGAGAAGGTGGTTCGCAGGTTAGCGTACATCTGGCTCAACAAGCATCAAGACAGAGGTTGAGCGTCCCGACGCTGAGGTCGTCCTAGACTGCGGCTGTGGCTTTCGACCCGACTTTTGCGCGCGACGTCGCTCTGCCGTTGGCGCAAGCGGCCTACACCGTGATGGGTGGCAACACCGCGGCTCTGCCGGCGGGTTACAGCCAGACCAGCCTCATCCAGGCGGACGCCGTGATGCTCACCGCGATGCCTAATCCGCATCCCGCCGTGACCGCGATGACCAACAACACCAACATCTTCGGGCTGATGGGCCAGAACCCGGCCAGTCGAACCGCATTCGTGTCTTTTCGCGGCACATCCGATCTCGCAGAGTGGATCGCCGATATCGACGCGATACCCGACGACTACCGTCCGATCAGCGGGTTCGGGCAGGTGCATTCCGGCTTTCAGGAGGTCTACCAGCTCGTCCGCAATAACATCGCCACCCATCTGTCCGCAGCGGTGGCCGGCTGCGATCAGATCCTGATTACCGGCCACAGCCTCGGTGCGGCACTGGCAGTTCTCGCGGCGCCTGACATCGCCCAGAACATGCCACCGAACACGATCGAGCCGCGGCTGATTACGTTCGCCGGACCCCGGGTCGGAGTGAGTGAGTTCGCCGAGAAGTTCAACGCTGCGATCGAAAGCTGTTTCCGCGTAGTGAATTTTCTCGACATCGTTCCCTTGCTGCCGCCCGCGCCGTACGTCCATGTCGGCGCGCAAATCAGTGTCGACAGCGGCGGGCAAGCCCAGCTCGGCTGGCGGCATAGCCTTGCCGCATATCAACAAGGACTGTCGGCCTTCATCGCAGCGCAGCCGTAACGAAGCGCTCCCGGTACCGGAGCTTTATCACGCCTCAGATACCGGGAGCGTCACAACGCAGCCGCCGGAGCGCCTTTCAGGCGCCCACTTCCAGGATGCCCGCGCGCCACAGCGCAGCGTAGAGCTGCCGCAGCGGAACACAGAGCAGCCGAGCAGCGCCCTCGACCAGCGGGTCGGCGCCTGTCATCGGAAGGTCAGACCGCTTGGAGGTCTTCGGCGTCGACGGTGTGGTCGGCGTCGGGTCAGGGACCACCCTGAGCCGAGGTGTGGACGTCGCCGCTACTACTTCGTCGTACAGAACAGCGGTCATGATCGCCTCCTACGCAGAAAATCAAACGGGCACAACGGGATTCGATGTCCGTCCGAAACGGCGTGGAGCAGATCTCTGCAGAACGCTTGGGCCGAGAAAGGCTCAGCTGAAGACGACGCGCCGCAGGCCGGTTCGGGACGAAACGGAGCCCGGATATCGATCCGGACTGTCACTGGAACTCATGCGTCCCTCACCTCCTCGCGGTCGCAGCACGTGCGGATTACCGCACAAATGGCACGCAAGCAGGAATACAGAACCCGACAGAGCGGGAAACCGCACCCCACTCGTAGAGTTTCGGCACTACACGGCGTATCCGGGCCTACAAAAAAATGCAAGGCCGGAAGCCACTTGGGCTCAACCCTTAAGCCGGGAGGAGCTGTCCTGACCCTGGGCGTCTCTCGACGTTCGGGGTCAGTGGCCTGTATCCGTGTAGACGCCTCACCTAACGAGGTGCTTACCCTGACGATGATGCCCGAACATTCCGCCCGGGTCAATTCGCCACGCCGATGACCCCTGACCAGCCGTTATGGTTCCGTAACCTGGCCAGGGGGTCTAGTCGGGCCGCAACCCCTTCATCACCAGCGCGACGATGAAGTCCGCGGCCTCGGCCGCAGTGATGCCGTCGTCGGTGGTCAGCCGACGGTGCGCAATCTGCCCGATCAGCACGGTCAGGGTGTAAGCCACCAACCTGGACGGTGCAGCCACTATGTCGCCGCGCCGCTGCCCGGCGACGACAAGGGCTTCGATGTCGTCGATGTAACGCTCGTAGACGCCGGCCAGTTTCTCGTTGAATCGGTTGTTCTTGGTGTAAGCGTCGCGGAACAGCAACTTGGTGGCGGCACGATCGGCCTCGAAGAACTCGAACATCGCCCGCACTGTGGCGCGAAACGGCACCTCCGCGTATCCGAAGCTTGCGCCGCTTGCGGCCAGCGCGACCGCCACGTGGGTGCGCAGGGCGTGCTCCTGTCCGGCGATCAACGCCTGGAACAAGGCGTCCTTCGAGTCGAAGTACTGGTAGACGACGTCGAACGCCAGACCGGCCTCTTTGGCGACATCGGCGGTCGTCGTGGCGTCAAACCCGTTGCGCGAGAACACGTTCTTGGCGGCAGTCATGATCTCGTCACGCCGCGGCTCGCTGACCATCGGGCGAGTCGGCATGGGACCGTTGACACTCACGGCTCCACCTTCGAGCTCTTGCGGGGCCGCAGCCCGTTACCGATGAACTCGACGACGAAATCGGCGACGTCGGCGGCGGTAACGCCGTCGTCGGTGATCAGCCGACGGTGAGCCAGTTGCCCGATCAGCGCCGCCAGGCTGTAGGCCACCATCCGCGGCGGGGCGCTGATCACTTTGCCGCGCTGCTGGGCGACGGCCATGTACTGGTCGATATCGTCGATGAACGACTCGTAGATGCTGTTGAGGTGCGTCTCGAACCGTTCGCCCAACGCGTAAGCGTCGCGCAGCAACAGCTTGGCGGTCGCCTTGTCTTTTTCGAAGAACTCGAAGGTCGCCTGCACAGCAGCATGCAATGGCGCCCAGCTCCTATCGGATCGCTCGCCGGTACCGGCCAGCGCCACCGCGACGTGAGTGCGTAACGCATATCCCTCGGCCGACATCAGTGCGTCAAACAGGTCGTCCTTTGAATCGAAGTACTGATAGATCGAGCCGTATGCCAAATTCGCCTCTTTGGCGACGTCGGCGATTGTTGTCGAGTGAAAACCGTTGCTCGCGAACACTTTTTTGGCCGCAGCCATGATCTCATCGCGCCGCCGCAGCTTGTCGTCGTCGCTGACCGCCGGCCGCCGACGCGTCCGGGTCTCGCCGCTCACCGGTCCACCAACTCGTCGAGTCGCCCGACGGCGTCGATGAACTCAGAGACCATGTCCAGCACCACTGACGCGGTCGGCTGCACCTTGTTCAGCGAGCCCACGACTTGACCGACGAAATAGGTGGCCAGCTCGCGGGCTTTGGCGTCGGGCTGGGCGGCGGCCCGGTTGATACGGATTTGGGGGTCGCCGATCAACGCGCTCTGCAAGGGCATCCCGAGCGGATCGGGGCTGTCGGCCCGCTCCCACTCATCGGTCCAGGCGGTGCGCAGCATCCGCGCGGGCTTGCCGGTCAACGACCGCGATCGCACGGTGTCCGATGAGCTGGCGGCCAGGAATTTTTCCTTGACGACGGGCATCGTTTCGGCTTCCTCGGTGGTCAGCCAGACCGAACCGCACCACACGCCCTCGGCGCCCAAAGCCAGCGCCGCGGCGATCTGGCGGCCGCGGGCGATGCCACCCGCGGCCAGCACCGGCACCGGGGCCACCGCGTCGACGACCTCGGGGACCAGCACCATCGTCGAAACTTGGCCGGTGTGACCGCCGGCCTCGGTGCCCTGGGCGACGATCAGGTCGACACCGGCCGCGGCGTGCCGCCGCGCGTGCTCGGTCGTTCCGGCCAGCGACGCGACCAACACGTCACGGTCGTGAGCGTGGGTGACCAGGTCCGGCGGCGGCGGCCCCAGCGCGCTGGCGATCAGCCGGATGCGGTGGGCGAATGCGACATCGAGCAGTGGCTGGTAACCCTTCGGCGAGATGTTCAAGTCGCCCGGCGGCAGTCGCTCCTCGTCGGTGGGGACCGCAATCCCGTAGCGGACCAGCAAGTCGTCGACGAACGCGCGGTGCTGTTCGGGTACCAGTTCGCGGGCCTGCGTGGCGTCAATCCCGCCCTGCTCAGCGCCGACATATTTGGGCGGTAAGAGCAGGTCGACGCCATACGGCTTACCGCCGGTCTGCTCCTCGATCCAGGTGAGCTCGGCGTCCAGGCGCTCCGGGCTGTGCGCAACCGCTCCCAGGACACCGAACCCGCCGGCGTTGGACACCGCAGCCACCACGTCCCGACAGTGGCTGAACGCGCAGATCGGGAACTCCACCCCGAGCATGCGCGCGACCCCCGTCTGCATGCCCGGAAGGCTATGAGTTAGTGATTGACGTGTCAATCGGACGTGGCCGCCGAGAGACACGAGGCTGTTTATCGGTTGGGCGACTGGCCATCCGGCGGCCAGCTCGCCACATCGTCTTCCAGCGGCACCTGCAAGCTGTGCAGAATCGATGCGATCATGCGCCACCCACTGATCGCGGCGACGAGCTCGATGAGCAACGCATGGTCGGCGCCCAACTCGCGCTTGCATGCCGCCCAGCTCTGCTCGCTTACCGCGCCGTCGCGCACCACATCATCCGTGGCGGCAAGCACCGCCCGCTCCGTCGGGCCAAACCCGTCGTGGGACTGCCAATCCCGAACGCCGAGCAGGTCATCGGCGCTCACCCCGAGTCCCTGGGCGACCCGCCAGTGCTGTGTCCATTCGTAGTCGGAGGCGGTGAGCCAACCGATCCGCATGATCGCGAGCTCACGTAGCCGCGAGTCGAGTTTTCCGTGCCACAGCATGAGCGCGAGCAGATCGTTCAGGCGACCGGCCAGCGCGGTGTGGTTCAGCAGCACCTGAAAGATCGCCAGCTCGGCCATGTAGTCGGGCACACCGGCTTCGTCCGCGGCGGCTTTGGCCTCGTCCAGCGGGAGACGGGGTACGCGGGCTTCTCTAGAGGTCACGCTGGCTCGCCTACCCCGCTAGCCGGCAACGGCTCCTGGCTCGGCGAAGGGCGAACCGAAGTCGGCCACCCGCTCGAACCCGTCCTTGCGCGCCTGGGCTGCGCCCCTCCGCAGCAAGGCGCTCGTCGCGACGAACCCGGCGTGGTCGACGACCACGAAGGGAGTCAGCAACCGGTTGTGCACAAATCCGAACGCGAGGCCGCTCTCCGGATCGGCCCACCCGAGCGAGCCGCCCAGTCCGACGTGGCCGAAGCCGGGGATCACGTCGAACGGCAGTCGGTGATAGCCGAGGTGGAATGCCAGCGGTATCACCAGGTTTCCGTCAAGCCGTAGGCTTCGCCGTCCGGTGAGACCGGCGGTCACCTCCGGGGACAGGAATCGGCTGCCGTCGATCCGGCCGCCGTTGGCGATCGCGCCGTACATGCGGGCCAGCCCGCGAGCAGTCGCGACACCATTGGCCGCCGGGATCTCCGCATCCAGCAACGGAATATCGCCTTGCGCAACGGCTTTCACACCCGGGAAGTACATCGAACCGAATCCGGCGGACATGGGTAGCGCGGCGATCATCGGCGCCACCGCGTTGAACACCGGGTTCTGGAAAGCGCTCTGCGGCATGATGATCTGTGCCGCTCGCGTCGGCGCTTCGACTGGCGGGCGGCCCAGGTGCAAGCCGTCGGTGCCCAGCGGCTCCGCCAGCTCCTCGCGGATCAACTGCCGCATGCCTTTACCGGTGACGGCCCGAGCCAGCCCGGACAGCAGCCAGCCGTAGGTCAGCGCGTGATAGGCCGACCTGCCGAACGAGTATCCCGGCGCCGCTGCCGCCAGGCGTCGTTCCATCAGTTCGTGGTCCAGCAGGTCCTGGCTGCTGGACCCGCGCAGCGCCGACAGACCGGCCTGATGGCGCATCAGCTGCCGGACGGTGATATCCGCTTTCCCGTTGGCGCCGAACTCCGGCCAATACTGCGCGACCGGTGCGTCGTACTCGATCAGCCCGCGGTCGACGAGCCGATGGATCACGGTGGAGGCCATGCCCTTTGTCGCCGAAAACACCATGGTGCCGGTATCCGCGGTCCACGGCACCCGTCCGCGCCGATCTTCCCAGCCGGTCCACACGTCGACGACGGGTTCGCCGTCCAGGTAGACAGCCAGTGCCCCGCCGCCGAACCGGCGGTGCGGGAACATGCTTGCAAAGCTGCGCACCGCGCAGGCAAAGTGCGGATCGGCTGCGCCGTGAACTCCGCGCGGCAGCACGGAGCGGCGATTGCCCACTACTTCGAGGGTCATGCCGTCGAATCTACCGTTCGACTCTATGAATGAAGTGCAATTTAGCTATCCGTTATCGAAGCGAGCTCCAGTATTTGCTGAGCAGCCAGTGCTGGGGTCAATTCCCCAGTAAGCACCCGCCGCTCGACATCGGCGCGGGCTTTGCGCACAGCGGGGTTGGACAGCACCCGATCCAGCACGGTGTCGCGAACCATCTGCCAGGTCCAGTCGACCTGCTGGGCGCGCCGGCGTGCCTCGAAGTCCCCCGCCTCGCTCAGCACATCGCGATGCCGCTCGACGGTGTCCCACAACTCTTCCAGCCCAGTGCCTTCCAAAGCGCTCATGGTCAGAACCGGTGGACGCCACAGGGTTTCGCGAGGGTAAATCAGCCGGATCGCCCCGGAAAGTTCACGTGCGGCTTTGCGGGCCTCCGTCAGGTGATCGCCGTCGGCCTTGTTGACCACGACGATGTCGGCGAGTTCCAGCACGCCTTTTTTGATGCCCTGCAGCTGATCGCCGGTGCGCGCAAGCGTCAGAAAGACGAAGGTATCGACCATGTTGGACACTGCGACCTCGGACTGACCGACACCCACGGTCTCCACCAGGATCACGTCGAACCCGGCGGCCTCCAGCAGCACGATGGTCTCCCGGGTGGCCTTGGCCACGCCGCCGAGCGTGCCCGACGTCGGCGACGGGCGGATGTAGGCGTCCGGATGCGCTGCCAGCTGGGGCATTCGGGTCTTGTCACCGAGAATCGATCCCCCGGTTCTGGTCGACGACGGGTCGACAGCGAGGACGGCCACCCGATGGCCGCGGCCGATCAAGTGCATCCCGAGCGCCTCGATGGCGGTCGACTTGCCGACTCCCGGAACCCCGGTGATTCCGACATGCAGGGCATTGCCGGCGGCCGGCATCAACTGCAGCAGCAACTGCTGTGCGCGGTCGCGGTGATCGGCGCGGGTCGACTCGACGAGCGTGATCGCCCGCGGTAGCGCCGAGCGATCGCCGCCGCGCACCGCCGCGGCGAGTTTGTCTATGCTGTCGCCGTTTTCAGTTGCCATCTGGCTAGAGGGTGTACCCGTGTCGTTCGGCCAGCTTGTGCAGCAGGTCGATCGCGGCGTCCGCAATCACCGTGCCGGGCGGGAAGATCGCCGTCGCGCCCGCCGCGTACAGCTCGTCGAAGTCACCCGGTGGGATGACACCCCCTACCACCACCATGATGTCGGAGCGACCCACTTCGGCCAGCGCGTCGCGGAGCGCGGGCACCAACGTGAGGTGACCGGCTGCCAGGGAGGACACCCCGACCACGTGGACGTCGTTGTCCGCGGCCTGGCGGGCGACCTCGTCCGGCGTGGAGAACAGCGCACCGACGTCGACGTCGAATCCGATGTCGGCGAACGCCGTTGCGATCACCTTCTGTCCACGGTCATGGCCGTCCTGCCCCATTTTTGCCACCAGGATCCGTGGCCGCCGACCGTCGGCCTCGGCGAACTTCTCGACGAGTTCGGTGGCGGATGCCATGTTCTCGGCCTTTCCAGCTTCGTCGCGGTAGACCCCGGCGATGGTACGGATCTCGGCTTGGTGGCGCCCGTAGACCTTCTCGAGCGCGTCGGAGATTTCGCCGACCGTGGCCTTGTGGCGGGCCGCGTCGACCGCAAGCGCCAACAGGTTGTTGCCGAGTCCATCCTCGCCGGCCCGACCATGGGCTGCGGCGGCACGAGACAACTCGGCCAGCGCGGCGTCAACTGCCGACTGGTCCCGACTTGCCCGCAGCTCTTCGAGTTTGGCCAGTTGCTCGGCGCGCACCCGGCTGTTTTCGACCTTGAGGACCTCGACCTCTTGATCTTCTTCCACCTGGTACTTGTTGATCCCGATCACCGGCTGGGTGCCGGAGTCGATGCGGGCCTGAGTCCGCGCGGCGGCTTCTTCGATGCGCAGCTTCGGAATGCCGTCGTTGATGGCCTGGGCCATGCCGCCCGCCTCGGCGACCTCGGCGATGTGTGCGCGGGCCCGCTGCGCGAGTTGGTAGGTCAACCATTCCACGTAGTACGAGCCGGCCCAGGGGTCGATCGGCCTGGTGGTGCCGGACTCTTGCTGCAGGACAAGCTGAGTGTTGCGGGCGATGCGGGCCGAGAAATCGGTGGGCAGCGCCAGCGCTTCGTCCAGTGCGTTGGTGTGCAGCGACTGGGTGTGGCCCTGGGTGGCGGCCATCGCCTCGATGCAGGTGCGCGCGACGTTGTTGAACGCATCCTGAGCCGTCAGCGACCAGCCGGAAGTCTGTGAATGTGTACGCAGCGACAGCGATTTCGCGCTCTTGGGGTTGAACTGCGCGACCAGCTCGCTCCACAGCAGCCGGCCGGCCCGCAGCTTGGCCACCTCCATGAAGAAGTTCATGCCGATGCCCCAGAAGAAGGACAGCCGGGGCGCGAACTTGTCGATGTCGAGCTCGGCGTCCAGGCCCGCCTTGATGTAGTCGACACCGTCGGCAAGCGTGTAGGCGAGCTCCAAATCGGCTGTAGCACCGGCTTCTTGGATGTGATAGCCGGAGATGGAGATGGAGTTGAATTTCGGCATCTTGGCGCTGGTATAGGCGAAGATGTCGGAGATGATGCGCATCGAGGGCTTCGGTGGATAGATGTAGGTGTTGCGCACCATGAATTCTTTGAGGATGTCGTTCTGGATGGTGCCGGCCAGCTTCTCCGGCGGCACCCCCTGCTCCTCGGCGGCCACCACATACAGCGCCAGGATCGGCAGCACGGCGCCGTTCATCGTCATCGACACCGACACCGACGACAGGTCGATCCCGTCGAACAGCTGACGCATATCGAGGATGGAATCGATTGCCACACCGGCCATTCCAACGTCGCCTTGCACGCGCGGATGGTCCGAGTCGTACCCGCGGTGGGTGGCGAGGTCGAAGGCCACCGATAGACCTTTTTGTCCGGCGGCGAGGTTGCGCCGGTAGAACGCGTTGGACTCCGCGGCCGTGGAGAACCCGGCGTACTGCCTGATCGTCCAGGGCTGGTTGACATACATCGTCGGATAGGGGCCGCGGACGAAGGGCGGCTCGCCCGGGAAGGTGTTCAGCGGATATCCGCCGGACTCGACAGCGGCCCGGTCGGCGGCGATGTACACCGGTTTGACGTCGATGTCTTCCGGTGTGTGCCACACCAGTTGGTCGGGTGTGTACCAGTGCGCGGCCGCAGCCGCCGCAACGTGCTCTTGCACTGCGTCTTCGGTCGGTTGCGCCACGCTGCGGTCACTGTGCAGCGGTACATCGGCGAAGCTGCCTACTACAGGCGTGGTGGTCGTCATCGCGGCTAAGCCCCCAACCGGTCGAGCAGATGTGAAAGAGCCTCCACCGCATTGATTTTCGCGGTCAGAAACTCATCGGGTTGGTGATCTGCGCCGGCCACCGCTTTCTGCGGCCCGGCCAGACAGACGTGGGACACCCCCGCGTTATGGGCCGCATCGACGACTGCGGGCGCCTCGGTGCCGTAACGAGTGTCAGTGCCGCACAGCACTGCCACCGCCGGTGACCCCGCGTCGGTGACCGCTTTGGCGATACCGTCGGCATCGACGGTCCCCGGGTTGACCGCCTCGATGCCGCCGGAGGCAAGCAGGTTTGACGCGAAGGTCGTACGGATGTTGTGTTCGGCCAGCGGACCCAGCGGCAACAGCAGCGCCTGTGGGCGCGAGCCGGTGCGGGCAAGGTAGGCATCGGAACGGTCGCGCAGCGCTTCGAACTGCGCGGCGTAGCGGATGAGTTTGCCCGCCGCGAGCGGAGAATATGACGAATCACTCTGTGGCAGAGCTGGTTCGGTAAGATTCGGATATTCGTTGACGCCGGTGATCGCCGTCTTGCGGTGGGCGATGTCGTCGGTGCGCCGGGCGGCGATCTCAGCGATCTGGCCGGCGATGTAGTCATGCGCGTCGACGAAGCCGCCGTGCTGCTCGACGGTTTGAAAGGTCTGCCAGGCTTGGTTGGCCAATTGGTCGGTGAGGTCCTCGACGAACCACGACCCGCCCGCCGGATCCAGGATCCGGCCGACGTGTGACTCCTCGAGCAGCAGTAGCTGGATATTGCGTGCCATTCGGCGCGCGAAACTGGCGGCCATACCCGGGAATCCGCCTTCGATCGCGACGTCGAAGGGGAACACCAGCACGGTGTCCGCGCCGCCGACACCGGCCCCGAAGGAGGCCAGCGTGGTGCGCAGCATGTTCACCCAGGGGTCGCGTTGCGTCATCATCGGCAGCGACGTTTCGGCATGGACGACGGCCGCACCGCGGTCAGGATCGCCGACAACCTCCGCGACTCGCGCCCACAGCCGTCGCAGCGCCCTGATTTTGGCGATCGTCAGAAATTGATCGTCGTCGGCGGCCAGCCGGAAACTGATCTGCGCCAAGGCCTTGGCCACCGGCAGGCCGGATTCGGTGAGCACCCGCAGGTAGGCCACCGCGGCGGCGATGCTGCCGGCGAGCTCCCACGTCGCGTTGGCGCCGAGATTGTGGAACGCGGGCCCGTCGACGGTGATCGCTCGCACACCGTGGTCGTCGGCCAGCCGCGTTGCCATGCTGACGACTTCCCGCAACTCGGGCGCGGGACGCTCGCTGAGCGCCGCAGTGAGTGGGTCGGCCCCCAGGTCGATCGACAGGATTGCCCGCTGATCGGGCTCGACGCGGCTGACCAATTCGAGCAAGGCATCGCCGGCGGCCTGGTAATCAGCGCCGGCATCGAGAATCACCGGCGCCATGCTCAGATAAACGCCTTCGAACACCTTCTCCAGCTGTGCGGGCAACACACCGGACTCCCCCACCCGCACCAATAGCGCGCTGACACCCTCGGTGAGCGCGGCGAGCACCGCGGAGTTGACCTCCTCCGCGGCCACCCCGACCACCCGGTTGGCCGGAATGGCTTCGGTGACCCTCCACCCGGACTTGACGTCGCGCAATGCGTCGGCACCACGCAGGTAGGGCCACTCGCCCGGCAGCGGCGGCTCGGGCAGCTCGTCGAGCGCGGTGTAGAGCGCCCGGATCGCGACCGCCTCGTAGGTCGGGGTTTCCAGCATCTGCTCGGGCTCCGGACCGAGTTCGTCGGCTTGGCGCCGTGTGCTCTTGGCCAGGACCCCGGCCACCGCCGTGCGCCATCTGGCGCGGGCCTGCTCGAGATCGGCAGGTTCAGCGGACACATCGACTGACACCGGCGGCTCCCCATCTCTGTATGTGGCAGGTCCAGTACGTGACAACCCGACACTGGTCTGTCACCCGACCACCAGGCTAAATGATGCTCGGTCGCGTGACCGCACAACCTGCGGCGACCGGGTCTGACGAGGCACAACGACCCGCCCAGGTGAGGAGTACCTTACTAAGGTAGAGCGGCTAACGTTAGGGCGATCATGCGTACTCGACCGCAGGGCGCAGGCGATCAAACCGGCTCGGTGATCGTGCTTGCCCAGCTGACACCCGGAACGCGGGCAACCGTGGTGGGCACCGCCGCCCAGGCCAATCCGATGGTCGCGAACCGGCTGGGGCAGTTGGGCTTTCGCGCGAACGCCCGGGTCGATGTGATCCGCCGGGCACCACTTGGTGACCCGACCATCTATCGCGTGCAGGACACCGAGCTGTGTCTGCGCCGCCGCGAGGCGCAGCTCATCGAAGTCGTTCCCGAAGTGGATCTATGACCGCGTGCCATGACGTCACCGACTCGCCGGTTGCCCTCGCCGGCATCCGGCGGGTGGCGTTGGTCGGCAGTCCGAACGCGGGCAAGACCAGCGTCTTCAACCATCTGACCGGGTTGCGCGCCAAGACCGGTAACTACCCGGGAGTAACCGTCGGACGCAGCGTCGGCACCACCATGGTGGACGGCGTCGCGATTGCCGTGGAAGACCTGCCCGGCACCTACAGCCTCGACCCGATCAGCCCGGACGAGCAGGTGGTGACCGACCTGCTGGCCGGCAAGTATCCGGACATCGGCAGGCCGGACGCCGTGGTGTTGGTCGCCGACGTGACCACACTGCGCCGGTCGATCCTGCTGATCGGCCAGGTGCTCAGGCTCGACCTACCGTGTCTGCTGGCGCTCACCATGGGTGACGAACTGAGCTCCCGCGGCGGCCGAATCGACGTCGAGGCGTTGTCGACGGCGCTGGGCATCCCGGTGGCCGCGGTCGTCGCGAACCATGGATCGGGAATCGACGACCTGCGGGCCCAGCTGGCATCCTCCGGGCAGTGGCAACGGCCGCCGGTGCTTCCCCCGCCCGGCCAGGACGCCATCGACGCGTGGGGTCAGTCGGTGCTCAATGCGGCCGATTATGTTGCGCCGCAACCGGATCAGCGCACCCGCCGAATCGACCGGGTGCTGCTGCACCCGCTGTGGGGCACCGTCATCTTCTTCGCGGTGATGTTCTACTTCTTTCAGGTCCTTTTCACCGCCGCCGCCCCACTGCGGGACGGCATCGGCAACGCGCTGGCCTGGCTCGGCAGACAGGTCGCCGAGCACGTCGGCAATCCGGTGCTGCGCGGACTGCTCAGCCAGGGAATCATCGGCGGCGTCGGGACCGTGCTGCAGTTCATCCCGCAGATCGTATTGCTGTTCTGCCTGCTCGCGTTTCTGGAGAGCGTCGGCTACATGTCACGGGCGGCGTTCTTGATGGACCGGGTGATGGCCAGGACCGGGCTGGAGGGGCGCGCGTTCGTCGCGATGCTCTCGTCGTTTGCCTGTGCGATCCCCGGAATCATGGCGACCCGGACGTTGCCGTCGTCGAAAGACCGGATCGCCACCATCGTCACCGCGCCGTTGATGACGTGCTCGGCGCGGCTGCCGGTATACACGTTGCTGGTCGGGCTGCTGGTGGCACCCGAAATAAGGTGGTGGGGACTGAGCGCGCAGGGCGTGACGATGTTTCTGCTCTACCTGGGCGGCGGGTTGTCCTCGCTGATCGCGGCGTCGCTGGTCAAGTCGACGATTCTGCGGGGCGATCTGTTGCCGTTCACGATGGAGCTGCCGCCCTACCGCCTGCCGTCCCCGAAGGCGATGCTGGCCGCGATGTGGAGCGCGGCCAGGGTGTTCCTGCGTAAGGCGGGAACCATCATCCTGGCCACCTCTTTGGTGCTGTGGGCGCTGCTCAGTCTGCCCGTCCGCGAGGTGCAGACCCGTGGGATGTCCCCGACCGATGCCACCGCATACGTGATGAATCACAGCTACGCCGCCGACGTGGGCCGCGCTGTCGAGCCGGTGTTCGCTCCGCTGGGTTTCGATTGGCGGACCGATATCGCTCTGGTCGGATCACTCTCGGCGCGTGAAGTTTTCGTGTCGACCCTGGGCCAGGTGTCGGCTGCGTCTGATCCCGAAGATCCGCATGCGGCGCTGGCCGGCATGACCGACGAGCACGGGCATCGGATTTTCACCGCGCCCACGGTCATCGCGCTGATGGTCTATTTCATGTTTGCGTTGCAGTGCATGTCGACGATCGCGGTGATGCGCCGAGAAACCAACTCCTGGCGTTGGCCCGCCTTCGCGTTCGGCTACATGTTCATCCTCGCCTGGGTAATGGCGTTCGCCGCGCGGTTGATTGCGATCGGTGTGGGCGCATGATCCCGATCCACGCCACCGCCACCGTGAATCCGCAGCAGCTGCGCTGGGTGGTGGCCGAAGACCGGCTGCCGGCCAGGGGCACGGTACGTCAGGCCCCGGGTCGCCTCGGCGACCTGCTCGACGGTGGGGTGATCGACGAAATTCAGGTCCGCACAGGCGATGTGCTGATCGCGCTGCGCGCCGGCAACAGCTGGCGCGAGTTGGGCGACGGCGTTCGCGACGCCCTGTGCGACGCGCTGCTGGATCCGGCCGGGTGGCGGGTGGATGCCGCACCCGACGACACCACCGGGCTTGCCGAGATCACCGCCGAGTTGCTCGCCGGACCGATCGGCGCGCTCGCCGAATCACACGGCGGCTCGATCGAATTGGTGTCGGTCGAGGGCGACCGGGTGAACGTGCGGTTATCCGGCGCGTGTCGCGGGTGCCCGGCGGCCGCCAGCACGTTACACGACAAACTGCAGCGTGAGCTGCGGCTGCGATCCGGCCGGCACATCACGGTCAACAGCGAAACCAGCTCAGCGCCAGTGCCGTTGGGCAGGAAGCTGCTGTCGCTGATCGTCCGCTGACCGATTGTTCACCGCCTGCCCGTAGGCTGCACCCCGTGACCGGCCCCGCCAGCAACAGAATCGCCGACGCGCTACGTCCGTTGGGCTCCGCGGTGGCCGTGACCGCGCGCCAGGTGTCCAAGCGCCGACTGGTGCTGACCGGCGCGGTGATGGTCATCCTGGTGGCGGTCGCGCTGCTTGTTCATCTGCCCTCGGCGATGGAACTGCGGGACTGGTCGACGTCGATGGGCCCGTGGTTCCCGCTGGCGTTTCTCGCCGCTCACATCGTGGTGACCGTGTTGCCGGTTCCCCGTACGGCGTTCACCTTGGCCGCCGGACTGCTGTTCGGTCCACTGCTCGGTATCGCGTTGGCGGTCACCGCCAGCACTGGCAGCGCGATGATCGCGCTGGTGCTGGTCCGGGCCGCCGGCTGGCAGCTCAGCCGGTTGGTTCGCCATCAGGCGGTCGACAGGGTCGACACCCGTCTGCGCGAGCGAGGCTGGCTGGCGGTCCTCTCGCTGCGGCTGATCCCCGTGCTGCCGTTCGCGCCGCTGAACTACGCCGCCGGCGCCTCCGGCGTGCGCGTGCTGCCCTACGCGTTGGCGACCGTCGTGGGCCTGTTTCCCGGTACTGCGGCCGTAGTGATCTTGGGCGATGCGCTCACCGGTGACGTCAGCCCACTGCTTTTTCTGGTGTCGCTGAGCACGGGTTTGGTCGGGCTCACGTTGTTGGCGTACGAGATTCGGCAATACCGCCGGCATCACCGGGCCGCGGTGTCCGACGTCGACGACGCCCCCGAGGCGGCGCTGCGCGGGTGATCCGCTTCGCCGCGGCACAAGTGCGTATAGATAGATACACTGAATAACTGAACGATTTCGCACGGGCCAGACAGTGACTCCGCACTGCCGAGGTATCGGTCTTCTGTCTGAGAGGCAATCCACATGGACGTAAGGCATCTGATCGCGACCGCGGCAATCGCCGCCTCAACGCTGACGTTCGGCGTCGGCGTTGTCAGTGCCGCGCCGCTGGACCCACCGCCGGACCCGAATTCGGCGACTCCCAAACCCGCCCTCCCGGCGATGAAGTGTTGGCCGTACGGGCGCGTCGGACCCGGAAGCGCACGAGGCGGTGGTGGGGTGCCGGTGTACCCGCCACCGTGTCCTCCGGGCACTCCGCACTGATCCCACCGACGCGCCGCCGCTAATCGCCGTCCTGCACCAACTCGCGGGCCTCCCGCTCGGTCTCGACACTAGGCGGCGATCCCGGCAACCGGCGACCGGCAACTTCCGGTGTGAAGAACAGCGTCACCGCGCCCACTAACCCCGCGACCATCAGCATGTACGCCGGCACCATGAGGTTGCCTGTGCCGGACACCAGTGCCTGGGCGATCAGCGGCGTGGTGCCGCCGAAGGCCGATATCGCGACGTTGTAGGAGATGGCCAGCGCACCGCTGCGGACATTGGTCGGAAACAGTGCCGGCATCGTGGCCGGTGAGGTGCTGTCGAAGCAGAGTTCCATCGACCCGATCAGCAGTATCCCGACGAAGATCAGCGGGAAGGCGCTGCCTTGGCGGATGAGCAGGAACGCCGGGATCGACGCGACGATCAGCAGCCCGCAGCCTGTCCGCATGATCGGCTTCACGCCGATGCGGTCAGACAGCGCCGCGACGAACACCAGCAGAATCGCCAGGATGATCAGCGTCGCCGTGATCATCGCGAGCCCCATCGTTGGGCCGATGTGCACCAAGACCTTGAGATAGGTCGGGAGATACCCGGTGAGCATGTAGTCCGCCGCGTTCGATGTGTACACCAGCGCCGCGCAGATCAGCATGGGCCTCCACTGCTCGGCGATGGCGCGCCGGTATTGCCGCGCATCGTGCTCGGGTGTCGCGTCCTTACTCTCCCCCTGGTAGGCAGGCGATTCCTGGAGTCGCATCCGCATGAACACCGCGACCAGCCCGAGCGGGGCGCTCAGCAACAACGGCACCCGCCATCCCCAGGTCAGCATGTCGTGGCTGGGTAGCCAGGTCTGCAACCCGGTGACGATCAATCCTGCGGCCACGAACCCGGCCAGGTTGCCCAGCGGGAGAAAGCCGACCACCATCCCGCGTTTGCGGTCCGGGGCCTGCTCGACGATGTACGTCATCGCGCCGACGTACTCGCCGCCGGTCGAAAGACCCTGGAACACCCGCGCGACAACCAGCAGAATCGGCGCCCACACGCCGATGGTGTGGTAGCCCGGTAGTAAACCCGTCCCGGTTGTACCGATCGTCATCAGCACGATCGTGATCACCAACACCCGCTTGCGCCCGATGCGGTCGCCGAGCGGACCGAAGATGAGCCCGCCCACCGGGCGCACCACGAAAGCCGCCGCCAAGGTGCTGAAGGTGGCGATGAGGTGGACCGCGCTGACGCTGTCGCCGGGGTAAAACACCTGGGCAATCGTGGTGGCGATGTAGCCGTAGACCCCGAAGTCGTACCACTCCATGAAGTTGCCGATCGAGGCACCTTTGATGGACCGGCGCATCACTTCGGGGTCGGTGACCTGGATCTGGTCACGGGTCCAGCGCCGGGGCCGCCGCCGACTCAGGCCGGTTGGCCGGCGCGCACTGTTCATCAGGCGGTCAGGTACCCATTACCTGCCGATTCGAACGCGATCGTGATTAACCCCGCATTAGCCCGGGTCTGGTCCTTTCCAGGTCAGCACGGCGTGGGTGGCCAAGAACGACGCCGCCGGAAGGGCATTCACGGGGCGATCCCGAACGCGAACGTGTGCGCCCACCGCGAGCACGAAGTACAGCGTCAGCATCGCTGTGGTGAGACGCGCCAATGCCGGGCTCCAGCCGGCCGCAAGCAGACCGACGACAGAAGCGGCCTTGGCCGCCGGCAGAAGCCACCGAATGTTTTGCGGCACACCCAAAGTGTCAAGGGTTCTCGCGATCGGCGGCACCTGGATCACGCATGCCACCGTATCCACGGCCTGGAAAGCCGCAAGGGCCGCATACGTTTTCGGTGACGTCAGACCGCCCACATCACTGCCTCAGCTCGTGCTGCGGCGGCAGGCTGCCGTCCGCCGTCAGACGCGCGTCCGCCTCTGCCTTGGCTACCGCCTGGACGATCGCCGGGTCGGTCTCGGTGGAGAACCAGCCGTCCATGTCCTCGTCGTCGTGCTCTGGCGGCGGGGTGTTGTCGACCGGCGATGGCTCGAACCGGAACACCCCGTCCTGGCCCGGAGTACCCAGCTGCTTGGCGAAACCCTGCAACGCCGCGTTGAAGTCGCTGGGCACCACCCACACCTTGTTGGCATCGCCGCGCGCCATCTCCGGCAGGGTCTGCAAATACTGGTAGGCCAGCATCTCCGGGGTGGGCCGGCCGGCCTTGATCGCGGCGAACGTCTTCTCGATTGCCTTGGCCTGCCCCTGCGCCCGCATGTAGGCCGCGGCCCGCTCACCTTGAGCGCGCAGCATCTGAGACTGCCGGCCGGCCTCGGCGGACAGGATCGCGGCCTGCTTGGCGCCCTCAGCGGCCAGGATCTGTGCTTGCTTGGCACCTTCGGCCTCGGTAATCGCGGCCTGCCGGTTCCCTTCGGCGGTCAGGATCATTGCCCGCTTCTCCCGGTCGGCCTTCATCTGCTTTTCCATCGAGGCCTGAATGGACGGCGGCGGGTCGATGCTGCGCAGCTCCACCCGGGCCACCCGCAGGCCCCACCGGCCGGTCGCCTCGTCGAGCACCCCGCGCAGCTGACCGTTGATCTTGTCGCGGGAGGTCAGCGTCTGCTCCAGCGTCATCCCACCCACGACGTTGCGCAGGGTGGTGGTGGTCAGCTGCTCGACGCCGACGATGTAGTTGCTGATCTCGTAGACGGCGGCCTGCGGAACGGTGACCTGGAAATACACCACGGTGTCGATGTTCAGGGTCAGGTTGTCCTCGGTGATCACCGGCTGCGGCGGGAACGACACCACCCGTTCGCGCAGGTCCACCCGGGCGCGG
>Ga0209113_1000008_pt1 | contig 50557 bp, 44 predicted proteins | sample TexAe_RefH0_O1_FD_187951 | JGI IMG/M metagenome (GOLD analysis project Ga0209113, IMG submission 187951) | Forest soil microbial communities from Davy Crockett National Forest, Groveton, Texas, USA - Texas A ecozone_RefH0_O1 (SPAdes) (version 2) | ecosystem: Environmental > Terrestrial > Soil >... | reverse complement strand
GGATCGAAGGTCACGGTGGCCGACACCCGGTAGGTGTCCACCAGAGCCGCGACGGCCAGACAACCGGGATCCTGCACCGCGGCAATCGATCCGGTGTGCACGAAAAGCGGTGGGGCCACCATCGGCGTACCGGAAAGCTGCCAGTCCAGATCGAACACATAATTGGCCGACCCGTTCGGGTCGAAGGTCAGTCGCGCGGTGGTAGTACGGTCGGCACTCTGACTTCCCGAAACAAGTTGCGCCCCTGCGGCATTGATGTACTCGGTGATGCGCCGGCCATACGGGTCGTCGCCGATGTGGGTGAGAAAGTCGATGTCACGGCCCAGCCGGGCCAGACCGACCGCAACGTTGAGCGGGCTGCCGCCGACGTGCTCGCCGGTGACCTGACGGCCCTCCTGCACAATGTCGATCAGCGATTCGCCGATCACCAGCCCGCGACTCATTGCACCAATTCCTCGAGTGTCGCGCGAGCTCCCTTGCGGTGCAACGAATCCAGCGTCCAGCGGTACGCCTCTACGAACCGATGCTGGTGGGACAGGTCTGCGAACACCGCGGTGATTTCGATGAAGGCGCATGCGTTCTCGTGCTGCGACCGGGCGATCGGGACCAGCGAATCCGCCAGCTGATCGAGCACTTCGTACGGATCGCCCCACTCGTCGACGCCCTCGGCGTAGCGGGCCCAGCTGGCCACCGCCGCGGACGCCATCTGAACCGGACCGTCGTTGGCCAAGTTGTCGCAGATGACGGGGAACAGCCATTTCGGGATGCGGTCAGACGAGTAGGCGCATAGCCGCGCAACGGTATCGCGCACCGCCGGGTTGGCGAACCGCTCGACCAGCGTGCGGCCGTAGGCGTGCAGGTCGATCCCCGGCACCGGCGGAAGTGTGGGGATGGCCTCGGTGTCGAAGTAGGTAAGCAGGTACTTGGCGAACAACGGATCCTGCGCCGCTTCGTGGACGAACTCGAAGCCGCAGAGATGGGCGAAGTAGCACAGGCACTGGTGTCCCGCGTTGAGCATCCGCAGTTTCATCAACTCGTACGGGCGGACGTCGTCGACCAGCAGCACGCCCGCCTTTTCCAGTGGCGGCCGGCCATCGGCGAAGTCGTCTTCGAGAACCCAGGCGGTGAACGGCTCGGCCACCACCGGCCACCGGTCGTTCACACCGAAGTCACGCCGCACTTCCGCGGCCATCTCCAAAGTCGTTGCCGGGGTTATGCGGTCGACCATCGAACTCGGAAACCGGACGTGTTCGGTCACCCACTTCGCCAGCCGGGGATCGCGGCGTTCGGCGTTGGCGAGCACGGTCCGCCCTGCAACTTCACCGTTGTTCTCGATGTTGTCGCAGGACACGATCGTCGGTGCGGGGATACCTCGGTCGCGACGCCTGGCGAGCGCCTCGCTGATCAACGAGAACGCGGGGCCGTCGGGATCGCGATATCCGCCTTCGGTGATGGTCAGCGAAATGATCCGAGTGGACGGCGCAGCAAGCACCTCCAGTGCTGATTCTGGATCATCGGGCGCGTACCGGTAGTCGATGATCGACCCGATCACTTGTGCATCCCGGCTGCCGTCGGGGTTTTCCAGGATCAGCGTGTAGAGCCCGTCCTGATCGTTCAGTACGTCGCGCATGGTCCAGTCGGCGGGCATCACCCCCACACCGCAAATGCCCCACTTGTGCGCCACGCCGTGCTGCAGCAGCAGGTTGATGTAAGCGGCCTGGTGCGCCCGATGGAAGTGGCCGGCTCCGATGTGCGCGATCCCGACGCTGACGCCGCCGCGGTCGTATTTCGGTGCATCGATGGGCAAGCTTTTCAGCGTTGAGTTATTGAGATCCATTGCGTCAGGCACGCTTTAACAACTCCTTCCGGGTCGAGGCCCGTATCGTCATTGCGTCAATGACGATGCCTATGTCAGCGGGAACCTCCACCTGTCACGGTCGACAACATCAGGGCGTCGGCCAGGGCGCGCCACGAATCGGTGATCGCAACCGCACCGGCGTCGATCAATTCCGCAGTGCGCTGGCGTCTTTCGTCAGCCGGCACAAACATGACGTTTCCGATGGCGAGGTAGCCGGCCGCAACCGCCGATTTGACACCGGGTACCGAGTCCTCCACGGCCAGGCCCTGATGAGCTTCGACCCCCAGCACCCGGCCGGCATGCATATAGACCGCCGGGTCGGGCTTGCTCGTCGGCACCGGCAGCGAATCTTCAGCGCTGAAGCGCAGTTCCGCCGGGATGAGCGGATCGAGGCCGGCCGCGGTGAACGAGGCCTTCAGCCGCGCGAGGGCACTGGAGCTGACCGCTGCCATTGCGTACCGAGCTGCCAGAGCCTGCAACGGCTGGAGCACCTCCGGATCCGGCTTCAGCGTGACGGCCAGATGAGCGGTGACCTGCTCGCGCTCTTCGCGCACCCACTGCTCGAGCTCATCGGCGGTCAACGCGCGACCGCCGGCCACCTCGCTGTCCGAGGCCGCCACAGCATCGGGACGCGCATCCGCGAGCGCCTTCTCGAACGGGACTTTGCTGAGCACGGCCAAATCTGTAGCGGTGCTGCGAAAGTTCTTGCCGACAGCTTTCTTACGCAGCTCATCGCCGCTCAGCGGCGACGAGACGCCGAATCTGGCCAGGAAGCGGGTGGTCACCTCGGCCGAGGCGTCGAATGCCGGTGCCTCGGAGGGAAACAGGTTGTCATCGGCGTCCAACAGTAACGTGGTGATGAGCGCAGGATCGAATGGACGCACAAACTCGAGGGGCTGATTCATGACACCATCAGCTCCCGTTCGTTGTCGCCCAACGCCTGGCGCAACGTAGCGATCACACCGTTTTCGTCGATGGCAGTGATCATCTCGCGCAGGCGGTCGACAAATCCAGGGATCACCCGAAGTTCGGCGAAGATCTCGTGGCGCAACAGCGCGTCAGGATTGTTGCCATCCATCGTCGCCAACTTGGTCAACAGCTCTTTCTCCGGGTCGTCGACCTCGATCTCGCAACCCTCGAGGTCGGTGCCCCGCAGATAGCGGATCCACCCGGCCAGGGCAAGCATCAGCAGCGTGTGCGGACGATCCTGCTCGATCGCCTCAGTCAGCGACGGCAACAGGAACGACGCGATCTTCTCCGATCCCCGGCGGGCCAGACGCGACAGCTGGTCGCTCATCTGGGGATTGCTCAGCCGCACGAGCAACGACGCGCGGTACTCGGGGGTGTTCATCCCGGGCACCGCCGGCAGCAGTGGCTGGACCTCGTCGCGCATCAACTGCTCGACATAGTCGTAGATGACCTCGTTGCCCATCGCTTCGTCGGTGCGACGGTAACCGGTCAGCGTGGCCAAGCAGGACATCGCGATGTGAGTTCCGTTGAGCAGGCGGGTTTTCACCAACTTGTGGTCGTCAACGTTGGCAACGAACTGGGCGCCGACCTCGTCCAGCGGCGGGCGGCCGTCGCTGAAACTGTCCTCGATGACCCACTGGCTGTACGGCTCGGTGAGCACCGGCCACTTGTCGGCGATCCCGAAGGTCTCCCTGACGAATTCGACTTCCGACTCCGATGTCTGAGGGGTGATCCGGTCGACCATGGTCGAGGGGAACGCGACATAGGTGTCGATCCAGCGGGCGAGCGCCGGATCCTTCAACGCGGCAAACGAGACCAGCGCGGTACGCGCCGCCGCGGTGTTGTCCGGAATGTTGTCGCAGCAGAGCACGGTGAATGGCGGAGTTCCCGCCCGGCGACGCAACTTCAGCGCGTCGGTCAGGTACCCCCAGGCGGTGACGTAGCTGCCCGACGACTGGGTGAGATCGGCCCGGACGTCGGGGTGGCTCGCGTCGAACTCCCGGGTGACCGGGTCCAGGAAGTAGCCGTTGCCGGTGATGGTCAGGCTGACCACCCGGGTGTGGGGGTCTGCCAGCGCGGCACGAACCGCTGCGCCGTCGTTGGGTGCGTAATGGACCGAGCCGATCGAGCCGACCACCCGGGCCGTCTCGCCCTCGTGGCCGCGCTCCACGACGGTGTACAGCCCGTCCTGGGCCGACAACACATCCTTGACGTCGGAGGAGCGCAGGCTGACGCCCGTGACCCCCCACTGGTTGGAAATGCCCGAGCAGGCGAGATCGTCGAAGTAGACGGCTTGATGTGCACGGTGAAAGTTGCCCGCACCGATGTGTACAACACCGCGTTGCAGGGTAGACCGATCGTAAGTTGGTACCTCGATTCGCTGGGAATGCAGTTGAAGGGTGTCATTACTGAGCGGAACTCCGGCGCTTGGCCGCCAAGGAATTACTTTTCGCATCCACGCGGCGTGCCCGCAGGTCAGGCTGGCTTAAACGCTTTAGTGGGTTACGTCACGGTGATCCGAGTCACGAAAGGCGCCGCCGTTCACCATAAGAGGTGGTGAGACGTGCTTGCCGGCAGCGTAGGTTGACACCATGGCGCCGCGGGTGAAGTTGACCAACGCCGACAAGGTGTTGTACCCCGCCGCAGGAACCACCAAAGCCGACATCTTCGATTATTACGTCCGTGTTTCCGAAGTGATGGTGCCGCACATCGCCGGACGGGCGGCCACCCGTAAGCGATGGCCCAACGGAGTGGAGCAGTCCTCGTTTTTCGAAAAGCAGCTTGCCGCTTCGGCGCCGGAGTGGCTGCCGCGCGCCAGCATCACGCACCGATCCGGCACGACGACCTACCCGATCATCGACAGCGTCGACGGTTTGGCTTGGATCGCCCAGCAGGCCGCTCTGGAAGTACATGTGCCGCAATGGCGTTTCGCTGCCGAGTGGACGCGTAAGGGTGAGCAACTCAAGCCGGGGCCGGCCACCCGCCTGGTGTTCGACCTCGATCCCGGTGAGGGCGTGACGATGGTGCAACTCGCCGAGGTGGCCCGCGCCGTCCGTGATCTGATCGCCGACATCGGGCTGACCACGTTCCCACTGACCAGCGGTAGCAAGGGGATGCACCTCTACAGTCCGCTGGACAAACCTGTGAGCAGCCGCGGCGCCGTAATTCTGGCCAAACGCGTTGCGCAGCAACTGGAAACGTCGATGCCCAAGCTGGTCACCGCCACGATGACCAAAAGCTTGCGGGCGGGCAAGGTGTTCGTGGACTGGAGCCAGAACAGCGGCTCGAAGACCACCATCGCGCCGTATTCCCTGCGGGGACGCGAGTATCCAACCGTCGCGGCGCCACGAAGCTGGGAGGAGCTCGACGACAAGAAGCTGCGCCAGCTTCGCTACGACGAAGTGCTCAAGCGGGTCGAGCGCGACGGAGATCTGCTGGGGCCGTTGGACGCCGACGTGCGGACCCCCGATCGGCTGACCAAATACCGCAGCATGCGCGACGCGGCGAAGACACCGGAGCCGGTACCGAGCACCAAACCGGCTGCCGGTCACGGTAATACCTTCGTGATCCAGGAGCATCACGCTCGCCGACTGCATTACGACTTCCGGCTCGAACGCGACGGCGTGCTGGTGTCGTGGGCCGTGCCGAAGAACCTGCCCGACACTACCGCGGTCAATCACCTGGCGGTCCACACCGAAGACCATCCACTGGAGTACGGCGGCTTCGAGGGCACGATCCCGAAGGGCGAGTACGGCGGCGGCAAGGTGATCATCTGGGACTCCGGCACCTACGACACCGAGAAGTTCCGCGATGACGGTGAGAAGGGTGAGGTCATCGTCACGCTGCATGGCCAACGAATCTCAGGGCGCTACGCGCTGATTCAGACCAACGGCAACCAGTGGCTGGCGCACCGGATGAAAGACCAGCACGTCTTCGACTTCGACGGGCTGGCCCCGATGCTGGCCACTCATGGTTCGGTGGCGGACCTGAAAGCCTCGCAGTGGGCGTTCGAAGCCAAGTGGGACGGCTATCGGCTGTTGGTCGAGGCGGACCACGGTGAAGTCCGGCTGCGATCGCGCAGTGGACGTGACATCACCAACGAATTCCCCCAATTAGACTCTCTCGCCGAGAAACTCACTGACCACCATGTCGTTCTGGACGGAGAGGTCGTCGCGCTCGACGCATCTGGAGTGCCCAGATTCTCCGAGATGCAGAACAGGGCGCGCGCGACCCGAATCGAGTTTCGGGCATTCGACCTGCTGTATCTGGACGGGCGGTCGCTGTTGCGGGCCATATACCGCGACCGGCGAAAGTTGCTGGAAACACTTGCTTCCGGTGGCGGCCTCAACGTTCCGGACTTGCTGCCAGGAGATGGAGCCGAGGCGCTGGACTATTCGCGAAAGCAACAGTGGGAAGGCGTTATCGCCAAGAAGCGCGACTCGAGCTATCAGCCCGGCCGTCGCTCCGCGTCCTGGGTCAAGGACAAGTACTGGAATACCCAGGAAATCGTCATCGGCGGCTGGCGCGCCGGCGAGGGTGGGCGCAGCAGCGGGATCGGCTCGCTGTTGATGGGTGTTCCCGCGGCCGATGGGCTGCGATTCGTCGGGCGGGTCGGCACCGGCTTCACCGAACGCGACCTGGCGAACTTGAAGAAGACGTTGGCGCCGCTGCACACCGACGAATCCCCATTCGATGCAAGGCTTTCCACTCAAGACGCCAAGGGCGTTACGTTCGTGAAGCCGACGTTGGTCGGCGAAGTCCGCTACAGCGAATGGACATCTGACGACCGGCTGCGTCAACCTAGCTGGCGTGGGCTACGGCCCGACAAAGAGCCCAGCGAGGTAGTCAGGGAATAGGCGTCGATCGCTTCCAGCAAGCCCCGGGTCGCCAGCTCGTCGGCCAACTCGTTATCGGCGACCCCCGAGTGCCCTTTCACCCAGAACCACTCGACCTGATGCCGCGCGCACGCCGCTTGCAGACGCTGCCAGAGATCGACGTTCTTGACCGGCTGCTTGGCGGCGGTCTTCCAACCATTGCGCTCCCAGCCGAGCACCCATTTGGTGATGCCGTTTCGGACGTACGTGCTGTCGGTGTAGAGGTGCACCCTCACGGATCGGGTGAGTGCCTCCAGCGCCATGATCGGCGCGGTCAACTCCATCCGGTTGTTGCTTGTCTCGCCGGAGTCGCCGCCGCACATCTCGCGGACGTGCTGACGCTGGCGCAGCACCGCTCCCCAGCCGCCCGGGCCGGGGTTCGGTCGGCACCCGCCGTCGGTGTGGATGATCACGACGTCTTCGCTAGCGACCATCCGGAGAGAATATGCAGAGCATCAATGAGTCGCCTTCACAACACGCGTCAGAGATCGCGAATGTGCTCGGAGATCATCGCGGATGGGACCGAGATCCCGAGCTCCTGATGCCGGAGCGTCGTGATCCGGCGCCCGGGTTGCACCGCATCCTTGACCGGTGCCGTGCGATCACCGAAGTACGCGGCGGTCGCGTCGATGTCCGCGACGACGTAGGTGATCCCCCACAGCGTGGATGGACCCTCGCTCACAGTCTCGGGCGAACCGACGACTTCGATGATCACCTCCCCGGCCCGAAAAAAGATCTGGCGCATTGACCGTCCGCCGAGTTGGCCGTCCCGCTCGCGGCGCGATTCGATACCGATAGCGGCCAGGGATTCGACCGTTCGGCGCAGGTCAGGAGAGAGCAGCACCACGTGGTCGATCGCGAGGACGCCGTTCGCATGCCTGGCCGGCACCACAGCGACCCCGTCTGACCTCGTGGTCGGGATGCCATCGACGTCCTGGAGCGGGCCGTCCGACGGCAGGCCGCGTAACGACCACCCGACGATGCCGGTGCCGCGGCCACGCCCAGCCAACCGGATTTGAACGCCGCCGACCCGGCAGGCGGCATCGGAGTCCACGCTGAACCCAGCTTGTACCCAGGCATCCGCCGGGTCGGCGACCTCGAATTCGTCGATCGTGACATTATTCGCGCGTTCGTTAACCCTCATGTCGCCTCCGAATATTGCACACTGAATCACGATGCGATGGCTAACCTTTCGAGACGACAGCGGCCAGCGGACCGGAGTGCTCTCCGATGAGGGCGCGACGATCCACGCCCTGCCGCTGGGGGTGACTCTCCTCGACGTGATCGGAAACGGCGCGGCGGGATTGCAGGAGGCAGGGGAGCAGGCGCTCCAGTCGGCAACCACCGTGCCGCTGGACCAGGTGACGCTGATGGCGCCGATTCCGCGACCGCCGTCGATTCGTGATTCGCTGTGCTTCCTCGACCACATGCGCAATTGTCAGGCCGCGATGGGCGGCGGCCGGGTGCTCAAGGACACCTGGTACCGGATCCCAGCCTTCTATTTCGCCTGCCCGTCAACCGTTCTCGGCCCCTACGACGACGCCCCGATGGCACCCGGAAGTGTTTGGCAGGACTTCGAATTGGAGATCGCCGCGGTGATCGGTACCGCGGGCAAAGATCTATCGGTCGCCGACGCCGAACGGTCGATCGTCGGGTACATGATCTTCAATGACTGGTCCGCACGTGACTTGCAGCAATTGGAAGGCCAATTGGCGATCGGCCAGGCCAAGGGCAAGGACAGCGGCGTCACACTGGGCCCCTATCTGGTGACGCCTGACGAACTGGAGCCCTACCGTCGCGACGGCGTGTTGAGCCTTTACGCGACCGCGCTGGTCAACAACGACGTGGTCGGTTCGGGATCGACCGCGCAGATGGATTGGAGCTTCGCCGAGATCATCGCCTATGCCTCGCGCGGCGTAATGCTCAATCCGGGCGATGTTTTCGGCTCCGGAACGGTGCCGACTTGCACGCTGGTCGAACACCTCGACCCAACGGCGCCGGAGTCTTTTCGCGGCTGGCTGCACGACGGCGATGTCGTCACGTTGCGCGTGGAAGGCCTTGGCGAGACGCGCCAGACCGTCCGGAAAACCCCTGCGCCGCAACCACTGCCGGCGCGGACCAATCCCGATGCCGCGCCCGCGGCCACGCGAGTGAATCCGGCACCGGCGAAGATTCCCTACACCCGTGGATTGCATGAGGTCGGCAAGCGAGTGTGGGCCTGGATGTTGCCGGACGGCGGCTTCGGCTGGAGCAACGCGGGCCTGGTCGCCGGCAATGGCGCGTCACTGCTGGTGGACACGCTGTTCGACCTGCCGTTGACCCGAGAGATGCTGGCGGCGATGGCGCCCATCACCGATCGGGCACCGATCACCGATGCGCTGATCACGCATTCAAACGGCGATCACACGCACGGCAACCAGTTGTTGGATGGTTCGGTGCGGGTGATCGCCGCCACGGGTACTGCCGAGGAGATCGAGCACGGGATGGCGCCCGAGATGCTGGTGATGGCGCAGACCGCGGACCTGGGGCCGGTCGCTACCGCATACTTGCGAGAACGGTTCGGGCCGTTTGATTTTGGTGGCATCACTCTGCGCAATGCCGACCAGACCTTCGATGACCGGCTGACGGTCGAGGTGGGCGGCCGGGTGGTGGAGCTGCTGAACCTGGGGCCGGCGCATACGGCTGCGGATTCGGTGGTGCACGTGCCCGACGCGGGGGTGCTGTTCGCGGGGGATCTGCTGTTCATCGGTTGCACCCCGATCGTCTGGGCGGGTCCGATCGCCAACTGGGTCGCGGCCTGCGACGCGATGATTGCCCTGGATGCGCCGACGGTGGTGCCTGGCCACGGCCCGATCACCGACGCAGACGGAATCCGCGCGGTGCGAGGGTATCTCGTCCACATCGCCGAGCAAGCCGAAGCCGCGTACCGCAAAGGCTTGTCGTTTGTGGAGGCGGCCGACGCCATCGATCTCGGCGAGTACGCGAGCTGGCTGGACGCCGAGCGCGTGGTCATCAACGTCTACACGCGCTATCGCGAACTCGATTCGGACACACCGCAATTACCCGCGATGGGGTTGCTGGCCATGCAGGCCGAGTGGCTGGCCAAACACGGGTAGACGGTTGGCCGTCGTGACCACAATTGACAAATTGTCAATATCGCTGCCGGGCGGGGTAGGACATGTTAAAGGTGTAATCACCACTGCAAACCGAGAGGAGCTGTCATGGCCGGAGGTGATGAGGCGTGAGCAGAGATGCGTTGGCAAGCGTTTACGCCGACATTCTGGAGAACGAATACTTTCGCCACACCGTCGCCCAGCACCCCGAAGTGCTGAACGATTTCGACCTGACCGCTGCCGAGAAAAAGGCCCTCAAAGGGGAGGCCGGGCACAAGGCCAAGGAGATTGTGATCGGTGACGGTCCGGTGATGAAGGCGCTCCACCATGGCCCGACTCTTTCGCCCGGCGTGGCATTGCGCCTCGGAGCCGCGCTCAATAGAGCCGCGGGTCTGCCGGTCGGTGCCCTCAATGGCCCTGGCTTCCTGTCGAACGCCGCATGTTGCCCCTGGGGTCACGCGGTCATCGGGGACTTTGGCATCGATACCAACGAGTGACTGTCCCTGACCGAACGGAACGCGACCACCGCCCCGGCGGGCGGTGGTCGTCTCCGCATCTCATCGACGACCTGCTGCACCTGACGGTGATCGAACGGGCCGCCGCGCACGTGACCGCGGGTTGGGTGCCCAAAATTGCAGAACTCGACGACAAGCTGGCTCTGGCGGCCGGTCTCGAAGGTCACTGGCTACGCGCGATCGCGCTGCGCCAGCACGCACTCACTCTGGCCGAGCGCGACACCGATGCGCTGACAGCCGATTCCGGCTGGATCGCGCCGCTTCACGCGCTCGACCACGAAGGCGACGGCCCGCTCGTCATCGCCGCTATCAATGAGGTTCGGCAGTTCCTGCTGTCGAGCTACCGTGAGCTCGCCGAGCGCCTCGATCCGATGCTCGATGCTCGGCTCGCCGCGACCGTGCACAGCGCTATCGATGCCCTCGCGGGCTCGATGACAACTATCGGCACACCGATGCCGCCCGCCAGCCGTGACACTTCGCTTCCCGCACGCTTGGAGATCGCGCGGTCGGCAGCGGGCACAGACCGAACACCGATCGACGATCTCATCTGGGCACCGGTCGACCGCGTGCCAGTTCCAGCTCGGCCGGGGGCCCGTCAGCGCCCCCCTACCGGTGCGCGGGCCCACTTTCGCAAAGGGTCGCGCCTCACCCTGGAGGATCTCGCCGGCGAACTGAACGACAACGTGATGGCCGAGCTGAGCGCCCTCGAGCTGCTATGCCGCTGTTCTTATGAGCATCCGGATCAGTCGTGGTCGACGCATCTCGCGATTGCGCGCCACGCGGTCGACGAAGCACGCCATGCGGCTATCTTCCGCCGGCTTCTCGCCGAGAACGGCATCGATGAGCGCGAACTCACGCAACACGGCGCCAATTACGAATACGGCTACGAATATCCCGAATGCGAGCCGGGCAGCAGTCGCGAACTGGTGTGGCGATTGCTGATCCTCAGTACGGTGCTCGAGGCGCTCGCGATCGACAAGCTCCCGGTCGAGATTGCAGGCCGCGATTGGGTCGGACAAGCCGAATTCGCCCGTGCCCTGGACTGCATCGCTGCCGACGAGCTGTTCCACGCAGAAAACGGGTTGCGGCTAACCCGGCGGCTCTGCGACCAGCTGGGTCTGAACCCGATCCTCGAACGCGAGCGGGTCCACGGACGGTTCTTCGGCCGCCAGCGCGACGTCCGAACCGCCTACCTCGAGGCCGATCCTGCGCGAGCGGCTGCCGAAATCGCGATCCTCGAAGCGCCCGATCCTGATGGGGTTCCGTATGTTTCACGCACCGAGGTGGAGCTGCGCCTACGATGCGGGTTCACCCTCGACGACTGTGACCAGGTCGAACACTGGGGTTACAACCCGGCCCGCCACGAGTTGCTCGACGCAGCCCGAGAACCGTGACCGTCGCCGGCGCGGCGCCACCCGCTATCGGCAGCCTTCTCCGCGAAGTTGGGTGGGTTGTCGTCGAGAGCTTTATGACGTCATCGGAGTGCGACGCGCTCGGCTCGGCGCTAATGACCCGCGGCTGGCCCCGAGTATCCCCGGAATTGGCGAAGTGGATTCGAGATCCGCGCTGGGGTGCGTTGACGCTGCCCTACCTCGGGCCCGACGTCCGGTTCATCCGCGAACAGCTTTTGACCAAGGCTCCTCGCTCCCAAGAGGAGGTGCCCTGGCACCAGGACAGCGGGTATGCCCGCGTCGCAGGCGAGTTCCTGACCTGCTTCCTGGCGCTCGATGACGTCAGCGTCGACAACGGATGTCTGTGGATTGTTTCGGCCAGTCATCTCGACGGCCTCGTGCCGCACGTGCCGGACGGTTATCTGCGCACGCTTGCGGTGCCACCTGACCATCCCGGCCAACCCGTTCCGCTAGCGCGTGGCAGCGTAGTCGTGTTCTCTTCGCTTGCGCTTCACCGCAGCGGCGCCAACCACACCGGCGGTACGCGGCCAGCCTGGATGGTGCAGTTTGCCGGTGGTGACGTACGCGATGTGGTCACCGGCGACCCGGCTCCGGGTTGTCCTCTTGTGGCGCAAGGTGGTCAATGGCGGCTGGCCGTCGATCAGTGATTGCGCAGCTTGGCGACCAGCTTGTCTTTGGTGAGCCCTGAGTAGCCGGTTACGCCAAGTTCTTTGGCCCGCTTTTTCAGGTCAGCGACCGACCAGTCGTCATAGGAGCCGGCCTTTCCGCCCTTGCGGCCGACCGATTTCTTGCCGCGTGCCGCTGCGGCATTGGAGATTCGCGCGGCTTTTTCCTTCGAGTTGCCTTCCTTGCGCAAGTCTTCGTACATCTTCTCGTTCTTGATCGACGAGTTTGGCACCGTGCACCTCCATCAAACGGCGTTCTAATGCCGTCAGGATTCCCACGTCGCCCACGCTGAAACGGCGTCGCCGTTGCAACGTCAATTCGCTGTGCGCCGAGTTGCTCGCACAAATGCGATCGACGCAGGCGCGCTTCCCTGCGACTCGTCATCCAACGGCGCCAGCCCCGCCGAGGTGAACAGGTCGTCGAGCCCCGACCGGACGGCATCCCAGCCGTGCTGTTCGAGGTGAGCCGCGACGTCGGTGTGCTCGCCTGGGTAGGTGAGGTCGGGTATGTGCAGGTCCAAGCCGTGTTGCTGCCATCGCTCGGTCATGATCCGGGCTTGCTGTTGTTGTTTGTCGGTCTGGCCGCGCACCGATCCGTAATCCCCGGCGAATCTGCTGCCCGCGGCGCTGAGCGCAATGATGCTGTCGAGCAACCGCACCTCGGCCTCTTGCGGCAGGAATCCGATCAGCACCCCCTCGGCCAGCCACGCCGTCGGTTGGCCCGCGTCGAAGCCCGCATCCCGCAGCGCCGCCGGCCAATCCTCGCGAAGGTCGATGCCGACCGGGTGATGCTCGGCTCCGGCCGCCGCGCCGAGTCCAGACAGCGTGGTGGTCTTGAAACCGATCACCTCGGGTTGATCGATTTCGTAGATCGTGGTTCCTGCCGGCCAGGAAAGCCGATATGCGCGCGCATCGAGTCCGGAAGCCACGATCACCACCTGGCGGACTCCTGCGGCAGTGGCCTCGGCAAAGTAGTCGTCATAGAAGCGGGCCCGGGCGGCGAACGTCTCTACCATCCGGGGGAACCCGGCGCCGCCGTCGACGTCGACGAATTCGAGTTCGCCCGAAGCGACTTTGGTGAAGAAGTTCAACCCGACCGCGCGGACAAGCGGTTCGGCGAACGGGTCGTTGATCACCGGGTTGGGCCGTCGGCTGGCTGCAGCGCGGGCTGCCGCGACCATGGTGGCGGTGGCGCCGACGCTGCTCGCCAAATCCCAGGTGTCGCGGTCAGTTCTTGCCATACGCACTCCTCCGACTCAGCGTTTTCCGCAACGCTAGGTGCCGACGCTGAGGGTTCCCTTACGGTTGCCATATGAGTGCCGTGGAGTTCGAAACTCTCGAAGACAACATCGCCGGCGTCACGTTGAATCGGCCCGATCGGCTCAATGCCATTGACGGGTCGTTGATCAACGAGATGGACGATGCGTTGGATGCGCTGAGCAGCGGCGAATTCCGCGCCGCGATCCTGACCGGCGCGGGACGCGGCTTTTGCGCCGGCGCGGACCTGAGTGGCACCGGGGAGGCCTGGACGAAGAACGCGCCGCACACTCCGGCGTTCAAGATCAACTACGACGCCCAGGTTCGGCTGGCCAACCTCTACACGCGGCTCTACGAGTTACCGATACCGGTGATCGCCGCGGTCAACGGCGTCGCGGTCGGTGGTGGGCTGGCATTCGCGCTGCATGCCGACATCCGGATCGCCTCGGAGCAAGCCCGATTCGGTTCGGCGTTCATCAAGGCGGGCTTCTCGTCGATGGACATGGGCACCAGCTATCTGCTGCCGAAGATCGTCGGCGCCGGGGTGGCGCGGGAGTTGATGTTGACTGGACGCATCATCGGCGCCGACGAGGCCTACCGGATCAAGCTCGTGCATGAGGTGGTGCCACCTGACGAGTTGATGACCGCAGCGCTCAAGATGGCCCGCTCGATCGTCGAGAACAATGCCTTCGGCGTATGGCAGACCAAGATCGGGCTCAACGCCGCGCTGGATGCGCCAAGCCTGCGGCACGCGATCGAGATCGAGAACCGCACCCAGATTCTGACGGGGTTCACCAACAACCCGCTGGAAGCCGCCAAGGCGCATCAGGAGAAGCGCGCGCCGGTGTGGGATTCGCTGTAGCCGTTAAGCTTTAGCGATCACCTTCTCGGCGAACCTCTCCAGGTTGCGGATCTTGGTGTCCAGCGGCTCGGTGTCGGTTCCCATGATGTAAGGAACCCGGAACCCGACGATGGCGTCGGTGACGCCTTTGTCTTCCAGACGCTTGACGCCGTCGAGGGTGAAGCCGTCCGCCGAGATCACGTGGATCTCGAACGGTCCCGTCTTGCCTTCCTCCTCGCGAAGTTGCTTGAGCCGCCCGATGAGGCGGTCGAGTTCTTCGGGATCGCCGCCACCGTGCATCCAGCCGTCGGCACGGGCCGCTCGGCGCAGCGCCGCGTCGGCGTGGCCGCCGATCAGGATCGGAATCGGTTGTGTTGGAGCAGGAGTCATCTTCGTCTTGGGTATGTCGTAAAACTCGCCGTGGAATTCGAAGTAATCGCCGGTGGTCAGACCTCGGATGATCTCGATGCACTCGTCAATCCGCTTGCCGCGCTTGGCGAATGGGACACCCATCAGCTCGTAGTCCTCGGGCCATGGACTGGTGCCGACTCCGAGCCCGACCCGGTTGCCGATCAGTGCCGCCAGCGAACCGGCCTGCTTGGCCACCAGCGCCGGCGGGCGGATCGGTAGCTTGAGGACGAAGAAGTTGAACCGCAGCGTCGACGTGACCGCACCCAGGGCGGCGGTCAGCACGAATGTCTCGATGAACGCCTTACCGTCCAGGAACTCGCGGTTGCCGTCAGGCGTGTAGGGATATTTCGAGTCCGACTCGAACGGGTAGGCGATGCTGTCCGCAATCGTCATGCTGGCATAGCCAGCGGCTTCCGCGGCTTTCGCCAGCGGAATGTAGAACGTCGGGTCCGTCATTGCCTCCGCGTAGCTGAACCGCACGCCGTCTCCTGTCGTCGGGTGGCTTTCAATACCGACCAAATACTAGGACTGGGCGGACGGCGGGAGTGTCGAATCGATGTTGCGTCGGCTAGGTGAGCTGAAAGGTCTGCAGCGGAAACGGCGGCGCGCCCACTCCGGCGATCGAGTGCGTACCCTGCGGTGTCTCTTCGGTGATACGCGCCGGCGCGCTGTGTTCACCGACCGTCAGGGTCATGGTTCGGGCGCGCACCAGCTCTGTCGGCAGGCGATCGAAAACTGTTCCCTGCCAGTGGTATTGACCGTCGATGGGTTCGATATGACCGGCCAGCGCAACCCGCACCTGTGCGCAGGTATGGCCGGTGGTCAGGGTTGCCGGACCTTCGTATGTCCCTTCGTCTGCACCGCCGAACGATGAGATGTCGAACGCCGAGACGTCCAGGTCGCGCGACAGTTGGCGCAGGTGGACCCGCTCGTTGAACACGCTTTGCGCGCTGCGCCGCACTTCGATACGGCTGTGCCGTCCCATGAGTTGCAGACATTCGACGACGTAGCGCATCGATGCCCCCAAGTCGGGCCCGCTGACCATGAAATAGTTCGGAAACCCGTGCAGCGCAACGCCGAGGTAGGGCTCGGCGCCGTCCACCCAAGCCTGGTGGATGCTCACGCCGCGGGCTCCGACCAGGGTGTCGTGCGGGAGTCCAGCCCGCACGGCGAAGCCGGTGCCGTAGACGATGGCGTCGGCATCGTGGTGCACGCCGTCGGAGGTGCGGATGCCGACGGCGGTCACCTCCTCGATCGGCGACGTGATCTCCTGAATGCGTCGGCGACGGGTGAAGCGCGCGGTGCGACGCAACCGCGGGACGCTGCGGCGGGGGGCGAGCGGGAAGACCTTGACCGTGGCTGCCGAACGGGCCAACAGGTCGATCAGTTCGCCGGCGCTGGAATCGGGGCCGACGACCGCTATGCGCCGCCCGGCCGGGTCGAAATCGGTTTCGTGCATCGAAGCGTGGATGGCGGTGCCGCGAAATTCCCTGCGGCCGAACAGGTCCGGGATCCACGGAACGAACGGCGACTCGCAGGTGATCACGATGCGGCCGCAACAGAATTCGCCGTTGTCGGCGGTCAGCGTCCAGGTATCGGTGGCGTCGTCGAACACCGCGCGGGTCACCTCGCGATCGAAGATCACGAAGTCGTTGATGCCGGCTGCCAGCAGCTCGGTGGCAGCGTTGCCGTCGCCGACGAGGACGACGCCGTGAACGCGTTCGGTCACAGGAAGTTGGTGCGCGTCCAGCCGCGACGCGCCAGCGGGCCCATCAACCCGACCTCGGACAAGAACGCGGCGAGCGGCGCGAACCCAGCCACTTGGACTTCGTGGCGATGCGCACTGTTGCGCGCGATCCTGCGGGCCTCCCGCGCGTTCAGGCCCGCCCGCGCGTATTGCACTTGGTTGGTGAACAGGTAGCGGAAGAACCAGCCACCCAGTCCGTTGACGTTGCCGACGAACCATCGCTCCGGCCGGCGCATGTGGGGCGATCGCTTGCGAAGGCCGTCCCGCGCGAACTGGATATGACGGGCCTCTTCGGTGACGTGAATCCGCATGAGCCGCTGGATGATCGGCTGGAGTTCCGGGTCATCCATCATCTGCCGCTGCAGCGAGTCGAAGATCTCCTCGCCGATCAGCGCGGCGACCCAGAGCACCGAGCCGCGAAAGAAGAACGGCAGTGTGTTGATGATCATCCGGTGGTAGAGCCGGGGGCGCACCGGCCGCGCGCCGACCCGCTCGATGGCCTTGCCGAACATCACCATGTGGCGGGTCTCGTCGCCCAATTCGGTCAGCGCATAATGGGTGGACCGGCTGGTGGGGTCGGTGTGCATGATCTTGCGCAGCAGTGCCTGATTCAAGATGTTCTCGAACCAGATGCCGGCCGACAGCGTGTTGACCAGCTCCTGCCGGGACAGCTCGATGCGCTGGGCGCGGGTCATCTGGTCCCAGATCGGGGTGCCATACAGCGACACCGTCCTGGGCGGCAGATAGAACTTGTCCGGATCCAGCGGAGCGTCCCAGTCGATGTCGACGACCGGCGCGTAGGACTTCTTGACCGATCCCTTGAGCAGGCGTTCGGAGAAATCCTCACGACCGCGCTCGGCCGGTTGCACCGCAGCTGTCATCGATGACATCCCCTTCGTCGGCGTCCTGTCCAGACGGTAGGGAGCGTACGCGAAGATGTCAATACCATCGGTACCGGATACTTCCGGTTCTAGCTGCTGACCTAGCTGTAATCAGGCATTTCGCCGGCGTCCGGTAGTAGGTTCACCCGCATGGGAGCATTCGTCATACGCGCCGCGGTTACCGGATTCGCGCTGTGGGTGGTCGCTCACCTCGTCCATGGGCTCAGCTTCGTCGGCGGCGACACCCGCCTGCAGCGGGCCGGCATCATCTTCGTGGTGGCGGTGATCTTCGGTCTGGTCAACGCCTTCATCAAACCCGTCGTGCAAATCCTGTCGATCCCGCTCTACATCCTCACACTGGGCCTGTTCCACATCGTCGTCAACGCGCTGATGCTGTGGATCACCGCGTGGATCACCGAGCACACCACCCACTGGGGCTTGGCCATCGACCACTTCTGGTGGACCGCGATCTGGGCAGCGGTCGTGTTGTCGATCGTCGGCTGGGTGCTGTCACTGGTGGTCCGCACCGCGCGGCGCTGACCGGCACACTGGATACATGCCCGAACTGCCGGAAGTCGAAGCACTGGCCGACCACCTGCGTCGCCATGCCGTCGGCAAGACCATCGGGCGTATCGACGTCGCCGCGCTGTCGGTGCTCAAGACCTTCGACCCGCCGATCAACGCGCTGCACGGAGTGACCGTCACCGGCGCCGACCGCTGGGGCAAATACCTGGGCATGCGCGCCGGCGAGCTGATTCTGATCACCCACCTGTCGAGGGCCGGCTGGCTGCGCTGGTCGGACAAACTGTCCGCGGCGCCACTGAAGCCGGGCAAAGGCCCGATCGCGTTGCGCGTCCACCTCGGCAGGCCCGGCGAGGGGCCGGGTTTCGACCTCACCGAGGCAGGCACCCAGAAGCGGCTGGCGGTGTGGCTCGTGGACGACCCGCAGAAGGTCCCCGGTATCGCCACGCTCGGTCCCGATGCGCTGCAGCTGTCCGCCGACGACCTGGCCGGGCTGCTGGCCGGAAACACCGGGCGGATCAAGTCCGTCATCACCGACCAGAAAGTCATCGCCGGCATCGGCAACGCTTACAGCGACGAGATCCTTCACGTCGCCAAGCTGTCGCCGTTCGCCACCGCCGGGAAACTCAACGAGGGACAACTCGCCGCGCTGCACTTCGCGATGGTCTCGGTGTTGTCCGATGCCGTTGCGAGATCGGTGGGCCAGCAAGCCGCAACTCTCAAGGGTGAGAAGCGATCCGGCATGCGGGTGCACGCGCGCACCGGCTTGCCGTGCCCGGTATGCGGCGACACGATTCGCGAAGTGTCGTTCGCCGACAAGTCGTTTCAGTATTGCCCGACCTGCCAGACCGGCGGCAAGGTGCTGGCAGACCGGCGGATGTCGCGGCTGCTGAAGTAGCTATGCTGCGCGGATGACTCGGCAGAAGATTCTCATCACCGGTGCGAGTTCCGGCCTGGGCGCCGGGATGGCCCGCGCGTTCGCCGCCAAGGGTCGGGATCTCGCGCTGTGCGCCCGTCGCACCGACCGGCTCGACGAGCTCAAAGCCGAACTCGGGCAACGGTACCCGGATGTCAAAGTCGCGGTCGCCGCGCTGGACGTCAACGACCACGAACAAGTGCCGAAGGTGTTCGCGGAACTGTCCGACGCACTCGGCGGCGTCGACCGGGTGATCGTCAACGCCGGTATCGGCAAGGGCGCGCGACTGGGATCGGGCAAGCTGTGGGCCAATAAGGCCACCATCGAAACCAATCTCGTTGCGGCCCTCGTTCAAATCGAAACAGCGCTGGAGATTTTCAAGGACCGGGGGTCCGGGCATCTGGTGCTGATCTCGTCGGTGCTCGGCGCCAAGGGTGTGCCCGGTGTGAAGGCGTCCTACGCGGCCAGCAAAGCCGGCCTGAGTTCACTGGGCGAATCGCTGCGCGCCGAATACGCCAAGGGTCCGATCAGGGTGTCGGTGATGGAACCGGGCTACATCGAGTCGGAGATGACGGCCAAATCCCAGAGCACCATGTTCATGGTGGACACCGAAACTGGCGTCAAGTCACTGGTCGCTGCCATTGAGCGCGAGCCGGGTCGGGCCGCCGTGCCGTGGTGGCCGTGGGGCCCGATGGTGCAACTACTGCGCGTGCTGCCGCTGTCGCTGGCCAAGCGGTTCTCTTAAGTCCTTGCGCCGAAAGTGAAGGTGGCGACGGCGCCGCGGCGTGTCGCGTCGTCAGATTCACGTTCGGCGCGGGCTTAGTCCGCGCGACCTCTCTCCGCGCGGTACCGGCGGACCAGGGCGTCGGTGGAACTGTCGGATTGCTGTGCCGGAGAAGCGTCTTCGGTGATGACCGGCAGCAGCGCCTTGGCCTGCGTCTTGCCCAGCTCGACGCCCCACTGGTCGAACGAGTCGATGCCCCAGATCACACCCTCGGTGAAGACCTGATGCTCGTAGAGCGCGATCAATTGGCCGACTACCGACGGGGTGAGCCGGGTGGCCAGGATGGACGTGGTTGGCCGGTTGCCCGGCATCACCTTGTGCGGCACCACGTCGGCGGCCGTGCCCTCGGCGGCGATCTCGTCGGCCGTCTTGCCGAATGCCAGCACCTGCGTCTGGGCGAAGAAGTTGCTCATCAGCAAGTCGTGCATGCTGCCGGTGCCGTCCATGGTGGGCAGGTCGTCGGTGGGTTGACTGAAGCCGATGAAGTCGGCCGGCACCAGCCGGGTGCCCTGGTGCAGGAGTTGGTAGAACGCGTGCTGGCCGTTCGTTCCTGGCTCGCCCCAGAAGATTTCACCAGTGTCGGTGGTGACCGGGGTGCCGTCGGCACGGGTCGACTTGCCGTTGGACTCCATCGTCAGCTGCTGCAGATACGCGGCGAAGCGCGCCATGTCATTGGAATACGGCAGCACCGCACGCGCCTGCGCATCGAAGAAGTCCGAGTACCACAGCCCGATCAGGCCGAGCAGCACCGGCGCGTTGGACTCCAGCGGCGCGGTCTTGAAGTGCTCGTCGACCAGATGGAATCCGGATAGGAAGTCCGCGAACGCTTCTCGGCCGATCGCGGCCATCACCGAGAGGCCGATCGCGGAGTCGACCGAATACCGTCCGCCGACCCAGTCCCAGAAACCGAACATGTTGTCCGTGTCGATGCCGAACTCGTCGACCAGCTTCTTGTTGGTCGAGACGGCGACGAAATGCTTGGCAACCGCGTCGTTCCCGAGCGCATCGGTTAACCAGCGCCTCGCGGCGGTGGCGTTCGTCAGCGTCTCCAGCGTGGTAAAGGTCTTGGATGCGACGATGAAAAGCGTTGTGGCCGGGTCTAGGTCGGCCAGCTTTGCGATCAGGTCGGCGGGATCGACATTGGACACGAATCGCGCCGAGATACCGGCGTCGGCGTAATGCCGCAGCGCCTGGTAGACCATGACCGGTCCGAGGTCCGAGCCCCCGATTCCGATGTTGACGACGGTGCTGATCCGTTTACCGGTGGCGCCGGTCCACTCGCCGCTGCGCAGCCGGTCGGTGAAATCGCCCATCGCGTCGAGCACCGAGTGGACGTCCTCGACGACGTTCTGCCCGTCCACGATCAGCTTGGCGTCGCGGGGAAGTCGCAATGCGGTGTGCAGCACAGCGCGATTCTCCGAGATGTTGATGTGGACGCCGGAGAACATCTCGTCGCGACGCTGCTCGAGCTCAGCGGCGCGAGCCAGGTCGGTCAGCAGCTTCAGCGTTTCCCGGTTGATGCGGTGTTTGCTGTAGTCGATGTAGAGGTCGCCGACGGTGATGTTGAATTCGCGGCCGCGGTCTGGGTCCTCGGCGAAGAATTCACGCAGGTGGGTGCCTACGATCTGGTCGTGGTGCTTGCCCAGCGCCTTCCATGCCGAGGTCGCTGAGATGTCGGGAATCCGTTCAACCGCAGTCATGCCTCGACCCTAGTCAGGTTGACCGGGCCCGCGCGCTGAAGCCGAGGTGAACGGGCGGCGAATCGGGCGGATCAGTGACCGAGCCGGCCGCGACCCAGCCTGAGCAGCAGCATGGCCAGGTCCTTGCCCTCGGGCCCGAGTTCGCTGTAGCGCTCGATGACCTTCATTTCGCGGCTGTGCACCAACCGCGTGCCGCCCGAAGCCATCCGGGCTTTGCCGATCGCCCGGGACACCTCGGCGCGACGCTTGACCGCGGCCAGGATCTCGGCATCGAGCCGGTCGATTTCCAGCCGCAGCTCATCGATATCAGTGGGTTGTTCTATCTCGATGGTCATCTCGGACTCCGAATTCTCGTTGTGTGGAGGGGGTTGCGGTTTCATCCGGTTTCGGGCCTCACACAAGAGACGAGCCCCGGATCCGGAAGCGGACCGCGGGGCTCTGGGAAGCAGCTAAACCACGGGCACCGCTGGCCGGTACCCGTAGAAAAATCGACGCTGCATGTTGAGCACGAAATGAGTGTGCCACTTGGAGGCGTTCCAGCGCAAAGGTGTCGCCGAACGGCGGTAGGTTGGATCAGTTATGAGTGTGCAGCACGTGACCGAATCTGAAGGCGATCAACTTCTCGACGGTTTGAACCCCCAACAACGTCAGGCGGTTCTGCACGAGGGCTCGCCGCTGCTGATCGTCGCGGGCGCGGGCTCGGGTAAGACCGCCGTGCTGACCCGGCGTATCGCCTACCTGCTGGCCGCGCGCGACGTCGGGCCCGGGCAGGTGCTGGCGATCACCTTCACCAATAAGGCCGCCGCTGAGATGCGCGAACGCGTCGTGGCGCTGGTCGGCCCGCGGGCGCGATCGATGTGGGTGTCGACCTTTCACTCGACCTGCGTGCGGATTCTGCGTAACCAGGCGTCGCTGATCGATGGCCTCAACTCCAACTTCTCCATCTACGACGCCGACGATTCCCGACGTCTGCTGCAGATGATCGCCAAGGACATGGGCCTGGACGTCAAGCGATATTCGCCGCGGCTGCTGGCCAACGCCATCTCCAACCTGAAGAACGAGCTGATCGACCCGCACCAGGCGATGGCGAACCTGTCCGACGACGCGGACGACTTGGCGCGCACGGTGGCCGCCGTATTCTCCGAATACCAGCACCGGCTGCGGCTGGCCAACGCCCTCGATTTCGACGACCTGATCGGCGAGACGGTCGCGGTGCTGCAGGCCTTCCCGCAGATCGCCCAGCATTACCGCCGCCGCTTCCGGCACATTCTGGTCGACGAGTATCAGGACACCAACCACGCGCAGTACGTCCTGGTCCGCGAACTGGTCGGCCGCGACACCGAGGACGGTGTGACACCCGGCGAGCTGTGCGTGGTCGGCGACGCCGACCAGTCGATCTACGCGTTCCGCGGGGCCACGATCCGCAACATCGAAGACTTCGAGCGCGACTACCCCGACGCCACGACAATCCTGCTCGAGCAGAACTACCGCTCCACGCAGAACATCCTGACCGCGGCCAACTCGGTGATCTCCCGTAATGCCGGACGCCGGGACAAGCGGCTGTGGACCGACGCCGGCGAGGGCGAGCTGATCGTCGGCTACGTCGCCGACAACGAGCATGACGAGGCGCGGTTCGTCGCCGAGGAAATCGACGGGCTGGCCGCCAACAGCGACATCACCTACAACGATGTGGCCGTCTTCTACCGCACCAACAACTCGTCGCGGTCGTTGGAAGAGGTGTTCATCCGCGCCGGCATTCCCTACAAAGTGGTTGGGGGAGTGCGGTTTTACGAGCGCCGGGAGATTCGCGACATCGTCGCCTACCTGCGCGTGCTGGACAACCCCGGCGACGCGGTCAGTTTGCGGCGGATCCTCAACACGCCGCGGCGCGGCATCGGCGATCGGGCTGAGGCTTGCGTGGCGGTGTACGCCGAGAACACCGGATCCAGTTTCGCCGACGCGCTGCAAGCCGCCGCCGAAGGCAAGGTGCCGCTGCTGAATACCCGCTCGGCCAAGGCGATTGCGGGGTTCGTCGAGATGCTCGACGAACTGCGGAGCCGGCTCGACGCGTCGGAGGGCGACCTCGGCGAACTGGTCGAGGCGGTGCTGGAGCACACCGGATACCGCGCGGAGTTGGAGTCATCCTCCGACCCGCAAGACCTGGCCCGGCTGGACAACCTCAACGAACTCGTCAGCGTTGCACACGAATTCGCCACCGACCTGGCCAATGCCGAAGCACTCGGAACCGATCTCGACGACGAGGACGTGCCTGACACCGGTGTGCTGGCCCAATTCTTGGAACGGGTGTCGTTGGTCGCCGACACCGATGAAATCCCGGAGCACACCGCCGGTCTGGTCACGCTGATGACGCTGCACACCGCCAAGGGACTGGAATTCCCGGTCGTGTTCGTCACCGGATGGGAAGACGGAATGTTCCCGCACATGCGGGCTTTGGGCGACGCCGGCGAGCTGTCCGAGGAGCGTCGACTGGCCTACGTCGGGATCACCCGGGCGCGGCAGCGTCTCTATGTCAGCCGCGCCAAGGTTCGCTCGTCGTGGGGACAGCCGATGCTCAACCCGGAATCGCGGTTTCTGCGCGAGATCCCGCAAGAGCTCATCGACTGGCGTCGCACCGACCCGACGCCGTCGTTCAGCGCGCCGGTCAGCGGCGCCGGCCGGTTCGGCACGCCGCGCCCGTCGCCGACCCGAAGCGGGGGAGGCAGCAAGCGTCCGCTGCTGGTGCTGGAGCCCGGCGACCGGGTCACCCACGACAAGTACGGCCTGGGCCGGGTCGAAGAGGTCTCCGGCGTCGGCGAATCAGCGATGTCGCTGATCGACTTCGGCAGTTCGGGGCGGGTCAAGCTGATGCACAACCATGCTCCGGTCGCGAAGCTCTAGTCCTCCAGCAGCCAATCCCGCGTGCGCGGCAGCAAGGTCAGCACGGCGCTGGTGATCGGCAGAATTGGCAGGGTGTGCACGATCCAGGCCACCCGTGCGCCGGCGATGAACACGCCGAGGTAGGTCAGGATCGCGACCACGGCGCCCGCCACGATCAGGTAGCGGCTCAGCGGTTGGCGTAGCAGCAGCAGGATCACCCCGGAGATCGTGGCAAGCGCGAACACCAGCGCAAGGAACGCCACCGCGACGCAGAACAGCCGGTCCGATCTCCACCAGCCCGCGATCAGATCGGTCGCCACCACCGAGGTGGCCCAGCCGCTGATGATGCTGACGGCCGCGGCGGCCACTGCCGTTGTCCGGCTGGGTTCGCCGTATGGGCTGCGCGCCATCGCGGGCGGCCGGCTCGGCGGAGCGTATTGCGGGGGCGACGGCGGGCGTGGGATGTGCGTGGTGCGGGCGTCGTCGACCGCCTGCGGCAAGGGCCCGGTCGGCGCCCGGCGAATGATGCGCGTCGTTTGAGGGGCCTGCTCAGGACCGCCGGCGGCGGGCATGGGCCCGCTGGGCGCTGCGGGAGGCGGGCGATCGCCTGGTGCGGGATTGTTCGGGTCGGTCACCGGTCAACCGGCGAAGGTGCCAACAGACAGACCGCGTTTGGCCAGCCACGGCACCGGGTCCACTCGCTGCGTGCCGCCCAGCAGTACCTCGAAGTGCAAGTGTGGTCCGGTGGAATTGCCGCGGTTGCCCATGGTGGCGATCTGGTCGCCGGCCATCACACGCTGACCCACGCTGACCATCGTGGTGTTGACATGGCCGTACAGCGTGACCGTGCCGTCGGCGTGACGCAGCTTGACCCACATGCCGTAGCCGGCGGTCGGGCCCGCATCGATGACGACGCCGTCCGAGACCGCGTGGATCGGGGTGCCGATCGAGTTCGCGAGGTCGATGCCGGCGTGCAGGACGCCCCACCGGTAGCCGAAGCCCGAGGTGAAGATGCCCTTGGTCGGCATGACGAACAGCGGCTGCTGCAGCCTGGCCTCACGTTGGGCGCGTTCCTGAGCGAACGCGACGCCGTGGGCCAGTTCGGCGTTGTGGACGGCGACGTTCGCGGCGGGCCGTACGGTCACCATCTGCATACCGCCGCCGGAGGTGCTGATCGGCCCGCCGTTGGTCGCTGCGGCTTGGGCGGCCAGCACGGTATGAGCCTTGGAGTGCTCTGGGGTCTCGGTGGCGGAGTGCGCAGCGGCGGCGGCGGCACCCGCCGCCATAGCGCCGATCAGCACGCGACCTCGAGCCGGGCCGGTCAGCTGTTTGCGGTGTTGCCCGCGCCGGGCAATCAGCTCCGCGTCGCCATTACCGCGGTGCGCGTCACGCCGGAGCGGGTCGATGTGGCGCCCGGACACACTTGGGCCGGCCAGGTTCATGACGACGAGGTTGTCGGTGTCGTCCAGGTCGTCGAGCTCAGGCGCGCGCAGGACCTGCGCTTCTTTGTCGAAGTGCGAATTCGCGCTGAAATCCAGGTCGTCGAGCTTGCCGAACTCATTGAAAGGAATGATGTCGGTGACTTCGTTGCGATTGGGAGCTGACAAGCTGCCGCGGGACGCCGAATGCTCTCCTTGCACAGGAGACGGTGCCGGGATTTGCTGAGTCAAGCTGATTGTCCCTCGAGCCGTAACCATAACGTTATCTGGACCCTGCGACGTTAACCGGCGACCTGGGGAGGTCGCAAGCTAAGCCAGGAATCCGTCGGGGATTGTGATTTGAATCACGATGGACCGCTCGGTGAGATCTGACACATCCACCGATGCCGACGACGGAACGTTAAGGCCGTGTCGATACAGTTCCCGCAAGCGGGCGTCGGAAAACCCCGGCTCGCTTAGAAATAGGCCGACACACAGAAGTGAGCCCATGGACCTTTTCGAGTATCAGGCGAAGGAGCTGTTCGCCAAGCACAACGTCCCAACGACGCCCGGCCGGGTGACAGACACCGCTGACGGGGCCAAGGCCATCGCCGAAGAGATCGGGCACCCGGTGATGGTCAAAGCGCAGGTCAAGGTCGGCGGACGTGGCAAGGCCGGTGGCGTGAAATACGCCGCGACCCCGGATGACGCTTACAACCACGCGAAGAACATTCTCGGCCTGGACATCAAGGGCCACGTCGTGAAGAAGCTGCTGGTCGCCGAGGCCAGCGATATCGCCGAGGAGTACTACATCTCCTTCCTGCTCGACCGCGCCAACCGCACCTACCTGGCCATGTGCTCGGTGGAGGGCGGCATGGAGATCGAAGAGGTCGCGGCCACCAAGCCCGAGCGGCTGGCCAAGGTCCCGGTGGACGCGGTCAAGGGCGTCGACGTGGCATTCGCCCGCTCGATCGCCGAACAGGGCCACCTGCCGGCCGAGGTGCTCGACGCCGCGGCGATCACCATCGCCAAGCTGTGGGAGGTCTTCGTCGGCGAGGACGCCACCCTGGTCGAGGTCAACCCGCTGGTGCGGACGCCCGACGACCAGATCCTGGCGCTGGACGGCAAGGTGACGCTGGATGGCAACGCCGACTTCCGGCAGCCCGGCCATGTCGAGTTCGAAGATCGCGACGCCACCGATCCGCTGGAGCTGAAGGCCAAGGAGCACGACCTGAACTACGTCAAGCTCGACGGTCAGGTCGGCATCATCGGCAACGGCGCCGGGCTGGTCATGTCGACGCTCGACGTCGTGGCTTACGCGGGCGAGAAGCACGGCGGCGTCAAGCCGGCCAACTTCCTCGACATCGGCGGCGGCGCCTCGGCCGAGGTGATGGCCGCGGGGCTCGACGTCATCCTGGGCGACGCACAGGTCAAGAGCGTTTTCGTGAACGTCTTCGGTGGCATCACCTCGTGTGACGCCGTCGCGAACGGAATCGTCAAGGCGCTCGAAATCCTCGGTGACGACGCAAACAAGCCGCTGGTCGTCCGGCTCGACGGCAACAACGTCGACGAAGGCCGGCGCATCCTCGCCGAGGCCAACCACCCGCTGGTGACCGTGGTGCCGACGATGGACGAAGCCGCCGACAAAGCCGCCGAGCTGGCGAACGCCTGATCAAGGAGACCTGACCTAATGGCAATTTTTCTGACCAAGGACAACAAGGTCGTCGTGCAGGGCATCACCGGCGCCGAGGCCACCAAGCACACCGCACGGATGCTGGCGGCCGGTACCCAGATCGTCGGCGGGGTGAACGCCCGCAAGGCCGGCACCACCGTCGCGCACAAGGACGTCAACGGCAACCCCGTCGAACTGCCGGTGTTCGGCAGCGTCGTCGAGGCCATCGAGAAGACCGGCGCCGACGTGTCGATCATCTTTGTGCCACCGGTGTACTCCAAAGACGCCATCATCGAGGCGATCGACGCCGAGATCCCGCTGCTGGTGGTCATCACCGAGGGAATCCCGGTGCAGGACAGCGCATATGCCTGGGCCTATAACCTCGACAAGGGCAACAAGACCCGCATCATCGGGCCGAACTGCCCCGGCATCATCACCCCCGGACAGGCGCTGGTCGGTATCACGCCGGCGAATATCAGCGGCCCGGGACCGGTCGGCCTGGTGTCCAAGTCCGGCACGCTGACCTACCAAATGATGTTCGAACTGCGCGATTTCGGATTCTCCACGTCGATCGGCATCGGCGGTGACCCGGTGATCGGCACCACCCACATCGACGCGATCGAGGCCTTCGAGAAGGACCCCGAGACCAAGGTCATCGTGATGATCGGTGAGATCGGCGGCGACGCCGAGGAGCGGGCCGCCGACTACATCAAGGCCAACGTGTCCAAGCCGGTCGTCGGCTACGTCGCGGGATTCACTGCGCCGGAAGGCAAGACGATGGGCCACGCCGGCGCCATCGTGTCCGGCTCGTCGGGCACCGCGCAGGCCAAGAAGGAGGCTCTGGAAGCGGCCGGCGTCAAGGTCGGTAAGACCCCGTCGGAAACCGCCGCGCTTGCGCGGCAAATCCTGCAAAGCCTGTAGGAGTTCACTGCTCGGTCCAAAATTGGAACACGTTACAGGTTTCGGTTAGCCTGACGAACTAACACTTGTCAGGAGGCCTGTAATGGCGGTCGATCCGCGCACTCCCGTCGTCGTCGGGGTGGGCCAGTTCACCGAGCGCATCGACGATGCCGGTTATCGGGGCATGTCCTCAGTCGACCTGGCGACCGAGGCGGTGCGGGCGGCGCTCGCTGATACCGGCGCAGACGTGGGCGCGGTGGCACAGGCCATCGAGGTGTTCGCCGGCCTGCGTCAATTCGAGATCTGCACTCCGTTCACGAAGCCGCCGCTCGGTTGCTCCGACAACTACGTGCGATCGGTGGCCAACCGGGTCGGTGCCGATCCGCCGCGTGCGGTGCTCGAGCCCATCGGCGGCAACGGTCCGCAGAAGTTGATGACGGAGTTCGCCGGGACGATCGCCGCCGGTGACATCGAAGTCGCATTGATCCTCGGCTCCGAACCGGGATCCACGGCAAAGTACTTCGCCGGACGGGACGACAAGCCGGACTTCACCGAGGACATCGGTGGCCAGCTCGAGGACCGTGGTTACGGTTTCGAGCAGTACATGAGCGAGTACACCGCCAAGCACGGGCTGACCGGAGCGCCCGTGCAGTACGGGCTGCTCGACAACGCGCGCAGAGCACGGCTCGGGCTCACCGTCGCCGACTACCGGCACGCGATGGCTGAGCTCTTTGCTCCGTTCTCCAAAGTCGCTGCAAAGAACCCGTTCTCGTCCTCGCCGGTGGAACGGTCGGTGGCGGAGATCGAAACCGTCACCGACGAGAACCGGATGATCTGTCACCCGTACCCGCGACTGCTGGTGGCGCGCGACACCGTCAATCAAGGCGCCGCGGCGCTGGTGATGTCCGTTTCGGCGGCCCGCCGACTCGGGGTGCCCGAGGGCAAGTGGGTCTATTTGCGGGGGCACGCGGATCAGACCGAGCAGGATTTGCTGGACCGCGTTGACGTCAGTATCAGCTACAGCGCCAAACAGGCTGTGGCAGAGGCGCTCCGGGTCGCGAACATCGGCATCGACGACGTGACGACGTTCGACCTCTACAGCTGCTTCCCGTTCCCGGTCTTCGCGGTGTGCGATGACTTCGGGCTCAGCGCCGACGATCCACGCGGTTTGACGCTCACCGGAGGTCTGCCGTATTTCGGCGGACCCGGCAACAGCTATTCGCTGCACGGTATCGCGGAGACCGTGGCCGCCGCGCGCGACAAGCCAGGCTCGTTCGGACTGGTCGGCGCCAACGGCGGTGTGATGAGCAAGTATTCGGTCGGCGTCTACTCCACCGATCCCGGCGAGTGGGCGGCCGACCGTAGCAAGGAATTGCAACAGGACATCGCTGCACTGCCGAAGGTGCCGGTCACTCGAAACGCCAACGGCGCGGGCACCATTGAGACGTACTCCGTGCGGTACGACTGGCCGACGACGACCGGTGTCATCATCGGTCGGCTCGAGGCCGACGGTTCGCGGTTCATGGCGCTCACCGAGGACGAGGACTTGGTGGCGTTGATGACCGACGGTGATCCGTTGGGTGCCGCGATCACGGTGAAGTCGACCGACGAGCACATCAACCAGGCATCGCCCGGCTAGTCGGTCAGTGCGGCGACCAAGCCTTCGCAATCCTCGACTGTCACATTGAGCGCGGAGTGGTCACGCAGCCCGATCACGCGGCGAATGCGCGGCTCGAAGTGGATGCACACGCCTTGAGTTGCATTGGTGCCGAACGTGAGTCCGTCGTCCGCCAACGACAGCCGCGCTCCGACGGCGGTCCACCAACGGTAGGGCCCGGTGACATGAGCACCCTGAACCTGAGACAGCGGCGCGTCGATACGAAACGGTCCGTAGCGGGCGATCAGCCGGCCGTCGTCGGTGACGGTGACGCCCTGCGTGCTGGGCCACAGTCGATACGCCAGCCACATCGGGGCAAGGCGGGTTTCGTAGCGAAACGGGAAGTGCCGGCCCGGCTCCTCGTCGGCTGTCACGATGCCCTCCGATCAGATTCAGCGGCTAGACCGCCGCGGCCAGCTTGCCGGCCAGTCGCTCGACGTACGCGGCGACCTCATCTTCGGACTTGTCGGGCAATCCGAACAACACCTCGGTGACTCCGAGTTCGGCCCAGTGCGCTAACTTCTCGGGCACCGGCTTGAAGTCCAGCGCCACGATCTGCGGCGCGCCGTCGCGGCCGGCTGCCGCCCAGGTGTCCTGCAGCAGCTTCACCGGTTCGTCGATGTCGAAGTCGCGCGGCGTGGTGATCCAGCCGTCGGCGCTGCGCGCGATCCACTTGAAATTCTTCTCGTTGCCGGCCGCCCCGACCAGCACCGGGATGTGCGACTGTACCGGCTTGGGCCACGCCCAGCTGGGCCCGAAGTTGACGAACTCGCCCTCGTAGGAGGCTTCCTCTTCGGTCCACAGTGCCCGCATCGCCTCGATGTATTCGCGCAGCATTGTGCGGCGCCGCCCGGGCGGCACGTTGTGGTCGGCGAGTTCGTCGGTGTTCCAGCCGAACCCGACGCCCAGGCTGACTCGCCCGCCGGAGAGGTGATCCAGTGTTGCGATGGATTTGGCCAGAGTGATCGGATCGTGTTCGACCGGCAGTGCCACTGCGGTGGACAGCCGCACCCGCGAGGTGACGGCGCAGGCCGCCCCCAGGCTTACCCACGGATCCAAGGTGCGCATGTAGCGGTCGTCGGGCAGCGTTTCGTCACCGGTGGTCGGATGGGCCGCTTCGCGCTTGATCGGGATATGGGTGTGCTCGGGCACGTAGAACGTCTGAAACCCGTGATTATCGGCGAGCGTGGCCGCCGCAGCCGGGGTGATTCCGCGATCGCTGGTGAACAGCACAAGCCCGTAGTCCATGGATGAATTAGAACGTGTTCCAATCTTGCGGGCAACCACCGGGGGTGGGTATTCGGACGCGGTACCGCCCGGAGGTCCGCGCCGACGTACCGCCGCAGGTGCGCTAGCGTGGATGGTCGGCTCGCGTCGCAATGCCCGCGCCAGCTTCTGCCCCGGCATTCGTTGAGAGTTACCAGGTAGCCTCGCGAGGAGCGGCGCGCGGGAACACCAGCGCCGCATCACAGTGGCGCTGCAACCGCATCGGAAGGCACAGGAGAAGTCATGACCTACCCGCCCGGCAGTCCCGGATATCCACCCGCGCAGTCGCCCGGCTCGTACGCGGCTCCCGCCGCGCCGTCGGCCAACAAGGGCGACGAGGGTCAAAGCAACCTGAAGCAATATCTGACCATCGGGGTGCTGGTGCTGGGGCTGGCGATCTACCTGGTGAGCTACGGCCCGATGATCACCCGCATCCTGCCTAACGGCGACGAGCTCGTCGAAAGCGGCAGCACCTTGCCAGTCGACTTGGCGCTGCTCGCGGGCCTGCTGGCCGGCGTCAGCCTGCTGCCGAGGGCCAAGAATTTCGCCGCGGTGGTCGCCGCGGTCGCGACTCTGGGCGGCTTGCTGCTGATCGAGGACACCATCGGAGCATCGGGCCGCGGCTGGGCGCTGTGGATCGCAGTGGGCGCGGGCGTGCTTCAGGCCGTGCTCGCGATCGCCGCGCTCTTGCTGGATGCCGGCGTGATCACCCCACCGGCCCCGCGGCCCAAGTACGACCAGTACTACGGGCAGTACGGCGGCTACTACGGTCAGCAGCAGCCTCCTTATGGCCAGTCCGGCTACGGCAGCCAGTACGGCGGCTACCCCTCCGGGCCGACAACCGGCGGTTTCCCCGCGCAACCCGGACCGCAGCAGAGCTCGGCAGGGTCGCAGCACGGATCGCCCACCCCGCCAACGGGTTTCCCGAGCTTCAGCCCGCCGCCGTCGTCGTCCGGCTCCGGCACTTCGGGGCAGGGCAACTCCTCGGATCAGGGCGGTTCGTCCCACGGCCAGCACTCGTTTGGCTCGGGTCAGCAGCCGCAGGCGCCGTCCTCGCCGTCGGGCCCGTCACAGTCTTAACCGTGCACTGTCGGGCGCGGCGGGTCGCCGACCAGGGGACCTGGTAGGTAACGTCCACAAACCGTGACGCCGGACAGTCGAACCCCTGGCGCCAACCAGGCCCGTGACCTTCTGCGGGTCGCGTTCGGCCCGGCCGTAGTGGCGTTGGTGATCATCGCCGCGGTGACGTTGCTGCAACTGGTGATTGCCAACAGCGACATGACCGGTGCGCTCGGCGCGATCGCCAGCATGTGGCTCGGTGTGCATCAGGTGCCGATCTCGATCGGTGGCCGCGAGCTGGGTGTGATGCCGCTGCTTCCGGTGCTGCTGATGGTGTGGGGTACCGCGCGCGCTACCGCGCTGGCCACCACCACGACCGCCTCGTGGTTCGCTATCCGGTGGATCTTTGCGTCGGCGCTGGGTGGACCGCTGCTGATCGCCGCGATCGCGCTCGCCGTCATCCACGATGCGGGATCGGTCATCACCGAGTTGCAGACGCCGAGCGCGTTGCGCGCTTTCCTGAGTGTGCTGATCGTGCACGCCATCGGCGCGTTCATCGGGGTGGGTTCGCGCATTGGCCGCCGGGCTCTGGTGGCGTCGCCACTGCCGGATTGGCTTGGCGATGCACTACGCGCGGCGATGGCCGGCGTGCTGGCGCTGCTCGGGCTGTCGGGAATGGTGGCGGCCGCCTCGCTGGTCGTGCACTGGTCGACGATGCAGGACCTGTACGCGATCACCAACTCGATATTCGGCCAGTTCAGCCTGACCCTGCTCTCGATCCTGTACGTGCCGAACGTGATCGTCGCGACAGCCGCGATGGCCGTGGGATCCAGCGCCCACTTGGGTTTTGCGACGTTCAGCTCGTTCACCGTCTTCGGTGGGGACATGCCGGCCCTGCCGGTGCTGGCCGCGGCGCCGCACCCGCCGCTGGGTCCGGCCTGGGTTGCGCTGCTGATCGTCGGTGCATCATCGGGTGTGGCGCTGGGACAGCAGTGTGCGCGCCGGCCGTTACCGCTGTCCGACGCGATGGCCAAGTTGGGGACCGCGTCACTGGTGGCGGCGCTGACCTTGGCATTGCTCGGCTATGCCGGCAGCGGCCAGCTGGGCAACTTCGGCGGCGTCGGAATCGACCAGAGCACGTTCGGGTTCGCGGTCTTCCTATGGTTCACCGCCGTGGGTTGGCTCACCGTCGCGATGGCCGGCGGCATCAGATACCGGCCGCGAAAGCCCAAGCGCGCGACGCCGCCGCCGCCCGAACCGGACGTCGAGCCATCGCTGGAATCCGAGGCCGGGCCTGGCATCGATCACCCGTCGGACCAGCCCGCATCCTCACCGGACGACGACAGCTAGGCTCGGCCTGTGCAGCAACCGTTCCGCGTGCCTCCCAGTGCACCGGCACGATTGGTGGTGTTGGCATCAGGTACCGGTTCGCTGCTGGCCTCCCTGCTGGACTCTGCCGTCGATGACTATCCGGCGCGGGTCGTCGCGGTCGGCCTTGATCGCGACTGTCCGGCGGCCGACATCGCAGCTGACGCGTCGCTGCCGACGTTCCGGGTGCGGCTCGCGGACTATCCCAATCGCGAAGCATGGGACGCCGCACTCACCGAGGCTACGGCCGCACATTCGCCGGACCTCGTCGTCTCCGCGGGGTTCATGAAAATCCTTGGCCCAGAATTTCTTTCGAAGTTCGAAGGCCGCACCCTCAACACGCATCCGGCTCTGCTGCCGGCATTTCCCGGCGCACACGGAGTGGCCGACGCGCTGGCCCACGGCGTGAAGGTCACCGGCTGCACGGTGCACCTGGTGGACGCCGGCACCGACACCGGCCCGATACTTGCCCAGCAGGCCGTCTCGGTGCTCGACGATGACAACGAACAGACCCTGCATGAGCGCATCAAGGTCGTTGAACGACGGCTCTTGGTGGATGTGATAGCCGCGGTGGCGACCGGCGGCGTGACCTGGATCGGACGAAAGGCGACTATCGGATGAGCACCCATGACGCGAAGCGGCCGATTCGCCGCGCGTTGATCAGCGTCTACGACAAGACCGGTCTGGTCGACCTGGCCCGCGGCCTTGCCGAGGCGGGCGTGGAGATCGTCTCCACTGGGTCGACCGCGAAAACCATTGCCGACAACGGCATTCCGGTGACACCGGTGGAGGAGCTGACCGGCTTCCCTGAGGTGCTCGACGGCCGGGTCAAAACCCTGCATCCGCGGGTGCACGCCGGGCTGCTGGCCGATCTTCGCAAGCCCGAGCACGCGGCGGCGCTCGAGCAACTCGGCATCGCGGCGTTCGAGTTGGTGGTGGTCAACCTGTATCCGTTCAGCGAGACCGTTGAGTCCGGCGCGGGTGTGGACGAGTGCGTCGAGCAGATCGACATCGGCGGACCGTCGATGGTCCGCGCGTCGGCCAAGAACCACCCGAGCGTGGCGGTAGTCACCGATCCGCTTGGCTACGACGGAGTGCTGGCCGCGGTGCGCAGTGGCGGCTTCACCTTGGCCGAGCGAAAGAAGCTGGCTTCACTGGCATTTCGGCATACCGCCGAGTACGACGTCGCGGTGGCCGGCTGGATGGAGTCGACGCTGGCGCCCGAGGAGCCGGCCACGGCGTTCCCCGAGTGGGTTGCCGGGACGTGGCGACGCTCGACCCAGTTGCGCTACGGCGAGAACCCGCATCAGCAGGCCGCGCTCTACGTCGACGACGCCGGGTGGCCCGGTCTGGCGCAGGCCGAGCAGCTGCACGGAAAAGAGATGTCCTACAACAACTTCACCGACGCCGACGCGGCGTGGCGGGCCGCCTTCGACCACGAGCAGATCTGCGTGGCGATCATCAAGCACGCCAACCCGTGCGGGATAGCGGTCTCGTCGGACTCGGTCGCCGACGCGCATCGCAAAGCCCACGAATGCGACCCGCTCAGCGCATTCGGTGGAGTGATCGCGGCAAACACCGAAGTCACCGTCGAGATGGCCGAGTACGTGAGCACGATTTTCACCGAGGTGATCGTGGCACCCGCCTACGCACCAGGCGCCGTTGACGTGTTGGCGCGCAAGAAGAACGTCCGGGTCCTGGTGGCGGCCGAGCCGATGGATGACGACACCGAGCGCCGTCAGATCAGTGGCGGGATGTTGGTGCAGCAGCGGGACCGGATCGACGCGCCGGGCGACAGCCCGCTCAACTGGACATTGGCGACCGGTGCCCCGGCCGACCCGGCCACACTGTCGGATCTGGCCTTCGCCTGGCGCTCTTGCCGCGCAGTCAAATCCAACGCGATCGTCATCGCCGGCGGCGGCGCGACCATCGGCATCGGCATGGGCCAGGTGAATCGCGTCGACGCGGCACGGTTGGCGGTCGAGCGCGGCGGAGATCGGGTCCGCGGCGCCGTTGCGGCCTCAGATGCATTCTTCCCGTTCCCGGACGGTCTGGAGACGCTGACCGCCGCAGGCGTCAAGGCGATCGTGCATCCGGGTGGGTCGGTACGCGACGACGAGGTGACCGCGGCGGCCGAAAAGGCCGGCGTGACGCTCTATTTGACGGGCGCCCGGCACTTCGCGCACTAGGAGCTCACCGCGCTTCAGGCGCTTATCTCGTCCTGCACCGTGGTCGCGTAGCGGATGAATGCCGCGACCTCGTCGACCGCGCGGCGGGCGTCGGGATTGACGTCGAAGCTCAGTTGGAACATGTGCATGGCCTTGTGCCACTGCTGGACCCAGACTTCGACGTTGTGCGCCCGCAGCCGATCGGCCAGCGCGAAGGTGTCGTTGAGCAGCATCTCGTGGGTGCCCACCTGCAGCAGGAACGGGCCCAGGCCGTGCAGGTCCGCCTCCGGCGGCATCACCGGCGGCGGCCGGGTTCCGTTGACGGTGGCGAACACGTCGTAGATGAACTTCACCGTCATGAACGGGAACATCACGTCGCGGTGCTCTTTCAGGGCCCGGTATTTCAAGCTCATGTCCGATGACGTCAGCGGGGACATCAGCGCCTGACCGGCCGGCACCGGGAGGCCGGCGTCACGCGCCGCGAGTGCGACGTCGGCGGCCATCAGTCCGCCCGCCGAATCGCCGGCCAGCACGATGCGTTCGGGGGCGAAGCCCTGCGACAGCGCGTAGCGGTAACCGTCCAATCCGTCGGCGACGGCTTCTTCGATGCTGGCTTGCGGCGCAAGTCGATAGCCGACGTTCAATACTTTCGCGCCGGTAGTTGCCGACAGCCTGCTGACGAATCGGCGATGGGAGTTCAGTCCTAGCGTCACCAAAGCAGAGCCGTGAAAATAGACGATGAGTGAATTGGAATCGCGGGCTTCCCGCGCGACGACCCATTCGGCCGGGCAGTGCGGCAACGAGATCCGTGTGATATCAGTGCCGGGCAACGGCGGTATCAACCCCAGCGGGCGGTCGATCCCGTCGAGTCGAGTCCGCTGCAACGCGTCGGGGCGCAAGCGGTTGACGACGAGGCCGATTACGGTCAGGGCGCCGAGCACCGGCCGGACGAAGATCGCGGTAAGCAGGGCGAGCACGCTGGACTGCCACGATGCGGGGCCGAAGTGCTCCGTCTTGGGTCGATCAGACCAGTCGGGGGAATTCACGGCACTGAGGGTATCGGGTAGCCGCGCGCTTCCCACTGTGAGCTTCGTGTCGATGTTCGGCGATAGTTGCCTGGGCCACTCGGTGGCGCGCGCTTGAACGTCGGCCAACCGCTGTGCAAAGCATCGCTATTCGCCGATTTAGGTCACCCCGATTTTCTTCCGTACAAGATCATTTCGGCCTAGAGTCAAAATTAGGGCGCGTCTACCGGACGAGTCCTGAGCGATTCGAAAGGTATTCGAGAGGAAAACATGCGCGCGATAAGCAAAAGGACAGCGTCGTTCTCAGTCGCAATTGCAGTATTCGCTCTGATCGGTGCGGGATGTCACCAGTCGAACAACTCAAGCTCCGGGAGTTCGACGGCGTCATCCTCGGCAGCCGCGATGACGTCATCGGCCATGGCCGAGCCGTCGACGAGTGCTGCTGCACCGACCTCGACCCAGATCGCCGGGAAGAACGGCACTGAGTACACCGTGGAGGGACCGATCCTGGCCAAGTGGGAGACCCTCACCGACGAGCAAAAGAAAGATCTGGGCGCTCCCTACGACAACCAGAAGCCCACCGCAGACAACACCGGTGTCTACCAGCAGTACGACGGTGGAGTCCTGATCTACAAGAACGGCGGCCCGGTCTACTTCGTCTGGGGCAAGATCCGCGACGCGTGGAATGACGTCCAGGCTTCGCAGGGCAAGCTGGGCTACCCGACCGCTGATGAGATGAAGGAACCCGACGGCACCTACAAGTCGACGTTCGAGCACGGCACCGTCACCTGGAAAGAGGGCGACGAGAAGGCCACTGTCACCACCAGCTAGTCGCACAATTCACCTCGGCAAGGCCGGGCAATCCACGCGATTGCCCGGCCTTGTTCTTGCCAAGGTGACCTGGGGGCGTGCCGTTACCCGCTGCGTCGTCGTAGCGTGGAGTGGTGACCGCTGCGAATAACCTGCCCCGCACCGTCGGCGAACTGCGTGCCGCCGGGCACCGCGAACGGGGCGTCAAGCAAGAAATCCGGGAAAACCTGCTGACGGCTTTAGCCGAGGGCGACGAGATCTGGCCAGGCATCCTGGGGTTCGAGGACACCGTCCTACCGCAGCTGGAACGGGCGCTGATCGCCGGCCACGACGTCGTGCTGCTCGGTGAACGCGGTCAGGGCAAGACCCGCCTGCTACGCGCGCTGATCGGCCTGCTGGACGAGTGGACGCCGGTGATCGGCGGCGCCGAGCTCGGCGAGCATCCGTACAGCCCGATCACCCCGGAGTCGATCCGCAAGGCCGCCACCCTCGGCGACGATCTGCCAGTCGAGTGGCGGCACCGCAGCGAGCGCTACACCGAGAAGCTGGCCACCCCCGACACCAGCGTTGCCGACCTGGTCGGTGACATCGACCCGATCAAGGTCGCCGAAGGCCGCAGTCTGGGCGACCCCGAGACCATTGCCTACGGCCTGATTCCGCGGGCGCACCGCGGCATCGTCGCGGTCAACGAGCTGCCCGACCTGGCCGAGCGCATCCAGGTGTCGATGCTCAATGTGATGGAGGAGCGCGATATCCAGGTTCGCGGCTACACCTTGCGGCTGCCGCTGGACGTGCTCGTCGTCGCCAGCGCCAACCCCGAGGACTACACCAACCGCGGCCGCATCATCACCCCGCTCAAGGACCGGTTCGGCGCCGAGATCCGCACGCACTATCCGCTGGAGCTCGACGCGGAGGTCGGAGTGATCCGCCAGGAGGCGCACCTGAGCGCGCAGGTGCCCGACTACCTGGTTCAGGTGATCGCCCGGTTCGCCCGCTACCTGCGGGAGTCCACCTCGGTCGACCAGCGGTCGGGGGTGTCGGCTCGGTTCGCGATCGCTGCCGCCGAAACCGTTGCCGCCTCGGCGCGGCATCGCGGCGCGCTGCTCGGTGAGACGGACCCGGTGGCGCGGGTGGTGGACCTGGGCACGGTGATCGCCGTGCTCCGCGGCAAGCTGGAGTTCGAGTCCGGGGAAGAAGGACGCGAGCAGGCTGTGCTGGAACACCTGTTGCGTCGGGCCACCGCCGACACCGCGTCCCGAGCGCTCGGCGGTCTCGATGTCGGTCCGCTGGTCGCCGCGGTCGAGGGCGGCTCCGCGGTGACGACCGGTGAGCGGGTCTCGGCCAAGAACGTGCTGGCGGCACTGCCGGATCTGCCGATCATCGAGGCGATCGCCAAGCGGCTCGGCGCCGAATCCGAGGGTGAACGCGCCGCGGCGCTGGAATTGGCTTTAGAGGCACTGTATTTGGCCAAGCGCGTCGACAAGGTGTCCGGGGAAGGCGAAACCGTCTATGGCTAAAGCTCACTCGCCCGGTCATTCGGCGAAATATTCGGCCTACACCGGTGGGCCCGATCCACTGGCACCGCCGGTGGATCTGCGCGAGGCTCTCGAGCAGATCGGGCAGGACGTGATGGCGGGTACGTCGCCGCGCCGTGCGCTGTCTGAGCTGCTGCGCCGCGGCACCAAGAACATGACCGGAGCCGACCGACTAGCCGCCGAGGCCAACCGTCGGCGACGAGAATTGCTGCGCGAGAACAACTTAGATGGCACCCTGCAGGAGATCAAAAAGCTGCTCGACGATGCGGTGCTGGCTGAGCGCAAGGAACTGGCGCGCGCGTTGGATGACGACGCCCGCTTCGGCGAGCTGCAACTGGATGCGCTGTCGCCGTCGCCGGCCAAAGCCGTGCAAGAGCTTTCCGAATACGACTGGCGCAGCGACGAGGCGCGACAGAAGTACGAGCAGATCAAGGACCTGCTCGGTCGCGAGATGCTCGACCAGCGCTTCGCCGGCATGAAGGAGGCGCTGGAAGGCGCCACCGACGAAGACCGTCAGCGCGTCAACGACATGCTCAACGACCTCAACGACCTGTTGGACAAGCACGCCAAAGGGCAAGATTCCCAACAAGATTTCCAGAACTTCATGGACAAGCACGGCGAGTTCTTCCCGGAGAACCCGCAGAATGTCGAGGAGCTGCTGGACTCGCTGGCCAAGCGGGCAGCGGCCGCGCAGCGGTTCCGCAACAGCCTGAGCCCGGATCAGCGGGCCGAGTTGGATGCGTTGGCGCAGCAGGCATTCGGCTCGCCGGCGTTGATGCAGGCGCTGGATCGACTTGACTCCCATCTGCAGGCGGCCCGGCCCGGCGAGGACTGGGACGGCTCGTCGCAGTTCTCCGGCGACAACCCGCTCGGGATGGGTGAAGGCGCGCAGGCGCTGGCCGACATCGGCGAACTGGAACAACTCGCCGAGCAACTGTCGCAGGCCTATCCGGGCGCGACGATGGACGACGTCGACCTCGACGCGCTGGCCCGCCAGTTGGGCGACCAGGCCGCCATCGACGCGCGGACACTGTCCGAGCTCGAGCGTGCGCTGGTCAATCAGGGCTTCCTCGACCGCAGCTCGGATGGCCAGTGGCGGTTGTCGCCGAAGGCGATGCGGCGGCTGGGCGAGACAGCATTACGCGATGTGGCGCAGCAGCTTTCGAGCCGTCGCGGGGAACGCGAACTGCGACGGGCCGGAGCGGCCGGTGAGCTGACCGGCGCGACCCGGCCCTGGCAGTTCGGCGACACCGAGCCGTGGAACGTTACGCGGACGCTCACCAACGCCGTCCTGCGGCAGGCCGGCACCAAGGCGGACAACCGAGAGCCGGCGATTCGCGTCACCGTGGACGATGTCGAGGTGTCCGAGACCGAGACCCGCACCCAGGCCGCGGTCGCGCTGCTGGTCGACACGTCGTTCTCGATGGTGATGGAGAACCGCTGGCTGCCGATGAAACGCACGGCGCTGGCGCTCGATCATCTGGTGCGCACCCGATTCCGTTCAGATGCATTGCAGATCATCGCTTTTGGCCGTTACGCGCGAACCATGACCAGCGCGGAACTGATGGGCCTGGAAGGCGTGTACGAGCAGGGCACCAACCTGCATCACGCACTGGCTTTGGCCGGCCGGCATCTGCGCCGCCATCCCAATGCGCAGCCCGTCCTGCTGGTGGTCACCGACGGCGAGCCGACCGCACACCTCGAAGACGCCGGAGATGGGCGGGGTTCTGCGGTGTTTTTTGACTACCCGCCGCATCCGCGGACCATCGCCAACACCGTGCGCGGCTTCGACGAGATGGCCCGGTTGGGCGCGCAGGTGACGATCTTCCGGTTGGGCAGCGACCCGGGGCTGGCCCGTTTCATCGACCAGGTCGCGCGTCGTGTCGAGGGCCGCGTTGTCGATCCCGATCTCGACGGGCTGGGCGCGGCGGTGGTCGGCGACTACCTGCGCAGCCGCCGCCGATAGTTCAACGGGCTAGTGCTGGGTCTTGCGATTCTTGCGCCGGATACCGACGCCGCCCCACAACGAGAAGCCGCGGATCCGCACGGTCGGTGCGCCGGGGGTGCCTTCACCCGTGACGTTGTGGTCGAACCCACCCATCACCCCGTGGCCCTTGATCTCCACGTTGACTTCGGGCGGCAACAGGATGGTCTGCCCGCCCATGATCGACGTGGCGTGGATCTCGACGTCGGTGGAAGTGAAGTCCGCGTAGCGCAGGTCGATCACGCCGCCACCCCACAGCGCGAACGTCGTCAGCTTCTTGGGCACGTTCCAGCGGCCGCGCCGCTCGAACGCGCTCATGATGGCCAGCAGCAGCATCGACGGCGCGGGCTTGGCGGCACCGCCGCGTTGCGGACTCACCGATGACCCGATCAGGTCGGACCGCAGGCGATCGAGTTCCTCGTAGGTCTGCGCCGCGTAGGCCTTGGTGAGGCGGTCTTCGTAGTCGCTCATCTGCAGTTGGCCCTGAGCGGCGGCGTCGGTGAGCAGCTGGGCGACCTGAATGCGATCGGTCTCGCCGGCACGCGTGGTCGCGTTCCGTGGATCCTGCGCGCCTCGCTGCGCTGACTTCCTCATCAGTGACGAGCCTACGGCCAAGAAATTTTGCTGCAAGGCGTCTTCGCCAAACTGTTGCGTCACCCTCAGATTTCACTCAGGTGTGGTGGCGCGTTGTCCGCGGCGCGATCGGCGAGCTGGTCGTAGATGGATCGAGATCGTAGTGCGATGGCGACCAGCATCGCGATGGCACATGCGCCGAGCATGGGTGGCAACTCATTGGTGTTGCCCGTCATTTCGGTCGCCAGGATCAGGCCGGTGACCGGGGCGTGCACGGACGCCGCGAAAAAGGCGGCCATACCGATCAGTGCACACGCGGCCAGGTTGGGTGCGGCATGCGGTGTCAGGTGCGTGGCGATCAGCCCGACGATCAGCCCGGCCTGCGATCCGAGCACGAGCATCGGCGCGAACAACCCGCCGGGCGTGGCCGCGGCGTAGGAGACGATACCGAGCGCGAAACGCAGAACGAGCACGCCGGCGGTCGCCAGGAGAGCGCCGTGACCCAGTAATGCGTTCTGGGTGAGGTTGTCACCGCCGCCGACCAGATCCGGTGCCAACCACACAAGTAGCCCGACCGCCGCGCCGGTGAGCGCAGCGCGAACTTCCTTCGGCCAGGCGCTGGCGTCGGCTCGGCGCAGGGCGAACATCACCGCATGGTTGTAGAGCACACCGAACAGGCCGGCGACGACTCCGATGACCAACACCCAGCCGTACTGCACCATTCGCGGGTCGGGCAGCGTGGTCATCTTGAATTCGTATTGCGATTGCACCAGCAGGTGGGCAGCGATAAACCCGGACGCGGACGCCACCAGGGTGGCGACTGTGGTGCGCGGATCAAACCGCTTGACCAGCTCTTCGAGCACGAACACGCCGCCGGCGATCGGCGCGTTGAATGCGGTCGCCAGTCCCGCCGCGGCACCGCCGGCGACCAGAACGCGCAAGTCGGCGAGATTGCGCCGGGTCAGGGTGGCGACGATCACGGCTGCCGAGCCGCCCATTTGGACCGACGGTCCCTCGCGACCAAGCGCCATGCCGCTGCCAATGGCCAGCAGCCCGCCGATGTATTTGACCGGCAGGATCCGAAACCGGTCGGGTCGGACGCGGCCATCTGCAACTGCTTCGACCCGCGGGATGCCGCTGCCCTCGGCGTGCGGTTCGACCCGGTGCACCAGGGCGGCGGCGATCGCGGCGGCGGCGGTACATGCGAGCACCACGACGAGCAACCCCCACCAGCTGCCGTGCGCCCAGGCGGCGAGCCCGTCACGCAGTCGGGTGGCCTGCGTGAGCAGGAGCCGGAAGCTCGCCGCGCTGAGGCCGGTGAGCACGCCCACCAATGCGGCGGCCACCACGAACCCGATCAGGCTCTCGGCGCCTTCGCCGCTGGTGTCTACCGGATGGGTGGTCGGACGCTGCCATCCGGTGAACAGGCTGCGCAACACATTTCGCCAGCGGTTGTCGTCCTCCACACGTCTTGCTTAGCGGAGAAACCTGGGCGGGCTGGCGGCGGGGCCTCTATCCGGACACCCAACTGGGCGGCCGCTTCTGCAGGAACGCCAGCATGCCCTCGCGGGCTTCGTCGGAGACGAACAGCCGTGCCGACTCCTCGCCCAGCCGCTCGGCGTCGCGGTCGAACCCGTCCAGCACCGCGGCGGTGGTCAGCGCCTTCGACGCTGCCAGGCCCTGCGGTGAGCCGCGCCCGATGTCGGCGACCAGCGAAGCCACCGCTGCGTCGACGTCGTCGGCGGCCATCGTGATCAGCCCGATCGAGGCGGCGGTGGCGGCGTCGAACGTCTCGCCGGTCAGGTAGTAGCGGGCGGCCGCGCGGGCGGACAATTTCGGCAGCAGCGTCAGCGAGATGATCGCCGGCGCCACTCCGATCCGGGCTTCGGTCAGCGCGAAGGTGCTGCGGGGTCCCGCGACGGCGAGATCGGCGGCCGCGACCAGGCCCATGCCGCCGGCTCGAACATGTCCGTCGACGGCGACGATCACCGGTCGCGGCGACTCGACGATGGCGCGCAGCAACGTCGCCATTTCGCGGGACCGCTGGGCGGTCGCCTCGGCGGGATCCGCGTTTGCCGCCGACCCCTCGGACAGGTCGGCGCCCGCGCAGAAGGTGTTACCGGTGTGGCCGAGCACGACGACCCGCACCGCGGGATCGCCCGCCGCATCGCGCAGGCCCTGATGCAGCTGGCCGACCAACGTCGACGACAGCGCGTTGCGGTTGTGCGGCGAATCCAGTGTCAGCCGCGCTACCTGCCCGTCGACGGCGTACTCGACGAGAGTGTCCATCAGTACGACCGGGGCAGGCCGAGCGATGTCTGTGCGACGAAGTTGAGCACCATCTCGCGGCTGACCGGTGCGATGCGGCCGAGCCGGGCCGAGGCCAGCATGGCGGCGACGCCATACTCCTTGGTCAACCCGTTGCCGCCGAGCGACTGGACGGCCTGGTCGACCGAGCGTGTAGCAGCCTCGGCCGCAGCGTATTTCGCCATGTTGGCGGCCGTCGCGGCACCACCGTCGTCGCCGTTGTCGTAGAGCGTGGCGGCCTTCTGCATCATCAACTTGGCGAGTTCGACCTCGATGTGGCACTGCGCCAACGGATGTGACAACCCCTGGTGCGAGCCGATCGGCGTTCCCCACACCTGGCGCGTCTTGACGTAGTCGGCGGCCCGGTCCAACGCAAAACGACCCATGCCGACGCTACTGGCCGCGCCCATGATGCGCTCGGGGTTCAGGCCCGCGAAAAGCTGTGCGATCGCGGCGTCTTCGGCGCCGACGAGCGCGTCGCTGGGCAGTCGCACATCGTCGAGGAAGACCTGGAACTGCCGCTCGGGGCTGATGATCTCCATGTCGATCGGGGTGTAGGTGAATCCGGGTGAATCGGTGGGCACCACGAACAGCGCCGGTCGTAGCTTGCCGGTCTTTGCTTCCTCGGAGCGCGCCACCACCAGCACGGCCTGAGCCTGGTCGACGCCCGAGATGTAAACCTTCTGTCCCTTGAGGATCCAGTCGCCGCCGTCGCGGCGGGCCGTGGTGGTGATCTTGTGAGAGTTGGAGCCGGCGTCGGGTTCGGTGATCGCGAACGCCATCGTCAGCGAGCCGTCGGCGATACCGGGAATCCAGCGCTTCTTCTGCTCCTCGGTACCGAACTTGCTGATGATGGTTCCGTTGATGGCGGGCGACACGACCATCAGCAGTAGCGCGCTACCCGCGGCCGCCATCTCCTCCATGACCAGCGACAGCTCGTACATGCCTGCGCCGCCGCCGCCGTACTCCTCGGGGAGATTCACGCCCAGGAAACCGAGTTTGCCTGCTTCCGACCATAATTCGTCGGTGTGCTCCTGTGCACGGGCTTTCTTCAGGTAATACTCGCTGCCGTAACTGGATGCCCATTCGGACACCGCCTTGCGCAGCGACTTGCGGTCTTCGTTTTCGATGAAGCTGCTGTCGGTCATGGTGTGTCTCCTTCTGCTTCGGGATCATGGGGCAGGTCGACGCGTGCCAAGACGGCGCCGACCTCGACTTGCTGGCCGGTAGCGACGTTGAGTTCCGCGAGCACGCCGTCGGCCGGCGCGGTGATGGTGTGCTCCATCTTCATCGCCTCCAGCCAAATCAGGGGCTGGCCGGCCGTGACCGCGTCGCCGACCGCTGCGCCGAGCCGAATGACGTTGCCGGGCATGGGTGCAACCAGCGAACCCCTCTCGACGGCCGATCCCGGCTCGGGGAAGCGGGGCAGCGCCACCAGGTGTACCGGCCCGTGCGCCGAGTCGATGTAGACGTCCTGGTCATGGCGCGCCACTGCGAAGCTACGTGCCACCCCGTGGTCGTCGGCCAACACGACGTCGTGCGCCGTCACGGAGACCAGCTGTATCGACTCGTCGGCGGGCAGCCGCAATCCGGTTCGGGTGAAACGGTATTCGATGCGATGCTCCACGCCGTTGTCGTCGGCATAGGTCTTGACCTGGTAGCCCGACGCCAGGTTGCGCCACCCGCTGGGGACCGAGCCCAGCACGGTGGCCGTCGCCCGGTTTCCGGCCGCGTCGGCCAGCGCCGCGGCGATCGCTGACAACCGGACGACGGTGTCGTCCACCAGCGGGGCGGATAGCTTCGCCAGGTCGTGCGTGTCGAAGAACGCGGTGTCGGTGGCGCCGTCCAGGAACGCTTGATGCCGCAGCACGTTGACCAGCAGATCGCGGTTGGTGCGCAAGCCGTGCAGCTGGGCTCGCGCCAGCGCGTCGGCGAGCACCAGCGCCGCATGGTGGCGCGTCGGAGCGTAGGAGATCACCTTGGCCAGCATCGGGTCGTAGTGGATGGAAACCACCGAGCCGTCGACGATTCCGGAGTCGAGCCTGATGCCGGTCCGCGCCCCGAGTGTGCTGAACTCGGTGCGTGCCGCTGGCACATCGATGCGTTGCACCTGGCCGGCCTGCGGCTGCCAGTCCCGCGCCGGATCCTCGGCGTAGAGCCTGGCTTCGATGGAATATCCATGCGCGGCAGGCGGTTCAGCGTCCAATCGGCCGCCGTCGGCGACGGCGATCTGCAGCTCGACCAGGTCGAGTCCGGTGGTCTCCTCGGTGACCGGGTGTTCGACCTGCAGCCGGGTGTTCATCTCCAGGAAGTAGAACTCGCCGTCGTCGTCGGCAAGGAATTCCACCGTCCCCGCGCCGGTGTAGCCGATCGCGCCGGCCGCCAGCCGGGCGGCTTCGAACAGCCTGGCTCGCATGCCCGGTGTGCGTTCCACCAACGGTGACGGGGCTTCCTCGATGATCTTCTGATGGCGGCGCTGGATCGAGCACTCCCGCTCGCCGACAGCCCACACCGTGCCGTGCGAGTCGGCCATCACCTGGACCTCGACGTGGTGGCCAGTTGGCAGGTAGCGCTCGCAGAACACGGTCGGGTCGCCGAACGCGGACTGGGCCTCGCGCTGAGCGGCGGCCACTTCGCTTGGCAGGGCGTCTAATTGGTCGACCACCCGCATTCCGCGGCCGCCGCCGCCAGAGGACGCCTTCACCAGCACCGGCAACTGGTCGGCGGTGACGGTGTCCGGGTCGAGTTCCTCGAGCACGGGAACCCCGGCGGCGGCCATCATTTTCTTGGACTCGATCTTCGAGCCCATCGCGCGCACCGCGTCTACCGGCGGGCCGATCCAGGTCAGACCCGCGGTTTGCACCGCGGCGGCGAACTCGGCGTTCTCCGAGAGGAATCCGTAGCCGGGGTGCACCGCGTCGGCGCCGGCCGCGCGGGCCGCGGCGATGATGGCGTCGGCGTTGAGGTAGTCGTTGGTCTTGGGCAGCCGGACCCGGGCATCGGCCTCGGCGACATGCGGCGCGTTGGCATCCGGGTCGGTGTAGACCGCGGCGGTGCCCAGGCCCAGAGTGCGGCACGTCGCGAACACTCGTCGGGCGATCTCGCCGCGGTTGGCTACCAGTACTCGAGTGATCGGCATTTGCATCACATCCGGAAGACGCCGAAGTTCGACGTCCCCTTGATCGGGCCATTGGCGATGGCGGACAAACACATTCCCAACACGGTGCGGGTATCGCGGGGGTCGATCACCCCGTCGTCGTAGAGCATCCCGGACAGCACCATCGGTAGCGACTCGGCTTCGATCTGACCCTCGATGGCGGCGCGCATCGCCTCGTCGGCCGCCTCGTCGACCTGCTGCCCACGGGCTTCGGAGGCGGCCCGGGCCACGATCGACAGCACCCCGGCGAGCTGAGCGCCGCCCATTACCGCGGATTTGGCGCTGGGCCAGGCGAACAGGAACCGGGGTTCATAGGCGCGCCCGCACATGCCGTAGTGGCCGGCGCCGTAGGACGCACCGATCAGCAGCGAGATGTGCGGGACGGTCGAGTTGGACACGGCGTTGATCATCATCGAGCCGTGCTTGATCATCCCGCCTTCCTCGTAGTCCTTGCCAACCATGTAGCCAGTCGTGTTGTGCAGGAACAACAATGGCGTGTTCGAGCGGTTGGCCAGCTGGATGAACTGGGTGGCCTTCTGCGACTCTTCGCTGAACAGCACGCCGCGCGCGTTGGCCAGGATGCCCAGCGGATAACCGTGCAGCCGGGCCCAGCCGGTTACCAGTGACGAGCCGTACATCGCCTTGAACTCGTCGAATTCGGATCCGTCCACGATGCGCGCGATCACCTCCCGCGGGTCGAACGGGATGCGCAGATCCGCCGGGACGATGCCGATCAGTTCCTCGGAATCGAACAGCGGGTCGATCACCGGCGCGGGCGCCGGGCCCTGCTTGACCCAGTTGAGCCGGGCGACGATGCGACGCCCGATCCGGATCGCGTCCAGTTCGTCGACGGCGAAATAGTCGGCCAAACCCGATACTCGGGCGTGCATTTCGGCGCCGCCCAGCGATTCGTCGTCGGATTCCTCGCCGGTGGCCATCTTGACCAGGGGCGGCCCGGCCAGGAACACTTTCGAGCGTTCTTTGATCATCACGACGTGATCGGACATCCCGGGCACGTAGGCGCCGCCCGCGGTGGAGTTGCCGAACACCAGCGCGATGGTCGGGATACCCGCTGCCGACAGCCGGGTCAGGTCGCGGAACAACTGGCCACCAGGAACGAAGATCTCTTTCTGGGTGGGCAAGTCTGCGCCGCCGGATTCCACCAGTGAAATCACCGGGAGGCGGTTCTGCAGCGCGATCTGCTTGGCCCGCAAAACCTTTCGAAACGTCCACGGATTGCTGGTGCCGCCTTTGACCGTCGGGTCGTTGGCCACGATCATGCACTCCACACCGTTGACCGGCCCTATCCCGGTGACCAGGCTGGCGCCGACTTGAAAGGCGCTGCCGTAGGCCGCCAGCGGGCACAGCTCCAGGAACGGAGCGTCCACGTCTATCAGCAGTTCGATGCGCTCGCGGGCGGTCAGCTTTCCGCGGGTGTGGTGGCGCTCGACGTACTTGGGGCCGCCGCCGCCAAGCGCTTTGGCGAGTTCGGCTTCGATCTCCTCGAGCCGGGACTCCGCGACGGATGCCGCTGCCGTATACGCCTCGCCGTTCGGCTCGAGTGTGGACCGCAGAGCGCTCATGACTGGAAGCCCAACAGCTTGGCGGCCAGCGAGGTGAGGATCTCGGTGGTCCCGCCGCCGATGCCGATGATCCGCATGTCGCGGTACTGCCGCTCGATCTCCGATTCGGCCATGTAGCCCATCCCGCCGAACAGCTGAACACCCTGGTTGGCCACCCATTCGCCGGCCTCGACGGCGGTGTTCTTGGCGAAACACACTTCGGCGATCAAGTTGGTCTCACCGGCCAACTGCCGCTCGACGACGTGGTGGGCGTACACGCGGGCGACGTCGATCCGGCGGGCCATCTCGGCCAGCGTGTTCTGCACCGATTGCCGCGAGATCAGCGGTTTGCCGAACGTTTCCCGGTCGCGGCACCACTGCACGGTGATGTCCAGACACCGCTGGGCGCTCGAATATGCCTGCGCGGCAAGGGCGATACGCTCCGAGACGAAGGCCTCGGCGATCTGAGCGAAACCGGTGTTCTCGGCACCGACCAGGTTGGCCACCGGCACGGCCGCGTCGACGTAGGACAGCTCCGCGGTGTCCGAGGACCGCCATCCCATCTTCTCCAGCTTGCGGCTCACCTCGAATCCGGGTGTGCCTTTGTCGACCACGATCAACGAAACCCCGGCTGCGCCAGGGCCGCCGGTGCGCACGGCGGTAACGACGAAGTCGGCGCGCACGCCCGAGGTGATGTAGGTCTTGGCGCCGTTGAGGATGTACTGATCACCGGAGCGCGTCGCCGAGGTGCGCAGGTGCCCGACGTCGGAGCCGCCGCCGGGTTCGGTGATGGCCAGCGAACCGATCAGCTCGCCGGCAAGTGTCGGGCGGACGTACGTGTCGATCAAATGTTGGTCCCCGGAGGCAATCATGTGCGGCACCGCGATGCCACAGGTGAACAGCGACGAGAACACGCCGCCGGGCACACCGGCCTGATGCAATTCCTCGCAGACGATCACCGCGTCGGCGCCGTCGCCGCCACCGCCGCCGACCTCCTCGGGGAAGTTTGAGCCCAGCAGCCCCGCATCTCCGGCGGCGCGGTGCAATTCGCGCGGCAAGTCGCCGCTGCGTTCCCACTCGTCGACGTGCGGCAAGATCTCGCGTTCGGCGAACGAGCGCACGGTCTTGCGGAGCTGTTCGCGCTCCGGCGTGGTCCAGATGCTCACAAAAGCCCTTCTCTCACAACAACTCTGTAGGAATGTCGACGTGGCGGCTGCGTAGCCATTCGCCTAATCCCTTGGCCTGAGGGTCGAACCGTGCCTGGTAGGCGACGCCTTGGCCGAGGATCTCCTCGATCACGAAGTTCACCGCGCGCAGGTTAGGCAGCAGGTGCCGGGTGACCGGCAGGTCGGCGGTCTCGGGCAGCAGCTCGCGAAGCAGCCCGACCGTCAGCGTGTTGGCCAGCCATCGCCACTGCTCGTCGGTGCGGACCCACACCCCGACGTTGGCCGACCCGCCCTTGTCGCCGCTGCGCGCGGCGGCGATACGGCCAAGCGGCGCACGCTGTGTCGTCCCGGCCGGCAACGGCTCCGGCAGCGGCGGCGCATCGGCTGGTTGCAGCACGAGAGTGTCCGTGGCGCAGGGAATCTCGACGCGAGAGCCGTCGGCGTGCACGGCGAGGTGTCGCACCCTGGCGGCGTCGACATAACCGGGCGTGTACACCCCGTACACCTGACCGTCGCCGGGCGGCGCCGTGACGGTGAAACCCGGATAGCTGGCCAGAGCCAATTCCACTGCGGCCGAGGAGAACTGT
>Ga0209113_1000007_pt1 | contig 51731 bp, 52 predicted proteins | sample TexAe_RefH0_O1_FD_187951 | JGI IMG/M metagenome (GOLD analysis project Ga0209113, IMG submission 187951) | Forest soil microbial communities from Davy Crockett National Forest, Groveton, Texas, USA - Texas A ecozone_RefH0_O1 (SPAdes) (version 2) | ecosystem: Environmental > Terrestrial > Soil >... | reverse complement strand
CTATGTTGAACCATGAGGTGCGGACCCACCGCAGCGCCGACGATTTCCCGATCACCGAGCACCTGGCTTACAAGATCGCGCAGGTTGCCGCCGACCCGGTTCCGGTAGCTCAGGAGACCGAGGCCATGGTGATCAACCGGATCATCGACAACGCGGCGGTCAGCGCTGCCTCGGTGCTGCGGAGACCGGTCACCACCGCCCGGCACCAGGCACTGGCGCACCGGGCCCGTCCGGGCGCGACGGTGTTCGGTGTCGACGGCAGCTACTCGGCCGAGTGGGCGGCCTGGGCCAACGGCGTCGCGGTCCGTGAGCTGGACTACCACGACACCTTTCTGGCCGCCGAGTACTCGCACCCCGGCGACAACATCCCGCCGCTAGTCGCGGTTGCCCAGCAGCTCGGTGTGCGCGGCAACGACCTGATTCGCGGTTTGGCGACGGCGTATGAGATCCAGATCGACCTGGTCAAGGGGATCTGCCTGCACGAACACAAAATCGACCACGTCGCGCACCTCGGCCCGTCGGCAGCGGCTGGACTGGGCACCATGCTGCGGCTCGACGTCGACACCATCTATCAAGCGATCGGCCAGGCGCTGCACCTAACCACTGCCACTCGGCAATCCCGCAAGGGATCGATCTCCAGCTGGAAGGCCTACGCGCCCGCGCTGGCCGGCAAGGTCGCCATCGAGGCCGTCGACCGCGCCATGCGCGGCGAGGGATCACCGGCTCCCATCTGGGAAGGCGAGGACGGCGTGATCGCCTGGCTGCTCTCCGGCCCCGAGCACACCTACCAGGTGCCGCTGCCGGCGCCGGGGGAGGGCAAGCGGGCCATTCTGGACAGCTACACCAAAGAGCACTCCGCCGAATACCAGAGCCAGGCGCCCATCGACCTGGCCCGCCGGCTGCGGATGAGCGTCGGCGATCTCGACCAGATCGCGACGATCGTGTTGCACACCAGCCACCACACCCATCACGTGATCGGCACCGGTTCCGGCGATCCGCAGAAGTTCGACCCCGACGCCTCGCGGGAGACGCTGGATCACTCGTTGCCGTACATCTTCGCCGTCGCGCTGCAGGACGGCACCTGGGACCACGAACTCTCCTATGCCCCGGAGCGTGCGCACCGGCCGGACACCATCGAGCTGTGGCGCAAGATCTCCACTGTCGAGGATCCGGAGTGGACCCGCCGTTACCACTCGAACGACCCGGCCGAGAAGGCGTTCGGGGCGCGCGCGGAGGTGACGCTCAAGAGCGGCGAGGTGATCACCGACGAGCTGGCCGTTGCCGACGCACATCCGCTGGGCGCGAGGCCATTCGGGCGCGAGCAGTACATCGGCAAATTCGCTCATCTCACCGACGGAGTGGTGGATCCCGCTGAGCAGCAACGGTTCCTGGACACCGTGCAGCGAGTACGCGAGTTGAAGGGCGATCAGCTCGGTGCGCTGAACGTACGAGTGCTACCTGAGGTGCTGGACAAGGCGCCGACGATCCCGTCAGGGATCTTCCGGTGACCGGGTTGCTGGCGTCCGCGTCCAGCGCCGCCGACAAGCGAGCTGCCTTTCGGGCCGGGCTGAATTCAGGTCGGCTGCAACGCTTCCCGGGCGCTTTCTCGCCATTGGTGGCCAGGCTTGTCGCCGAGATCGGATTCGAGGGGGTTTACGTCTCGGGCGCGGTGTTGTCCGCCGACTTGGGGATGCCCGACATCGGGCTGACCACGTTGACCGAGGTCACCGGACGGGGCGCGCAAATCGCTTCGATCACCGACCTGCCCACGCTGATCGACGCCGACACCGGATTCGGCGAGCCGATGAGCGCCGCGCGCACCATCACGCTGCTGGAGGACGCCGGTTTGGCCGGCTGCCACCTCGAGGACCAGGTCAACCCGAAGCGATGCGGACACCTGGACGGCAAGGCCGTTGTCCCGACCGCCGACATGGTCAAGCGACTTCGGGCCGCGGTCGCTGCGCGCCGTGACCCGAACTTCGTGATCTGCGCCCGCACCGACGCCGCGGGGATCGAGGGCATCGACGCGGCCATCGAGCGGGCGCGCGCCTACGCCGACGCGGGCGCCGACCTGATCTTCACCGAAGCACTTACCGGCCCGGCCGACTTCGAGAAATTCCGTGCCGCCGTGGATGTTCCGCTGCTGGCCAACATGACCGAGTTCGGCAAGTCGGAGTTGCTGACCACCTCGCAGCTCACCGACATCGGCTACAACGTGGTGATCTACCCGGTCACGACGTTGCGGCTGGCCATGCTCGCCGTCGAGGACGGCTTGTGCGAAATCGACGCCAAAGGTACGCAATCCGATCTGCTGGATCGCATGCAGCACCGCACGCGGCTTTACGAGTTGCTCCGCTACGCCGACTACAACCAATTCGACGACGAGATCTTCAACTTTGATGTGAAGGGACCCAACCAATGACCGCACCCGTGGCCGAGAAGAAGATCTATAAGGGGTTGGCCGGTGTGGTCGTCGACACCACCGCGATCTCCAAGGTGGTGCCCGAGACCAACTCGCTGACCTATCGCGGTTACCCGGTTCAGGATCTGGCCGCCCACTGCGGTTTTGAGCAGGTCGCCTACCTGCTGTGGCACGGCGAGCTGCCGAGCGACGGCGAGTTGGCGTTGTTCAACCAACGTGAGCGGGCCAGCCGTCGCATCGACCGGTCGTTGCAGTCACTGTTGGCGAAGCTGCCCGACACCTGCCACCCGATGGATGTGGTGCGCACCGCGATCAGCTACCTGGGCGCCGAGGACCCGGAAGAGGACGACAGCGCCGAATCGGCCAATTACGCCAAGTCTCTTCGCATGTTCGCGGTTCTGCCCACCATCGTGGCGATCGACATGCGGCGCCGTCGTGGCCTGGCGCCGATCGCACCGCACAGTCACCTCAGCTACGCGGAGAACTTCCTGAACATGTGCTTCGGCGAGGTCCCAGACCCGGTGATCGTCAGCGCGTTCGAGCAGTCGATGATTCTGTATGCCGAGCACAGCTTCAACGCCTCCACTTTCGCGGCGCGGGTGGTGACCTCGACGCAGTCCGATATCTACAGTGCGGTGACGGCGGCAATCGGCGCGTTGAAGGGACCGCTGCACGGCGGGGCCAACGAGGCCGTGATGCACGACATGATCGAGATCGGTGAGCCGTCGAAGGCAGCGGAGTGGCTACACGGCAAGCTTTCTCGCAAAGACAAGGTGATGGGTTTCGGGCACCGCGTCTACAAAAACGGTGACTCTCGGGTGCCGACCATGAAAGAGGCGTTGATCCGGGTCGCGGAGGCTCGCGACGGCCGGCGCTGGTTGGACATCTACAACATTCTGGAAAAAGAGATGTTCGCCGCCACCGGTATCAAACCGAATCTGGACTTTCCGACCGGGCCGGCCTACCACCTGATGGGGTTCGACATCCCTAGCTTCACACCACTTTTCGTGATGAGCCGGATTACCGGCTGGACCGCCCACATCATCGAGCAGGCGGGCTCCAATGCGCTGATCCGGCCGCTGTCCGAATACTCCGGTCAGCCGCAACGCAGCTTCATCGCGGCTACAGCAGGTCGGTGATGGTCTTCAAGCCGGCGTCGTAGAGCACGCCGGGCAACATGCCGCCGTCGCACTCGATCGTCGTGCCGTTGACGAAGTCCGCGGCACCTCCGGCCAGAAAGACACACACCCGGCCGACCTCCTCGGGCTCGCCCGCGCGTTGCAATGGGACTGCGGCGAAGTACTTTTCACCGGTCGGGTCGTCCTTCGGCAGCACGAACGACCGGAAGTTCTCGGTCATCGTCGGGCCCAGTGCGACGCAGTTGACCCGAACCTTCGGTCCCCACTCCTGGGCGAGCGACCGGGTCAACTGGTTGAGCCCGCTCTTGGCCGCTCCATAGGACACCAGGGTCGGTGAGCCCGCCGGATGCCCGGCACCGCTGGAGATGTTGATGATGCAGCCGAGGCCGTCCTGGGTGACCATCTCCCGGTATACCCGGATGGCGAACCACAGCGGGCTGATCAGATTCATCTGCACTGCGAAGGCGTGAAACAGCGCGGTGCGTTCGAAGTCGTCGTCGCTGCGCGGTGCACCCTGAATACGTTGCACGAGTTCGGGAATGCTCTCCGCATGCGGCGCCGGAACCGTCCCGCCGGCGTTGTTCACCAATATGTCGACGCGGCCGTGGGTGGCCACGACGTCAGCGACGAACGCGTCGATCGAGCGATGGTCGCCCTGGTCGCAAACCTGCTGAGAAGCGCGGGCCACCCATTCGCTGTCGATGCCGGGGATGCTGTTCAGCGGCGAACGTGAGCAGCCGATGACGGTGGCACCGGCCCGCAGTAGCTCGTGGGCGATGCCGACCCCCACGCCCCTGCTGGTTCCGGTGACGATCGCGATCTTGCCGTCGAGGACGCCCATTCGCCGACCCTTCGTCGTCGTTGACAGTGACTGCCAGTCAGTCATACTGTGCCACGCATGAGTAACCCCGCCAAGTTGCGTGTCGTTCAGTGGGCCACCGGAGGCGTCGGCAAGGCCGCCATCGAATGCGTGCTGAATCATCCGCAGCTCGAGCTGGCCGGCTGCTGGGTGCACAGCGCGGACAAGAACGGGCGCGACGTCGGGGAGATCCTGGGCATCGAATCGCTCGGCGTCGCCGCGACATCCAACAAGGATGACGTGCTCGCCCTCGACGCCGACTGCGTGGTGTACAGCCCGCTGATCCCCAACGACGACGAGGTCGTGGCGATTCTGCGGTCCGGCAAGAACGTGGTGACCCCGGTCGGCTGGGTGTACCCGGACCTGAGCAGCCCCGCGGTCGCGGCGATCGCTGACGCGGCCGTCGCGGGCGGGGTGACGCTGCACGGGTCGGGAATCCATCCCGGCGGCATCACCGAGCGGTTCCCGCTGATGATCTCGTCGCTGTCGTCGGCGGTCACCCACGTGCGCGCCGAAGAGTTCTCCGACATCCGTACCTACAACGCCCCGGACGTGGTGCGCCACATCATGGGTTTCGGTGGCACCCCCGAGGAAGCCGTCCAAGGGCCGATGGCCAGCCTGCTGGAAAACGGGTTCAAGATGTCGGTGCGAATGATTGCCGACCACATGGGTTTTCGTATCGAGCCGAACATCAGGACGATCCAGGACATCGCGGTCGCGACCGCCGACATCGACTACGACCCATTCCCGATCCGCGCGGGAACCGTGGCCGCGCGCCGGTTCCGCTGGCAGGCGCTGGTCGACGGTGAGCCGGTGATCACCGCAGCGGTCAACTGGCTGATGGGCGAGGAAAACCTGGAACCCGCCTGGAATTTCGGCGACCGCGGCGAACGCTTCGAGGTCGAGATCACCGGCGACCCGACGGTGAATCTCACGTTCAAGGGTCTGCAGCCGGAGACGATTGCCGAAGGGCTGGTGAAGAATCCGGGGGTCGTGGTCACCGCCAATCACTGCGTCAACGCCATTCCCGATGTGTGCGCTGCCGAGCCCGGCATCAAGACGTACCTGGACCTGCCGATGTTCGCCGGGCGTCCGGCCGCTCGTCTCGCATCGAGCACATGATGGCCGCTGCGACCGACATCTCATTCTGTCATCTCGTCGTCGGGGTAACCGACATGGACCGCGCGCTGGCTTTCTATCGCGATGCACTGGGCATGGACATCGTCTTCGAAAGCCTGATCTCCGGTGAGCCTTTCGACGCTGTGCTGCACGCGAAGCACAAACAGGAAGGTCGCGTGGTCGGCGGACTGCTGGGCGGCCTGATGGTCGAGCTGCTGTCGCTGGGCGCCGAACCCGCCACGGACAAGCCGGCCCGCCGAGGCATCATCGGCATTCAGAACGTATCCCTGTCGGTCGTCGACCTCGACGACACTCACCGCCGCATCCGCGATGCCGGCTATCCGCCGGAACAGGATCCGTTCGAGATCGGTGGAGTGCGAATGTTTTTCGTCAAAGACCCGGACGGAACCCCGGTCGAATTCATCGAGCTGCCCGGTGGCGTGCGCAGCACATACGAGATGCACCGCGGTGTGCCGCTGCGGATGGGACCGGCTAAATGAGCTACACCCACCCCGACTCGATGCGCGGCCACGTCGCGATCATCACCGGCGGCGCCCAAGGCGTCGGTAGAGGCGTCGCCGCCGCCTTGCTCGAACGTGGGGCAGCGGTTCTGCTGGTTGACATTCTCGAGGAGAAGTTGGCCGCGACCACCGAGGAACTCCGAGCGGCCGGTCGCGTCGAACAATTGGTCGCCGATCTGCGCGATCCGCAATCAGCTCAACGAATCGTCGCGGCCGCGGTCGACGCCTTCGGCGCGGTGCATGGGCTGGTCAACAACGCGATCGCCACCAACGAGCCGAAGGCGTTCGTCGACATCACGACGGAAGACATCGCCCTCGGCCACGACGTCGGGCCGCGCGCCAGCTTCCTGCTCATGCAGGCGGTGCATCCCTTGATGGTTCAGGCCGGCGGCGGTTCGATCGTCAATTTCGGCTCGGGCACGGGCACCGGCGGCGAGCCGAGGTGGGGCGGATACGCCGCCGCCAAGGAAGCCATCCGCGGGCTGTCGAAAGTCGCTGCGCTGGAATGGGGCCGGGACAACATTCGCGTCAACGTGGTCTGCCCGTTCGCCGAATCCGACGGCGTCAAACTGTGGAAGCAGTTCGCGCCGGACGACTACACCAAGGCGGTTCGACGAGTTCCGATGAAGCGCATCGGCGATGTACGCGACGACGTGGGGGCACTGGTCGCGTTCCTGCTCAGCAGCGACGCGACCTTCGTCACCGGGCAGACCATCCACGTCGACGGTGGGATCGGCTGCTTCCGATGACCGAGTCGCTGCGCGATCGGCAGCGCGCCCAGATCCGGGCCGACATTCGTCGAGCGGCGTTCCGGCTGTTCATCGAACGCGGTTACGACGCGGTGACGACCGAGGAAATCGCCGCGGCCGCAGGCGTTTCCCCGCGCACCTTTTTTCGTTATGTGCCGACCAAGGAGGAATTGCTGCTGGCGCCGGTGCGATACGGCGGCACCGCCATCGTCAGCCTGCTCGAAGAGCGGCCCGCCGCCGAGGCCCCCGACCTCGCGCTGATCAACGCCATCGTCACCCGAACCCGTTCGTTCGGGGTGGCCGATACCGAAGAGTGGCGGGAAGCCCTGCTGGTCGCCCCCGATCTGCTCGGCAAGCTGACCGTGCACCGTCCCGCCGACAAGGAGCGGGCGACCAAGCTGGTCGCCGCGCGCATGGGCGCCAACCCCGACACCGACATCCGGCCCGGCTTGTTGGTTCAACTTGCCTTTGCAGCAGCCGATTTTGCGTTTCAGCGGTGGGTCTGTCAGTCGACGAAAAAGCCGCGGGCGCTGGACCGCTATGTCACCGAAGCGCTTGAGGCGGTCAAGAGTCCGCACTGGGAGAAAAGACGATGAGCAAGGCAAAATCGCTGACGCTGGTCGGTATCGCCTATCTCGTTGCCATAGCGGTGGGCGCGGCCTGGCTGGTATGGGGTGTGCACACCGGCCGGCTGTGGCTGGACACGTTGGTCGCCGACGTGTTGGGCACGTTGGTGATTTTCGCGTTCAGCCGGGCCTACCGCAACTCCAGCTTTTACGACGCGTACTGGAGCGTGATTCCGCCTGTGCTGCTGTTCTATTGGTGGAGTCAGTCCGGGGTACAGCAATTACGTTGCTGGCTGATCGCGGTGGTGGTGGTGTTGTGGGCGATACGTCTGACCGCCAACTGGTTGTACGCGTTTCCCGGTCTGCACCACGAGGATTGGCGCTACCCGATGTTCCGCGAGCGGGCCGGGCGATGGGAATTCGTGGTCGACCTGGTGACGATCCACCTCATCCCCACACTTCTGGTGTTCGCGGGCATGCTGCCGGTGTACGTCGCGGTGACCCGACCCGGCGGCGACATCGGTTGGCTGACCGATATCGCTTTCGTTGTCGGGCTGGCGGCCGTGACTCTTGAGTTGGTCGCCGACGTTCAAATGCACCGGTTCGTCCGGGATCGGCGAGCCGGTGAGGCGATGGACCGCGGATTGTGGTCGTGGTCGCGACATCCGAATTACTTCGGGGAGTTCAGTTTCTGGGTTTCGCTGGCGTTGTTCGGTGTGGCCGTCGCGCCGTCGGACGCCTGGTGGGTGTGCCTGGGGGCACTGGGGATGCTGGGCATGTTCCTCGGCGGCAGCATCCCGATGATGGAGACCCGCAGCCTGGAGCGGCGACCCGACTATCAGGACGTGGTCGACCGGGTTTCCCGCTTTGTGCCCCGCCCGCCGCGACGGGCCTAACAGGCGGTGGGGTGTGATTCGCAGTACGGCGTGGTGCCCGGGAACCGATACCGGTGCGCTACCACCCACCGGTAGACGACGTCCTCGATGAAGCGGATGCCGGGAATCCGGTAGACCAGCAACGGGACTCGGCTGCCGATCGCCGTCGAGAGCGCCGCGTTTGCGGCCTCCGCGCCGGAGTAGACCGTTCCCGAAGAATCCAGCCATCGCACCGCATCAAGCAGGCTCGTCGGCGCGACACCGAGCCGTTCCGCCACGCCGGGGCTTTGCAATGGCTCGGTCCGAATATTTCCGGTCCGATCGAACTTCAGCAGTAAATCCTTGGAGCGTGTGCACATTCCACACGCTCCGTCGAAGAATAATGTGCCCGCCGTCGCGTTCATCTCCGATACCCCCTGCTGTGGGCGTAGTTGCACCACCGAGTTTACGCCGGCGAGGCGGCGAGCCCGAAAAGCACCCGATCGCGAACACGATGCCGGTGCCGATCTCTGCGACGGCACTGATCCAGGAGAACCATGTCACGTTGATCCGTGGTCCGGAGACGAAGCTGTCCTGGGTGGCTGCGAAAGCTGACGCAAAGTAGTAGTCAAGCGCTCGGCCGACAGGGTTTACGAAGAACGGGGACCACGGCGCTAGAACACGTTCTAATCTTGCCGCCATGGGATTTCTCAAACAGGAAACTCCGCAGGTCGACTTCGACGAGTGGAGCAAGGGCACCCGCGCCGAGAAGATCATCCCGATGGCCCGGCACTGGGCCGAGGTCGGCTTCGGTACCCCGGTGTTGCTGCACCTGTTCTACGTGGTCAAGATCGTGCTGTACATCTTGGCGGCCTGGCTGCTGGCGCTGACCACGACCGGCATCAACGGTTTCACCAATGTCGCGCACTGGTACGCCGAGCCGATCGTGTTCGAGAAGGTCGTGCTCTACACGATGCTGTTCGAGGTGGTCGGTCTCGGTTGCGGCTTCGGCCCGCTGAACAACCGGTTCTTCCCGCCGCTGGGCTCGATCCTGTATTGGCTGCGACCCGGCACCATCCGACTGCCACCGTGGCCTGGCCGGATTCCATTCACGGAGGGGGATAGCCGCACACCGTTCGACGCGCTGCTCTACGGCGCGTTGCTGGTGCTGCTCGGCATCGCGATCTTCTCCGATGGCACCGGTCCGATGCCCGCGCTGGGCACGACGGTCGGCGTGCTCCCGGCGTGGCAGATCTGGGCAGTGCTCGGTGTGCTGGCGGTGCTCGGCCTGCGCGACAAGGTCATCTTCCTGGCCGCCCGCGGCGAGGTGTACGCCTCGTTCACCGCCGCGTTCCTGTTCGCCGGTTATGGCGTCGACCTGATCCTGGGCGCGAAGCTGGTGTGCCTGGTCATCTGGCTGGGCGCGGCGACATCCAAACTCAACAAGCACTTCCCGTTCGTCATCTCGACGATGATGAGTAACAACCCGTTGTTCCGGCCGCGGTTCATCAAACGCCAATTCTTCGAACACTTTCCGGACGACCTTCGTCCCGGCTGGCGCTCGCGCTGGCTCGCGCATTTCAGCACGGCCATCGAGGGACTGGTGCCGCTGGTGCTGTTCTTCAGCCATGGCGGTTGGCCCACCGCGATCGCCGCGTTCGTCATGCTGTGCTTCCACTTCGGCATCTTGTCGTCGATCCCGATGGGCGTGCCGTTGGAGTGGAACGTCTTCATGATGTTCAGCGTGCTCGCGCTGTTCGTCGGGCATGCCTCGATCGGACTGCATGACCTGACCACGCCATTGCCACTACTGCTGTTCGCGGTGGTGGCGGGCACCGTCGTGACCGGAAACCTGTTCCCGCGCAAGATTTCCTTCCTCCCGGGTATGCGCTACTACGCGGGAAACTGGGACACCACGTTGTGGTGCATCAAGCCCTCCGCGGAGGCGAAGATCGCCGACAACATCGTCGCCATCGCGAGCATGCCGGCCGCCCAGTTGGAGAAGTTCTATGGCAGCAAGGAAGCCGCGCAGATTCCGATGTACATGGGATATGCGTTTCGCGCCTTCAACACTCACGGTCGGGCGCTGTTCACCTTGGCGCACCGCGTGATGGCCGGTCATAACGAGGACGACTACGTTCTGACCGATGGTGAACGCGTCACCAGCACGGCCATCGGATGGAATTTCGGCGACGGGCACTTCAGCAACGAGCAACTTGTCGCGGCGCTGCACAAGCGCTGCCACTTCGAACCGGGCGAAGTGCGGATCGTGATGCTCGATGCCCAGCCTATCCATCGACAAACCCAGCAGTACCGGTTAGTCGACGCTGCCACAGGCGAATTCGAACGCGGCTACGTCCGAGTGGCCGACATGGTGACGCGGCAACCCTGGGCCGACGACGTGCCGGTGCACGTGGAGTCGTAGCGCCGAACGTGAAGCTATTGCGAGGATCCAGCGCTTTTTCGCAACAGCTCCACGCTCGACGACAAATGGTTAGGCGTTGGCGCGGACCTTTTTCGTCGCCTCGACCAGGTTGGTCAGCGATGCCGAAACCTCGTCAGGGTTCCGGGTTTTCAGGCCGCAGTCCGGGTTGACCCAAAGCCGGTCAGCCGGAACGGCTTTCAGCGCTTCGCGCAACGACGTGGCGATCTCGTCGGTGCTCGGCACGCGTGGCGAGTGGATGTCGTAGACCCCCGGCCCGACGCTGTTGGAGAAGCCGATCGAGTTCAGGTCGTCGAGCACCTCCATGTGCGAGCGGGCCGCCTCGATCGAGGTGACGTCGGCGTCCAGGTCGGCGATCGCACCGATCACCTCACCGAACTCCGAGTAGCACAGGTGCGTGTGGATCTGCGTCGAGTCCGCCACACCCGATGTCGCCAATCGGAACGAGCCGACCGCCCAGTCCAGGTAGGCCGGCTTGTCAGAGTCGCGCAGCGGCAACAGCTCTCGCAGCGCGGGCTCGTCGACCTGGATCACAGCGATACCGGCCGACTCCAGGTCCACGGTTTCGTCGCGGATGGCCAGCGCGACCTGGTGGGCGGTGTCGGCCAGCGGCTGGTCGTCGCGGACGAATGACCACGCCAGGATCGTCACCGGGCCGGTGAGCATGCCCTTGACCGGCTTGTCGGTCAACGACTGCGCATACTTGGCCCACTCCACCGTCATCGGGTGCTGGCGGGTCACGTCACCGTAGAGAACCGGCGGGCGCACGCAGCGGCTGCCGTAGGACTGCACCCAGCCGTTCTTGGTGGCGAAGAAGCCGTCCAGTTGCTCGGCGAAGTACTGCACCATGTCGTTGCGCTCCGGCTCGCCGTGCACCAGCACGTCGAGGCCCAGCTCCTCCTGCAGCTTGATCACGTCCGCGATCTCGGACTGCATCCGGCGGGTGTACTCCGCCTCGTCGATCTCTCCGGCGACCAGCGCGGCGCGGGCCTTGCGGATCTCGACGGTCTGCGGGAACGACCCGATCGTCGTCGTCGGCAGCGGCGGCAAATGCAGCCGCTCGATCTGCGCATCGCGACGTTCGGCGGCCGGACCCCGCTCCGTGCCACCGGATTTCGCGATCGACTCGAGGCGCTCACGCACCTTGCTGTTGTTCAGCCGCGGGTCCTTCTCACGCGACGCGACCGCGGCGTTGGATTCCGCGATCTCGTCGGCCACCGCGTCGCGGCCATCCTTCAGCGCTTTCGCCAAAGTGGCCACCTCGTGCACCTTCTCGGCGCCGAATGCCAGCCAGCTGCGCAACGCATCGTCCAGATCGGTCTCGGGCTCCAGCGAATACGGCACGTGCAGCGTCGAGCAGGACGTGGACACCGCAACCGCCCCGGCAGGACCGAGCAGGCTGGCCAGCTTGCTCAGTGCCGCCTCCAGGTCGGTGCGCCAGATGTTGCGTCCGTCAACGACTCCGGCCACCAGCGTCTTGCCGGCCAACTCGGGAACCGATGCCACCGCGGTGTCGGGGCCGTAGACCAAGTCGACACCGATCGCCTCGATGGGCGTGCGGGCCAGCGCGGCCAGGCTCTTACCCGGGTCGCCGAAGTAGGTGGCCACATGGATCGCGGGCCGCTTGTCCAGCGCGCCCAGCGCGTTGTAGACCTTTTCCGCGAGTGCCGGCGCGTCGCCGGAGATATCGGTCACCAGCACCGGCTCGTCGATCTGCACCCAGGCCACGCCCTCGTCGGCGAGCTGGCCCAGCAGGTCGATGTAGAGCGGGACCAGTTCGTCGAGGCGCTCGATAGGTGCGCCCGCGCCGTCGACCGCCTTGCTCAGCAGCAGGAAAGTGACCGGCCCAATGACCACCGGACGGGCCGGAATGCCAAGATCGCGAGCCTCTTTGAGCTCCGACAACACCTTCTCGGGGTGCAGCGAGAACTTCGTCTTCGGCCCGATTTCCGGGACGATGTAGTGATAGTTGGTGTCAAACCACTTGGTCATTTCCAGCGGCGCGATGTCACCGGTGCCGCGCGCCGCGGCGAAGTAGCGGTCGAGGTCGTCGGAGACGGCCTGCACGCGCTGCGGCAGCGCACCGAGCATGACGGCGGTGTCGAGCACCTGGTCGTAATAGGAGAAGGTGTTCACCGGTACCGAGTCCAGGCCGGCGGCGGCCAGCTGAGACCAGGTGTCGTGGCGCAGGGTTGCGGCGACTTTCTCAAGGTCGGAGCGACTGGTGCGGCCTGCCCAGTAACCCTCGGTGGCGCGCTTGAGTTCGCGTTTTGGGCCGATACGTGGGGAGCCGGTGACGGTGGCGGTAAAGGGGTTTGCGGTCACAATGGTTCGTGTCCTTCAATCGACGGGGTGGTCGCCGCCAACGGACGCAAAACCGATCCGGCGCAGCGCACACAGCCACTGCAACCATTACGGCCGGACGCCCATTCCTCGAGGCGGTGAGCCGCCAGGCGCGGCGCGCCCGACACAGCCGGCAGGTCTTCGGACTCACAGGCGTGCACCGGGTGGTGCTCCTACTGGCCGTCGCTTCCCGATCTTGCGATCAGTGCTTGTGACGGCGGTCGTTCCTGCATACCGCTGCGGGACAGTCCCGGACTCTCACCGGGTTCCCTCTTACGGAGCACATCTAACGTGCTTCGCTCGATGCCGACGTCGTCACCGTTGACGTCATCGGCAGACCAACTGCGTAGTGCAGATTACCCGGCGGTCAGCGCTTCAGGTATGGGCAGGTCACCGTTGTTGAAGTCGATGGTCCGGCGGATTGTCGAATCGTCGTTCAATGCGGCGGCCACGACCAGGGCCACGTCCTCGCGGGAAACTGAGCCTTTCTCGGCGGCATCGATACCGACCGCGATCCGGCCGGTCGCCGGTTCCAGGGTGAGACGGCCGGGCCCGAGCACGGTCCAGTCCAGGTCGCCGGCGCGCAGGTGGGCGTCGGCCGCCGCTTTCGCCTCGGCATAGGGATAGAAGGAGTTGTCTTCCGGCACACCGTGGTCGGGTCCGGCGCCGAAGTACGACACCATGACGAAGCGTCGCACGCCGGCCTGACCGGCGGCGTCGATCACCCTGATCGCGGCATCGCGGTCGACGGCATAGGTGCGAGCCGGATCGCCGCCGCCGGCGCCGGCGGAGAACACCACCGCGTCGTGGCCTGCGAGCAGATCGGCGAGTGCGGCGGTGTCGAGGTTCTCGATGTCGGCGACGGCGGGTCGCGCACCTGTCGCGCTGACGTCGTCGGTGTGATCGGGGTTGCGGAAGACCGACGTCACCTCATCGCCGCGGGCAGCGAGGATGCGAGCCAGGTGCAAAGCGACCTTGCCGTGGCCGCCGACGATGACAATGCGCGACATGTCTTTCAAAGTAACCGCACCGACGCTACCCGCCCATTGAGCACCCCGGCGGCGACCCAACTAACGGGTTGCTCAACAATCGATGCAGAACCTCAAGGCAGAAGGAGATATGCCATGGCTGAAGCCGTCATCGTCGAGGCAGTTCGTTCACCGATCGGCAAACGGAACGGCGGCTTGTCCGGCGTCCACGCCGCCGACTTGTCCGCGCAAGTGCTGAACGGTCTGGTCCACAAGGCCGGCATCGATCCCGCGCTCGTCGACGACGTGATCTGGGGGTGCGTCTCGCAGGCCGGCGAGCAGGCCATCGACATCGGCCGGACTGCGCTGCTCACCGCGGGCTGGCCGGAGACGGTGCCCGGTGTCACCGTCGACCGGCAGTGCGGATCCAGCCAGCAGTCGATTCACTTCGCCGCCGCCGGCGTGGTCGCCGGACATTACGACGTCGTCGTGGCCGGCGGGGTGGAGTCGATGTCGCGGACGCCGATGGGTTCGACGTTGGCCAACGGCGGACGGCCGTACTCCCAGGCGTTTCTCGACCGCTATCACGGCCAAATTCCCAACCAGGGCATCGGCGCGGAGATGATCGCCGAGCAGTGGGGCTTCGACCGGACCGCGGTCGACGAGTACTCCCTGGCCTCGCACGAAAAGGCGGCGGCCGCACAGGATTCCGGTGCATTCGATGACCAGATCGTGGGAATCAAGGACCAGGACGGTAACGCGGTGCTCAAGGATGAGGGCATCCGGCGCGGCACGCCGATCGAGAAGATGGCGCAGCTCAAGCCCGCGTTCAAAGAAGACGGCGTGATTCACGCCGGCAACTCCAGCCAGATCTCCGACGGATCAGCCGCGTTGCTGTTCATGACGGCCGAGAAGGCGAAGGAGTTGAAGCTCACCCCGATCGCCCGGGTGCACACTGCCACGCTGGCCGGCGCCGACCCGGTGATCATGCTGACCGCCCCGATCCCGGCTACCCAGAAAGCACTCAAGCGTTCCGGCCTGAAGCTGGAAGACATTGGAGTGTTCGAGGTCAACGAGGCGTTCGCTCCGGTGCCGCTGGCCTGGCTGAAAGACATCGGCGCCGACGAGAAGAAGCTCAACCCCAACGGCGGCGCGATCGCGCTCGGCCACCCGCTCGGCGGATCTGGTGCGCGGATCATGACCACGATGCTGTATCACATGCGGGACAAGGGAATTCGTTACGGTTTGCAGACCATGTGTGAGGGCGGCGGCCAGGCCAACGCCACCATCGTGGAGCTGCTGTGACCGACGCCGCGGTGCTCACCGAGCGCCACGATGATGTCGTCGTCATCACCATCAACCGGCCCGAGGCGCGCAACTGCGTCAACGGCGCCGTGAGCATCGGCGTGGGTGACGCACTCGAGGAGGCGCAGCACGATGCCGATGTGCGGGCGGTGGTGATCACCGGCGCCGGTGACAAATCCTTCTGTGCCGGAGCGGATCTCAAGGCGATTTCGCGTCGCGAGAATCTGTATCACCCCGACCACGGTGAGTGGGGCTTCGCCGGTTACGTCCACCACTTCATCGACAAGCCGACGATCGCTGCGGTCAACGGCACGGCGCTAGGTGGTGGCACCGAGCTGGCCCTGGCCAGCGACCTGGTGGTGGCCGAGGAACGCGCGCAGTTCGGTCTGCCGGAGGTCAAGGTCGGTCTGCTCGCCGGCGCGGGCGGCGTGTTCCGGATCGCGCAGCAGCTGCCCCGCAAGGTCGGGATGCAGATGCTGCTTACCGGTGAACCGATCAGCGCCGCCGAGGCCGCGAACTGGGGGCTGATCAACGAGGTTGTCCCGGACGGCACCGTCCTGGAAGCCGCACTGGCGCTGGCCAAGCGGATCACCGTCAACGCGCCGCTGTCGGTGCAAGCCAGCAAGCGCATCGCCTGTGGCGCCGACGACGGCGTCATCCCGGATGAGGAACCCGCCTGGGCGCGTACCGTACGCGAGTTCGGCGCGTTGCTGAGAACCGAGGATGCCAAGGAAGGTCCGCTGGCGTTCGCCGAGAAGCGTCCGCCAGTTTGGAAGGCTCGGTAATCAGCGGCCGAGCGGCATCAGGTGGTCGACAGGACTAATGATGCGGCCGTCGGCGATCGGCACGCACTCGGTGGGCAGTTCGGCAGTCACTGCCACCCCCTCGCGATGCAGCTCGTCGAGAAATCGTGGTAGCGCGCCCATGGCCCCGGACGCCACGTCGTGGATCACCACCACTGTGTGTTCTCGCGCCCGGACGTCGGTTAGTGCGCGGGCGACCCAACCGCCCGGGTCCGCCCAATCGCGCGGCACGCTGTTCCATAACACGCAGGTGTGCTTCCCGCTGACCAGATAGTCGACCGCACTGCGGTTAAGGCACCTTCGGTCTAGCTGTCCCTCAGTGCCCCATGGCCGGAAGAGGAAGCTGTCACCGGTGAATTCCCGCAAAATATCGCGGGCCGTGGCGATTTCGGCGATGGTTTCCTGCTTACCCAACTCGCCCAGTGGTCGGCCGTGCGTCAGCGAGTGATTGCCCACTCGGTGACCATCCCGAACCATTCGGGTGAGCAGGGCGCACGCTGCCGCGTCTCCGTCTACGCGGTTGGCGACGACGAAGAAGATCGCCGGCAGTGATCTCTCCGCGAGGATGTCGAGCACCTGGTCGGTCACACCGGGCGTCGGTCCGTTGTCGAAAGTGAGTGTGACCCGTCTACCTCGCGGCACAGCGTTGGCTGACCTCTCCTACTCCACGCCGACGCGCTCGTCCCTCCCCTCAGGGGACGAGTGCGTCAGCTGGCAACGCTTAGCTCTGAGTTGTCGCCATATGGGTACTAACTGACCGATCAGTCAGCTACTCTATCTCGGCCCACTGAAAACAACCAACGGAGACTCCGTCGACAACGGCCGAACCGAGTCCATCCGCTGCGACAAACGCCCGAATGCGTATCCTCGCGGCGGCTTTCGCGTGCTTCTGCGAGTTTGGTTACGAGAAATCCTCGATGAAGCGGATCGCGCTACGCGCCGGTGTGTCGCAACCCCTGCTTCACCACCACTTCGACACCAAAGAACGGCTGCTCTTGTCGGCGATTGGCCAGATGGCCGCTGACATCTTCTCGACGGCCGCCGACCTGTTGCCGCAGCAAGGATCCGTCGTTGAGCGGCTGGATGCGGCAAGAGAACTGCTGTATGCGCTTTTCGTCAACAATTTGCTCGCCGCATCGTTCACCGTGGAATTCGCCGCCGCAGCAAACCACAATGAATCCCTCAAACAAGCCTATGCGGACCACCAGAAAACCCAACGGCGGAATGTCGCGCGCTTCATCGAAGATCTAACTCCCGGCGCAGAGTCCGACTTGTCTGTCGGGCTTATCGAGACATTCCTTCTCGGGATGGCGATGCGCCGCCCCTTCAACAACGATGAGACCGCATTCCGGGCCGAGTTCGACGCCCACGCTCAACTGTTGATCGACCATCTCATCGCGCAAGGAACGGAGCGGTCAGCGCCATGACGACCGTCGAGCCGGAAGGCGGGCTCGAGTCCCCAGTTGAGGGGAGCATTGCGGGCAGCAAAGGCACGCCCCTTTTCCTGACCCGCTACGAGCATCCGAACGCCCAATACACGCTGCTTCTGGTGCATGGCACGGCGGGTTACAGCGCGGCTTACCACGATTTCGCCGAGCAATTCCGACGCCGCTTTCCTGCTACCGTCTGGGCCTTCGACTTGACCGGCCACGGGCGCACCCCGGGCCCGCGAGGCGTGTTCACCTTTGATGACTTCCTCGAGGACGTCCGTGCTGTGTCCGACCACGCGGCCGAACGCACCGGTGTTCCCGTGGTGCTGCACGGGGCCAGTCAGGGCGGCGAAGTTGCATTCCATGCGCTCGCCCGATGTCCGCGGGTGGCCGGAGCCGTGTGCATGAATATCTTGCTGAACGACGAGCTGCCGATGAACCGGGCGATTCGGTTGATGCGTTCACCGATGATGGATCGTCTGGCCCGAGGTCTTGGCGACCGGGTTCGGGTACCGCTACGCCGCGTCATTGACTTCAAAGCCGCTTACCAGGAAGACCCAGGTTTGTTGCCAGAGAAGCTGATTGACCCGCTCAATGTCTGGTCCTACGGCTTCAAGAGCTACCACTCCGTCTTCAACTACAAGCCGCCTGAACCCTGTGCGGCCAACACCAAGCCCGTCCTGGTCGCCTGCGGCGAGAACGACGAGGTCGTCGACCCCGGCCATGCGCGGGCCTGCTTCGAGCGCATCGGCGGGCCAAAAGACCTCTTCGTGATGCCCGGCGGTGGACACCAGCTGATGATCTTCGAGACCGACTTGTATAGCCGGGTTCTCGACTCGTGGATCCGTGAGCGCGTCTTGGGTCGAGCGCGCTCGTGGACGGCGCCGCTTGACGTCGAAGAGCAGGCCTACTTCGACTTCCTGCACCGCGAGCGGTGCAGCGAGCTCACCGGCGAGCCTGATTACCGCTACTCCTGGCTCGACAAGCTGCTCACGAGAATCCACAACGGCACGATTGAACGCGGTGTGCGCTACTTCGCCCAGGCGCAGATCAGCCCACACTGGCGGTTCACCGAAGAGCTGGTCAACAAAATCGACTATGTCGCTTGGCAATTCCTGCGAGACTACTTACCCCAGTCCGCGCGATCCGAGCCTTACCGGCTGGCCGTGGTCGGCTGCGGCAGTGGTAGCGCGATCCGTGGCTTGCGTGAGGCGCAGCCCGAGTTTCGGGACTGGGAAATCGATGGCTTCGACGTCGACTACAAAGCCATCCGGGCGGCGAGGCGGTCTTTCGCCAATGTCGCAAGTGTTCAATTCCATGTTGGGGACATCCGCGATCGAAACACTATGCCCAGCAATCAATTCGACGTGGTCTACATGCATGGAATACTCGACCACTGCGGCGAGCACCGCGCGGTCCTGGCGAATGCCTACCGCGCGCTGAAACCCGGCGGGCGGCTGTTCTACGTGGCCCCAGACCGGAACCTGTACACCTGGCTGTCCTTCGTCACCATCGGCCCGTTGTTCGTGTCCGGCCTGCACAAGTCGACTCACGACTTTCGCCGGTTCGTGAGACCCACCGAGCTTTCCAGACTTCTCGAAGATCTCGGATACCGGTCAGTGCAAGGGAGTGGGGGTTCCCGATCGCCGGCCATCGCCGGTCTTGAATACACGACCAAGCTGAACCCGCTTGCCGCGGGCCGCGCATTTCGCAAACGCAGCCTTTCCGATTTCACGATCGTGCTGACGAAGGCGCCAAGCCTGCTCGGTGGCGGATATTTGGGCGAATACGTGGGAGCGGCGGAAAAACCCGTTGCAGGACAAGGCGAATGGTGACAGTTCACCGCATCGTCCCGGCGCACGACGAACGACCTACCAGGCGAGCAGCACCAGTTCGGAGCAGAACCCCGGCCCCATGGCCATCATCAGTCCGAACGAACCCGGCGGCGGTGGATCGGCCATGTTGGCGCGAAGTACATCCAGAACCGAAACAGAAGACAGGTTTGCGTTGTCCCGTAACGATTTTCGAGTGTGATCAAGGGCGTTGACGGGAAGGTCCAACGTCTGCTCGACGGCTTCGATCACCTTCGGTCCACCTGGGTGGCAGATCCACGTCGAGATGTCCGATGGAGTCAGGCCGTGGTCGGCGAGGAAGTTGCGGACATCTTCGCCCAAGTACTTCTCGGCGACGTTCGCGACCTCTGCCGACAACTTGACCTGGAACCCGCTACTGCCGATGTTCCAGCCCATCACATCTTCGGTGTCGGGGTAGAGCCGGCTGCGGGTAGCCAGCACTCGCGGCCCGACGGGCGTCAGCGCAGCTCCCTTCGTGACGACGGCACCGGCACCGTCACCAAACAGACTGGTTGCGACCAGATTGGCGATGGAGAAGTCGTTGCGTTGCAGGGTCAACGAGCACAGTTCGACAGCGAGCAGCACGGCGACGTGATCGGGAAACGCCAGCAAATAGTCATGCATCCGGGCCACCCCGGCGGCCCCGGCGACACAGCCAAGTCCGAACAGCGGCACCCGCTTGACGTCAGGACGCAGGCCGACCCGGGTCGCCAGCCGGGCTTCCAAGGTCGGCACCGCCAACCCGGTGACCGTTGTCGAGAAGACGATGTCGACGTCGGAGGGCTTGACCTTGGCGGCGTCGAATGCCGAGAGCAGCGCGCGCTCCCCGAGTTCCAGCGCGGTCTCGACGAAGACCTCGTTCGCTTCGGTGAAGCCGCTCAGCTGGCCGTACTGCGACAACGGCAACGAGATGCGGCGGGTTTGCACTCCGGCGCTGTCGGCGAACCGGTCGAACTGCGGCCCCCCGAGGCCGGTCAACCCCGACAGTGCTTCCCGCTGGCCCACCTGGTGCGGCGGGAATTCGATCGCTACAGCCGCGACGGACGCGGATGGTGTGCTGTTGGCGTTCCCCCCCTGTACGCCAGGCGTAACAGGGCCCATGTGGTCATCGTATCCAAGTGGTCAGTGGCGGCTCAGCCGCTTTGCTGGTAATCCAATTTCTGGAACCAACGTACAGCATGTCGGATAACTGCCAACCCTTCAGGGTTGGCTAACGGGGCGGCGGAAACGCCAGTGTCAGCGTGCCAATCTGTGCACAGCCTGCTCGAATACCGCAGGTAGCAGGGTGGCTGCGGGCACGATGGCGCGTCGAGCCGCCTTTGGCACGGTGGTCAGCACCAGCCCGCGGGTGAGCAGTCGGTAGTCGCGCGTGATTCGATGCCAGGCCGATTCGTATGACGAGGGCACGTCGTCGGCGATAGCCTTCACCGCCGCGGCGGCCTGCTTGACGGCCAGGCTGATGCCTTCACCCGTGAGCGCGTCTTCGTAGCCGGCCGCGTCGCCCACCAACAGCACCCGTCCCGCGACGCGGCGGGACACCACCTGTCGCATGGGTCCGCAGCCGCGTGCTCGCCCACGGTCGGCGTCTTGCAAATGGTCTGCCAACTCGGGGAACCAGGCGAGGTCTGGGCGCTCTTGCGACAGGATCGCCACGCCGACAAGGTCGGGCTCGACGGGTGTCACGTATGCCTCGCCCCACCGTGACCAGTGCACTTCGACGAAATCCGACCACGCCGGCACTTGGTAATGCCAGCGAACCCCAAACCGCCGTGGACGTCCGGCGACCACGCTGATACCGACCGCGCGGCGGACCGTCGAATGCAGTCCGTCGGCGGCGATCAACCATTTCGCGCGGACCCCTGCTGCCGTGACGCCGTGGGCGTCCTGGTCGACACTGGTGATGCGCGTCGAGATCCATTCGGTGTCTTGTTCTTTGGCGCGCGATGCCAGCGCGGCGTGCAAAGTGGTGCGCCGCACACCGCGACCGAAGCGGCCGCGGAAAGGCGCTTCGACTCGGCGTTGCTGATCGAGATAGGCGATACCCCGCAACGGCATCCCGTAGGGGTCGACGCCCAGCGACACCAGTTCGGCCAGGCCGCCGGGCATCAGGCCCTCGCCGCATGCCTTGTCGATCGGATCGTTTCTCGGCTCCGCCACGATCACCGAAAGCCCTTGTTGGCGAGCGTTTATCGCCGAAGCGAGGCCGGCTGGGCCGCCGCCGACGATCAGCAGGTCGGCGTCATATGTCATCCGTGCCGCTCCTTCTCATCGCTGTGTTGTCATCGGTAGCCCAGTGCGGTGTTCTCGACCCTGATCCGTACCGTCAACAGCAGCCAGTTCGCCAAGGTAAAGCCGATGGCTGTCAACCATGCTGTGTGCACCAGAGGCAGCGCCAACCCCTCGGCGACGACTGCCACATAGTTCGGGTGGTGCAGAAACCGGTACGGACCTCGTCGTACCAAGGGCGCGTCCGGCACCACGATGACCAGGGTGTTCCACCGTCGGCCCAGCGTCGCCACACACCACCAGCGCAGCACCTGGCTGGCTGCCACCACGGCGAGCATCGGCCAACCCAGCCAACCGATAAAGGGCCGATGCAGGCCCCACACTTCGACGACGCAGCCCACCAGCAGCGCGGTGTGAAGGGTGACCATCACCGGGTAGTGCTCGTGGCCAAATTCCTTGCCGCCTTGGCTGAAAGCCCATCGCGCGTTGCGTTTCGCGACGATCAGCTCTATCAGCCGTTCGATGCCGACGGCCAGGATCAGCAGGTAGTACATGCCTACCAGCTAAGCAGGACTAGTTCGGCGGAGAAGCCGGGGCCCATGGCGATCATCAGTCCCAGGGAACCGGGCGGTGGAGGGTCGGTCATGGTGTCGGCAAGAATATCCAGCACCGAAACAGACGACAGATTTCCGTTGTTGCGCAGAGACTTTCGAGTGTTATCGAACGCATCTCTCGGAACGTCGAGCACATTTTCGACCGCGTCGATGACCTTCGGGCCGGCCGCGTGCAGGACCCATCGTGAGATATCCGCAGTGGTTAACCCGTGGTCTGCGAGGAAGTTGCGGACGTCATCACCAAGGTATTTCTCCACGACCGCGGCAATTTCGACGGACAGGACGATCTGGAATCCCGCGGTGCCGATATTCCAGCCCAGTACGTCCTCGGTGTCCGGGTAGGTACGGCTGCGGGTCGCGAGCAGTTTCGGTCCGACTGCCGGCCGGTCGGCTCCGGTCGCGACAACCGCGGCGGCGCCATCACCGAACAGGCTGGACGCGACCAGGTTTGCGATCGAATGGTCCTCGCGCTGAATGGTCAACGAACACAACTCGACAGCGAGTAACGCAGCCACATGATTGGGGAAGGCGCGAAGGTAATCGTGCACGCGCGCCATGCCGGCGGCCCCGGCGACACAACCCAGTCCGAACAGCGGCACCCGCTTGACGTCCTGTCGAAAACCCAGCCGGGTCGCTAGCCGCGCTTCCAACGAGGGGACGGTGAGCCCGGTGACCGTCGTCGAGAACACGACGTCGACCTCGGACGGCTCGATTTCGGCTTGCGCGAAGGCCGACTTCAACGCCCGCTCACCCAGCTCGAGTGCGATGTCAAGGTAGGCGTCGTTGGCTTCGGTGAAGCCGCTGAGCTCTCGGTATCGCGACAGGGGCAGCGCAAGCTGGCGGGTCTCGACCCCGCTGGTGGCGGCGAATCGTCGAAACTCGGGACCGGCGAAATCGGCCAAGGCCGTTATCACTTCGTCCTGGCTGTGCCGATGCGGCGGGAACTCGACAGCCACCGAGGCGACCGATGGTGTGCCCTTCGTCAGTTCGGACAGTTCGATGTCAGGTGTCTCGGGACGCACGCCCGGAATTTGGTTGCCCACACTAGGAATACGAGTCTGCTTCGCCGCCGGTTCAATGTGACTGCGCTGATTAATAATTCGACATCTGCCTAATTATGTGTGTTTCTAAGCGGTTTCCCGGGTTTGAAGTGCGCGCAGATTGTCTACGTTGAGGTGTGCGAATATTCGTGACCGGCGCGACCGGTTATGTCGGGTCGCGGCTGGTCACCTCGCTACTGGAGGCTGGCCACGAGGTGCTGGCCGCAACCCGTGCCCCTGAGCGGCTCCGCGATTTCGGTTGGTACGACGACGTCATACCCGTGCGGCTGGATGCCTCCGACGCCGAATCGGCGCACGCTGCGCTGGCCGACGCGGGGCCGATCGACGTCATCTACTACTTGGTGCACGCGATCGGGCAACCCGGCTTTCGGGACGCCGATCGCGCCGCTGCCGAAAATGTCGCCGCCGCAGCCAAGAGCGGGGGCGTGCGCCGGATCGTGTACCTCGGTGGTTTCGTTCCCTCTGATGAGGGTTTGTCCGAACATCTGGCCAGTCGAGCCGAGGTGGCTGCGGCGCTGAGTGTCGACGGCGGCGCCGAAGTGGTCTGGCTGGGCGCCGCGGTGATTTTCGGGGCGGGCTCGACGTCGTTCGAGATGCTGCGCTACGTCGCAGACCGATTCCCGGTGATCCCGGTCCCGAAGTGGATGGAAAATGCGATCGACCCGATCTCGATCCGCGACGTGCTGCACTACCTCGTCGCAGCCGCCGACTTCGAGCGGGTTCCTGCGGGCGCGTACGACATCGCCGGCCCGGACACCACCTCCTACCGCGAGCTACTGAAGGCCTATGCGCGTATCGCCGGTACCTGGCAGACCGGTCTTCCGGTGTGGGGAATCGACACCACGGTTGCCTCATGGGTGACTGCGCTGGCGCTGCCGGTGCCCGACGGACTGGCCGCCGACCTGGTCGAGTCGCTGGACTATCCGATGCGGGCCAGCGGCGCCGGCCTGCGCGACCTGGTTCCCGATCCGGCGGGTGGGCTGCTGTCGATCAAAGAAGCGATCAGCCGCTCGCTGTCCGATCGCCGGCCGCGCCCGGTCGACGAGCTTGCGGATCCACACCACCTGGCCGACAGCGATCCGGCGTGGGCCGGCGGCGATGCACTGCGGTTGCGGCGGCTTGCGTGCATAGTGACACCATCGATCGCGCGACCCGGCCTCGGTTTGGTAGATATTGTCCCCGGTCCGATCGCCGGTGCGATCCGGACCGGACTCGATATCTTGATCGCTCTCACACCGAAAGTGCATCTGTAATGACTGACGTGTCTCCCCAGCCCAGTGCTCTGGAAGAGATCCGCCGCGGCATCGTCAATGTCGCTGTGCCGCACAACGAACCACCTGGGGTCGTGCGGCGCCGGCGGGTAGTCGTCGCAGTCGTGCTGGTGCTGGGCGTCGCCTCGCTGGGCCTTGCGCTGCGACGGCACCCCGGGGAAGCGGCGTTCTACTGGTGGTCGCTCGCGTTGGCGGGGGTGTGGGCGCTCGGTGCCTTGATTTCCGGCCCGTTGCATCTCGGCGGCGCCCGGTGGCGTGGCCGCAATCAGCGCCCGGTGGTCAGTGGCACCATCATCGGATTGCTGCTCGGCGGGGTCTTCATCGTCGGCGGTCTGGTCGCTCGAGAGATCCCGGTCGTTGCCGAACTGATCACCCGCCTGCTGCGGTACACCGATCAGGGGTCGTGGCGGCTGACCATGGCGGTCGCGCTGCTGGCCGCCGTCGCCGAGGAGATGTTCTACCGCGGCGCGCTGTATACGGCTTTGGGCAAGCATCACCCGTTGCTGATCTCAACCGTCATCTACGCCATCGCGACGTTGGGAAGCAGCCGCAACCCGATGCTTGCCTTCGCCGCGATCATCCTTGGCACGGTGTGCGCATTGGAGCGTCGCGCAACCGGCGGGGTGCTCGCGCCGATCCTGACCCACTTCGCGTGGACCCTGGTCGTGCTGCTGGGGTTGCCGCCGCTGTTCGGGTTGTGAGCCGCTCTGCTGTCCGTGCTCAGTTATCTTTGAAGGCCGGCGTTCGGCGCTGCTGGAAAGCCCTTGCGCCCTCGCGGAAGTCGTGTGAATTCAACAGGACGGACTGACCCTCGAGTTCACGCTGCAGGGTGGGCTCCAGCTCAGTGAGCGTGGCTGCGTTGATGGCTTGCTTGGTCTTGGCGAACGCCACCGCGGGCCCATGCAGCAGCCCGGACACCACTTTGTCCACCTCGGCCTCGAAGTCGTCGGCCGGGTAGACAGCGCTGATCAGGCCGCTCGCCAGCGCGTCGGCGGCGGGCAATTTCTCGGCCAGCAACGCCATCCGCATCGCGCCGATCCGGCCGATCGCCGCGGCGATCAGCGCCGAGGCGCCGCCGTCGGGCATCAAGCCGATCTTGGTGAACGCGAGCATGAAAAACGCCTTGTCCGAAGCTAATACGAGGTCGCAGGCCAGCGCGATGGAGACGCCGACACCGGCCGCCGGACCCTGAACGACCGCGACGACCGGGCGCGGCAGCGCCGTGATCGCCCGCACCACCCGGTTGGCCGCCAGAATGAGCTCGTCGCCGGGGCCGGCCCCCGCCACGTCGTCGGCGCTCATACCCGCTCCGGAACAAAACCCGCGGCCGGCGCCGCCCAATCGCACGACCTTCACCCGCGGATCGTTAGCCGCCTGCTCCATCGCGTCGGCGAGTCCTTCGAACACCGGCAGCGTCAGCGAGTTCAGGCTGTCGGGGCGGTCGATGGTCACCGACAGCACGCCCTCGGCGAGGCTGACGGCAAGTCCGTCGACGGGGGCCAGGGTGTCGATTCCGGAATCGATTGCGGTCATGGGATCGACTGTAAGCCACCGGGGTGCAGCGTCCGTCGCGCCGACTGCGAAGATGCGAGTCAGCAGTGTTGTCGACAAGGAGGTCGGTTGAGATGGCGGGTCCGTTGACAGGGTTGCGAGTCATCGAGCTCGCCGGAATCGGGCCAGGCCCGCACGCCGCGATGATTCTCGGCGATCTCGGTGCCGACGTCGTACGTATCGATCGGCCCGGTGCCACCGGGTCCGACCCGATGCTGCGCAACCGCCGGTTCGTCATCGCCGACCTGAAGTCCGACGAGGGACGTGCGCTGGTGCTCAAGCTCGTCGCCAAGGCCGACGTGCTGATCGAGGGCTACCGGCCGGGCGTCACCGAACGGATGGGTCTGGGCCCGGACGACTGCGCCAAGGTCAACGAGCGGCTGATCTACGGCCGGATGACCGGCTGGGGTCAGACCGGTCCGCGCAGCAAGCAGGCCGGCCATGACATCAACTACATCTCCCTCAACGGCGTGTTGCACGCCATCGGCCGGGCCAACGAAAAGCCGGTGCCGCCGCTGAACCTGGTCGGCGACTTCGGCGGCGGGTCGATGTTCCTGCTACTCGGGATCCTGTCGGCGCTGTTCGAGCGGCAGACGTCCGGCCAGGGCCAGGTCGTCGATGCGGCGATGATCGACGGATCCTCGGTGCTGGTGCAGATGATGTGGGGGATGCGCGCACTGGGGTTGTGGACCGACGAGCGCGGCACCAACATGCTCGACACCGGGGCGCCCTACTACGACACCTACGAGTGTGCCGACGGCCGCTATGTCTCGGTGGGCGCCATCGAGTCGCAGTTCTATGCGGCGATGCTGGCCGGACTCGGCCTGGACCCCGCGGATCTGCCGGCACAGAACGACCGCAGCCGCTGGCCAGAACTGCGGGCGAAGTTCACCGAGGTGTTCGCCAGCCGCGACCGCGACCACTGGGCCAAGGTGTTCGCCGACTCCGATGCTTGCGTGACGCCGATCCTGGCGTTCGGTGAGGTCGAGACCGAGCCGCACATCACCGAGCGGAACACCTTCTACCAGACCGGCGGCGGGCTGCAGCCGTTGCCGGCGCCCCGGTTCTCCCGCTCGTCGCCGGATGAGCCGCGGCCGCCCGGGCAGCCGGGAGCCGACACCGAAGCCGTCCTCAACGACTGGGTATAGTCCCGGCCAACCAGCAGGTCGGAGTCGCCGCGGCGGGATCCGCCCAAGCCCGGCCCGACCGGACTGTGAGTCTGGCTCTTCTGAAAGTCTGACCTTTCTGAAGTTTGACCCGTTTGAAAGGAAATGTGCGTGGAGATCACCGATGCGGTAGCACTCGTCACCGGCGGGGCGTCCGGACTGGGCCTTGCCACCACCCGGCGCCTGCTCGATGGCGGTGCGCAGGTGGTCGTGCTCGACCTCAAGGGTGAGGACGTGGTCCGCGAGCTGGGTGATAGGGCGCGCTTCGCGCCGGCCGACGTCACCGACGAGAAAGCGGTGACTGCGGCGCTCGATATCGCCGAATCGCTTGGGCCGCTGCGCATTGTGATCAACTGCGCCGGCACCGGCAATGCCATCAAGACGCTGGGGAAGGACGGCGCTTTCCCGCTGGAGGCATTCCGCAAGGTCGTGGAGATCAACCTGATCGGCACGTTCAACGTGCTGCGGCTCGGTGCCGAGCGGATCGCCCAAAACGATCTGGTCGGGGAGGAGCGCGGCGTCATCATCAACACCGCCTCGGTGGCGGCCTTCGATGGGCAGATCGGTCAGGCCGCGTACTCGGCGTCCAAGGGCGGCGTTGTCGGCATGACCCTGCCGATCGCACGCGACCTGGCCAGTAAGGGCATCCGAGTCATGACGATCGCTCCCGGCTTGTTCGACACACCGCTGTTGGCCGGCCTGCCTGAGCCGGCCCGAGAGTCGCTCGGCAAGCAGGTGCCGCACCCCAGCCGATTGGGCAACCCCGACGAATACGGCGCACTGGCGGTGCACATCGTCGAGAACCCGATGCTGAACGGCGAGGTCATCCGGTTGGACGGCGCGATCCGGATGGCGCCGCGCTAAACCAGCCCGCGCAATGAAAAGCCCCCGCGTGTGGCGGGGGCTGCACCAACGGGTGCTTCACAAATAGGTCAGTGCCAGAGGTTGGTCAGGCTGAGTTCGCCTCGGCACCGGCACGCTCGTGACCAAGCGCGCGCGTCGCGCGAATTAGCTCGCGTTGGAAAGCGGGTGCCAGTCTTCGAACTGCTCCGAGCACTCACCCTCTACCAACACATCGCCGTGGTAGAGAGCCTCGAAATCAGCTTTGATCACGTCGGCACTGGAGTCATCGATCCACATGTAGATGAGCGTATGGGCAACGTTTAAGGAATCTTTGAGTCACGATTCGGAAAATCGTGGCAATTGTTACCGCCCAGTAGGGCGTTAGGGGCTGGACGCGACGTCCGGATGGTTGGAGCAATCAGTCCGGATGGTTGGAACAGATCTATTGGGCAAACGTGTAACCGCATAAACTCTGAAAATGTCCTGGTTATCGGCAGCCGCATTGAACCAACGCGGGCGTTCGCGTCGTTCTTATTGATGAGGCGTCAAATATGCCGCCGCAATGTTGCATAGCTAAGTTATCGCTGCTAAGTTAGCGACGATATCAGAGCGGAAGGACACGCATGCTGCAGCGGATTGCCCGCCTTGCCCTCGCGGCCCCTCGGCGCATTCTTGCGGTGGCCACCTTGGTGCTAGTGGCGGCCGCGGTCTTCGGGATCCCGGTGGCCAAGAGCCTCTCCGCCGGCGGCTTTCAAGATCCGGCCTCAGAGTCGGCACAAGCGATCAAACTGCTGACCGACAAGTTCGGCCAAAGCGACCAGCAGCTCGTCATCATGCTGACCGCTCGGGACGGTGCGCAGAGCGCCCAAGCCCGCAGCGTCGCAACCGACATCGTCGCGCAGGTGCAGGGGTCGTCCGGGGTGTACAACGTGGCCTCGGCCTGGACGGGTCCGGCAGCTCATCCACCGCACCTGGCCGCTGACTTGGTGAGTAAGGACGGCAAATCCGGGCTGATCGTCGCGAACCTCGAAGGCGGCGAGAACAGCGCACAGAAATATGCCAAGAGCATCGCGGCGCGCGTGGTGCACGACCGCGACGGCGTCACGGTTCGCGCCGGCGGAACGGCGATGGTGTACGACCAGATCAACCGTCAGAACGAGCGCGACCTGTTGCTGATGGAGTCGCTGGCCATCCCGCTGAGCTTTCTGGTGCTGGTCTGGGTGTTCGGTGGCCTGCTGACCGCGGCGCTGCCAATCTGCCTGGGCGGGCTGGCCATCGTCGGATCGATGTCGGTGCTGCGCCTGATCAGCTTCAGCACCGACGTATCGACCTACGCGCTGAACCTGAGCACCGCACTGGGGCTGGCTTTGGCCATCGACTACACGCTGCTGATCATCAGCCGCTATCGCGACGAGCTGGCCGACGGCAGTGACCCGAACCAGGCGCTGATCCGAACCATGGCCACCGCCGGTCGCACCGTGCTGTTCTCGGCGACCACCGTCGCGTTGTCAATGGCGGTGATGGTGCTGTTCCCGATGTACTTCCTGAAGTCATTCGCGTATGCGGGCGTGGCCACGGTCGCGTTCGTCGCGGTGGCCGCGATCTTCGTGACACCCGCGGCGATCGTGTTGCTCGGTCCGCGCCTGGATGCCCTGGACGTCCGCAAGCTCGGCCGCCGGATACTCGGTCGGCCCGACCCGGTGCGCAAACCGGTCGAACGGCTGTTTTGGTACCGGTCGACGAAGTTCGTGATGCGATTCGCGGTGCCGATCGGCCTGCTGGTGGTCGCGCTGTTGTTGATGCTCGGGCTGCCGTTCCTCGGGGTGAAGTGGGGTATGCCCGACGACCGCGTGCTGCCGAAGTCGGCTTCGGCCCATGCGGTCGGTGATCAGCTGCGTCGCGATTTCGCCGATGATTCGGCGACCGCGGTATCTGTTGTCGTCCCGGACGTTCGAGGGGTACGTCCGGGCGACCTCAGCCGTTACGCCGCCGACCTGTCGCGGGTGGCCGACGTGACCGCGGTGTCGGCGCCGACCGGAACGTTCGCCCACGGCAAACAGGTCGGACCGCCGTCGGCGGCCACCGGGATGGCGCAGGACAGCGCGTTTCTGACGCTCGCCACCACCGCGCCGCTCTTCTCCCAAGCCTCCGACACCCAACTCGACCGGTTGCACGCCGTGCCCGGTCCGGCCGGTCAGTCGGTGCAGATGGCCGGGCTGGCGCAGATCAACCGCGACAGCACGGACGCGATCACCAATCGGTTGCCGGTGGTGTTGGGCCTGATCGGCATCATCGCCTTTGCGCTGCTGTTCCTGCTCACCGGCAGTGTGCTGCTGCCGTTAAAGGCATTGGTGTGCAACGTTTTATCGTTGACGGCAGCATTCGGCGCGCTGGTGTGGATCTTCCAGGACGGCCACCTGGGTGCGCTGGGCACCACGCAGAGCGGCACACTGGTGGCCAACATTCCGGTGCTGTTGTTCTGTGTCGCATTCGGACTGTCGATGGATTACGAGGTGTTCCTGGTCTCCAGGATTCGCGAGTACTGGTTGACTGCGACCGCGTCGCGACCCGCCACGGCGGACAACAAGGCCAAACGCGCCGACAACGACGAGAGCGTGGCGCTCGGGTTGGCGCGCACCGGCCGGGTGGTCACCGCGGCAGCGTTGGTGATGTCGATTTCGTTCGCCGCGTTGATCGCTGCGCAGGTGTCCTTCATGCGGATGTTCGGTCTCGGCCTGACCCTGGCCGTGCTGGCCGACGCGACGTTGGTGCGGATGGTGCTGGTGCCGGCGTTCATGCATGTTCTGGGCCGATGGAGTTGGTGGGCACCCGGACCGCTGATGCGGCTGCACGAGCGGTTCGGCATCAGCGAGGCGGGATCCGAGCCGCTGCCGGTGGCTGCCGACCCTGCCGGCGGACGACACCGTCGACCCGACGCGGCTCCGGCAAGCACTTCGATGGCCGCTTTTACTGCCACGACGGTCGCTAATGGGCATTAGCTCGCCGACTGACAGTCTTCGCCGGCGGCGCGCCCCACGAGGATCCGGCGATCTGCTGCGTGACGAAATCCTCGATGCGGCAACCGAACTCCTGTTGGATACCGGGCATGCCAAGGCCGTGTCGATCCGCTCTGTCGCCGAACGCGTCGGCGTGACGCCACCATCGATCTATCTGCATTTCCAGGACAAGGACGGGCTGCTGGACGCGGTGTGCGCGCGCTATTTCGAGAAGCTCGACGAGGAGATGCAGCGGGTGTCCGCTGCGCAGTCGTCCACCGTGGAAGTGTTGCGAGCCCAGGGCTTGGCCTACGTCCGGTTCGCCACCGAAAACCCCGAGCTCTACCGGATCGCCACGATGGGCGAGTGGAGATCCGGCAGCAATGTCGACTCGGCGCTGGCCAGCTCGGCCTTCGCGCACATGTCCGCCACCGTCGGCGTATTGATGCACGAGGGTGTGTTCCCGCGCGGCGATGCGGCCGCAGTCGCCCTGGAACTGTGGAGCGCCGCGCACGGCGCGGCCTCGATGCTGATTGCCAAGCCGTACTTGCCGTTCGGCGATGCCGAGGCGTTTACCGACCGGGTGCTCCGTGCCGTCTTTTTGGGCCACATGGTCGGCGGACTGGTCGAGGTCGACGGCACTCCCGACCAAGTGGTGGAGCAGTTGACGGCGCTCAAATCTGCGGTGCGAGGATCTTCCTAGTAACCGCTTGCGAAAGGCTGGCAGCCATGACGTCATCGACCGCGGACACCGTCGACCATCCGTTCTTCGCACGGATCTGGCCCGCCATCGCCGCACACGAGACAGAGCAGATGCGGGAACTCCGCCGGGACAACCTGGCCGGGCTGTCGGGCCGGGTGCTTGAGGTGGGTGCGGGCACCGGAACCAATTTCGAGCTCTATCCCGATTCTGTCGCGCAGGTCGTCGCAGTCGAACCCGAGCACCGGCTGGTCGGACTGGCCCGGGAAGCGGCTGCCGGTGCGGCCGTTCCGCTCGAGGTCACCAATCGGACGGTGGAGAGTTTCTCGGCTGACGAACCATTTGACGCGGTGGTGTGCTCGCTGGTGCTGTGCTCGGTTACAGAGCCTGCTTCTGTTCTGCGGCGACTGTTTTCGTTGCTGCGGCCGGGCGGCGAGCTGCGCTATCTGGAACATGTTGCCAGCGGCGGAATCCGGGGCCGGGTCCAGCGATTGGTCGACGCGACGATATGGCCGCGGCTGGCGGGTAACTGCCATACTCACCGCGACACCGAGCAGGCAATCCGGGCTGCGGGGTTTCACGTCGACAAGACCCGAACCGAACTGGCTTTTCCGGCCTGGGTACCGCTACCGGCGTCGGAGTTCGTCGTCGGGCGGGCGCGGCGCCCGGCTTAATTCAGTAGCGCGGGCAGTCGCTGCAGCAGCGTCGGCAGGGCCGTGCTGGCCGATTCGCGCACGGTGATCGTGGCGCTGCTGGACAGCGGCGTCGGCTCCGGGTTGACCTCGACCACGACCACTCCGCGGGCCAGCGCCATCTCGGGCAGACTCGCCGCCGGGTAGACGATGCTCGAGGTCCCCACCACGACCAGCACATCGGCGGCGCTCGTCGCCTCCACCGCACGCTGCCACGGCTCTTCTGGCAGTGCCTCGCCGAACCACACGATGTCGGGCCGGATCAAACCCCCGCAATCGTGCGTCGGCGGCTCAACCTCCAACGCGGGCTCCCTCATTTCCGGAAGTTCACCGTGGTACGGCAGACCGCAAGTCGCGCAACGAAATTTGAATAGGCTGCCGTGCAGGTGGTGCACCGTCGAGCTGCCGGCACGCTCGTGCAGATTGTCGACGTTCTGCGTGACGACGCTGACTTCGGCGTGGTCCTGCCAGGCCGCGACGGCGCGGTGCCCGTCATTGGGTTCGACGGTGCCGACCAGGTAGTGCCGCCAGAGATACCAGCCCCAGACCCGCTCAGGATTGCGCTCCCAGCCTTGAACGCTGGACAACTCGTAGGGATCGAACTTGGCCCAAAGCCCGTTCTTGTCGTCGCGGAACGTCGGCACGCCACTCTCCGCGGAGATTCCCGCGCCGGACAGCACCGTGATACGCACCTCACCAAGATAGCGGGACTGCGGAATACTGAGCGGGTGGAATTGGGGGAGTGGCTACGGGTTGACGGACAGGCGGATCGACCGCTGTTCGACCAACTCCGCAACCAGATCATCGATGCCGTCCGGGCTGGGACCTTGCCGCCCGGGTCCCGGCTGCCGACGGTGCGCGAACTGGCCGGCGAATTGGGGCTGGCCGTCAACACCGTGGCCCGGGCCTACCGCGAGTTGGAGACCGCCGGGATCGTCGAAACCCGGGGCCGCTTCGGCACTTTCGTCGCTCGGGCTGACCCGTCGGACAGCGCGATGGCGGCCGCGGCCAGCGCCTATCTCGATGTCGCGCGTGGACTGGGACTCGGCAAGGCCGAGGCGCTGCGCTACCTCGAGGCTTACGAGGACGGCTGAGTGCCCAGGACTTTGACCAGCGTGCGCAGGTTGCGGGTGGTGGTCGACGACTTGTACCGCTTCTTGCCCATCGTCTTTCCGATCGTGCTGTCCAGCGTGTGATTCTTGGCCACTTGCCAATAAATCACGCCCGCGGACTTGGGGCCGAGCGCGATCTTCTCGTCGGCTCCTGCGTCGTCGGCCAACGCCGCCAGCTCGTCGAGTACGTCGCTGTCGCTGACAAACGTGACGTAGGACTGATATCCGTCCACCTCGGGCTCGAACGGGTAGCCGTCGACGATCACGCGCACCTTCTTGATCGGGTAAACCAGCACCCAGGCGTCGTATCCGAATTGCTTTCGCAGTGCCTTCTCGGCCGTCGCGCGCACCGCATCTGCGGCCTTCGGCGAATCCAGCGTCACGTTTCCGGTCGCCAGAATGGTGCGGACCTCAGCGAGTCCCGCGTCGGTCAATGCGCCCGCCACGTCGGCCATTTTCAGGTTGACGCCGCCGACGTTGACGCCGCGCAGGAACGCCGCGTATTGGGTCATGAGCGCGATGGTAGCCACGCAGGCGTCCAACGGGGCGCAATCGTCTGGGTAGGCTTGCGACATGGGCCGCCAAGTGTTCGACGACAAACTGCTCGCCGTGATCGCGGACAACTCTCTCGGCGTGCTCGCCACCCTCAAGCGCGACGGGCGCCCGCAGTTGTCCAACGTGTCGTACTACTTCGACGCCCGCAGCGTCTCCATTCAGGTGTCGATAACCGAGCCACGGGCCAAGACCCGCAACCTGCGTCGCGATCCGCGGGCGACGCTGCTCGTCAGCTCCGACGACGGCTGGTCATATGCGGTTGCCGAGGGCACCGCGACGCTGACCCCGCCGGCTGCCGCGCCCGACGACGATACCGTCGAGGCGCTGATCGCCTTGTACCGCAACATCGCCGGTGAACACCCGGACTGGGACGACTACCGGCAGGCGATGGTCACCGACCGTCGCGTCGTGCTGACCCTGCCGATCGCCCACGTCTACGGCATGCCGCCGGGCCTGCGGTGAATCACGCTCAACGGCGCCGGGCGCGCTAGGCTGCGGGCTATGGCTGGAACGAAGTCGGGGGCCGAGTCGTCCGAGGGCGACAACAAGCGAAAATTCCGTGAAGCCCTGGAGCGCAAGAACGCAAAGTCGTCGGGCGGCGCCGACCATAAGGACGCCGGCGCCAAGGGGCCGCGGTCACAGGGCGCGGCCGGGAATCGCCGGGAGTTCCGCCGCAAAAGCGGCTGACCCGCTAGCTCACTGTTGGACTGTTTAGGCTTCGTCTGTGTCGGCGAGGCCGAAAAATGCTGCCGGAACAATGAATTCGACCGCCGTCAGCACTTCCTGGAACCAGTGCGGCCGGCCGTTGTGGACTAGCGAGATCACCCGTCCAACGGCGCTGACCAACATCAGCCCCGCCAGCAGGCGTACCTCGCCGGCGCGGATGGGAGTTCTGCGGGCCGCCCCCAACCACGCCAAGCCGTAGCCGGCGAAGTACGCGGAGTAGAACCGCTCGCGCGAATCCACCGTCGCGTTGGCATCGGTCGCCCCTGGAACCGAGGCGGTGCCGAGAACGAAATGGTAGATCCCGATGACGAAGCAGGACAGCCCGGTGAACCAGGCCAAGCTTCTCAAGTTGCGGCCGGTGCGGGCAGGGGTGCTGGCCATACGCCACGGTAACTCGTGGGCGAATTGAAGTAGCGCACTACTGCGATCATCTCGCCACACCCGAGTGACGATTGCTGTCGCGAAGTGCGACACCCGAAAAGCGTCAGACTAGGAGGGCTGACCAATGATCCGCATGAACTTGGGCCTGACGGGCGCGCTGGCCGCGCTGGCCTTCTCCGCGGTCACGGCACACGCCGACCCCGGCCTCGATGCACCCGTGCCAATAGGCGACGCGTTCAATCTCACCGACTGCTGCGTCATCGGCCCATGGCAGGCCCTTGAAACCCAGTACTACCAGGATTTCAGCGTGCCCAATGACCCCGCCGACACGTTCGAGGGCCTGGTTCGATTGGACACCCCCTTCTTCGGCTTCACCGGCATTAGCTCCGACTACAACGTTTACGTCGAAAAGGACATCGCCGGGAATGTCCCGATCGGGGAGCAGTACAACTCACTCAATTTCGCTACCGAAGGCTTCAGCCTGATCTACAACAACATCGGCGGCACACCCGAGGCTTTCTTCACCACCCCGTTCGGAGACCTCAACTACCCGACCTGGCTCGTTGAGTTGTTGGGCCCGAGCTTTTTCGAGCCGTCGTTCTATACCGAGGCCCCGATGTCTGCCGCGACATTGTCCGCAGAGCTGCCGGGGCTTGGTGCAGACGTGCCATCGCTGCTGGCGGGGCTGTTGTGATGCGGCCCAATTGGAACTGAGCTACCACGGTATTTGAGCGCGGTCATCCCGCATCCCTCCCATTGCCGCGCCCGTAGGGAGGCCCGAGTGTGTCCGGGCAATAACCGGAATACGGGGATGTCCAACCGCCCGTGCCGTAGCAGTACTGCGGGTAGCAAGTGCGGTGATAGACGTCGCATTGATCGGGATCAGCGCCGGCTGGTGCAGCGATGAGCACAGCCGCAGCCGACAAGATGGCGGCAAGTAACAGCTTCATAAGGTCGATCTTCGGGGCCGCGATGTTCATGGTTGTCCTTTCCGGGGTTCCATTACTACCCCCGGGGACCGACATGGCGACGCAGCACAAGAAGTCGTGATCGGGGTGTCGCACGCTCCACCTGTTGTGGTTGGGTTAGAGCAGTTGGGTTAGGGGACGGAAGGAACACCTCGTTGACCGTGCAGATCTGCTTGGCGCAGGACACCGACGCCGATCAACTTCTCACTGAGAACCCCCTGGCCCTGGTCGTCGGCATGCTGCTCGACCAGCAGGTGCCGATGGAGACCGCATTCTCCGGCCCGAAGAAGATCGCGGACCGGATGCACGGTTTCGACGCGGCCGAAATCGCCGACTACGACCCGGACAAATTCGCCGCGCTGTGCTCGGAAAAGCCTGCGATACACCGCTTTCCGGGCTCAATGGCTAAGCGGATACAGACGCTGGCGCAGATCATCGTGGATCGCTACGACGGCGACGCCGCCGGGTTGTGGACCGCCGGCGATCCCGACGGACCCGAGTTGTTGCGACGGCTCAAGGGCCTGCCGGGGTTCGGCGAGCAGAAGGCGCAGATATTTCTGGCACTGCTCGGTAAGCAGTACGCCGTAACTCCCAAGGGTTGGCGGGCGGCCGCGGGCGACTTCGGTAAGGCCGGCACGCACGTGTCGGTGGCCGACATCGCCGATGCGGGTTCGCTCGACAAGGTTCGTTCTTACAAGAAGCAGATGAAGGCAGCCAAGAAGGCAACCGGAAAGGCAGCAACGTGAAGACACACCTGAACTGTCCGTGCGGCGAGGCGATCACCGGCAAAGACGAGGACGAATTAGTCGACCTGACGCAGGCCCACCTGGCCAGCGCGCACCCCGGTCTGGAGTACGACCGGGACGCGATTCTGTTCATGGCCTACTAGCACTGCATGGCGTATTAACCGACAAATCCGCCGGCGTGCACACGACAATGGGCGCGCGCCGGCGGACTGACGGGGCCTAGATCAAGCCAGCACTGCGATCAGGGCACCACCGTCGAGCCGATGGTGGGCATGAACTGGCACTGCTTGTCCTTGGTGCTGACCTGCCCGAAGATCGTCGACATGATGCTGCCCGAACCGGTATCGACGGTCGCGGTCAGCGTGGTCGGCCCCTGCGGGTTGATGTCGGGCTGCGGCTTGAGCGTGGCGCTGCCCGACTTGCCGGTGGTCAGGTTCACCCAGGTCACATTCAACGGCAGTTTCTGCACGTCGGCGGGCCCCGGCGTGCCGACCGCGGTGAACACGTAGGCCGTCTGGCCGGCGTTCGGGCCGGGCGCCGGGATCTTGGCGGGACCGGCCACCGACAGCACCGGCGCCATTACCATGCCGCCGTCGGTCCCGCAGTTGTTGCTGATCGACGGGTACATGAAGTCCTGCGTGGGCGGGGCGTCCGGGCTGAAACCCGGAGCGGCAGCCGCAGGAGCGGGCGCAGGCGCGGGCGTGGCGGCCGGCGGAGCGGGTGCGGGAACAGCGGCCGGCGCTGGTCCGGCGGGGGCTGCCGGTGCTGGGGGTGTCGCCGCCACCGGCACAGCATTCGCCGCTGTGGGCGCTGCTGCCTCGGGAGCGGGGCCGGCGGCGTGTACCGGGTCGATACCGGTCGGCAGGTGTGCTTGCGCACCCGGTTCCACACCTGGCGGGACGACGTGTGCCGTCGAGGCGGCTTCCGGCGGTGATGTGACGAACTGGTTCACCGACTCCGCAACGCTTTTCGATTGCTCGGGCGCCGACGGGTTGTGGCTGAAAGCTTGCGCTGCGGCCATCAGCAGCTGCGTCGCCTGCTCCGGGTTGCCCGCGGCCTGCTGGATGATCGGGCTCAACTCGGTCAGTGCCGGCAGCCCCGGCATTCCTGGAATCTGTTGAGCGGGAACCGGTGCGGGCGGCGCCGGGTCGGCGGCGGCGTTGGGGGACAGTGCCACGGCGGCGGTCGATGCGATGGCCGCGGCGGCGAATGCGCTGATCAGATTTCTAGCGGTGAACATGGTGTCCTCCCGGTCGTCGATGTTGTTGGTGGCCGGCTAGCGCGCGGTGGCGCTAGCCGGCCGGTAGCGCGGTGTCAGGGCAGGGCGGAAACCGGGAACAGCGACGCGCCGGCCGCCGAGGGCAGCACCGGAGCGGTCGCCAGCGGCAAGGTAGCCGCCGGTGCCGCGGTGAGCGGCAGGGTCGCCGCTGGGGCCGCAGCGGTCGGAATGCCCGCAGCCGATGCCAACCCGCTGGTGAGCGGCGATCCGCCGGTGAACAGCGACGTCAGGTCACCGGGCAGCGACACCTGCTGAGGCAGCGGGAACGGCATCCCGGGGATCTGCGGCAGGTTCAGCTGAGCCTGAGGCAGCATCCCCACGGGATTCGCCGCAGGAGCGGGTGCGGCCGGCGCGGTCAGGCCCGGGAGGCTGAGCCCCGGAGACGACGTGGTGGCCGGAGCGGGCGTACTCAGACCCGGAATGCCCAGGCTGGGTGCGGCCGTCGTGGCCTGGGTCGGCGACGCCAAGCCCGGCAGCAGCGACGAACCCGCGGTCGGGGCGGCAGCTTGCTGCGGCATCTTGATCGACGCGCTGGCCAGCGGCGGCGGGGTGGCCGGCTGGCCGCCCAATGCTCCCGCAACGCTTTGCAGCATCTGCGGCGCCTGAGCCGCGGTGCCGACCAGTTGCTGGCTGATGTCGGGGGTGGGCACCGGCGCCGGGTCGGCGTGGGCTGTGCCCATCAAGCCGCCGAAGAGCAACGCTGCCGACGAGCCCGCCACAACAGCGGTGGCGCGTACGAAGGTCCGAACAGTTGACATGATTCTCCCTGAAACTCGATGACAGGTCCTCGGCGCCGACGATCCGCCTGATGTGGAAGTGACTCAAGTGACACGTGTGGCATTTACTCGACCGTTATGGAATCGAGCGGCGGCGGTGACCGAGCGAGCTCGTTGCGGGAACCGCGGTGCCTGGTGTGCCCGGCGATAGAGTCGTGCAGATCGACACCACCTCAGCCGCTCCGGCGGCCATCTCCAACCGCCGGCGCCTGATCTCACTGGACACGATCGGGCCGGTGCTTTTGGTCGTCAGCGTTGCCGCCCGGCTGGCCTGGACGTATCTGGCGCCCAACGGGGCGAACTTCGTCGACTTGCACGTCTACGTCGGCGGGGCCGCCATGATCGACCACCCGGGCAGCCTCTACCACTACGTCTACGCCGACCAGACGCCGGATTTCCCGCTGCCGTTCACCTACCCGCCGTTCGCGGCCGTGATCTTCTATCCGCTGCACCTGCTGCCGTTCGGCGTGGTCGCGTTCTGCTGGACTGTCGGGACGATGGCCGCGCTCTATGGCGTGGTCCGGATCAGCCAGCGACTGCTGGGTGTCGCGGCCGGGGAGGGCCACCGGCTGGCGATGCTCTGGACGGGGATCGCGATCTGGCTCGAACCGCTGCGCAGCACCTTCGACTACGGGCAGATCAACGTCATACTGGCGCTGGCCACGCTGGCGGCGGTGTTCAGCACCCGATGGTGGTTGTCAGGATTATTACTGGGGACGGCAGCGGGGGTGAAGCTGACGCCCGCGATCGGTGGACTGTATTTCGTCGGTGCCCGCCGGTGGGCCACGGCGGTGTTCTCCGGGGTCGTGTTCCTGGCCACAGTCGGGGTGTCGGTGTTGGTCGTCGGCGATGAAACTCGTTACTACTTCACCGATTTGATCTTCAAGACCGACCGGGTCGGACCGATCTGCACGATCTTCAACCAGTCCTGGCGGGGTGGTATCTGCCGGATCTTCGGCCACGACGCCGGCTACAGTCCGGTGGTGCTGATCGGGATCGCCGTCACCGCAATACTTTCCGTACTTGCTTGGCGCGCAGTGAGCGCCCGTTCGACCGAACAACTCGGTCCGTTGGTGATCATCGAACTGTTCGGGCTGTTGCTCTCGCCGATTTCCTGGACGCACCACTGGGTGTGGCTGGTGCCGTTGATGATCTGGCTGCTACACGGCCCGCTCTCCGACCGTCGCGGCGCGCGCATCCTCGGCTGGATGTGGTTGGCGCTCACCACTATCGGCGTGCCGTGGTTGCTGAGCTTCGCTCAGCCGACCATCTGGCAGAACGGCAGGCCGTGGTACCAGGCCTGGGGCGGGTTGGTCTACATCGTGGCGACGTTGGCCACCCTGGCCTGGATCGCGGCGAGCGGGAGACGCGCGACTACTCGGCAATAATCGCGTCGATGTCGTGCGCCATCGCGACATCCTTTTCGGTGATACCGCCTTCGGAGTGCGTCACCAGCGCAAAAGTCACTGTCCGCCAACGGATGTCAATGTCGGGGTGATGATCTTTTTCCTCGGCGCGTTCAGCTACCCGGCGTACCGCCTCGATGCCGGCGAGAAACGCCGGAAACTTCACCGAACGGCGCAGGGCGCCGTCTTCACGTTCCCAGCCGTTGAGGTCAGGCAGCGCAGCATCTACTTGTTCGTCCGATAACACAGCCATATTTCCGAGCGTACGTGGCTGTGAGTTCGCCCACAGGCGACGGCACCCGATAGCGTCACCGGCGATGCCGAACCAGATCGTGGTCGCCGGGGCCCTGATCGCCGACGCGAGGGTGCTCGTCGCGCAGCGCGTTCGACCGCCGGAGCTGGCCGGTCGTTGGGAGTTGCCGGGCGGCAAGGTTGCCGCGGGTGAGACCGAAGCCGCGGCGCTGGTCCGCGAACTCGCCGAGGAACTCGGCGTCGGAGTGCAGGTTGGCCCGCGTTTGGGCGACGACGTCGTGATCAATGCGACGACGACGCTGCGGGCCTACCACGTCAGCTTGGTCCGCGGGGAGCCCCAGCCGCACGACCACGCGGCGTTGCGCTGGGTGTCGGCGGCGGAGCTGCATGAGGTCGACTGGGTTCCGGCCGACCGGGCGTTTTTAGCAGCGCTGAACAGCATTCTGAGTGCACGCTGACCGCACGCCGGGCCGCACGCTCGGTTTCGCGATCGACGACCTGCACTGCGACAATCACCGGCGTGGATTTCCGAAACGTCGCCATCGTCGCTCACGTCGATCACGGCAAGACGACACTGGTTGATGCGATGTTGCGGCAGTCCGGCGCACTGACCCATCGCGGCGACGACGCCATCGAACGCCTCATGGACTCGGGTGACCTGGAGAAGGAAAAGGGCATCACGATCCTGGCCAAGAACACCGCCGTGCACCGCCAGCACGCGGACGGTTCGATGACCGTCATCAACGTCATCGACACGCCTGGCCACGCCGACTTCGGCGGCGAGGTGGAGCGCGGGCTGTCGATGGTCGACGGCGTGCTGCTGCTCGTCGACGCGTCCGAGGGGCCGCTGCCGCAGACTCGCTTCGTGCTGCGCAAGGCGCTGGCCGCGCACCTGCCGGTGATCCTGGTGGTGAACAAGACCGACCGGCCTGACGCCCGGATCGCCGAGGTCGTCGAGGAGAGCCACGATCTGCTGCTCGACGTCGCCTCCGACCTCGACGAGGATGCCCAGGCGGCCGCCGAGAAGGCGCTCGACCTGCCGACGCTCTACGCCTCCGGACGTGCCGGCATCGCCAGCACCACCGAGCCCGCCAACGGCGAGAACCCCGACGGCGACAACCTGGACCCGCTGTTCGACGTGTTGCTCGAGCACATCCCGCCGCCGCAGGGCGATCCCGAAGCGCCGTTGCAGGCGCTGGTGACCAACCTGGACGCGTCGTCGTTCCTCGGTCGACTGGCCCTGATCCGGATCTACAAGGGACGCATCAAAAAGGGCCAGCAGGTGGCCTGGATGCGCGAGGTGGACGGCCATCCGGTCATCACGAACGCCAAGATCACCGAATTGCTGGTCACCGAGGGCGTCGAGCGCACCCCCACCGACGAGGCCATCGCGGGCGACATCGTGGCTGTAGCGGGCATCCCCGAGATCATGATCGGCGACACACTGGCCGACCCGGATCACGCCCACGCGTTGCCGCGCATCACCGTCGACGAGCCCGCCATCTCGGTGACCATCGGCACCAACACGTCGCCGCTGGCGGGCAAGGTGTCCGGACACAAGCTCACCGCGCGCATGGTCAAGTCGCGGCTGGACGCCGAACTCGTCGGCAACGTGTCGATCAAGGTCGTCGACATCGATCGCCCCGACGCCTGGGAGGTCCAGGGCCGGGGTGAGCTGGCGCTGGCCGTGCTCGTCGAGCAGATGCGCCGCGAGGGCTTCGAGCTGACCGTTGGCAAGCCGCAGGTGGTCACGCAGACCGTCGACGGCAAACTGCACGAGCCCTTCGAGGCGATGACCATCGACTGCCCCGATGAGTTCGTCGGCGCGATCACTCAGCTGATGGCCGCCCGCAAGGGCCGCATGGAGGAAATGACCAACCACGCCGCCGGGTGGGTGCGGATGGACTTCATCGTGCCGAGCCGCGGCCTGATCGGCTTCCGCACCGACTTCCTGACGCTGACCCGAGGCACCGGCATCGCCAACGCGGTGTTCGACGGCTACCGGCCGTGGGCGGGCGAGATCCGCGCCCGACACACGGGTTCGCTGGTGTCGGACCGCAGCGGGTCGATCACTCCGTTCGCGATGATTCAGTTGGCCGATCGCGGCCAGTTCTTCGTCGAGCCCGGCGAAGACACCTACGAGGGCCAGGTGGTGGGTATCAACCCCCGCGCCGAGGACCTCGACGTCAACGTGACGCGCGAAAAGAAGCTCACGAACATGCGCTCGTCGACGGCCGACGTCATGGAAACCCTTGCCCGGCCGCTTGAGCTCGGCCTCGAGCAGGCCATGGAGTTCTGCGCCGAGGACGAGTGTGTTGAGGTGACGCCCGAGGTGGTCCGGGTGCGCAAGCTTGAGCTCACCGCGACGCTGCGGGCACGGGCGAAGGCGCGGGCCAAGGCCCGCGGCTAGCTGCCGGATGCGCGTCGCCGAACAGACGGGCACCGATACCCTGTTGGGCGTGCCGAAACGAGCCCGCCGGGTCTGCGCGACCGCCGGCTTGCTGGTTTCTTTGCTGGCATTCGCCGGCTGCACCGTCAGCCCGCCGCCGGCGCCGCAGAGCACCGAGACCAAACGCAGCACGGTCCCGCCACCGCAGCGCAAGACGCAGATCATCATGGGCATCGACTCGATCGGCGCCGGTTTCAACCCGCATCTGCTGTCCGATCTGTCCGCGGTGAACGCCGCAATCAGTGCGCTGGTGTTGCCCAGCGCATTTCGTCCGGTGCCCGATCCGGCCACGCCGACGGGATCCCGGTGGGAGATGGATCCCACGCTGCTGGTGTCCGCCGAGGTAACAGGGGAGAACCCGTTCACGGTCACCTACCGGATCCGGCCGGAGGCGCAGTGGACCGACAACGCCCCGATTGCCGCCGACGACTTCTGGTATCTGTGGCGACAGATGGTCGGCCAACCCGGTGTGGTGGACCCGGCCGGGTATGACCGGATCACCGGCGTGCAGTCGATTGACGGCGGCAAGCAGGCCGTCGTCACCTTCGCCCGGCCCTACCCGGCGTGGCGCGAATTGTTCAGCAACATCCTTCCGGCGCACATCGTCAAGGACGTGCCGGGCGGCTTCCCGGCTGGGCTGGCGCGTGCCATGCCGGTCACCGGTGGACAGTTCCGGGTGGAGTCCATCGACCCGCAACGCGACGAGATCCTGCTTGCCCGCAACGACCGGTACTGGGGACCGCCGGCCAAGCCAGACATGATCCTGTTCCGCCGGGCTGGGGCGCCTGCCGCGCTGGCCGACTCGGTCCGAAACGGCGATACCCAGGTGGCCCAAGTGCACGGTGGCTCAGCGGTTTTCGCGCAGCTGTCGGCGATCCCAGACGTGCGGACCGCCCGCATCATGACACCCCGGGTCATGCAGCTGACGCTGCGCGCCAACGAGGCCAAGCTGGCCGATGCACAGGTGCGCAAGGCAATCTTCGGACTACTCGATGTCGACCTGCTCGCGGCCGTGGGTGCGGGCAGCGACAACACCGTCACCTTGGACCAGGCACAGATCCGCTCGCCCAGCGATCCGGGCTACGTGCCGACGGCGCCCCCGGTGCCGACCCGAACGGCGGCATTGGGATTGCTGGAAGCGGCCGGCTACCAGATCGACAACGACACCTCGACCCCGGAGATCACCCGCGGGCACGTCACCAAGGACGGCAAGCAACTCACGCTGGTCCTGGGTGTGGCGGCCAACGATCCGACGGCGGTGGCAGTGGCCAACACCGCCGCCGACCAGTTGCGGAATGTCGGCATCGCCGCCACCGTGCTGGCGCTTGACCCGGTAGCGATGTACCGCGATGCGCTGGTCAACAACCGGGTAGACGCGTTGGTGGGCTGGCGCGAGGCCGGCGGAAACTTGGCGACGCAGTTGGCTTCCCGCTACAGCTGCCCGGCGCTGGAGGCGACCACGGTATCGACCGCCACGGCACCGACGTCCGCGCCCGACTCATCGGCGTCGCCCAAGCCCGCTCCGCCCACCACTCCGACAGCGACGACGTCGACACCGGGTGCCCATGGGCAGGAGTCGGGCGCGTTGGTGCAGGCGCCGTCGAACTTGACCGGCATCTGTGACCACAGCATCCAGTCCGACATCGACGCCGCGCTGAACGGGACCAAGGACATCAACGATGTGGTCAACGCCGTGGAACCGCGGCTGTGGGATATGTCCACGGTGCTGCCGATCCTGCAGGACACCACGATCGTCGGCGCGGGCCCGAGTGTGCAGAATGTCAGCCTTTCCGGCGCGGTGCCGGTCGGCATCGTCGGCGACGCCGGACAGTGGGTCAAGAGCGCTCAGTGATCGTCCATCGGTAACGATTCGGTATCTATTGGACCAATGCCAGTGAATCGGCGTCCTTAAGGTTCGTCTCAGGTAACGTTCGAAGTACTGGTTCAGGGACAAGCGGGGGCTGCAACCACCCAGACGCCAAGTGCGGACCGACCAGGGGGCGGCCCGCCCTTGGGCGCCTAACCTTAAATGTATTGTGCCGCAACGAAAATTAGCGGCTAAGTCAGGTGTGGGAGCACGGTGTCGACGATCTGGGCGAGTTGACGCTTGTTGGGTGGGGCGCCGGTCAGCAGCAGCTGCTGGTTGATCATCGCGGTGCCGGCTCGCGCGGTATACGGCGTCAGCATGGCCGCGTCGATCTCGCCATTGGCCGCGCCGGCCTGCAGGACCGACTCGATCATCCGCAATCGGGGCCCGACGACGGCGTCAGCGAAGATCGCGCGCAACTCCGTCTCATGCAACAGCTGCTGCATGATGAACAGCCCGGGGAAAGCGGTCTTACCCGCAACGAGATCGCAGTGTGCATTGAAAATGGCCAGCAGATTCTCCCGTGCCGATCGGTCCGCCCGCGGCTCGGGCAGCGGCGGTAGCGCGTAGAGCAACGCCGCCTGAACCAAGTCGTGCTTGCTGGACCACCGCCGATACAACGCGGCTTTACCGGTGCGTGCCTGCGCGGCGATGCCTTCCATGGTCAGTCCGCCGTAGCCGACGGCAGCCAATTCGGCCAGCGTCGCGTCGTACAGGGCGTCCTCGAGTTGCTTGCCCCGGCGGCGGGTGCGGACCGTTGCCGTCTGCTCTGCCATGCGACGATAGTAGTCAGCAACGTATATTCGCCGGAGCTGGGCTTTGCCGAGTTGCTGACTATCGCTGCGGCCCATTGGTTTAAGCCCACGAAATCCTTTGCCGCACAGCGCAACGGTAGGGTCATCCCATGCAGGAGACTCCCCGGCTGCTGTTCGTGCATGCCCACCCCGATGACGAGACCATCACCAATGGCGCCACCATCGCCCACTATGTCGGTCGTGGCGCACAGGTGCAGGTCGTCACTTGCACGCTCGGCGAGGAGGGCGAGGTGATCGGCGACCAATGGGCGCAGCTGGCCGTCGACCACGCCGACCAACTCGGCGGCTACCGCATCGGCGAACTGACCGCCGCACTGCACGCCCTGGGCGTCGGCGGGCCGACCTACCTCGGCGGCCCGGGCCGGTGGCGTGACTCGGGGATGGTCGGCGCCGAGGCACGCAGCCGGCAACGGTTCGCCGACGCCGACCAGCACGAGGCCGTCGGCGCGCTGGTCGCCATCATCCGCGAGCTGCGCCCGCACGTCGTGGTGACCTACGACCCCAACGGCGGGTACGGCCATCCCGACCACATTCAGACTCACGTCGTCACCACAGCAGCGGTGGCCGCGGCCGGCACCGACGAGTACCCGGGGACGCCGTGGTCGGTGCCCAAGTTGTATTGGACCGTCATTGCCCGTAGCGCGTTCACGGCCGGGTGGGAGGCGCTCGGCCCCGGCGACTTGCGCGACGAATGGATAATTCCACCGGCCGACGGCGACTTCGGCGAACTCGGCTACGGCGACGACGAAATCGACGCCGTGATCGACGACCCGGATGCCTTGCCGGCCAAGACGGCGGCCCTGCTTGCGCACGCCACTCAGCTCACCGTCGGACCCACCGGCAAGGCGCTGGCGCTGTCGAACAACCTGGCGCTCCCGATCGTCGCGCAGGAGCACTACGTTTTGGTTGCCGGCGCCGCCGGCGATCGCGATGAGCGCGGTTGGGAGACCGATCTGCTCGCCGGAGTCGACTTCGCCGGACCCGCTACGCGGTAGGCTGCCGGAATGGACCCGGATCTGGACTACAACCAGCAGCACTGGCAGGACCGGCTGGACAACTTCCAGTGGACTGTCATGTCCATCGTTTCGCAATTGGACAGCGTCCCGACCTGAGCACTACCGCGCCGCGCCTCCGCAATATCGATGACACCGGTGCGACGAATCCTGTATTCCGTGTCGCCGTTTTGACCGTGTTGGCGGTCGACGGTGCGATTTCGGCAGTTGGCGGGGCACTGCTGTTGCCCAGCTATATCGGTTCGATCCCGTTTCCCGTCAGCGCATTGGTCAGCGGTCTGCTCAACGCCGCTCTGGTCTGGGCTGCGGGACATTGGACCTCGTCGGCGCGGGTGGCCGCGCTGCCGCTGTGGACCTGGTTGCTGACACTCCTGTTGATGTACCTGCCCGGTCCGGGCGGCGACGTCATCTTCGGCGGCCGAGGCGTGCTGGCCTACAGTCCGTTATTGCTGCTCGCGATGGGTATAGTGCCGCCGTTGGTGGTGCTGTACCGGTGCTGGCCGACCCGTTGAGGGCAGGCACCCCCTACCGCACAGCTGGAGGCTACTGTTGTCGCTCATGGCACGCGTCGGGTCGCAGATAGTTGGGACGTGCGGATGAAATTTGGATGGCCGGAAGTTACACAGACGTGCCGTTGACTCCGGGTGAAGAGCCGACCTTGCTAGCCAGCCCGTCGGTGCCTCCTCGTGCCAGCGCTTCTGCGCTGCGGCGGGTGTTACGGCGTGCCCGCGACGGGGTGGCGTTGAACGTCGACGAGGCGGCGGTCGCGATGACCGCACGCGGCGAGGATCTGGCCGACCTGTGTCGCAGCGCCGCCCAGGTGCGCGACGCCGGTCTGGAATCGGCCGGACGCCGTGGTGGGACTGGACGGCTACCGGTCAGCTACTCCCGCAAGGTGTTCATCCCGGTGACGCATCTGTGCCGCGACTCCTGCAATTACTGCACTTTTGTCACGGTGCCCGGCAAATTACGCGCCGCGGGCACCGGGATGTATCTGGAGCCCGACGAGATTCTCGACATCGCCCGTCGCGGTGCCGAACTTGGTTGTAAGGAAGCACTATTCACCCTCGGTGATCGGCCCGAAGATCGGTGGCCGGAGGCCCGGGAATGGCTGGACGAACGCGGCTACGACTCCACTCTGTCTTATCTGCGGGCGATGGCGATCCGGGTGCTGGAAGAAACCGGGCTGCTGCCGCATCTGAACCCCGGGGTGATGAGCTGGTCGGAGCTCTCCCGGTTGAAGCCGGTGGCGCCGTCGATGGGCATGATGCTGGAGACCACGTCTCGGCGGCTGTTTGAGACAAAAGGCCTTGCGCACTACGGCAGCCCGGACAAAGACCCCGAGGTCCGGCTGCGCACGTTGACCGATGCGGGTCGGCTGTCGATTCCGTTCACCACCGGCCTGCTGGTGGGCATCGGCGAGACGCTCACCGAGCGTGCCGAGACTCTGCACGCGATTCGCAAGTCGCACAAGGAGTTCGGTCACGTCCAGGAAGTCATCGTGCAGAACTTCCGGGCCAAGCAGCACACCGCGATGGCCGCGACGCCGGACGCCGACATCGACGAATTCCTGGCCACCGTCGCGGTCTCGCGGTTGGTCCTCGGCCCCGCGATGCGTATCCAGGCACCGCCGAACCTGGTGTCGGCGCAGGAATGTCTGGCGTTGATCGCCGCCGGAGTCGACGACTGGGGCGGCGTCTCGCCGCTCACGCCCGACCATGTGAACCCCGAACGGCCCTGGCCCGCCCTCGACGATCTCGCCGCCGTCACGGCCGAGGCGGGATACGACTTGGTGGAACGACTGACCGCCCAGCCCAAGTACGTGCAGGCGGGAGCGGCGTGGATCGACCCGCGGGTGCGCGGGCACGTTGCCGCGCTGGCCGATCCGGCCACCGGACTTGCCCTCGATGTGAAGCCGGTGGGCATGCCGTGGCAGGAGCCCGACGAGGTGGCATCGTCCGGCCGGGTCGATCTGAACGCCGCGATCGACACCGAAGGCCGGCTGACCGAGACTCGCAGCGACCTGGATAGTGCCTTCGGTGACTGGGAGTCGATCCGCGCCCAGGTGCACGACTTGGCGGCCCGCGCGCCGGAGCGCATCGACACCGACGTGCTCGCCGCCCTGCGCTCGGCCGAACGTGACCCGGCCAGCTGTACCGACGCGGACTACCTCGCGTTGGCCACCGCCGACGGACCCGCGCTGGAAGCCGTTACCGCGCTGGCAGATTCGCTGCGCCGCGACGCGGTCGGTGACGACGTCACGTTCGTGGTGAACCGCAACATCAACTTCACCAACATCTGCTACACGGGTTGCCGGTTCTGCGCTTTCGCGCAGCGCAAAGACGACGCCGACGCCTATTCGCTGTCGTCCGACGAGGTTGCCCAGCGGGCGTGGGAGGCGCATGTCGCCGGTGCGACCGAAGTCTGCATGCAAGGTGGTATCGACCCCGAGTTGCCGGTCACCGGTTACGCCGACCTGGTCCGCGCGGTCAAGGCGCGGGTGCCGTCGATGCATGTGCACGCGTTTTCGCCGATGGAGATCGCCAACGGCGTCACCAAGAGCGGGTTGAGCATTCGCGAGTGGCTGACCAGCCTGCGCGAAGCGGGCCTGGACACCATCCCCGGCACGGCCGCCGAGATTCTCGACGACGAAGTCCGCTGGGTACTCACCAAGGGCAAGCTACCCACTTCGATGTGGATCGAGGTGGTGACGACCGCGCATGAGGTGGGCCTGCGGTCGTCCTCGACGATGATGTACGGCCACGTCGACGAACCGCGGCATTGGGTCGGCCACCTGAACGTGCTGCGTGACATCCAAGACCGCACCGGCGGCTTCACCGAGTTCGTCCCACTGCCGTTCGTGCATCAGAACTCGCCGCTGTACCTCGCCGGTGCCTCGCGGCCGGGACCCACCCACCGTGACAATCGCGCCGTGCATGCGTTGGCGCGGATCATGCTGCACGGCCGGATTTCTCAAATTCAGACCAGCTGGGTCAAGCTCGGCATCGAGCGCACGCAGGTGATGCTCAACGGCGGTGCCAACGACCTGGGTGGCACGTTGATGGAGGAGACCATCTCGCGGATGGCCGGCTCCGAATACGGCTCCGCCAAAACCGCCTCCGAGTTGATGGCGATCGCCGAGGGCATTGGGCGTCCGGCACGCCAGCGCACCACTGACTACAACCCTCTTGCCGCGTAGTTGTCGGTGGCCCCGGGTATACCCGGGGCTGTGAATCATCACATCGACAACGACCGTTTTCCCGAATGGCAGCCCTTCATCGAGGCCGTGCGACAGCGTGGCCCGCACACCGGCACCTGGTGTGAGGCCTGGACGGTGCGCGACATCGTCATTCACCAGGCCGGCAACGCCGACGAGCTGGCCCGGGTCTTGGGTGCTCACCTCGCGGGCGAGCCGGTGGCGACTCGAAAATTCGAGGAACGCGAAGCGCCGCTGCGGGCGATGAACGACGACGATCTGTGGGCCGCCCTGCACCGAAACATGGCGCGGCTCAACGACGTCGCCGAGGCTGCTGACGACGTGCCCGCTGACACCGACGTTGTGTGGACCGGGCGAACCATGAAGGTGCCGTGGTTCGCCGAGCACATGCGGGAAGAGCTGGTGCTGCATGGGTGGGACATCACCGGAGACGACGCGGCAGCGCAGGCCCGGACGGCGCAGCCCTGGATGACGACCCACAGCGTGTTGGCGGTGGGCAAGCCGCTGCTGGTCAAGGGTGTCAAGCAACTGCGGCCCGGCGAACGCATCGAGGCTCGGCTGCGGGTCGACGGCGCCGACGACGTGGTCGTGAGCGCGGACGCCGAAACCACCACGATCGAGCTCGCCGACCCGGATGGGCCGGCCACGTTGGAAACCGATGCCGCCGCAAGGGTTTTGCTGCTGTGGGGCCGCCGCCCGGCCGACCCATCGCGAATCTGCAGCCGGGTCGGTCCGGAAGCGCTGGGCCGGGTGCGTGCTCTGCTGTCCGGCTACTGAGCCTTAGAGCCGGGCCGCGAGCTCGGTGCCCTGTTTGATTGCCCGCTTGGCGTCCAGCTCGGCCGCGATTGCGGCGCCGCCGATCACGTGCGGGTTGATACCGCCGCGGCGCAGTTCATCTTCCAGCTCGCGGACCGGCTCCTGACCGGCGCAGACCACGATGTTGTCGACCTCGAGCAGCTGCGCTCGCTCGCGCTTCGAGCCGAAGCTGATGTGCAGCCCCTCGTCGGTCACCCGCTCGTAGTTGACTCCGGAAAGCTGATGGACGCCTTTGGCTTTCAGCGAAGCCCGGTGCACCCATCCGCTGGTCTTGCCCAGCCGCTTTCCCTGGACTCCGTTACTGCGCTGCAGTAGATAGACCTCACGAGCGGCCGGCGCGGGAATCGGAGTGATCAGTGCACCCGGCGCTTCCCACGGATCGGCCGCACCCCATTCGGCCTTCCACTCTTTGAGGTTCAGCGTTGGTGAGGAGTCGGTGACCAGGAACTCGCTGACGTCAAACCCGATGCCGCCGGCTCCGATCACGGCGACGCGGTCGCCGACCGGCTTGACCTCGGTGATGGCCTCGGCGTAGGTCAGCACCATCGGATGATCGATTCCGGGGATGTTCGGGATTCGTGGGGTCACGCCGGTGGCCAGCACCACATGGTCATAGCCGGACAGCTCGGTGGCCGATGCCCGAATACCCAGCCGCACCACCACGCCGTGGGTTGTCAGCATCGTCCTGAAATACCGAATGGTTTCGTTGAATTCCTCTTTACCCGGGATGCGGCGTGCCATGTCGAACTGGCCGCCGATGTAGTCGTTGGCCTCGAACAGCGTGACGTGGTGGCCGCGGGCGGCGGCGTTCACCGCGGCGGCCAGCCCGGCCGGACCGGCCCCGACAACCGCGATCGAG
>Ga0209113_1000006_pt1 | contig 52796 bp, 48 predicted proteins | sample TexAe_RefH0_O1_FD_187951 | JGI IMG/M metagenome (GOLD analysis project Ga0209113, IMG submission 187951) | Forest soil microbial communities from Davy Crockett National Forest, Groveton, Texas, USA - Texas A ecozone_RefH0_O1 (SPAdes) (version 2) | ecosystem: Environmental > Terrestrial > Soil >... | reverse complement strand
GGCGGGCCGGGTAGACGACCTTGCCGAGCTGCCCATCCTGGTCCCAACGAATCCCTTTGCCGCGCATAGCTGTACCGGCGAGATGTTCGACGTCGTCGTCGGCGGGCGGCGATGCCCCCTGGCGGCATTCCGGCCTGACGATCCGGACCTGGCTGGGTACCTCACCTTCGACTTCAGCGCCTTCACCTGGCATGAGGAAGACGAGCCGATCGTCTCCCACCCGCACGACCCGTTCAAACGCATCGACATCCTCGCCAGCACCCGCCATGTCCGCTTCGAATCGGGCGGCCGGCTGCTGGCCGAGTCGTCACGGCCGCTGCTGTTGTTCGAGACCTTGCTGCCGATCCGGTTCTACCTTCCCCGCGCCGACGTCGTCGTCGATCTCGAGCCGAGTGACACGGTGAGCTACTGCGCCTATAAGGGCCGGGCGTCGTATTTGTCGGTGCCCGGCGGCCCCGCCGACATCGCGTGGACCTATCACCAACCGCTCCGCGAAGCAGAACCCGTGCGTGACCTTCTCGCGTTCTTCAACGAGCGGGTAGATGTGATCGTCGATGGCCAACACCGGCAAAGGCCCGTCACTCCGTTCTCGGACTGACTGCGGTGGCTTCCGCTCATCGCAAAGAGGGCAAGGTGGCCGACATCACCGGCCCCGGCATCACCGATCGGTGGGGCGTGACGTGCACCGACCTGGGCGCATCGGTGATCGCGCCCAATGGAACGCTGGTGTCGGTGTTCGGAGATACCTTCTCCGGCAACCGCGTTGGAGAAGGAGACTGGCGTTCGCCGGTGATCCTGATCGGCACCGGCGACGCCGGCCATACGATCACCTACCACCGCGCCGGCGGCGTCAATCCGAATTTCGCGCAACAACTTTGGAACTACACTCATCGCACCGGGCGATCGGGTCGGCCGCGCCGCGGCATCAGCACGGTGATTCCGTCCGACCTGCTGCGGGTAGGCGACTCGCTCTACCTGCACGCGATCGTCAACCGGGGCTTCGGCAACGTGGTGTGGACCGAGATCTGGCGCTCCGACGACAGCGGCGTTTCTTGGCAACCCCTGAGCGGCAAGACGAGGTTTCCGGCCGGCCTGCACGCCGGTCATGCCCAGTGCTGGTCATGGGACTACGACCCGGTCGATGGCTGGGTTTACCTGGTATCCACCGGCTTTCAGCGCGACAAGGGAATCATCCTGCAGCGGGTCCGCCCCGAACACATTGGCAATCAGGCGAAGTACTCCGGCTGGGGACGCAGCCGCAACCTTTGGTCATGGGGCAAAGCGCCGACGCCGCTGACTCCCCCGGGGGAGAGCTGGGGTGAGCTGTCGCTGCGACGGCTGGCCGACGGTAAATGGATTCTCGGCGGATTCGTGTCCTCGGATTACGCGCTCGGGTACCGGGTGATGAAATCTCCCACCGCTATCCGTGCCGCGCCACTGCAGCATCCGGTAGTCGGATCCGACTGGGACGATGAAGACCATGCCGGCGGTCGGGTCGCGCAGCTCTACGGCGGATACCTGCTGCCGGGTTCGAAGCTCGACGTGGTCGGAGGCGTTGGCCTGGTGGTATCACAATGGAACACCACACACGGATGGCCTTACCGGGCAATGCAATTCCGCGCGACATTGCACGACACCACTCAGGCCCGTCACCCGAAGAGCGAGTCACCGTCCTCCGGGGCTCCGCTGATCTGACCGCGATGCGCGCGGGCCGGGCGCTCCGTGTCGGGGTTCGCCTCGTTGAAAACGTCGGGCTCCTCTTCAGCGAGCCGGTCATCGAGGGATTCGCCCTCGCGTTCCTCGCGCGCCGTCATCCCGAACTTGTCGGCCTCGCTCCAATCCTCGGGCGGATCGACCACCGAGTCGCCGTCGTCGTTGCGGACCTCATCGGAGTCGGTTGACTCGCTCGGGCTCAGAGTGTCGTCGTCTGCCATACCTCTGTTTCCCCAAGCCCTCGAACCGCTAAACGCGAAAGCTAGGAGGCCGACATGAAACGCATATGGGCCTTTTGCATGGCTCAACCACAAGTCTCGGTTTCACGGGAACCGACATCACGTCACTTGTCACACCGTCGACTGTGAGTGACTCGTCACATTGGCCGAACCGGCTTCACCCGCTCGTCGTGAAATGCATTGGAGGTCAATGAGGATCTGTGGCATGCACCATCACAGCCGAGGAGACCATCATGACAAATCTAGATCCGCAGACCACGGGCGACTTCTGGGATGCATACCTGCGCGCCGCCGGCGCCGGTACCAAGCTGGCACAGGTCAGCCGCACTGTCCCCGATGATCCGCAGAAACGCCGCTCTCCGGTTAGCGGGCCGGTGTCATACGTGCCGAGAATTGCCCGTGCGCCAATAACATTCGCCTGGGACCTCGTTGTGCTGCGTCGCCCGATCGCTGCCGGCGCGCCACCTAAGGCCGCCTAAGCGGCTGAGTATTCAGCGCGGTTGCCGCCACATCGGCCACAGGGTGGGACCCCCGTCGGGAATGACGATCTCGCCGGTGACCTCGAAGCCGAATCGCTGGTAGTACGGCACGTTGTCGGCCTTGCTGGATTCGAGATACGCGGGTGCGTGCTCCGCGTCGACACGGTCGAGGCGCGACTGCATGAGCGCCTGCCCGTAGCCTTTGCCCCGCACCGAGGTGTCACTGCCGATCACCGCGAGATACCAGTGCGGTTCCTCCGGATGCTGTGACTTCATCTGCTCGAGCAGTCCACCGAGCTTGCGGGCCGTGGTCAGCCGCGGGCCGAACCCGAGGATGAACGACGGCAGCATCATCAACTGCTCGCGGCCTGACTGCTTCCATCGGCCCGGCGGATCCCAGAGTGCCGCCGCGCCGATGGTCGACCCGTCGGTGGCGACCTCCACACCGCCACCGGCGAGGTGGTGGTGGCGGGTGACGGTCGCGAAGAACTTCCGCAGGTGCGCTGCCCGCGCCTTGGGGTCGGGCATGATCCAGACCGATACGGGGTCGTCGTAGAAGGCGCGGCCAAGTGCGTGCGACAGCTCAGACACATCGGCCTTGTGCCCGGGACGCGTGTGGATTGTCATTGACAGCCAGAGTAGTAGCGTCGGAAATCGTGTGGGACTTCGAAACGGACCCCGAATACCAGCAGAAGCTGGACTGGGTCGAAGAATTCATGGTCAACGAACTCGAGCCACTCGACCTGGTGGCGCTCGATCCGTACGACAAGAAGAATCCCGAGACCATGGCCGTGCTGCGGCCGTTGCAGCAGCAGGTCAGAGATCACGGCCTGTGGGCCGCGCACCTCAAACCCGAACTCGGTGGCCAGGGCTACGGCCAGGTCAAGCTCGCGCTGCTGAACGAAATCGTGGGCCGGTCCCGCTGGGCCCCGTCGGTGTTCGGCTCGCAGGCACCGGACTCGGGCAACGCCGAGATCCTGGCCCTGTTCGGCACCCCCGAACAGAAGGCACGCTACTTAGAGCCGCTGCTCGCCGGCGAGATCACCTCGTGTTACTCCATGACCGAACCGCAGGGCGGTTCGGATCCGGGCCTGTTCGTGACCCGCGCCGAGCGCGACGGCGACTCCTGGGTCATCAACGGGGAAAAATGGTTTTCCACCAACGCCCGTCACGCGACCTTTTTCATCGTCATGGCGGTCACCAACCCCGACGCCCGCACCCGCGACAAGATGTCGTTGTTCATCGTCCCCGCCGGAACACCGGGCGTGGAGATCATCCGCAACGTGGGCGTCGGCACGGAATCACACGCCACGCACGGCTATGTCGGTTACACCGACGTCCGGGTGCCGGCCGATCACATCCTCGGCGGGGAGGGTCAGGCGTTCGCGATCGCGCAGACCCGGCTGGGCGGTGGGCGTATTCATCACGCCATGCGCACCATCGCACTGGCCCGGCGGGCATTCGACATGATGTGTGAGCGAGCGGTGTCCCGCCAGACCCGGATGGGTCCGCTGTCGAATTTCCAGATGACCCAGGAAAAGATCGCCGACAGCTGGATCCAGATCGAGCAGTTCCGGTTGTTGGTGCTGCGCACCGCCTGGCTGATCGACAAGCACCACGACTACCAGAAGGTGCGCCGCGATATCGCCGCGGTGAAGGTAGCGATGCCGCAGGTGTTGCACGACGTCGCTCAGCGCGCATTGCACTTGCACGGCGCGCTCGGGGTCTCCAACGAGATGCCGTTCATCAAGATGATGATCGCCGCGGAGTCGTTGGGGATCGCCGACGGTGCCACCGAACTGCACAAGATGACGGTGGCTCGCCGCACCCTGCGTGAATATGAGCCGGTGTCAACGCCGTTCCCGTCCCAGCACCTGCCGACCCGGCGCGCCGAGGCGCAGGCCCGGTTCGCCGAGCGCCTGGAGCACGCGGTCGCTGAGTTCTAACCGCCGGCGGTGACGCGGTCGATGTGGGCGAGAAAGTGCGTCAGCACCGCATCGGGTGCTTCGAGTTGCGGCCAGTGCCCGATGTCGTCGGCGAGCATCACCACGTCGGGGTCGGGGATCACCTCGGCGTAACGGCGGGCCATGTGCGCACCGGAGTTGGGGTCGATCGGTCCGTCGATCAATCGCATCGGAACGTCGGTCTCCCGCATCGCCCGCACCCACCGATTCCGGTGTATATGGCGGTCTTTGATGAAACGGCCGACTTTGTGCAGCACGCGCCGGCCGTCGTTGTAGTCCAGGATCTGACTGAACACGTCCATCATGTGTCGTGTCGGTTTGGTGTTGGGACCGAACATCTCCCGCAACGTCGGCTCGAGCAGCCGACGTGACAACGGACTGTTCTGCACCGGACTCAAGATGTCGCCCAGCGGGGTGCCCGACATCAGCTTCTGTGCCGCACGCGGCGTGTAGGTCTCGACGAACATGCCGCCGTTGAGCCAGGTGATCGAGTCGATGCGCAGCGCGCCGTAGGCGTGGTCACGAAATTCGTGACGGGCCAACAATTCCTGGCCGACCGAGTCGCCGATGTCATGGGCCAGAATGTGCGCGTTACCGATGCCCAGGTGAGCCAGCAGCGCCTCGTGCATGTCGGCGTGGTCGTGCACCGAGTATTCGTACGCGACGGGCTTGGCCGAGAAGCCCATTCCCATCATGTCGGGCGCGATCACCGTGAATCGCTGCGTCAGTGTCGGCCAAATCGGCTCCCAGTCAAAGGAATTGAACGGATAACCGTGGATCAGCAGCAGCGGAGGACCGCTGCCCTCCACTCGATAGAAGATCTCGAAGCCGAGATAGTCGAAGTACAGTCCTTCATCCAGCCAGGAAGCCAGGCCAGTGTCCACGACCCCGCCGCCCTACGCGATGTAGCGAACGACGCTCTCGGCCACACACGCCGGTTTGTCCGAGCCCTCGACCTCCACGGTGGTCGACACGGTGGCCTGCACCGCGCCATTACCCAGGTCCTCGACATTGACCAGAGAACTCTTCGCCCGGACCCGAGAGCCGACCGGGACCGGCGCGGGAAAGCGGACCTTGTTGAGGCCGTAGTTGATTGCAAGCTTGATGCCGTTGACGGTGTACATCTGGTGCTGCAGCCGCGGCAGCAGCGCCAGTGTCATGAAACCGTGCGCGATCGTCTTGCCGAACGGTCCCTTGGCCGCCCGCTCCGGGTCGACGTGGATCCACTGGTGATCGCCGGTCGCATCGGCGAAGAGGTTGACGTCTTCCTGGCTGATCGTCACCCACTCGCTTTCTCCGATGCTTTCACCTTTGATCGCGGCGAGATCGGCGACTGATTCGAAGGTCCGCATAGCGTTTCTCTCCTTTGAGTCGGCCCGACGGCTAGGCGGGCAGCACTGTTATGCATCGTGCCACTCGCCCGTTGCCAAGCGACCGTCGGCCCGCACCGATCCGGCGACTGTTGCACGATGGCGGGGTGAGGTTGCTGCTTCTCGCCGATACGCATGTGCCGCGCCGGGCCCGCGATCTACCGGCGCGGGTCTGGGACGAGGTGGCGCAGGCCGACGTTGTCCTGCATGCCGGCGACTGGGTCGAACCCGAGCTGCTCGAAGAGCTGGCGGCCAGGGCCGCGCGATTGGTCGCGTGCTGGGGCAATAACGACGGGCCGGTGCTGCGTTCACGATTGCCCGAACGTGCCGACGTCGTGTTGGACGGGCTGCGCTTCACCATCGTCCACGAGACCGGCGCCACCGCCGGCCGGGACGCCCGGATGTCACGTCAATACCCCGACACCGACGTCCTGGTGTTCGGCCACAGCCACATCCCCTGGGACACCACGACCGGCACCGGCCTGCGGCTGCTGAACCCGGGCTCACCGACCGATCGCCGTCGGCAGCCGTTCTGCACCTACATGACTGCGCGCGTCGACGATGGTGCGCTCACCGACGTCGTGCTGCATCGTCTGGAGAAGTAGCTCGCTGCTAGCTCGGACATAGCGTCCACACACATTTAGCTCGTAAACAGATACAAGTGAACACTCTCATCGACCCCGTTACCGAGGTGTCTCGGGTCATCGGCAGATTCCGTCGTCAACTTCGCAGATCGACCGGGCGTGGTTTCGACTCGGTACGGCTCACCGAATCGCAGTCGGAATTGCTGTGGCTGGTCGGCCGCCACCCAGACATCTCGGTCAGCGCTGCGGCGGCCGAGCTGGGGCTGGTCGCCAACACCGCCTCCACCCTGGTGTCCAAGCTGGTCGACAAGGGCCTGCTGGTGCGGACCGCGGGTCGAACCGACCGCCGCGTCGGCCAGTTACGACTGACCGGGGCCGCCCAGCAGATCGTCGATACTTCGCGCGCGACCCGGAAGGCGGCGCTCGCCGAGGTACTCAACGAACTCGACGACGGCCAAATCGATTCTCTGGCAAAGGGGTTGGAGGTACTCGACACAATGACCCGACGACTACAGGAGCGACCACAATGAGCGCAGCACTACCGAAGGCGGTCGACGCCCGGAATCTGACCTATCGCTACGGCAGCTTCACCGCCGTCGATGACGTGACGTTGCAGGTGCGGCCGGGCGAGACGATGGGCCTGCTGGGACCCAACGGCGCCGGCAAGACCACGGTGGTGCGGATGCTCACCACGCTGACCCCCGTGCAGCACGGCGAACTGCGCATCCTGGGCCTGGACGCCCGTGATCAGACGATCGATATCCGTAGCAACATCGGTTATGTCCCGCAGCAACTTTCGATCGAGCCGGCGCTGACCGGCCGGCAGAATGTGGCCTGGTTCGCCCGGTTGTACGGTGTGCCGCGCGCGCAGCGATCCGAGCGGGTGAATGAAGCGCTGGACGCCATGGAGTTGCTCGACGTCGCCGACCGTCCGGCAGGAACCTATTCCGGCGGGATGGTCCGGCGCCTCGAGGTGGCGCAGGCGTTGGTCAACCGCCCCTCACTGCTGGTGCTCGACGAACCGACGGTGGGGCTGGATCCGATCGCACGCGACCGGGTCTGGACGCACGTGCTGAGCATGCAGGGTCAGTTCGGCATGACCGTGCTGCTGACCACGCATTACATGGAAGAGGCGGACGCCCTGTGCGACCGGGTTGCGCTGATGCATCACGGCACGCTGCGCGCCGTCGGGACGCCGACGAAGTTGAAGTCGACGGTCTCGTCGTGCGCCACGCTCGAAGACGTCTTCCGGCACTACACCGCGTCGGACCTGTCGACGCAGGCCGAGGGCTCCGGTTTGTTCCGTGAAATCCGTTCCAGCAGAAAGGTTGCCAGCCGTGCCGGTTGATACCGCTGTCAAGCCCACCCCGGTGACGCTGTCTCGTGCGCCGCGCGGGTGGCAACGCCTGCCCGCGACGTTGAGCCGCGTCAGCGCATTCGCGATCGTGGAGATGCAGAAGCTACGGCGCGATCGCACCGAGCTCGTCACGCGGATGGTGCAACCCGCGCTGTGGCTACTGATCTTCGGCACCACGTTCAGCAAGCTGCACGTGATCAACACCGGGCCGGTGTCCTACCTGGCGTTCCTGGCGCCAGGCATCATCGCCCAGTCGGCGCTGTTCATCTCGATCTTCTACGGCATCCAGATCATCTGGGACCGCGACGCCGGCATCCTGGCCAAGCTGATGGTGACACCGGCGCCCGCGTCGGCGCTGATCTCCGGCAAGGCATTCGCGGCGGGCGTGCGATCGGTGGCCCAGGTCGTCGGGGTGCTGGCGCTGGCCTATGTGATGGGCATCGGGATGACGATCAACCCGCTGCGGATCCTGGCCGCGATGGCGGTCGTGATGCTGGGTTCGGCGTTTTTCGCCTGCCTGTCGATGACGTTGGCCGGGCTGGTGCGCAGCCGCGACCGGTTGATGGGAATCGGCCAGGCGATCACCATGCCGCTGTTCTTTGCCTCCAACGCGCTGTATCCGGTCGACGTGATGCCGGCCTGGCTGCACGTGCTCAGCACGGTCAACCCGCTCAGTTATGAAGTCCATGCCCTGCGGGCGCTGCTGATCGGCACGCCGTTCAACCCGATGGACGTCGTGGTGCTGGTGGTTGCGGCGATTCTCGGAATCGCCACAGCGTCAACGCTTTTGCGGCGCCTCGTTAGGTAGATCACGGATATGTAACGCCCCCTGCTGAATTCGATTCGGCAGGGGGCGATTTCGTTGTCGGCGGCTCCGAGTCGGAATCGTTATCTGCGGGTAACGCTTCGAGCCTCAATCGTTAGCGAACCGCGATCGCACACCCCGAGGTGACTGACAGGGTTGTAGTTACTTGCGTGTTTGACTGCCACAGACAGCTATTCGACCGCTTGTGCGGCAGATGAAAGTTGGGATAGGAGCTATGAAGTTCGCAGAGAAGTTCCGCGGTGCGGCGTGGCGATTGCCGCGCCGACTGGCAATCGCGACCATCGGGGCAGCACTGCTGGCCGGTTTGGTCGGTGCTATCGGCGGCTCGGCGACCGTGGGGGCGTTCTCCAAGAAGGGCCTGCCGGTCGAATATCTACAAGTACCGTCTGCGGCGATGGGCCGCAACATCAAGGTCCAGTTCCAGGGCGGCGGACCGCACGCGGTCTACCTGCTCGACGGGCTGCGCGCCCAGGACGACTTCAACGGCTGGGACATCAACACTCCCGCGTTCGAGGAGTACTACCAGTCCGGCCTGTCGGTGATCATGCCGGTCGGCGGACAGTCCAGCTTCTACAGCGACTGGTACCAGCCGGCCTGCGGTAAGGCGGGCTGCCAGACCTACAAGTGGGAAACTTTCTTGACCAGGGAGCTTCCGACGTACCTGCAGGCCAATCGGGGTATCTCACCGAACGGCAATGCCGCGGTGGGGCTTTCAATGGCCGGCGGTTCGTCAATGATCCTGGCCGCGTACTACCCGCAGCAGTTCTCCTACGCGGCATCGCTGTCCGGCTTCCTCAACCCTTCCGAGGGATGGTGGCCGACACTGATCGGTTTGGCCATGGGCGATGCGGGCGGTTACAACGCCACCAACATGTGGGGCCCGACCAGCGACCCGGCCTGGAAGCGCAACGACGCGATGGTCCAGATCCCCCGTCTGGTGCAGAACAACACCCGCATCTGGGTGTACTGCGGCAACGGCACTCCGAACGAGCTGGGCGGCGACAGCATGCCGGCCAAGTTCCTGGAGCAGTTCACGCTGCGCACCAACGAGCAGTTCCGCGACAACTACACGGCAGCGGGCGGCCGCAACGGCACGTTCAACTTCCCGCCGAACGGAACGCATGACTGGGGCTACTGGAACCAGCAACTGGTCGCCATGAAGTCCGACATTCAGCGGACCCTGAGCGGCGGCCAAGGCGCCACCTGACATCTCCACCCACGCATCGGCGGCAGCGCTCCCCCAGCGCTGCCGCCGATGTATTTGTGCGGGAAGCTAATTCAGTAAGGCGCGACGGTCCTGGTGAAAGTACGTGTAGGCGGTCGCCAACGTGCACATCGCCGAAGCGAACACCAGCATCCCGGTCCCGTTGACGACCATGCTGATCAGGCCACCGACCGTGGCGCCGAACACGAAGCTGCTGAACAGCAGGAAGTAGCCGAGCCAATCCGACAGGTCTCCGCCGGCGATGTGCCGTTCGATGCCTTGTCCCATCTTGACCAGCGTGCCGGTGACGTAACTCAACGGCACCGATACTTCACCGTCTTTGACGAATGACGTGTTCAGTGCGCCAATACCGAAGGCCAGCAACATGATCGGCGGGAAGTCGAGCTGGTTCTCTTCCCAGCCCTCGTCCAAGACGTCCACAAATGTGGCGGCCAGCAAGCTGAACGTCGCCAACACGGTGGGACCGTGCGGATGCGCGACCCAGAAATGGCGCCGGCACACCGACGCGACCACCACGCCGGCGACGAAGCTCAACAGCAGCAGACCGGCCGTCACCGACAACAGCACATCGTCGCGGAAATAACCCAGCACCGCGCGCTGTGCGTTTCCGGTCATGAATGTGACGAAATATCCGGCCGAGTGGGTAAAGGCCGTCGCACCGAGCACACCGGCAAGCGCCGCCAGCACCCACGACAAGCGCGCCTCACTGTCGAATGTCTCACGAAGCATGAAACCTATGCTGTCAAAAGAGGTACGCCGATGGCAGAGCGGGGATTGCCATTCAGGCGAGACTCACATCAATCTGCTACAAACTTGGCGATCGATCGCAGCGGAATGGGTAGCCAACCGGGCCGGTGCCGAGACTCGTAACCGGCCTCATAAACCGCCTTGTCCAGCTCGTACGCCGCCAGAATCAGCGCTGAATCACGCGGATCGACGCCGGATGCGGCCGCGTAGCCGTCGCAGAAGGCAGTTCGATTGCGCTGCACCCACTCTCGAGCACGCGCGGCCAATTGCTTGTCGGCGGACTGATCGACCAGCGGTCCGTAGGCGGCGTACTCGAACGATCGCAACACCCCTGCCACGTCGCGCAGCACAGAGTCCGGTGCGCGCCGCTCCTCCAGCGGCTGGCCCGGTTCACCCTCGAAGTCGATCAGCAGCCAGGACTCGGGTGTGCGCAGCACCTGTCCCAAATGCAGGTCACCGTGCACCCGCTGCACCGTGATGGTCTGTTCGGCCAACTTCTGGAACCGATGCTCGATTGCCGGCGCGTACTGCTCGAGCTCGGACACCGCGCCGGCCGCCGCCGACAACCGGGTCAGCATGGTGTCGACCGGGAATGGGGCCTGCGAGGTGCCGAACGCCTCGGCGAGCCCGCCATGCACCGACGCGACGGCTTCGCCCAGCCGGTAAGACTCGCCGGCGAAGTCACCGCCGACCTCGTAGGCGTAGAGGTCACCCTCGGCGAACAAGTCGCGAACGCTGGCCGTCGCCATCGCCCAGCCCTCGGCCGCGTTGCCTTCATACTCGGTCGCCATGCCCAGTGGACAGCTGCTGTCGATGTCCGACGCGGTCAGCTCGTAGGTACCCAGCAGGCGTGCCACGTGCGGGTTTCCGGCCCGGCCGAGGACCCGGTTGAGCTCGATATCGGGGTTGACGCCTGGGCTGACGCGGCGAAACACCTTCAAGATCGCATCACGATCGAAGATCACGCTGGTGTTGCTCTGCTCGGCATCCGACACGCGCGGATAGGCGTCCAGAGGCAGGGTGACGTCCGGCTCTTTACCGAACGAGACGCCCTCCCGGGTAGCCGAGGAGTCGATCAGCGACAGCAGAAACGCCGCGGAGTCCGGATCATAGAGCGCGTCGAAGCCGGTGCGATCGCCGTGGGCGCCGATGGTGGCGACGGTGTTGTACTCGGTGGGCGGCTCGGAATCCCAGCCGACGATCACCTGGTAGCGCTCGGTCGAACCGTCGGTGTAGGCCACGTCCACCAGCACGAGATCCAGATTGTCGCGCAAACCCACGACGAGACCGGGCTCCGCGGTTGCCAGTTCGCGGCTACGTCCGGCGTACCAGCGCTGCTGGGGTAGCCATTCCGACCACGGCAAGTTCATTGCGACTCCTCAGACCCGCACAACTGGAACCAGTAGAACCCGTGGCCCGGCAGGGTCAGCAGATAGGGCAAGTGACCGATGCGCGGGAACTCGACATGCCCGGTGAGCTCGATCGGCGTGTGACCGCTCCAATGTTGCAGGTTCAGCTCGAGAGGCTGGGGGAAACGCGACAGATTGTTCACGCAGAGCACGACGTCGCCGTCATCCGGCGCCTGGCGCAGAAACGCCAGCACCGACGGGTTGGAGCCGCCCAGCTCCTCGAAGCTTCCGATGGCGAAGGCCTCGTGTCTGCGACGAACCGCGAGCATCATCCGGGTGAAGTTGAGCAGCGACGTCGAGGTGTCGCGCTGGGCTTCGACGTTGACGGCCTGATATCCGTAGACCGAGTCCTGACTCGCCGGCAGATACAACCGGCCGGGGTTGGCCTTGGAGAATCCGGCGTTGCGGTCCGGGGTCCACTGCATCGGGGTCCGCACGCCGTCGCGGTCACCCAGCCAGATCACATCGCCCATGCCGATCTCGTCGCCGTAATACAGCACCGGCGAACCGGGTAGCGACAGCAGCAGCGCGGTGAACAGCTCGATCTGGTTGCGGTCGTTGTCCAGCAGCGGAGCCAGCCTGCGGCGGATCCCGACGTTGGCCTTCATCCGCGGGTCTTTGGCGTACTCGGAGTACATGTAGTCGCGCTCTTCGTCGCTGACCATCTCCAGCGTCAGCTCGTCGTGATTGCGCAGGAAGATCCCCCACTGCGCCATGTCCGGGATCTCCGGCGTCTGCCCCAGAATCTCCGAGATCGGGAATCGCGACTCGCGCCGGACCGCCATGAAGATGCGCGGCATCAGCGGGAAGTGGAACGCCATGTGACACTCGTCGCCGCCGGTGCTGGCATCGCCGAAATACTCGACGACGTCGCCGGGCCACTGGTTGGCTTCGGCCAGCAGCACCCGGCCCGGAAACTCGTCGTCGACGACCTTGCGGACCTTCTTGAGGAACGCGTGGGTCTCGGGCAGGTTCTCGCAGTTGGTGCCCTCCCGCTCGAACAGGTAGGGCACCGCGTCCAGCCGGAACCCGTCGATCCCCAGGTCCAGCCAGAACCGGAGGACATCGATCATCGCCTCCTGAACTGCCGGGTTGTCGTAGTTCAGGTCCGGCTGGTGCGAGAAGAACCGGTGCCAATAGAACTGGCGGCGCACTGGATCGAACGTCCAATTCGACTCTTCGGTGTCGATGAAGATGATTCGGGCGTCGGTGTACTTGTCGCTGGTGTCGCTCCACACGTAGAAGTCGCCGTAGGGGCCGTCGGGGTCGTGGCGCGACTCCTGAAACCACGGGTGCGATTCGGAGGTGTGGTTCATCACCAGATCGGTGATGACGCGGATGCCCCGCTCGTGTGCGGCGTTGAGCAGCGCGACGAAGTCGTCGACGGTGCCGAACTCCGGCAGCACCTTGTAGAAGTCGCGAATGTCGTAGCCGCCGTCACGCAACGGCGAGTCGTAGAACGGCGGCAGCCATATGCAATCGATGCCGAGCCACTGCAAATAGTCCAATCGCTGCAGCAGCCCACGCAGGTCACCGGATCCGTCGGCGTCGCCGTCCAGGAAGGCCCGCACCAGTACCTCGTAGAAGACCGCGTGCTTGAACCAAGTCGGGTCGGCGGGCAGCGACTTGGCTTCGGTGAACTCGTCTGCGTTGGGATGCTCGACGACACCGTCTTCGACGCGGCTTCCCTCTGCGGGATCATGTTCGGACGCGTGTTCTCTGTCCCTGGTCAAGTCCACGACGTTACACGTACCCGGGGTGTGGCATCGAAAACCTTATGCGCCAGACGAATTGAGCACAGCCGCATGAGCTGCGACGTTGGATCAGCCCGGCGGGCCGTCTCCCAATGTCACATTGACTTCCCGTCCGCCCAACCGCACACTGACGCCCTCGCCGGGGTGGTGCTGGTCGAGAATGTTCGTCAGTGCGGTAGCCGAGTTCACCGGCTGGCCGTTGATCGAGGTGATGACATCACCGGGATTGAGACCGGCCCCGGCGGCGGGACCGGTCGGAATCACCTGCCGGACGATGGCGCCTCCGCCACCCGGGGCGTCGTTGACGCCGACACCGAGAAACGCGGTCGGCCCGATGTGCACCGTCGGCGACGAAGCGCCGGACCGGATCTGTCCGGCGATGGCCATCGCCTCGTTGATCGGGATCGCAAAGCCCTGGCCGCGGCCAAGGTGGTAATTCGCCGTTGCGGCGGTATTCAAGCCGATCACCTGGTTGGCGGCGTTGACCGTCGGGCCACCGGAGTCACCCGGGCGGATATTCGCGTTGACCTGGATCAGGCCGTTCAGCGTCTCGGTGCTGCCGGTCAGCGCATCGTTGGCCGACACCGTCTGGCCGAGCGCGCCGATGTGCCCCTCCTCGACGCTCGGCGCCCCGCCGGCACCACCGGCGTTACCCAGCGAAACGACCGGATCACCCACCTTCACCGTGTCGGAATTGCCGATGTTGGCCACCGGCAGGCCGCCTCCGGCCAGTTGCAGCACGGCGATGTCATGTTGGCGGTCGAAACCGATCACCGTCGCCGGGAAGGTCTGGCCATTGGCGATGGATCTCGCGGTGAGGTTGGTCGCGCCGGCGATCACGTGGTTGTTGGTGAGAACCACGCTGGGGTCGATCACGATGCCGGTTCCCGCGCCGATCGCGCTCTGGAAACCAAGCTGGGCGTCGACGTCCACGATTTGCGGACCGACCTGCGCGGCCGCGGTCTGCGCGTCGCGCGGGGCAGGCGTCGTCAGCGGTGACGCGTGCGCGGGCGCCGTCGCCAGGGCCAGGCCCGTCGCCGCCAGCAGACTGAGCAAGCGCAGGGACCCCCGCGGTATGCCGCGGTGCGATCCGCTCATCCCCATTACCTCCTGGTAAGTACCAGCCGAATTCAGCCAGAATGTCGCGAGATTTTGATCTTGACGACACAACTTTGTTCATACAACCGTAGCCTGCGTCACTCGGTCAGGCATATCGACGTCGGGTTCCCCGGTCCCGCCGGAGGTCGATCCACCGGCATATGGCCACGCGGTAGCTTCATAGCTTCGGCTGAACGGCAACTGATGAGCAAAGGTGTCTTCGCAATGGGCGTGCTTGATTCATTTCGGCTCGACGACAAAGTCGTGATCGTGACCGGCGCCTCTTCGGGCCTGGGTGTGTCGTTCGCCCAAGCGTTTGCCGAGGCCGGCGCCGACGTCGTGTTAGGCGCCCGCCGCGTCGACAGGTTGGCCGATACGGCGTCTCTCGTCGAGTCCGGCGGTCGCAAGGCACTGACCATCGCAACCGATGTCAGCGAGCCCGAGCAGTGCCAGGCGCTGGTCGATGCCGCGATGCAGACGTTCGGCCGGGTCGATGTATTGATCAACAACGCCGGCGTCGGGACCGCACACCCGGCGACCCGCGAGACACCCGAGCAATTTCGCTCGGTGATCGACGTCAACCTTAATGGCGCGTACTGGATGGCACAGGCCTGCGGGCGGGTCATGCAGCCCGGAAGCTCGGTGATCAACATCGCCAGCATCCTGGGGATCACCACCGCCGGATTGCCGCAAGCGGCCTACAGCGCAAGTAAGGCCGGCATCATCGGGCTCACCCGGGATCTGGCCCAGCAGTGGGGCGCGCGCAAGGGCATCCGGGTCAACGCTCTCGCTCCGGGATTCTTCAAAACCGAGATGACCGACGAATACAAGCCCGGCTACCTGGAGAGCCAGTCGCATCGACTGATCCTGGGCCGATTGGGCGATGGACGCGAGCTCGCGGCCACCGCGGTCTGGCTGGCATCGGCGGCGGGCGGATACGTCACCGGACAGACGATCGTCGTCGACGGCGGCCTCAGCATTACTTAAATCGACTCCGGCACCTAGGCTCGGCGATGTGGTCGAATTCGACCCCCAGGCCCGCTTCGCAGCCTCACCGGTCGCCCGGTTGGCCACCGCCGCCCTCGACGGCCGGCCTCATCTGGTGCCGGTGGTATTCGCCCTGCACGACGACGTCATCTATACGGCCGTCGACGCCAAGCCCAAGACGACCCAACGGCTGCGCCGGCTCGCCAACATCGAGCGCAACCCGCAGGTGAGCCTGCTGGTCGACCACTACGCCGACGACTGGACGCAGTTGTGGTGGGTCCGCGCCGACGGTGTTGCCGCGATCCATCACGACGGCGACACCATGAACGTCGGCTGCGATCTCCTCCGCGCGAAATACGTCCAATACCAATCGGTTTCGCTGGACGGCCCAGTGATCGCCGTCGCAGTCCAGCGCTGGAGCAGCTGGCACGCCTGAGCCGGCCGCCTCTCCTGATTCCCGTCACCGCCCGTTCACCCTTGTTTTGCACGGACGCTAGGAGAAAAGTGACGTGCATCACGATGACGGGGGACGCGAGGGAGTGACGTCATGGCAGACAAGTCCCACAGTCTGAACGGCGCAGGAGCCGCTCCGGCCGTAGACGATCCGGCCGCCGTCCGGAACGTGGTCTTGGTAGGCCCGTCCGGCGGCGGCAAGACCACATTGGTCGACGCGCTTCTTGTCGCGTCCGGCGTGTTGTCGAGACCCGGCTGTATCGCTGACGGCACCACGGTCTGCGATCACGACGAGGCCGAGATCCGCCAGCAGCGTTCGGTCAGTCTCGCGTTGGCGTCGCTGTCGCACGACGGCGTCAAGGTCAATCTCGTCGACACCCCCGGCTACGCCGACTTCGTCGGCGAATTGCGGGCCGGGTTGCGCGCCGCGGACTGCGCGTTGTTCGTGATCGCGGCCAACGAGGACGTCGACGAGCCGACGAAGTCGCTGTGGCAGGAGTGCAATCAGGTCGGCATGCCCCGGGCCGTGGTGATCACCAAACTCGACCACGCCAGGGCCAACTACCAGAATGCGCTCGCGGCAGCACAGAATGCGTTCGGCGACAAGGTTTTGCCGCTCTATCTCCCTACCGGTGACGGCGTGATCGGCCTGTTGTCGCAGACGCACTACGAGTACGCGAACGGCAAACGCACCACCCATGCGCCGGATGCCTCCTACGCCGATCAGATCGAGGAAACCCGCGGCACGTTGATCGAGGGAATCATCGAGGAGTCCGAGGACGAGTCGCTGATGGAGCGGTACCTGGGCGGTGAAAAGATCGACGAAGCGGTGCTGATCGACGATCTGGAGAAGGCAGTCGCGCGCGGCTCGTTCTTTCCGGTGATTCCGGTGTGTAGCGGCACCGGCGTCGGCACCCTGGAGTTGCTCGAGGTCGCCACCCGCGGGTTCCCGTCCCCGGCGGAACACCCACTGCCCGAGGTGTTTACGGCGCAAGGCGCCGCGTTCACGAAGGTGACCTGCGGCTCCGACTCGCCGCTGCTGGCCGAGGTGGTGAAGACGACGTCGGACCCCTATGTCGGCAGGCTCAGCCTGGTCCGGGTGTTCTCCGGGACCATCAGGCCCGACACGACCGTTCATGTGTCGGGCCATTTTTCGTCGTTCTTCGGCTCGGCAGACGACGCCGGCCCCGATTCTCTGGCCGGCCACGTGGACCACGACGAGGACGAACGCATCGGTGCGCTGTCCTTCCCGCTGGGCAAGCAGCAGCGGCCGGCATCGATGGTGCTGCCCGGCGACATGTGCGCCATCGGGCGTCTGAGCCGGGCCGAAACCGGAGACACCCTCTCCGACAAGGCTCAGCCGTTGGTGCTCAAGCCGTGGATGATGCCGGAATCGTTGCTGCCGGTGGCGATTCAGGCACATGCCAAGACCGACGAGGACAAGCTGTCGGTCGGGCTTGGACGATTGGCCGCCGAGGACCCGACACTGCGGATCGAGCAGAACCCGGAGACGCATCAGATCGTGCTGTGGTGCATGGGCGAAGCACATGCCGGTGTGGTGCTGGACGCACTGGCCAACCGGTACAGCGTCACCGTGGATACCGTCGAGCTGCGGGTGCCGCTGCGAGAAACGTTTGGCAGCAAGGCGAAAGGCCACGGTCGGCACGTCAAGCAATCCGGTGGTCACGGTCAGTACGCGGTCTGTGACATCGAAGTCGAACCGCTGCCCGAAGGTTCCGGATTCGAGTTCTGCGACAAGGTGGTGGGCGGCGCGGTGCCGCGCCAGTTCATCCCGAGCGTCGAGAAGGGCGTGCGAGCTCAGATGGAAAAGGGTGTGCACGCCGGTTATCCCGTCGTCGACATCCGGGTCACCCTGCTCGACGGCAAGGCGCACAGCGTGGATTCCTCGGATTTCGCCTTCCAGATGGCCGGCGCGCTGGCGCTGAAAGAAGCCGCGGCCGCGGCGAAACCGGCACTGCTCGAGCCGATCGACGAGGTCTCCGTGCTGATACCCGATGACCTCGTCGGCGCCGTGATGAGCGACTTGTCCGGGCGTCGCGGCCGGGTGCTGGGAACGGACACTGCCGGTAACGACCGCACATTGGTGAAATCCGAAGTCCCACAGGTTGAGTTGACCCGTTACGCAATCGATTTACGCTCGCTCTCTCACGGAGCGGCGTCGTTCACCCGCACCTTCGCCCGGTACGAACCGATGCCAGAATCCGCTGCGGCGCGGGTGAAGTCCGCAGGCTGACGCCCCGCGGCGCACACAGCCAACGCATAGCCGGTGCAATTTCCGCTTGCCATATCGTGGCCAGCGTAGGACTTCGATATCACCCGCTAGGGCATATTTGGTGTGTGAGCAGCAGCGATAGTTGCAAAGTGCGTATAACGATCGCGACTTACGCAACTAATAATCTGTTTGCTGAGCGCCAGATAGGGCATATTGGAGCTAGGGAATGCGAGCACTTCGGGCTTGCATCGTCTCGGAGGGTGGGAACCGTGGTGAGAGCGATTCGAATGGGATGGCTTGCGGCCCTGACCGCAATGCTGGCCGTGGCGGGATCGGCGGCCACGGGCACGGCGGCGATCGCACCGCCAAACCAGGCCGCAGGCGTGGCGTCGATCCAGCCGGCCAACGGCGCCGTGGTTGGCGTCGCCCACCCGGTGATTGTCACGTTCACCGCCCCGGTCACGAACCGCCGGGCCGCCGAGCGCGCAATCAAGATCACCGCGCCGAACCACATCACCGGGCGGTTCGACTGGATCGACACCAACACCGTCCAGTGGAAGCCGGATGGTTACTGGCCGGCCCACACCCACGTCGGCGTCGAAGTGCACGCGCTGTCAACCGGTTTCGACACCGGTGATCAGGTGGTGGGCGTGGCCAGCATCTCCGCGCACACGTTCACCGTCAGCCAGAATGGCGAGGTGCTGCGCACGATGCCGGCGTCGATGGGTAAGCCCACTCGTCCAACACCGATCGGACATTTCTCTGCGCTGTCCAAAGAGCGCACGGTCGTGATGGACTCGCGGACGATCGGGATCCCCCTCGAGTCGTCGGATGGATACAAGATCACCGCGTCGTACGCGGTCCGGGTCACCTGGAGCGGCGTTTACGTGCACTCGGCCCCGTGGTCGGTGGACTCTCAGGGCTATTCGAACGTCAGCCATGGCTGCATCAACCTCAGCCCGGACAACGCCGCGTGGTACTTCGACACCGTCCACATCGGGGACCCCATCAACGTGGTGTCCTGATCCCGATATCTGCAGCGGCGTACGTCGCTGTGACGGCGGTCACACCGCCATGTCGGAAGACATCACCGGGCTGCCTCTGTTGCGCGTAGGAGAAGGCTGTAACGCATGAGCGATCGACCCCATGCATCTAAGCTCGGTCGCTTGCTGAAAGTCGCTGCAGCCGAGAATGTTTCGCAACGACGAGCAGGGAGATCAGCATGGTAGCCGCACAAGCGCGAGCGGTCCGGTTCGACCGTTACGGCGGGCGCGAGGAGTTGTATGTGGCCGACATCGATCGGCCGTCGCCGGGTGCCGGCGAGGTGCTGGTCGAGGTTCGCGCCGCCGGCATCAACCCCGGTGAGATCGGCATCCGCAGCGGGGCATTGCACGAACGTTTCCCCGCCACCTTCCCGTCCGGCGAGGGCAGCGACCTGGCCGGCGTCGTCCTCGAGGTCGGAGACGGTGTCACCGATTTCGCCGTCGGCGACGAGGTGCTGGGTTTCAGCTTCCAGCGGTCGAGCCACGCCACCCATGCGAAAGTCCCGGTCGACCAGTTGATCCACAAACCGACCGAGTTGAGTTGGGAGGTAGCGGGTTCGCTGTACGTCGTGGGCGTCACGGCCTATGCGGCCGTTCGCGCTGTCGCACCCCAACCGGGTGAGACCGTCGCGGTCTCCGCCGCGGCCGGAGGCGTTGGCAGCCTGGTGGTTCAGCTGTTGGCACTGCGCGACGTGCGGGTGTTGGGTATCGCATCGTCGGGCAACGCGGAGTGGCTCCGCGCGCACGGCGTCGAGCCGGTCGAATACGGCGACGGGTTGGCGCAGCGACTGCAAGATGCCGCGCCGGACGGCATCGATGCCTTCATCGACCTGTTCGGCCCGGACTATGTGCAGCTGGCGGTCGACCTCGGCGTAGCACCCGAGCGGATCAACACCATCATCTCCTTCGAGAAGGCCGCCGAGGTCGGCGCGAAAAGCGAAGGCAGCGCTGAGGCGTCGACGCCGGCGGTGCTGACCGAGATCGCCGATCTGGTCGCTTCCGGCGCGCTCGACTTCGATGTCGCCGCGACCTACCCGCTCGACCGGGTCGTCGACGCGTTCGCAGAACTCGAGCAACGACACACGCACGGCAAGATCGTTCTGCTGCCTCAGGTTTCGTGATCCTGGTTAGGACGCGGTGGCCCGGCCGGCCCGCCCGCGGTCGTCGTCGACGGCGCTGACCGGGCTCGCCTTCTGGGCGATCCGGCTCCGGTAGTACGACCACGGCTGACGCTCCTCCACCGGAACGCCGACCATCTGGTCAAGCAGGTTGGTGGCCTGCAGGGCATCGGCGAGATGGCGCTGCAGCCTACCCAAATCGCTGAGTGCTTTGAACGTGTCGTCGCCGGCGGTGGTGGGAATGCTGCCGTCCGCGAGGAGTTCCAGCGCACTGAACAGGGCCGCGCGGACGTCGCCGCAGGCCCGATGGATCTGACGCTCGGGGTTGGGACGCATGATGGTCTCCTCAGGGGAAGCCCGACCCATCGCAAGGAGCGAGTCAGCCACCGCCAATTGCAGGTCGGCACAAGAAGAACCGAACTTCGGGGGGGCTCAGGCGGCGGGAAGGCCGCTACCGGATCGGGGCGATATGGATTTCAAATATGGATGCGGACTATCGCTCGGACTCATATCGCCCTCACCTCCTCACGGCCAGGACACACGGGGGTGTCACCACAACGCACGCATGACAGGTGGTCGGCGCCTGACGGCGACGCACCCCCATCGTCGGAGCTTCGGCACTGCACGGCGTATCCGGTGGTAAACCGGAAGCCACTTGGGCTCAACCCTTAGGTCGGGAGGAGCTGTCCTGACCCGGGGCGTCTCTCGACGTTCGGGGTCAGTGGCCTGTATCCGTGCAGACGCCTCACCTACCGAGGTGCTTGCCGGTCCATCCTCGCACCACTATCAATGCTCGTCAAACATGGTGGAGACCAATTCTCGCGGTCGCGTGGCTAGGCTCGACGGCATGGCCACCACACTGCAAGATCCTCGAGTCGCCGAAACGCTTGACCGGATGTATAACGAGTCGCGCGAACAGATGTCGTTGCTGCGCGAGAGGCGCCCCAACATGTCCGCGGCCAGAACCGTTCAGGAACGCGCCGACGCCATGAGCGAGTTTTACATTCCCGTGACGCCCGAGTCCGGCCAGCTGTTGTACTCGCTGGTGCGGGCAACCCGTCCGGCGACCGTTGTGGAATTCGGTATGTCGTTTGGTATTTCGGCGCTGCACCTGGCGTCGGCAGTGCGCGACAACGGCACTGGCCGCGTGGTAACGACCGAGATCAGCGACACCAAGATCACCGCCGCCAAGAAGACGTTCGCCGAAACCGGATTGGATGACCTGATCATCGTGCTGGAAGGCGACGCGCTGAGCACGCTCGCGGATCTGGCCGGACCGGTCGACTTCGTCCTGCTCGACGGCTGGAAAGAGCTGTACCTGCCGGTGATCAAGCTGCTCGAGCCGAAACTGTCCCCCGGAGCCCTTGTCATCGCCGACAACACCGAGAGCGCGGACGCACGGTCTTACCTCGACTACGTCCAAAACAGCGAGAACGGCTACGTGAGCTTCAATTTCGCCGTGCGGGAGAGCGACAGCATGGAACTCAGCTGCCACGCGGGGTAACAGCTCACCGCGGTTTCAGCGATTGCTCGAGCCAAGGCGTCAGCCACTGCACGCCTTCCTCTGTCAAGTGCACGCCGTCGCTGCGGACCTGGATGCCGTCGACTTTGGCGGTGTACGCGCCGTCAGGACACAGCTTCTTTTTGAAGTCCAGGATCCGCACGTCCGGACGATTGCCAATGGTCTTGCCCAGCATGGCGTTCCATTCGTCCACCCGCTCAGGCTGATCTTCGGGATACAGGCTGCCGTCCGGCCTTTCACCGCGCCTGCTGTACGGCAGGTTCGCGACGGTCAGCGGGGATCCGCTGAAGCTGAGGATGTCCACCGCACGCCGCAGCTCGGCGCTGATGTATGAGTCGAAGGCCGGGTCCCCGATGTGCGTCCACCGTCCCTCATTGACCCGGTCCACGGTCTCCCAGCGGCCGATCACCAGCAGGACGGCATCGGGCTGGTCGACGGCGATCTGCGATGTCCACCGGCCCGGCCATGATTCGCATTCGCTTTTCTGGTCCAGGGTCTGGCCGAGGTAGCTGTACGGGCCGCCGCGCACCAGGCTGCAGCCGATCACGGTGTGGTCGATGAATTGGAACCCGGGGGTCTGCGGCAGGAAGTGCATCATCGTCCAGCCGATCGAGTCGCCGAACACCGAGACCGTGAACGGCCGCCGCGGGTCTCGCTTAGCGACGGCCCCTGCGGGCCGCACTCCCTGAGGAGGCGACGACGACACGACCGCGACCGGCGACACACCGGGCGGAAGGCTGGCGTCGAGCGCGCTGACGCCGGGCTTGTGCACGACCGGAACCACCAGCAGCGTGATCGCCGCGGCGCTCGCCGCGGTCGCCCCGGCCAGCGGGAGCAGCGGCACCCGCACGGGTCGCCACCTGCGCACCGGCTGCTCGATCGCCCACCATGACACCACCGAGACCGCGAGCGTGGCGGCGCACCGGACCGCGAACAACGAGAGCCCGTGCCATCCGGTTCGCTGACCGTTGAGCACCAGAAAGACCGGCCAATGCCACAGGTAGACGCCGTAGGAGATGCTGCCCAGCCAGGCCAGCGGACCCCAGGCCAGCACGGTGGCGACGGGCCCGCGCTGATCCAATGCCACCGGGGCGATCACCAACACCGCCGCGACGGCGACCACGATCAACAGGCCGCTGCGGAATTCGCCGGCGCTGCCGGTGGCGTAGTGAACGGCCGCCCCCAGCAACGCCAGGCCGACCACCGGAAGCACCCTGGCGGCCCACCTGCCCCACCGCGAACGAATCAGCGACCACCCGCGATTCAGCGACTCCCAATCGCCGACCAGCAACGCCGACGCCGCGGCACCCACCAGCAGCGCCTGGGCGCGGGTGTCGGTGCCGAAGTAGACCCGATCGCGCGTCGCATCGGAGGCGAGCAGGATGGCGGCCACGGCAGAGCCCAGCGCTCCCAGCGTGGCCAGCAGGAACACCGTCAAGCGGACGCCGCCGAGGGTGGCCCGTCTGTTCTGACGACGCGCTCGTGCCGCCAGAACCACGGCCACTGCGACAAGCACCAGCGGCCAGACGATGTAGTACTGCTCCTCCACGCCGAGTGACCAGGCGTGCTGCAGTGGGGATGGGGGCGCACCCTGGGCGAAGTAACCGGTCTTGTCGGCGACGAACATCCAGTTCGCCACCCAGAAGAAGGCGGCGACGGCGTCGTCGCGCAAACCCAGGATCGCTTCGGGTGAGAACAACTGACGCCCGACGGCGACGGTAAGCACCATCAACACCAGCGCCGGCAGCAACCGGCGGGCCCGACGAATCCAGAAGTTCCCCAGGTCGACGCGGCCGCTGCGGCCCAACTCGTCCAACAGCAGCGAGGTGATCAGGAAACCACTCAGCACGAAAAACACGTCGACGCCGAGGAACCCGCCTGCCATACCGGGGATGCCGCCGTGGTCGGCCAGCACCAGCGCGACCGCGACCGCACGCACGCCATCCAGCGCACGAATGCCCGGACGGCGCTCTGGACGGTCAGTGTCGTCGCGCGCCCTGCGGGTGGGCAACCGGCTCGCCGGCGGCGCGGCGACCCAGCGGGGCTTCCCAGCAGAATGAACCGGCACGGGGTACGCCCCGGCCGGTTCCATGTTCACCTCTCCAGCACACCGACCGGTTTCCTGGTCGGTGGCTTTGTTGCCGCCGATACTCGGGTGCCCCTCCCTGCTGATGCAGGCGTCAGTTTAGGTCCGGGCAGACCGCATCAGCGGCAGACACGGCGCGGCGGCAACCGAAATATGCTGGCGCGCGGCAACTCCGCGTGCGGCAAGAGAATTGGTTCTACGCCGAGCCTTGGGCGGCCTCGGCACCGAGCCCGAGTTCGGCTCGAACGGGGGTCGAACATGGCACCGTTGGCATGCCCGACCGAGATGAACGATGCCATGGTTTCGAACATCGCGACTTCTACTTGTTGACCATTCACCGGTATTTCCCAGCGAAGTGGCGCCATCATGCTGGCGTACACGCGGCCAGACCAGCGACCGGGTCCGCCATGACGGCCGCCCGCATGGTTGCTAGCTGCCGGCGAAATCGATGATTCCGCGAATGTTGCGGCCCTCGCGCAGATCCGCGAACGCTTCGTTGATCTGGTCGAGTTGGTAGTGCTTGGTGACCAGTTCGTCGAGCTTCAAAGCGCCCGCCTGATACAACGACAACAGCATCGGCACGCTCGTGCGCGGATTCATTCCGCCGTAGAGCGCTCCTCTGAGTTGCTTGGCCGACAGCGTCATCTCCTGCAGGACCATCGGCACCGGAGGCTCGGTGTAGGGGGTGATCCCGGTGAGCACGCAGATGCCGCCTTTGCGAAGCAACGCCATCGCCAATGGGATCAAGTCCACGTGCACGACGCCGGGGCAGATGACGACGCGATCGGCCATCAGGCCGTCGGTGATCTCCCTCACCAGCGGCACCGCTTCCTCAGCGGATGCTGCGGTGTGCGTGGCACCGAAGATCTTTGCTGAATCCCGCTTCGACTCAACCGGATCCACCGCGACGACGTATTTGGCGCCGACGGCGCGCGCCCCCTGCAGGGCGTTCATCCCGACTCCACCGGCGCCGATGACGACCACGGTGTCGCCGGGTTCGGTGCCTGCCGACACCGTCGCGGAGCCCCAGCCGGTACTGACGCCGCACGACACGAGCGACGCGGCGTGGAACGGAATCGCGTCGTCGATCTTGATGACGGACCGTTCCGATAGCACCGCATATTCAGCGAAGGTGCCGAGTTGTCCATAGGCCAGGAGGTTTTCGTCGCCGAGATGCCGGCGACACGTTCCGTCAGTCGGCATTTCCCGGACGAACAAGCTGGCGCCGACGTCGCAGATGTAGCTCTGGCCGTCGACGCAAAACCGACAACTGCCGCACGCGGGGATGAATGACAGCGCAACGTGGTCTCCGGGCTGCACCGCCGTCACCCCCGGACCGACCTCCGCGACAACACCGGCTCCCTCGTGACCGCCAAGCAGCGGGAACCAGTCCGGCGCGGGCTGACCGCTCGCGGCCAGCACTTCGGGAGTTGGCACCACGTCGCCGGTGAACAGGTGGTCGTCGGAGTGGCAGACCCCGGCGACGGCCATCCGCACCAGGACCTCACCGGCACGGGGCGGATCGAGATCGATTTCGTCGATCTCCCAGTCCATGCCGACCCCGCGAATCACGGCGGCCCGACATTTCATTGCGCGGCCTTGTCCGGCGCGAAGCCCAATACGCTTTTTACTTCCAAATACTCGTGGAACCCGAACTCGCTCCACTCCCGACCATTGCCGCTGCGCTTGTAGCCGCCGAATGGCGTACTCATGTCGAATGCGTGATTGATGGTCACCCAGCCCGCCCGGATCCTGCGAGCAATCTGACGCGCCGTGTCGAGGTCGGCCCCGGAAACAAAGCCGGCAAGGCCGTACTCGGTGTCGTTGGCGATCTCGATGGCGTGGTCGATGTCGTCGTAGCCGAGGATGCACAGCACCGGCCCGAAGATCTCTTCGCGTGCAATCGTCATGTCGTTTGTGACATGGGCGAACACGGTCGGCTTGACGTAGTAACCCTTGTCCAAATCCGCGGGCCGGCCCGGACCTCCCACGACCACGGTCGCGCCCTCGTCGACGCCCTTCTGGATCAGGCGCTGGACCTTGTCGAACTGCGCCCTCGAGGCCACCGGCCCGATCGTGGTCCCGGCGTCCGGCCGGCCCACCGTGACCTGCTCGGCCGCCTCGCGCGCGACGGAAATCGCTTCGGCCATACGGGAATTCGGAACCAGCATGCGTGTCGGCGCGTTACAGCTCTGCCCGGAGTTCGGCATCATGTTGGCCACGCCGGCGCTGACGCTCTCGGCAAAGCCGCTGTCGTCGAGGACGATGTTGGGGCTCTTGCCGCCGAGTTCCTGGGTCACCCGCTTCACGGTCGGGGCGGCAAGCTTGGCCACCTCGACGCCGGCGCGGGTTGAGCCCGTGAACGACACCATGTCGATGTCGGGATGGCTCGCCAGGGCCACGCCCACGCCCGCGCCGTCGCCGTTGACGAGGTTGAACACCCCGGGCGGCACGCCCGCGGCATCCAGGATCTCGGCGAAGATATAGGCCGAAAACGGGGCCACCTCGGAGGGTTTGAGGACGGCGGTGCAGCCGGTGGCCAACGCCGGGTAGACCTTCACGGCGATCTGGTTGATCGGCCAATTCCACGGAGTGATCAGCCCGCAGACACCGATGGGCTCCTTGGCGATCAGGCTCTCGCCCTTGTGTTCCTCGAACGAGAAGTTCTTCAGCACGTCGATCGCCTTGGCCAGGTGTCCGATGCCGAGGAAAACCTGCGGCCCCGAGGCCAGCGACGCCGGCGCGCCGATTTCGTCGGTGACCGCCGCGGCGAGGTCGTCCGCGCGCTTTTGGTATTCGGCGAGGATGGCCTGCAACAGATCTAGGCGCTCTTCGCGGGTGGTCCGCGACCAGCCGGCGAACGCTCGGCGGGCAGCTTTGACGGCCACGTCGACGTCGGCCGCCGAGCCCAGCGAGATCTTCCCGGACACCTGCTCGGTTGCCGGGTTCTCCACGTCGAAAGCATTGGGCTGCAACGGGTCGACCCATTGTCCGTCGATGTAGAACTTCAAGTATTCACGCATAGCCTGCACTCTTCCTTAGTCGTGGCGCTCACTGGGTGCCTTCGGCATACCAAGTGCGGAATCGGTCGTATTTAGGCATCTCCTCGGAGTTGGCCTTCGGGTCGATGCACACGTGCACCACACCGACTTTGCCGCTGGCGTAGGCGCGGGCGATGGCCGGTCCGATCTCGTCTTCCTTCTCGACGTACTCGCCGTGGCAGCCGAAGCCCTCCGCGACCTTGTCCATCCGCACGTCCTTGCTCCAGTGCACGCCGGGTTGCGGCGACGGCTGCTCGAACGTGCGCTTGTACACGCCCACTTCGAGACCCCACTGATGGTCGACACCCACTACGCATACCAGCGGAAGCTGCAGGCGCGCGGCGGTTTCCAATTCAGCGATGTGGAAGAGAAACGCCGAGTCACTGGTCAGCAGCATCACCGGCCGCTTACCACCCTCGGCGACCGATGCCCCGACTGCGTACGGCAATCCGGTTCCGAGGTGGCCGAAGTTCTGGTTCCAGATGACGTCCCGCGGCTTGGACTGCGAGTAGGTCCACTGGAAGATGACGGTCGCGCCGCCATCGCGGACCAGGATGCCGTCCTCGAGGTCGTTGAACGCCTTAGTGGCCTCAACCACATAGCGCGCCGGGTGAATCGGCGAACGTCCCGACGGCGCACTCACGGCAAGCTGCGCGAGTTCCTCGGCGTCGGCGTTGACCAACTTCTCCAGGTTGGCGGACGGGGTGCGCGGCGTATCCCGAAGCGCGTCGACCAGCTGCGGCACGACGCCGCGCAAATCGCCCACAAGCGGCACGTCGAACTGGCGGTTGACGCCGATGGCGGCGGGGTCCTGCTCGACATACACCCACTTGCGATTCGCATCGTTGTCTGCCCAATGCTGGGTCCGGCCGTAGTGCATGGGCTCACCTAGTTCGGTTCCCAGCGCGACGCACAGGTCGGATTCCTCGACTGCCTCGTTGGCGGCCGGGGAGAACAGGTAAGGGAATGTTCGATCCTGCAGACCCGGGATGTACGACGTACCCCCAGAGGTCTGGATGACCGGGCAGCCCATCAAGTCGGCGAGTTCCTTGACCGCAGGACCGGTGCGCGACGTGTGCACGCCGTGGCCCACCAACAGAATCGGGCTCTTCGCTTCGCGGATCAGCTTCGCGGCTTCAGCGATCTCGGACGCGCCGGCCCCTTGGTTGACGAGTCGATACCGGTTGGGCGGCAACGGATTCGGCACATCGAGCTCCTCGAGGATGACGTGCGAGGGATATTCGATGTAGGCCGGACCGGGTGTTCCGGACATGGCCCGGCGGATCGCCTCGTGGATGATCTCGTCGGTCTGGTCGGCGTATTCGATGGAGGCGCTGTACTTGACCGACGGCGCGACGAGCGGTTCTTGCCGGACGAACTGGATGCGCCCGCGCCGGACTCGGCGTTCGGTGATGCGGGCCCGCTGGCCGCCGAGGAAGATCACCGGCGAGTTTTCCACCATCGCGCACTGGATCGCCCCCGCGATGTTGGCCATGCCCGGGCCGAGCGTGCCAATGCACAGGCCGGGCCTACCCGTCATTCGCGAAGCCGCCTCGGCCATGAAACCCGCGCTCAGTTCGTGATGCGGCGCGACCACCGACCACCCGCGAGCGTCAGCTTCGGCGAACATGTGCACGAAGTTCGGATCCGGGATGCCGAACAGAGTATTCACACCCTCGGCCTCGAACAGGTCGAGGATGCGTTTGTAGACGGGCACGCCCATGATGGAAGCTCCTTCGCTTGCAATCTATTTCGTTGATTAAGCGCTATGCCGAACCCGCGATCGGATTCATGTCGACAGCCAGCCCCAGCTCGCCGAGGACGGCGGCGGTGTCGGCGCCAAGCCCCGGCGCCGGGCCCGCGACGCGTCCTGGTGTCCGCGAGAACCAGGTGGGTACACCTGGGAAGCGCACCGGCCCGTACGGGCTGTCCACCGTCTCGAACAAGCCGACGGCGTTGAGATGTGGATCGTCGAAAAGCGCGCCCGGCGTGTTCAGTGGCGCGGCCGGTATCTCGAGTTCGTGGAGAAGCGCCAACCACTCGGCAGTGGACCGCTCCCTCATCGTCTCGGCCACCAGTCCGTAGACCGTGTCGATCTCGCGGGCGCGCTGTTCCAACGTCGAATACAGCTCGTTGGCCCACGGTGGCTGAACGGCTTTCATGAACGCGTTCCAGTGCTTGTCGTTGTAGATCAGCGCGGCGATGTAGCCGTCGCTGGTGCGATACGGGCGGCGGTTGGGCGCCACGGTGCGCGGATACATCGCCGGCCCCAGCGGGGGGTCGAACAAGGCGCCGTTGGCATGCTCGACGAGCATGAACGAGGCCATGGTCTCGAACATGGCCACCTCGACTTCTTGCCCCTCGCCCGTGCGCTCGCGATGGAACAACGCCATCATCGTTGCGTACAGCGCCGTCAGCCCGGCAATCTTGTCGGCCATGATGGTGCCGACATAATCGGCCTCGCCGGTCAATTGCTGTTGCACCGCCGTCAATCCGCATTCGGCCTGGATGGTGTCGTCATAGGCGGGGCGGTCGTGATCGGGTCCACGTCGCCCGTAGCCGTAGCAATTGGTGTAGACGACAGCAGGATTGATCGCAGCGACCTCGTCGTAGGCGAACCCGAGCTTGGTGATGGCTTTGGCGCGCATCGAGTGGATAAACACGTCGGCGGTCTCAATCAGAGCGCGCAACGCGCACGCCCCGGCATCGGTTTGCAAGTCCAGCACGACGCTGCGCTTGCCACGGTTGACGTTGACGAAAACCCCGCTCATGCCCGGGGCCGGGCCCACCGATATGTATCGGGTGTTATCGCCTTGCGGTGGTTCGACTTTGATCACGTCGGCGCCCATATCGGCCATGATCTGCGTGCAATACGGTCCCATCACCATTGCAGTGAGGTCGATTATCCGCACGCCGGCCAATGGGCCGGTCAGGCTAGCCATTCAGCGCTCCTTGGTCATTTGAGCGGTGAGCCAGCCCGAAGCTGTAGCGGATGTGCTCGTTATGTCCGTCGGGTAGGACCGGAAAAACCAAGGGCGCCTCGACGTTTCGGATTGCGTCGAGATGCACCCCGACGTCCTCGACCGTCCACGATCCGCGGTACACGCCAGGGCTTTCGGCGATCACCGCCCGGGCCACCCGGCCCGCCAGGGCGATGAACATCTCCCCGCTCACCGAACAGGATTCGTGGGCCAGCCAACCCACCACGGGTGCGACCAACTCGGGTCCCATCGGTGGGTACGCCGACGTGTCGATGCCCTCGGCCATCCTGGTCACCGCGGCCGGCACGATCACGTTGCACGTCACGCCGTCCGCGGCGCCCTCGAGCGCGGCGACGTTGGCCAGCCCGATGACGCCGGCCTTGGCGGCCGCGTAGTTGGCCACATCGCGGTTGCCGTACAGGCCGCCGATCGACGAGGTCAGCACAATGCGCCCGTAGCCCGCCGCGCACATCACCGGAAACGCCTGTCGCACCACGTTGAACGCGCCGCGCAGGTGCACATCGAGCACCGCGTCGAAGTCGGAATAGCTCATCTCTTTCAGCGAGCCGCGCCGCACGTTGCCGGCGTTGTGGATCAGGATGTCGATGCGGCCGTAGCGGTCAAGCGCGGTCGCGATGATCGCGGCGGCACCGTCGCGGGTCGCGACCGATGCGGTCGAGGCGACGGCCTCTCCCCCGTCCGCCCTGATCGCGTCGACCACCTGCTCGGCCGGGCCGGAATCGGCCCCGTCCCCGGAGAGGCTGCCGCCATGGTCGTTGGCGACGATCTTGGCCCCGCGAGAGGCGAGTAATTGCGCGTACGCGCAGCCCAGCCCCCGCCCGGCGCCTGTGACGACCGCGACCCGGCCGTCGAACCGCAACTCGCTCACGAAAGCTCAAGGCCTTCCAGGTCACCCCTGGCGCGCCACTCGGCGATCAGGTCACCGAAGGCGTAGAAGCCCGGCGAGTAGAAATCACCGAGGAACGCACCATTGTCTTTGGCGCCACCCTGACCCTCGTTATTGTAATAGCCAGGGGTGCAGGCCATCTCGAAGGCCGAGTTGTCGATCGCGAGTTCGGCGACCGTTTTGACCCAGCCGTCCTGGCCCTCCTGACTGGGTTCGACGGTGGTCGCTCCGCGTTTCTGCGCCTCGGCGATGATGTAGGCGATGTGCTCGGCCTGTTGCTCGAACATCGCGGTGGTGTTGGCCGAGACGCCGCCCTGGATGAAGCCTGTGAAGAACTGGTTGGGGAATCCGCGCGTGGTCATGCCGTGCAGCGTCTGGTACCTGTCGTGCCAGTAGTCGAACAGCGACAGCCCGTCTCGACCCTCGATGACGTCGACCGCGAAGCGCCGACTGATCTCCGTGGAGATCTCGAACCCGCTGGCGAATACGACGCAATCGACCTCGTACTCAACGCCGTTGGCGACAATGCCCGTTTCCGTCAGGCGTTCCACTCCCTTGGATTCCGACACGTCCACCAACGTCACGTTGGGCAGGTTGAACGCCGGCAGGTACGTCTCGCTCGAACACGGCCGCTTGCACATGAAGCGGTAGTACGGCTTGAGCGTCTCGGCGGTGTCGGGGTCGTCGACCAGGGCGGCCACGCGACGGCGCAGCCGCTCCATGATCTTGTAGTCCTCTTCCTCCCGGATCGCCATGATCTCCTCGATCCCCAGCGAGGCGGGATCCGGACTGGATGCAATCCGGGCGGTCATGTTGCGGCCCAATTCGGTCCAGAAGTCGCACACCAGATCTGGTTCGCCGAAGACCACCCCCACAAACGGTGACCAGTTGTGGAAGTTGCGCTTGCGCTCCTCCTGCCAACCGGGCTGCAGGGCCGCCGCCCAGGCCGGGTCGGTGGGCGTGTTCGCGCGCATGTCCACCGATGAGGGGGTGCGCTGGAAAACGAAGAGCTGCTTGGCATCCCGGCCGAGATGCGGCACCAGCTGGACGCCGGTAGCCCCGGTGCCGACGAGTGCGACCCGCTTGTCGGCCAGCCTATGCAGGCCGCCGTTGGCGTCGCCGCCGGTGTAGTCGTAATCCCAACGAGCGGAATGGAATAGGTGTCCCTTGAAGTCCTTGAGACCGGGGATGCCGGGCAGCTTCGGCTTGTTGTACGAGCCCTGCGCCATCACCACGAACCGCGCGCGGATGTCGTCGCCGCGGTTGGTGATCAGTCGCCAGCGCTTGCTCTTGTCGTCCCAGTGCATGCCCTCGACCTGCGTTGAGAAGATCGCGCCGTCGTAGAGGTCGAAGTGTTTACCCATGGCCTGGCAGTGCGCGAAGATCTCCGCGCCGTCGGCGAACTTCTTGCTCGGCAGGAAGTCGAGCTCCTCGAGCATCGGGACGTAGCAGTAGGCGTCGTTGTCGCACTGGATGCCAGGGAAGCGGTTCCAGTACCACACTCCGCCGAAATCCCCGGCCATGTCGATGACCCGAACATCCTGCACACCAGCCTTTTTCAGGTAGGCGCCCGACAACAATCCGGCGAACCCGCCACCAAGGACGGCCACCTCGATGTCCTCGCCGATCGGAGCGCGGTCGGCCACCGGGGTGTACGGGTCCACCTCGTAGAGATCGGCCAGGTCACCGTCGAGTTCGAGGTACTGCGCGCCGCCCTCCGGGCGCAGCCGCTTATCCCGCTCGAACAAGTACCTTTCGCGCAGCGCGTCGATATCGATGTCGTCCGGCGTCTGGGTAGGGCCGCATGGCTCGAACGTTGTCATCTATTCCGCAGCTCCTGCGGCTCGCCGGTGCCCATGTACTTCGACAGTTGGTAGTGGAGGTTGACCGTGCTGCGTTCCATGTAGGGGTTGGGCTTGGTGCCTTGGAACCCAGCCGATTTCATGCCTCGCTGTACGGCGGCCATGTTGGAGAAATCCTGGGGGAAGACGGTGCGCCAGTCGGGATCGTCCGCCTCCAGGTACTCCCATTCGGTCTGCGGCTCATGACCTTCGGGGTAAAGCTCGTAGCAAGCCGCTTCGAAGATGCAGCTGTTGGGGTCGTAGCCGTTGGGCCGCGCGCTGTAGCACAGCGCGGTCGTCAGGCCCTGCCCGATCTGAAAGTTCGGAAAGATCTGCCAGGCGGTGCCGCTCTTGGCCAGATGCTCGGGATCGATGACCGGCCACACCACACCGCGGGCGGCGTCGTCGCTGCGCGCTGCGGCCAGCCAATGGCTGAGCACCTTGTCAGGGGGGGTGTCCTCAGGCAGTTCGTCGGCCAACCGCTTCGCCGCTTCCACCAGCGTTTTGGTGGTCGTGGCGTTGGTCTCCTCCAGTGTGTAGACCTGCATTTCCGCCGTCGAGATGCGCGGGTCTCCGGTACCGAGGCGGATTTTTGACTTGGTCTCGGAGAGGTCTTTGGGCGCGTCGTAGCCGATGTTGCTGTGCTTGCCCTGCGCCTTGGCCCAGCCGCGGAACGTGCCGAATTTGTTGAACTGCGGGTGGGTGGTGGCGACGTGGTAGGTCTCATTGAACGCCTCGATCGCCACCTTCCAATTGCATTGGAAGGTAAGCCATTTGCGCCATTTGACGCGCATGTTCTGCAGCCCGAACGGATCGAGCATGGTGGCGGCCGGTTCGAGATAGTCGCGCAGCGGCTCGCAGTGCGGATCCAGGTTGATGAAGATCCAGCCGCCCCAGGTGTCGACGTGCACCGGGGCCAGGTGGGTGTTCTGCGGGGTCAGCGAGTCCTGCCAGTCCTGGCGCTCGGGGATGTGTGTGCAACCGCCGTCCAGGTCGTAGGTCCAGCCGTGAAACCCGCACACGAACGACTTCTTATGCCCACACGCGCTTTTCGTGCGCTCAGGCGTGTCGACCAGTCGCCGGCCGCGGTGCACGCACACGTTGTGGTGCGCCGTCAAGGTGTCCGGACCAGTGCGCACCACAATCACGGAGTCGTCGAGGATGTCGTAGGTCAGGAAGCTGCCGACCTTCGGCAGGTCTTCGACCCGGCCGACCTGTTGCCACACCTTGCGCCACAACTTGTCCCGCTCAGCGCGGGCATAGTCCTCGGACAAATAAGCCTCGACGCCGATCGTCACCGGAGCGGAAAGCTCTTCGGCCACTTCGACTTCGATGTCGGTCATCACATTCTCCTTATCGCCGCTCGGAAGGAGTCGTCCTTGAGGAAGAGTGAAGTGTTGTCAGCGCCCAGGTGCGTCCATTTGAGGTCCAGGCCGCCGTCCACCAGCAAAGTCTGGCCGGTGATGTAGCTGGACAGATCGGACAGCAGGAACAGGATGGCGCCGGCGATCTCTTCGGGGCGGCCGCGCCGGCCCATCGCGATGGCGCGACGATCACGCTCGGCGTCGTCGTCGACGTAGGTGAGCGAAGCCGGGGTGGCGGTGACCCCGGGGGCCACGGCGTTCACCCGGATTTCGTCACCGGCCAGCTCGACGGCCATAGTGCGGGTCATTGCCGCGACCGCCGCCTTGGCGGTGCCGTAGGCGATGTGGAACGGCGCGGTGTTCATTCCGCTGATCGACGAGATCGACACGATCGATCCGGGGCGTTTGCCGGCTTTCAATTCCGCGGCAACCGCCTGGCTCATGAAGAAGGCGGTTTCCAGGTTCTGGGTGAACAGCTCGCGCCAGTCGTTGCGGGTCACCCGGGTCGACGGCATCCAGGTCTCCGGCGCGGCGCCGCCAGCCACGTTGACCAGCCCGTGCAATTCGCCGTCGGCGCGTAGCGCCTGTTCGATGACTGCGTCGATGCCATCCTCGGTCGCCACGTCCGCGGCGACCGGCACGATCGACAGGCCACGCTCGATCAGCGGGGCGATGTGGTCGTCCAGATTTTCTTTGGACCGGCTCACCGCGACGACTGTCGCACCGGCTTCGGCGACCATCCGCGTCACGGTGGTGCCGATACCACCGCCCGCGGCGCCGGCCACGACCACCACGCGTCGCTCGAGACCGATCAGGTTATCGACCACGTTGAAGATTCGTCCACTTTTTGTCCGGACAAGATAGCAAGATGCGCATAATTGAGAATATGATTCTCTGCAAATGGCCGAGCGTCAAGTGGCCCTGGTTGACATCTGCCTGGCTATTGTCTGGACCAGACTCGGTTGCTAACGTCACCGGCTGAAACTGCCATGACGCTGTGGCACCAAGGCCCCCGGGAGTCATCACCGATGTTGCTACACGAAGGCCGCTCCGGCGCAGGGGTGTCGACCACCCTCGCCGAAGGCTGGCAGATGGAGCGACTCACCCCGCCCAGCAGGCTGTTCGGCGCCAACGGCCTGCGGACCGGCCCCGACGGCCGGATCTACATCGCGCAGGTGACCGGCAGTCAGATCAGCGCGCTCGATGTCGGCACCGGTCAGCTGGGGACCATCAGCCCCAAGGGTGGCGACATCATCGCGCCCGACGATGTGGCCTTCGGTCCGCGCGGCGATCTCTACGCGACCGAAGTGATGGACGGTCGGGTCAGCGTGCGCGGCGCCGACGGAACCACCCGGGTGTTGCGTGGGGATGTCCCGTCGGCCAACGGCATCACCGTTCATCAGGGCCGGTTGTTCATCGGCGAATGTCGTGAGGGCGGACGGCTTCTCGAGCTCGACCTTGCCGGTGGCGAGCCGCGTGTGCTGCTGGAGAATGTGCCGTCACCCAACGCCATGGAAGTCGGTCCGGACGGGTTGCTGTACTTCCCGGTGATGGGCGCCAACGAAATCTGGCGGATCAGCCTGGACGGCGGTGTGCCCGAGACAGTCGCCTCGGGCCTGGGCGTGCCCGACTCGGTGAAGTTCGATGCGGCGGGCCAGATCGTCTCGACCCAGGTGCACAGCGGCCAGGTGCTGCGCATCGATCCGCGCACCGGTGAGCAGATGGTGCTGGCTGAACTGAGCCCGGGCCTGGACAACCTGACCTTCGTTGACGATCGACTGTTCGTCTCGAACTTCACCGGCGAGATCACCGAGATCCTCGCCGGCGGAAAGACGCAGACCGTGTTGCCGGGCGGATTGAATTGGCCGCTGGATCTGGCGGTCGGCCCCGACGGCAGCCTTTACATCGCCGACGGCACGTACTTCTACCGGCTGCTGCCCGATCACACGCTGCACACGGTGGGCATGTTGTTCACCCCGGGGTATCCGGGGTTCCTGCGCGGGCTGGTTCCATCGGGACCCGAGGAGTTCGTCGTCACCACGTCGGGTGGTCAGGTATCGCGCTACCGGCCCGCCAGCGGCGAAAACGAAGTCCTGGCAGACGGATTGGATCAGCTTTACGGCGTGGCGATCGCCCGCGACGGCACCGTCGCGGCCGCCGAACTCGGCACCGGCCGGGTGATCTCGATCCGCAGCGGTCGAGTGGAGGTGATCGCGTCCGGACTCAACGATCCGATCGGGGTGGCGGTCGCACCTGACGGTGGTTGGCTGGTCTCGGAAGCAGGCGCCGGTCGGGTGGTCAAGCTCACCGGATCAGGCGTCCATACGGTAGCGGCCGAATTGAGCCGCCCGCAAGGCATTCTGGTCGACGGACAGCAGCTGTATGTGGTCGACGCCGGGGCCAAGACACTGGTCGTCGTGGATCTCGAGAACGCGGCAACCCACACCATCGCGTCCGGGTTGCCAGTCGGCGCAGCCCCCGGTGTGATTCCCAAGCCATTGAAGGGAATGCCACCGTTCTCCGGACCGCAAGGGCCGTTCGCCGGCATCGCTGCGGGGCCGGAAGGCACCTTGTACGTTTCGGCCGACGCGGACGGCAGCGTGCTGGCATTCCGGCGAGAGCATGACCATGACTGACACCCAGCCGGCCGACCACCGCTACCTGCAGGTGGCGCGCGCGTTGCGAAAGGAGATTGTCGACGGAGTGTACCCGGTTGGATCCCAGCTACCCACCGAACATCAACTGTGTGAACGCTTTTCGGTCAGCCGGTACACCATCCGAGAGGCGCTGAGGCGGCTGCGCGACGACAACCTCGTCGCATCCCGGCCGCGGGCGGGCACGCTCGTCGTGCCGCGCCCGTCTTCGGACTCCTACGTCCAGGACGTCGTCTCGATCAACGACCTGCTCGCGTTCGCGACCGGAGCACAGTTCGCGATCGAATCCACCGGGATGGTGCTCGTCGACGACGAACTGGCAGCCCGGACCGGTCTGAGTAGCGGCGAGGAGTGGCTGGCCGTCAAGGGTTTTCGCCGACTCGACGATGCCGAATTCCCAGTCTGCCGTACCGAGTACTACATCAACCGAGCGTTCGCCGGGGTAGGCCGGCTGCTGGCGCGCCATACCGGTCCGATCTTTCCGTTGATCGAAGACATCTTCGGATTGAGCATCGTCGAGGTGCACCAGGAAATCGCCGCGGTGCTGATCTCGCCGACGCTGGCCGCCCAACTCAGCGTCGAGGTCGGTAGCCCGGCTCTCGAGGTGCATCGCACCTACGCGACCTCGGATGGCGAGGTCGCCCAGTTGACCATCAACACGCATCCGGCGTCGCGTTTCCGTCACTCGATGACGATGCGACGCGTCCGCGGCTAATCTCACATGCGGCGATGTCGAACACCAAACTGATCGGTGGACGAACGGTCCGCTGGGACGAGAAGCGGACCGCGGAAGCCTATGCGCGCGGGTGGTGGGTGCGCGAGACCCTGGCTGATTCGCTGGCCGATGCCGCACACCGCACACCGCAGCGAGTGCTGCTGATCGACGGCGGTTACCGACTCGACTGTCAGAGTCTGCACGAGCAGGCGACGGAGTTAGCGCATGCACTGCTGGAGAGGATGACGATCGGCAGCGTCGTGTCGTTCATGCTGCCCAATTGGCATGAGGCCGCGGTGATTTACCTGGCGGCGACGATCGCCGGGATGGTGGTCAACCCCATCCTGCCCTCGCTGCGCGACAGCGAGCTGCTCTTCATCCTGCGTGACGCGGACACCCGGATCATCTTCGTGCCGTCGGTTTTCGGCCGGCACGACTACACAGCGATGCTCAGCCGGGTCGTCGCGCAGATGGAGAACCCGCCCGAGGTCGTCGTCGTGCGCAACGGTCGGTCGCTACCTGAGGCGAAGTCGCCGGCCGCCGAGCTGCCCACGCTCGACCCCGATGCCGTGCGGATGGTGCTGTACACCTCAGGGACTACTGGTCGACCGAAAGGTGTTCTGCACAGCCATAACTCGATGCATGCGCTGATCACCCAACTTTGTGACCACTGGCAGGTTCAGCCCGGCTCCAGGTTCCTGGTCCCATCACCGATTGCGCATATCGGTGGCTCCATCTACGCGTTCGAATGTCCGCTGCTGCTGGGAACATCGGCCGTGCTGATGGACCGCTGGAACGCGGACACGGCGGTCGAGCTGATCGACGACAGCGGCTGCACACATATCGCCGGAGCCACACCATTCCTCGAGCAACTACTCGCGGCGGCCGAGCGCGCGGGAACCCGACTGCCGCAGCTGAAGCTGTTCGTCTGCGGCGGTGCCTCGGTGTCGCCGTCGCTGATCCGCCAGGCAGCGCAGTATTTCGAGCGCGCGGCGGTCACCCGGGTGTACGGCTCGACCGAAGTCCCGGTGACAACGGTCGGCGCTCCGCTCGACCCGGACCACGCCGCCGACACCGATGGGCGACCCGGGTTCGCGACGATAACCCTGCACGGCCCGGGCGGAGAGATTCATGCCCGTGGCCCGCAGATGCTGGTCGGCTACCTGCACGGCGAGGACGAGACCGAATCCTTCGACGACGATGGGTATTTCCGTACCGGCGATCTGGGCCGCTGGGTCGACGACGACTATCTCGTCGTCACCGGACGGGCCAAAGACCTCATCATCCGCAACGGTGAGAACATCGCGCCCAAAGAGATCGAGGACATTCTGATCGGCCACCCAGGCGTCGCGGACATCGCTATCGTCGGCTTGCCCGATGCCCGCACCGGAGAGCGGGCGTGCGCCGTCATCGTCCCCACCGACGAAGCGCAACCCGACGTGGCGAGTCTTCGCGACTTCTTGCAGTCCCGGGGTGTCGCCATCTTCAAGGTGCCGGAACAGGTGGCTATTTGGCAGGCGCTGCCGAGAAACGACGCCGGCAAGGTGCTCAAGCACCAGATTCAAGCGACCCTGATAGCAACGGATGGATGACATGCAAGTAGCGATCGTGACCGGTGCGACCGGTGGAATCGGATTCGGATGTGCGACCAAGCTGGCCGAAACCGGCATGGCCGTACTCGCTACTGGGCGGAATGAGAAACGACTCGACGAATTGGTCGCAGCGATAGGCGATCCCGACCGAGTCGAGACGGTGGCTGTCGATCTGACAGACGACGACGGACCCGCCCGCGTTGTCCAGGCCGCCGTCGAGAAGTGGGGTCGGATCGACTTCTTGATCAACAACGCCGGAGTGGGGAACCCGACGCCGCTGCACGGCACCGACGACGAGACCCTGGATTACTTCCTCAATGTGATGCTACGGGCGCCGTTTCGCCTCGCACGAGATGTGTTGCCACACATGGAGGCCGGATCGGCCATCATCAACATCACCTCGACCTTCGCCGTCGTGGGCGGGCTTCGTGGTGGCCCGTATTCCGCGGCGAAAGGCGGGCTGACCGCGCTGACCACCCACATCGCCTGTCAGTACGGATCGCATGGCATCCGCTGCAATGCCGTTGCCCCCGGGGTGATCCAGACGGCGATGACCGAAGAACGGTTGCAGGATCCCGCATTCCGCCGAATGCAGGTCGAGATGACCCCGCACCAGCGACTCGGCACGGTCGAGGACGTGGCCAGCACGGTGGCGTTCTTGTGTTCGCCCGGGGGCAGTTTCATCAACGGTCAGACCATCGTGGTCGACGGTGGATGGACCTCGACAAAGTATCTGTCGAAGTTCGCCCTGACGTCGGAGTGGACAGCGCAGTGACCGCTGCGGTGACGCGCTAACGGTTTTCGAAGTGGCCGCGGATGCCGGCCAGCATGGCGATGTGTGCGGTCACCGCTTCACGTTCGGTCGTCGCAGCAAGCAGCCGGGGAGCTGCGATGTTCAGCCGCTCGGTCAACCGGGTGCCCGACTCGGTCGGCTGGAAAGTCACGGTGCCGTTCAGCCGCACCCGGGGGAACTGGCGCGCTTCGGTGATCACGTCGCCGTGCTGCGGGACCTCGACCCGCGCCCAGTAGGTGATCGGCATCGACAACGGCCCCAACGGAATCCGGTCGCGCACCCGGTAGGTCTTCTGATAGCCGTTGACGGTTGGGTGGTGCTCCAGGAGCTGCACCGACACCACCAGCGGATGTAAATCCTTGATGTTGTCGAGGTCGACGTAGAAGTCGCGCACCTCATCTGGCGGCGCGGGTATCTCGTCGCTGATTGTCCGCTCGGCGTGCGCGATCCAGAGGCTCACAGCGGGTACCCTCAGCGGCCGCGGGCCAGCGACTCGAGAAATCCGTTGATACGGTCGCGGGTGTCCTCCGATATCCAACTGGCCCGTACGTTTTCATCCGTGACGGCGCCGGCGTCAATCGCCGCGCGCACCGGCTTATGCAGCTGCTGTTTGGTGGCCGCATACGCGGCCGGCGAGTACTGGCCGAGTTCGCGGGCGGCGGCCAGCGCCTGGCTCAGCACCTCGTCCTTTGGGACCACCGCATCGATCCATCCGCGGGCCAACGCGGTGTCGGCATCGATTGTCTTGGCCTGCAACGCGGCACGGGTCGCAGAAGTCCCCATGGCGGCACGGCATATCTCCAGGGCGGCGACGGGGAACGGAACTCCGACCGACAACTCGGTGAGGCCGATCGTCCCACCGGACATCAGCCGCACATCGGCACACATTGCCAACACACATCCGCCTGCGATCGCATGCCCGTTGATTGCCGCGACCACCGGCGCCGGGTAGTCATAGATCGCGAGAAAAGCCTCAGACAGCGCCTCAACGAATCGCCTGGCGTAGTCGGTTCCCCCGTCGGCGAGAGCGCGCAGGTCGACACCGGCCGAGAAAGCCCGGCCGGCACCGGTGATGACGACCGGGCCCTCGACACTGTGCATCGAGGCGATGATGAGCTCGAGCAAGTCGAGGTCGAGGGCATTCACCGGCGCGTTGTCGAACCGGACAATCGTCACGCCATCGGCTGTTTCGAGATCTGTCACATATCCTCCGCTCGCCCGTTCGGCAATCCAGTCAAGCAAATACCTGGACCCAGATGGCGGTGATTGACATGATGGGGCGTTCATAGATGTGAAATACCGGTGCCATCGAACGTAAGGGCCAAGTGTCGAGCGTACGGGCCGCCGTGCTGAGCGCAACATATTCCGGCAATGGGCAGAATCCCGTCGCCGACGGTCTTCGACGGGCCGGGCTGAGGTCCTCATTAGGAAAGCGGAAGTCCACCGATCGTTCCGGTGGCGCCGTTGTGCTCGTGCCACTGGACCCCGCGGCGATGCCGAATGCGCGAGTGCTGCACGATTTGATCGACGCACTCGTGGAGCTGGGGTGGCCCGCGGTTGCCGTCGGAGCTGCCCTGTCCCAGCAGGCGACCGATCGGGGGATCACCGACGTCAACGGTGCCCTCACAGATGCCGGCTACCTCGGGATCACCGCCGCGGGCAACGGCTACGAAAGAATAGATTTTGCAGCCGGTTTGGAGCCGTCATCGTGCCCACCGTCCAGCGTGCTGGCCGGGGAACTCGTAAGTTCAACTTGGGCTCAGGCCGACGCGCGGGTAGTCATGGCAAGGTGGACCGGCGACCCGCAAGAGCATTTTCGCGGGTGCGTTTCGACGATCCTTGATTGCGTGGGCCCGATACCGGCAGCAGCACCGGCTGACGTAGCGGCGGATATCGTCGCGCACTTCCCACCGACTTTCTCCATCATTGAGGCACGCCGCGACGAGGACTCCTACACGTTGATTACAAGTGCCGACGCCGTGCTGGCAGATGTGGTCGGCGCGGTGCTGCACGGGGAGGATCCCGCGGCCTCACGCCTGGTCGACGGATGCCTGCAATCTCATGGTCTGCCTGCCGAGTACCGCTTGGTGGGGGATGTCGAGCCGCTCCAAATCTCGGCGACGCAGAAGCCATCCATGAGCGATGCGTTGCGGCGACTTGATCAGTCGCTGCCGGAGGGGGCCCGGATCTTGCGGGTCTTGATGTCCCGCAGCGGAAAGGATCGTGACGTCGACGAGTTGCACCGATGGCTGCAACGCGTAGTCGGCCCATGGGTCGATCCCGGCTCACCCAGCAGTCCGGCGGCCGTGGCCGCGATCGGTTACGCGTTGGCGATTGCGGCCGACTCGATCTCTGCCTTTCAGACGAACTTCAGTAAAGACAAGGTGCGACGGACCGCGGTCCCGCTGGGCTTCGACGCTCGGCAATATCGGGCCGACGACTACCGCCGAATTCCGAAGTATTTGGCAAGATTCGGCGCGCTACTGAACGCGGCGCCGCGGCAGAACCCGTGGGTGCACTGGTGCTACTTTGACCGATCGGTGCTGTTCTCGGTCGAACGTGTGGTCAACGCCGAGTACGCCGACTGGGTAGCCAGAGTTGACATCGCACAGGGCATCAGCATGATGGCCGACTATCTTGGTGGCCGAATCGTCCCGATATCACGCGATGACGAGGGCCGCGTCGTCATGCAGGCCGAACGAAACATCTATCTGCCCCAACCGAATTATCTCGCCTTCTGGGGCGGCAAGGTCATCGACGTCTGCAAGATCGAGTTGATCGAGTACCGACCCGAGCACTGTCGACTTAGTTGGCGGACGGTGCTCAGCCCCAACGATTCCGCGGCCTACGACGATGGCGAGCTCATCTTCGCCGACAACGGCGATCACACGACGCGAGTGACCATCTCGGGCCGTCAGCAATTTCGGCTACCACCGTTTTGGGAGGTCGTCGACCTTGATCGCTACCCCGAGGTCAAGGCGCCTCTCGTCACCGACGCGTATCGGCGTTTCTTCAATGCCACGTTCGACAACTTCGAAGCCTGCTTTGAAGGTAGGCCGTATCGGATCGGCGCCGACACCCCAGCGCCCTCAGCCGCTTTGCCAACGGAGGCCTGGTCGGCCTATCTGGACATCGCCCGGGAATGGCTCGCCGAGCGCGACGGCATCGCTGATGCTTATCACGTTGATGAGCAAGGATTTCGACATTTCGCCGGCACGACGAACGCCGAACCGAAGGTGTCTCCGCGACGCTGGTCAGATGCATTGCGCCCGCTGCTGGACGAATACGTCGTCGCCCTCCGCACCGACATGGCCCGGATGCCGCGATGGTGAAAGTGGCTGTCACCGGCGTAACCGGGATGATCGGCGGCGCGGTAGCTAAGCGCTTCGTGCAGCACGGGTACACGGTTCGCGGCATCGCCAGACGCCAAACACAACCAAACGAGTTGCCGTTCGAGATCACAACGGCCGCTTTGGAAGACCGCGAGGAACTTCACTCCGCCTTGGCCGAATGCGAAATCGCGGTCCACTGCGCGGCCGTGTACGCCTACGGCGCGTACAACCATGCCGAAGTGTCGACCGTCAACATCGACGGAACGCGGATGCTGATCGATGCCGCAAAAAGCGCCGGCGTGCGTCGAGTCATTGTCACGTCATCATCGGTGACATCCGGATCCAGCGCGGACGGCTCTGTACGCGATGAGCGCTACCGAATCGGGAACGAATACGCTCCGCCGTACTTCCTCAGTAAGGTGCGGCAAGAACAAGCCGCCCTGCAGGCGGCCGGCGACGATATCGACGTGATCATCGCTTGTCCCACCGTTGTGATGGGCGGCCCGTCGTCTCGCCTGGTACCCAGCAACGCGATCGTCCTTCGATACCTACTGGACTTCTTCAGGTCCACCTTCCCCGGTGGATGCAATGTGGTGTCGCTCGACGACGTGGCATTGGCGCACGTGATATTGGCCGAGAACGGAGCCCCGGGAGAGCGTTATCTCATTGGGTCAGAAAATCTGTCTTGGCGGACGTTGCACTCGCTGATTGCCGACCTGGCTGGTGTCGCGGGACCACGGATCGAAGTTCCTACCGCCGCCGCCTACATTACGTCGGCGGCCGCCGAGGCGTGGGCGCGCTTCGCTGAAACTGAGCCGCTTTCGACGCGCGAGGAGGCACTGACCATCGGGCGTTACTACTGGTACAGCCAGGACAAAATCGCGCGCCTAGGCTATACACCCAAACCCGCGCGTGCTGCCGTCGCCAACGCATTGGCGTGGCTGTTGAGCAGCACGCAGCTACCACGGTGGATACGTGAAACCCTGTGCCCGCTTCCCGAAGTGCGCACCAGCCGCGCGTTGATCCCGCGCCCGCTGTAGTCGACCGCCGAAGTCAAGAGCGGTGACGCGCTACTACGGCTCGCCGGCGGCGCTGCCGTGATCCGCGGGGGCCCGCTTGATCGCTGAGTCGACCGCAGTAAGCACCTCGTCCCCGGCTCGGGTGGCGATCTTCACCAATTCGGCCGCATACCTGAAGTTCAGGTCGGTGACGGCTTGCCAATAGTTGGCGGCCTCGCGCCAGACCGATTCAACGTACGCACGACCTGTCTCGAACGCGGCTTCGCTGTCCTTCACCGCGTCTCCGACCAAATCCGCGAACTCGCCGCTTAGCCGGGATTGAGACTCGATGGCCTCACGTGTCAGATCGGCGACCTTGCTGACGGTCTCCGACGATGCCGCAGCAGCTGCGGACGCTGCGCCTTGTTTTCGAGCGGGTGACATCATTCGTTCCTTTCGGTGCTGCCAGGACTAACGAGGTAACTGTGGTGCAGGCCGAGTCGCGGATCGGCAAGCGAAGAAAGGCTCTTGTCGTACTCCTGAAGATCGGGCAGTTGCACTCGGAGCCGCCTTTTCAGCGACGGATAGTCGTAAACCGTGATGTGATTTTGGCCCCGGTTGGCGGTGAAAAGCAGGGTCTGGTCGGCAGAGAGCTGACACGCGTAAACGCCGTCCAGCAGCGCACCCCGGGTGACTTGCAGGCCCGTCGCGTACAGGTGTGACTCGGTGAAAAAATTACCGCGCGAGACGGTGTCCGCGACTGTCGCGGAAAGCTGGCGAGAATATCCCCATTGCCCCAGCAATCCGGGATGTTCGTCGATCAGCCGATGATTGCTCATCGTCTCGAGATCGACCAGCACCACCGTTTGGCTGCCGCCAGTACAGAAGATGAGTTCGGTGTCGCTGATGCAGACATCTGAATTGATGTGCGCTGGAACCTCTTTGCCTGCCGACCAATGCCGCAGAATCTGCCCGGATTCGGCATCAATCTCGTACGCATACTGCCGCAAATGGGCCATCCCCCACTGCTGCCAGTCTCCGCGCCCACTGGGGAGCACCCGAAACGAGATTGCATAGAAAACGTCAAGTACCGGATGACAGACCACATGCCAGGCGGTCGTCGGCAGCGGCACCCGGATCGCGTCGCCGGTTTCCAGATCGAAGATACCGACCTCGCGCGCCTCACCGCGCTTCGGATGATCCATCCCGCCGTACACCAAGTAACGTCCGGAAGCGGTGCGCCTCATCGCGTGCGGGATCTTCAACCGATGGGGGCCAATGGGTTCGGCTTTGGTAAGGCGGTTCAAGTCAAACTTCCACAGCTGCTCGCCGACGCTGGCGATGAACTCTGTGGCGTCGAGCCACACCAGGTGTGTCGTGGACTTGATCGACGTGTCGGGAACCTCGAAGCGCAAGGTCGAGATGCGATCTATCTCGTCCAGCGTCGCCGGGTCGTAGAAGAGCAGATGCTGGCCCATGTTTCCAAGGAAACCGACGCTACGGGTCGGATCCACATTCGGTGCATGTCCACCGGCGACCCCGCCGAAGAACACCACCTTGTATGCGTGCGCCTCGGTACGCGGATCGTATTTGAATAGGCACACACCCGCTCGGCCTTCAAGGCCATTGAGCCCCGCGCCGTCGAGGGCGACGTGAAAGGCGTACGGGTAATCCCGCATATGTCCCCTACCGCAGCCGGGTCAGGTGCCGTCAATGCTTTCAGCATGAGCAATAGATCGCAAGCGCTGGGGTTTGCCTTCCCGACTAGCCGCACCCATTGACAGTCTCCGGGTCCCCTGTCATGGTTGTCGGGTACTAACCGAAAACGTTGTTCTCAGATAAGGCAGCCATGCGCGCGGACCCGGTGACGATGTGAATTCTGTGCAGCGACCGATGGCTTGGTTGCCGCACTCCATCGCCGAGGCGTCCACCGAGACGCCGGCGGGCGGCGATGTGGGCTTGCCTGCGGCGTGGTCGCATCTGATGGAGCAGCTCAACACTGCCGCGCAGATCGTCGAATCCGATGCCGCAAGCCGAAATCGGGTCGATCTCGCGGCGGGAATGCGGCATCTGCTGGTGCTGCTGGCCACTGGCATCGACGAGGCGTTGCGCTTCGATCCCGATCCGATTCTGCGGGTTCAGCGCGCCAGCACGACCGACATCCTCACTTGGGGGATGGAATGTCCAGACTGCCTGTACACCCGCGCGACGATGCGTGGTGGGGAGAGCTATCGGCTGTCCGGCAATCGTGGCACCGCAAGGTATGTCGGGCTGCAGACGATGAACGGCATCGTTTCCACCGCGAATGCTTTAGTCGACGAGCTGGTCACCGACGGTGACGGCAATTTCGAGGTGGTGCTGTCCGCCGAGGAACACGACGGCAACTGGATGCCGATCGACGGTGCGCATCCGACACTGACCGTCCGGCACTTCTTCTACGACTGGGACACCGAGACGCCGTCGTCTTTACGCATCGAACGGATCGGCGATCCGGCGCGGCGTGAGGCTGTCGAGGTCGATTCCGACGTAGTGGTGTCTCGGCAGTTGGTCGCCCTCGGTGATTTCGTGCACGATAATCTCGACTTCTTCCTGCAGTTCGGTGCGGCGGCGCCGCCGAACGGCTTTCTGCCTCCGATCGATCGCACCGCGATCGGTGCGGCCGCGGAGAACAAGCCCGTGATCGGGCGGTGGGAACTCGACCCTGAGCAGGCGTTGATCCTCGAAGTTGAACCACCCCAAGGGGTTTACTGGAGCTATTCGCTCGGCAACCCGTGGTGGGAAACGATTCACTACGGCCGCCACCAATCCAGCCTGAACGCGCACCAAGCGGTGGCGGATTCCGACGGCCTGGTGCGGGTGGTGGTCTGCGGACGCGATCCCGGGGTGGCCAATTGGCTTGACACCGCAGGCTTCAGCAACGGTGCGATGATCCTGCGCTGCGTCCGCACCAGTACGGCACCGACTCCGAGCAGCAGAGTTGTCGCGTTCGACGAGATCGCGTCCGCGCTGCCCGCGGACACCGCCAGGATCAGCGCCGACCAACGCGCATCGGTGCTCGAGCGACGCCGGCGTGCCGTCCACGAAAGGTTCGCCCTGTGACGTTTTCTGCCGACGAACTCGAAGACGGTGCGCGCGCCGCAACAGGGCTGGATGACTTCGGATCACCTTATTACCGAGAGGGTTTGGAGCGCACCGTCGACGCGTTGAACAACGAGGCGGAGCTGTCCGAGATAGGCAACGTCATTCAGCACGCCACCATCAGCAACGCGCTGATCCAGCGACTCAAGGTCGAAGACACCTACACACAGCACCCGGAGATCGATGACGAGGTGGTGGGCGGACCCGTGTTCGTCATCGGACTGCCCCGCACCGGAACTACGGCGCTGAGCCAATTGGTGGCCGCCGATCCGCAGTTCCGTTCGCTGCGGATGTGGGAGTCGCAGGCGCCCACTCCCCCGCCGGAGACGGCCACCCAAGACTCCGACCCACGCATCGCGCAGGCCGAAGAAGGCCTGCGAATGCTCGACGAGATGTTCCCGTTGATGAAGACGATGCACAACTCCGAGGCGACGGCGGCGACCGAATGCCAAGACCTGATGGGCATGAGTTTTCGTACCTTCCACTTCGACGGCGCGGTTCGGGTCCCCAGCTACCTGGACTGGCTGATGCACTGCGACATGCGTGAGACGTACACGTTCCATCGTCGGGTGCTCAAACTTCTGCAGTGGCATTGCCCGCCGACGTTGTGGCACCTGAAAACTCCGGTGCACATGTTCGCGCTGGACGCCCTGATCGAGGCGTACCCGAACGCGAAATTCCTCTGGAGCCATCGCGATCCCGCCAAAGTCATGGGCTCGGTGTGCAGCCTGATCCAGTATGTGCGCAGCTGGAGCAGTGACCGAGACGATCCTGAGGAACTGGGTGCAGAGCAGCTTGACAGCTGGGCGGAAGCCGTTCGCCGCGCGATGGACTTCCGCCGACGCTTGGGTGACAACCGGTTCGCCGATGTCGCCTTCGCGGACTTGCAGCATGATCCGGTGGGCACATTGCGGGCCGGCTACGCATCGCTGGGCTTGACGTTCTCCGAAGATACCCAGCGGGCCGTAGAGCAGTGGGCCGACGAACACAAGCCCGGCTCGCGTGGCGCACACGACTACGAATTGTCCGACTACGGGCTGACGCCCGAAGGTGTTCGCGAACGGTTCGGCGACTACCTGCGCACCTACGACGCGACCGGATGACCGCCCCACGTACGCGGCGACGAAGCAAGCTTGCTCCGGACCCCGACGTGCGCCGCACGATCGTCGCCGCCGCCTCAGAAGCCCTGCGCGAACAAGGAGTTCGGGGACTCAGCGTCGCCGCCGTCCTGGATCGTGCCGAGCTCAGCACCCGAGCGTTCTACCGGCATTTCGAATCGAAGGACCAGCTAGTCGCGGCGGTGTTTCTCGAGATGGCCCATGCCGAGAAGCGAAGGCTGCAAAGGAAAATGGCCAAGGCCGGCGATCCGGTCGAGGCGGTCGCCGCCTGGATCGACGGTCGGCTCGACCTGGCGTTCGACGAGAACGTCAAATCCGATTTGCGGCTCTTGTCGCTGGAGGCCCAGTCACAGATGTTCGCTGCTCCCGAACTGATTCAGCCCGCCTTTGAAGAGATGCTCAAACCGCTGATCGAGCAGCTGAACGATGGACTGAGGGACGGCGTGTTCCATGACGTCGATCCGGTGGCCGAAGCACAGTCGATTCAGGGCGTGGTATGGGCGAGCACTGAACGACAATGGGCCGCAGCCAATTACGAACGTGGTGAGGTCCGGCGACGAGCTCTCCGGTTCTGCCTGCGCGGTCTGGGAGTGAAGCCCGAAATTATCGCAGACATCGCCGTGCGCGACCGATTGTAAGGAGCAGCAATGGACCTGGGTCTGGCCGGATCGACCGCCGTCGTCACCGGCGGCAGCAAGGGTATGGGGCTGGCGATCGCACAAACTCTGGCAGCCGAAGGAGCCAGTGTCGCGGTGATGGCCCGGGGCACGGCAGCCCTGGACCTGGCGGTGGAATCGCTGCGAGCGGCGGGCGCACCCGACGCCGTCGGGATCAGCGTGGACATGACCGATGCCTCGTCGATCTTGAGCGGCTTCGACGAGGTGTCCGATCGTTGGGGACGGCTGAACAGCCTGGTCCACACCATCGGCCCGGGCGACGGGTACTTCGAGCAGATGGACGATGCCGAGTGGGACGCCGCCTTCACGTTGGGCACCATGGCGGGCGTCCGTTCTATTCGCGCCGCGTTGCCGATGCTGCGCGCCGCGGATTGGGCCCGCATCGTCACCTTGTCCGCGCATTCCATCCAGCGGCAGAACCCGCGCATCGTCGCCTACACGGCGTCGAAAGCGGCCCTGTCCAGCGTCACCAAAAACCTGTCGAAAAGCCTTGCCAAGGACGGAATTTTGGTGAACTGCGTGTGCCCGGGGACCATCGTGACCGCGAGCTTCACCGAGAACCTCAAGGACATCCTCGCTGCCGACGGCCTCGATGCGTCCGACCCGCACGATGTCATGACCTGGATCAATGACAACTTCCACCAACCGTGCGACCTCGGGCGTGCCGGGCTGCCCGAGGAGATCGCGTCCATCACCACCTATCTGGCCTCTCAGCGGAATGGTTACGTCACCGGCGCGACGGTGAACGTCGACGGAGGATCGGACTTCGTCTAGCCACGATTGCGTGAGAGCGGTCGGGAGAATAACATTCTCCTGATTGGCGAATGAGTGTCTCAGAGCTCGCAAAGAAGGGGGCTCGATCAACGGTGACCGACACGTTGAGCGTGCAGCGGCCGCACAACGGCGTGGTCGTGCTGCAGCTGAACCGGCCCGCACGGCTCAACGCGCTCAACGACGTCATGGTCGGCGCGCTCACCCAGACGCTTGCCGCCCTCGGGTCGGACAGCTCGGTCAACGCCGTCGTGCTGACCGGCGCGGGACGTGGCTTCTGCTCGGGCATCGACATGCGCGATTTCGGTCCGCGATTACCCGAGGCGACCGATCCCGCTATCGACCGGCTGCGTTTTCAAGAAACGATGGCCGAGCTGCCGCAAGCAATCCGCGACATCCCGCAACCGGTGATCGCCGCGGTCAACGGTCCGTGCGTGGGTGCGGGTCTGGCGCTGTGCCTGGCCGCCGACATCCGAATCTGCTCGACGGCAGCGACATTCGGCAACGGAGCGATCCTGCTCGGCCTGTCGGGCGCCGAGATGGGGATGAGCTACTTCTTGCCGCGCATTGTCGGGACAAGCGTGGCCGCCGATTGGATGCTGACCGCCCGTACCGTCTCCGCAGACGAGGCCGACCGCCGCGGGTTGGTCAGCGAAATCGTCGCACCCGAGAATCTTGTTGACCGAGCGCTGGAAATAGCCACTCGGATAGCCGAACTCACGCCGTTGGGCGTGCAACTGACGAAACGCGCGTTGCAGGTCAACACCGACGCCGCCGGATTGGAACCCGCGCTCGAACTGGAGAACCGCAACCAGGTACTCAGCCATGCGACCGACGAGGCCGCGGCGCGCCGGCAGTCGTGGTCGTCATGACGGGCCCGCTGCGCGGGGTGCGAGTAGTGATGATGGGCGGGCTGGGGCCCGGACCGTTCTGCGGCATGCTGCTCGGCGACCTCGGCGCTGAAGTGGTTCGGGTGGACCATGTTCGAGAGGTCGACGGGAAGCTGCCCATTGACTACACGGTGCGGCGCAACCAGCGCTCGATCGCCGTCAACCTCAAAGATTCGCGTGGCCCTGAGTTGGTACGGCGACTGGTCGCGGGCGCGGACGCGTTCGTCGACGTGTTCCGGCCCGGTGTGGCCGAACGCCTCGGTATCGGGCCCGACGAGTTACTCGACGCCAACCCGCGGCTGGTCTACGCGCGGATGACCGGCTACGGCCAGGACGGTCCGTATGCCGACCGGGCCGGCCACGACATCAACTACATCGCGCTGACCGGGGCACTGCACGGCATAGGCACTGCCGAAAACCCCGTCCCGCCTTTGAATCTCATCGGCGACTACGGCGGCGGCGGCATGCTGCTGGCCATCGGATTGCTCAGCGCGATCCTGGAGTCCCGGCAGTCCGGTCAAGGTCAAGTGCTCGATGTCGCGATGGTCGACGGGGCGGCGACGATGATGGCCCCCTACTACGGCATGGTGCACGCCGGCACATGGCGCGATCATCGGTGCGACAACATCCTCGACGGTGCAGCGCATTTCTACGGCGTATACCGCACCGCCGACGACAAGCACGTCGCGGTGGGGGCGATCGAGCCGCAGTTCTACGCCGAGCTCTGTCGATGCCTCGGGGTGGATGTACCGCATGATGACGATGCGCCGTCGGCGTGGCGCGCACATCGAGAAGCATTGGCGGCCCGGTTCTTACAGAAGACCCGTGCCGAATGGGAGCAGCAACTCGGCACACCCGGGTCGTGCGCTGCCCCGGTATTGACAATCACTGAGGCGCCGAACCATCCGCACAACGTCGCGCGACAGACGTTCATCGAGGTCGACGGCGTGCCGCAACCCGCACCGGCGCCGCGGTTTTCCCGCACCATGCCGGCGCCGCCACGCTCGCCGGCGCTGCCCGGCGACCACACCGCAGCCGTTTTGGCCGGACTGGGATTTGATGACAGCGCGGTCGCCGAGTTGACCGGTGCTGGCGTGGTCCGCCAGAGCGCAGCGGGCCGTACCAACTGAGTATCGAAAGGACGATCGGTGGCTTGGGACTTCTCGACTGACCCGGAATGGGCTGGGCAACTCAAGTGGGTTGACGAGTTCGTGCGTTCGGAATGTGAGCCAATTGACCTGATTGTCAAGGAGTCTCACGACCTCAACGACCCGGTGCGCCAGGCGCTCATTCCTCCGCTGCAGAAGATCGTCAAGGAGCGCGGGCTGTGGGCTACGCATCTGGGGCCGCACCTGGGTGGTCCCGGATACGGCCAGGTGAAGCTGGCGTTGCTCAACGAAATACTCGGCCGCTCCGAATGCGCCCCGATCGTCTTCGGTTCACACGCGCCGGATTCCGGAAACAGCGAGATTCTGGCCCACTACGGCACTCCCGAACTCAAGCAGCGTTATCTCGAGCCGCTGCTGGACAATCGGATCATCTCCTGTTTCTCGATGACCGAGCCGCAGGGTGGCGCAGATCCGAAGGAGTTCACCACCAGCGCGGTCCAAGATGGCGATCACTGGGTGATCAACGGCGAGAAGTGGTTCTCGTCGTTTGCGTCGATGGCGTCGTTTCTGATCGTGATGGCGGTGACGGATCCTGATGCCTCGCCGTACCAACGTCATTCGATGTTCGTCGTACCCGCGGAGACGGCCGGCATCAACGTGTTGCGTGA
>Ga0209113_1000005_pt1 | contig 59048 bp, 60 predicted proteins | sample TexAe_RefH0_O1_FD_187951 | JGI IMG/M metagenome (GOLD analysis project Ga0209113, IMG submission 187951) | Forest soil microbial communities from Davy Crockett National Forest, Groveton, Texas, USA - Texas A ecozone_RefH0_O1 (SPAdes) (version 2) | ecosystem: Environmental > Terrestrial > Soil >... | reverse complement strand
TTCGCCCGAACCGCCTTCCACGCCCAAGTGCCGCCGTGGCTGCCGTTGAACGCCGACTTCGTCATCATCGCGTCCGGTGTGGTGGAAATCGCCCTGGGAGCAAGCCTGGTGCTGCTGGCCAGATGGCGAGTGCCAGTCGGATGGGTCGTAGCGGCCTTCTTTGTGGTGGTGTTTCCGGGAAATATCTCCCAATTCATCACGCACGCCAACGCTTTCGAGCTCGACTCCGACCTCGCCCGCGGCATTCGACTGCTGTTCCAGCCGTTGCTCGTGATTTGGGCGCTGTGGTGCACGGGGGCATGGGCGGCCTTCCGAAACCGCGGATCACGACCGCCGTGCTCTAACGGAACGAACAGCAGTTAGACAACCAGTTCGCTTCGTGTTCACCGCCTCGCCGTCTACGCAACATCCGTCTTCCAGTTCCGACGCGCTTCGCCGTTCACACTGTGAATGGATCCGTCCATACCAGCGGAGGTCATAGTGGTTGTCGGAGACAATGAAGTCGCCCTCAGCTTGGAGGTTGACCCGGCGGGGCAGCGAGCGCAGGTGCGACGCGCGGCGTTGGCCAGCTCGATCGGCACCACGATCGAGTGGTACGACTTCTTCCTCTACAACACCGCGGCCGCATTGGTTTTCCCGCATTTGTTCTTCCCCGCCTCCAGCCCGTACGCCGGCGCGATGGCCTCGTTCGCGACCTACGCTGTCGGGTTCGTCGCCCGCCCGCTCGGTGCCGCGATCTTCGGGCACTGGGGCGACCGGATCGGTCGCAAAGCGACACTGATCGTGACGCTGCTGGTGATGGGCATCTCGTCGGCGATCGTCGGCATCCTGCCCGGCACCGCCGCGATCGGGGTGGCCGCGCCACTACTGCTCGTAGCGCTACGACTGGTGCAAGGCATCGCGATCGGCGGCGAGTGGAGCGGGTCGGTGTTGATCGCGATGGAGTGGGGCGACCAGAGCAAGCGTGGGCTGCTTGGCAGTTTCGCTCAGCTCGGCGTGCCGATGGGGCTGGTCCTGGGCACCGGCGGCATGACGTTGCTGTCGGCAACGCTGTCGGCTGACGCGTTCAACTCGTGGGGCTGGCGGGTTCCGTTCCTGTTCAGCCTGGTACTGGTGGGCCTCGGCTTGGTGATTCGGCTGTCCATCCTCGAGACACCGATGTTCGCAAAGGTGGCCGAGGAGCGTAAAACCGCCCGCACTCCTGTCGTCGACGCGATCCGGCACCACTGGCGAGAGATTCTGCTGTCGGCGGGGGTGCGGTTCAGCGAACAGATGCCGTTCTACCTGTTCACGACCTTCGTCCTGACCTACGTTGTGTCGCGGCACGGGTTCGCCAAGACGTTCGTGCTCACCGCCGTGCTGGCGGGCGCCGTGTGCGAACTCGTCGCGATCCCGCTGTTTTCGCACCTGTCGGACCGCATCGGCCGCAAGCGGATATATCTCACCGGAGCGGTTCTGACCGGCCTGATCGCGTACCCGTACTTCGCAGTGCTGACCCACGGCGGGAAGGCGCTGATCTTCATCGCGGTCGTCGTCTCGCTGTTCCTCCACGCGGTGCAGTACGGCCCGCAGGCGGCGCTGATCGGCGAGAACTTCCCGACACATCTGCGCTACGGCGGCGCCGGACTCGGCTACCAGCTGGCCTCCGTTTTCGCCGGCGGCCCCGCACCGCTGATCGCAACGTGGTTGCTGCACAAAACCGGAACCCCGTACGCCATCTCGGCCTACATCGTCTTCGCCGCTGTTGTCACGGTCGGCTGCGTCCTTGCCCTACCGGACCGTTCCCGGGTCGACATCGACGACGCCGCCGTATACCGGCGATAGCGATCCTCCTCGATTACGTCGCCAGCCGTCTCGCAGCGCTTTGACGAAGAGCGCTGCGGTAGTAGATTTGCGTGACACATCAATCAATGGAGGTTCCGGTGGCTGACCAATGGACGCTTCACGGTGTGGAGTTCGAGAATTGCCCCTGCGCCTGGGGTTGCCCATGCCAATTCGGTGCGCAACCAACTTACGGGCGTTGCCAGGCGGTCATGGGCGGCCATATCGAGACCGGGAACTTCAATGACACGACTCTCGATGGGCTGGACTGGGCGATGCTACTGTCCTGGCCGGGTCCGGTCCCCGAGGGCGACGGCACACAGCAGGCCATCATCGACGAACGTGCGGATCCCATTCAGCGAGAAGCACTGCGCAAGATCCTGCACGGCGAGTCGACCACCCCCGGAGCGACAGTTTTCTTCGTGTACAACAGCACGATGTCGACTGTGCTCGAGACGCTGTACGCACCTATCGAATTGTCGATCGATGTCGAGCAGCGAACGGCCAGCATGACGATTGACGGGCTCGTTGAATCACGCGGCGAACCACTCGCCCAACCGGGAAACCCGGGATTGCCACCGCGGATACAGCTCAGTACGCCGGAGGGGCCGCGCTATCTCTATGCCGAAATGGGCAACGGCAACACCACCGCGCGGGCGGGAATCGACCTCGACTTCAAGGACAGTTATTGCCAGTTCAACGTCATGCACCTGAACCAAGACGGACTCATCCGCTGACCGTGCCCTGGATTCGGCGCCACCGGGACCGCCTGGCCGTCTCGGCCGGCCTGGTCGGCATCACCGTCGCAGCCTGGGTCTACGTCGTGGTGACAGCGCACCGAATGGCGACGCCGGGGATGGACGTCATGACAGGCGTAAAGCCATGGACAGCAACCGAATTCGTTCTGACCTTCGCGATGTGGGCCTTGATGATGGTTGCCATGATGGTTCCCACTGCGGCACCCATGACTCTGATGTACGCGGCAGTCGCGCGCAAGGCCGCCGCACAGCACGACCCGCTGGCTCCGACGTTCATCTTCGCCACCGGCTACATCACGATGTGGGTGATCTTCAGCTTCGTGGCCACCGCCTCCCAGCATGCTCTTGATCAGGCCGCGCTGCTCTCCCCGATGATGGTGTCCGCCAGCGCCCACCTCGGCGCCGCGATTCTGATCGCGGCCGGCCTATACCAGCTCACCCCGCTCAAGAATGCGTGCCTGAAAAACTGCCGGACCCCAGCGCATTTCATGTCCCGCTACTGGCGCTCCGGCAACCTCGGCGCCTTCCGGATGGGACTGAGGCTCGGCGTCTACTGCGTGGGCTGCTGCTGGATCCTGATGGCGTTGCTGTTCGTCGGTGGCGTGATGAACCTGTTGTGGATCGCGGCTATCGCCATATTTGTTCTGCTGGAGAAGACGATCCCCTTCGGTGACGTGAGCGGAAGGGTCGCGGGCGCGGCGATGATCCTGGTTGGTGCGCTGAGTCTGGCCCTGTGAGGCGCCGGCGTCAGTCGTGCTTCTTCGCCCCACCCGTCGGCGTGAGTGCGACAACCGGGATGATCCGCGACGTCTGGCGTTCGTACTCCGCGAATCCCGGATACCGCTCGGCCTGCACCGCGTACTTGTCGTTGCGCTCGGACCCACGCAACTCGGAGGCATGTACCTCCACGATGTCGTCGCCGACCTCGATGCGGGTATCGGGGTTAGCCTTCAGGTTCCAGTACCAGGCGGGGTTATCGTCGCGACCATTGTTGGAGGCGAATACAAGGAACCGTTCGCCGTCGGCCAGATACATCATGATGTTGGTCCTCGGCTGACCGCTCTTTGCGCCCACAGTGTGCAGGATGACCATCGGCGCACCCTCGAACGGACCGCCGACGCGACCATGGTTGGCGCGGAATTCCGCGATGTTCCGTGCGTTGAAGTCATTGCCGTCGCTCATCTGCTTCTCCTCATACTGACTAACACCTCGTAGCCGGACCTATTGCCCGTCAACCATTTTCAGCACAATTTTGCCGCGGGTATGCCGCTGTTCGACCTGCCGGAAGGCGTCCCGGACGTCGTCGAGCGGAAACACTCCAGCGATCGGCACTTGCAATTCACCTCGCGCTACGAGGTCGGCCAGCTCTGCGACCACTGCTGCAGTCGCCGCGTCCGCACCTCCTGCAGACAAAACCCCAAACCGCTCGACGGCGGCGAAATCGGCAATGGTGTCAACCTTCTCGCGCGCAATCTTGAGGTCCTCGACCGCCATGGCGACATATCCACCGCCGAAGAAATCCAGCAGGGCATCGATGTGTCCCGACGGAGCCGCGGCGCGCAACCGCGCGGGCAGGTCTTCACCGTAGTTAACCGGGACCACGCCGCGATCGACGAGCCAGGAATCGTTGGATGGTCCGGCGATGCCTAGGACGGTGGCTCCGGCGCGTCGCGCGAGTTGAACTGCGATCGAACCGACACCGCCTGCGGCACCCGCGATCGCGACCGTCTCTCCCGCTTTGAGGCGCACCGCACGCACCGCAGCGTAGGCGGTCGCTCCTGCGACAAACAGCGAGCCGGCCACCTCCCAAGAAATGCCCGATGGCTTGGCGGTCAACTGGATCGCCGGGACGGTCACATGTTCGGCGTGGCTGGATCGGCTCATGGAAAAGCCGATCACCTCGTCGCCCACGGCGAAATCGGTCACGCCGGAGCCCAGTTCGGCCACCACCCCTGCCAGGTCGCTGCCTTGACCCGAGGGGAACGTGGCGGGGAATTGGTCGGCCAGGGCACCGCTTCGGATCACGGCCTCACTGGGGTTGATGCCGGCCGCTCTGACCGCAACGAGAACTTCACCGGCTTCCGGAACGGGGCGGGGCACGTCGCGGACCTCGAGGACCTCGACGCCGCCGTACGAATCGAATTGCACTGCTCTGGACATAAAATCCACTGTAGGCCAACTGCATGACATATCAAGTATTGTTCGCTTGCAGTGAACAGGTAGTGTAGGAAGCGATCTGGGCCTCGACACCGCAAGTGGCGATTGAACAGCTAGTTTGACCGAGTTATCGATCGCCGAGTTGCAAATGTTGGCTCGGCGTATTACTTGATATATCATGTAAAGCTACTACTGTGGTTGTTATGACTAAGACAGGTTCGACTTCCTCGCAAGGATCCTCTGGATCGCAGCACTTTGATTTCGATGCGCTTTACCGTGGCGAAAGCCCGGCCGAAGGCTTCGCGGCGATGACGACACCACCATGGGATAACAAGGCGCCCAGCGAGAGCGTCGTCGAGTGGCAAACCCGCGGCTGGGTCCACGGCGATGTCCTCGACATCGGCTGCGGGCTCGGCGACAACGCCATCTACCTCGCCAAGAAGGGTTACACAGTGACCGCGCTGGACATCTCACCCACCGCCCTGACGACGGCGCAGCAGCGTGCCAGCGACGCGGGTGTTGAGGTGAAGTTCGCGGTGGCCGACTCCACCAAGCTCGACGGCTACACCGACGCGTTCGACACCGTGATCGACAGCGGCCTGTTCCACAGCCTCGATGACGACGGCAGACGTGGTTACGTCGCCGCGGTGCACCGGGCCACCCGGCCGGGCGCCACCCTGTTGCTCAGCTGCTTCTCCGACGCCAATCCGGCGGGCGAGGATTGGCGACCGGCGGTGTCCGAAGACACGCTGCGCGATGTCCTCGGCGCCGCCGGATGGGACATCACGTCGCTCGAACCTGCCACCCTTCCCGGCGAACTGGACGGCGCCCAAGTCGAAATGGCGTTCTGGTACCTCCGCGCGGTGCGGCGCTAAGCGGCCGGTAGGCAGCCATCTGGTTTGGCCGGACACGATCGCGGATAATAAGCATGAACAGTCCAGCAGAAAGATCGTGAAATGCCGCGTCCCCGCCGATCACCAACTGGTGACAGTCCGTGGCTGTCCCCGTCACAACTCCGCGCGTGGGTTGCTTTCATGCGGGTCCAGTTGCGGATGAGCTACGAGATCAACAGCCAGTTACAGCGTGACAGCGACCTTTCGTTGCCCGACTATCACGTACTCAACGCGTTGAGCACTGCGCCGGAACACAAGATGCAGATCACCGAACTTGCTGCCCTGATCGGCTGGGAACGCAGCCGGCTCTCCCACCACTTGCGACGGTTGAGCGAGCGCGGCCTGACCAAGCGCCTGCAGTCCACCGAAGACGGCAGGGCGACGGATGCGGTGCTGACCAAGAAAGGCATGGATGCCATGGTCGACGCGGCTCCCGGTCACGCCATGCTGGTCAAGAAATTGTTCTTCGAGCCGCTGCCCGACGAGCTTGTCGCTCCGTTCACCGCGGCGCTGGAGCACATTCAGGCGAGCCTGAATCTCAATGCGTCGCTGCCGCCGGTGCCCCTGTAGATCGGTGGATTTCTACGGCGCCAGTACGGGGTTGACGTCCATGTAAATGCGGTAGTCGTTGACGACTCCGTCGTGGACGCCAAAGACGTTGCAGCAGGGCAAATTCAACTCGCGGCCGTCGAGGCGCCGATAGTGGACATCCATCAGTGCGATGACCATGCCGTCGCCGACCTCCCAGAGGTCGAGGATGGTGTGATGCAAACCGGCGATCGTGTCGCGAAACGACCGGGCCGCCGCAAGAAGTTCCGATTGGGTGTCGGTCGGGTCGGCGTTTCCGAAACGGAAGTGCACGTCCGTCGTCGTCAGTGCGGCGATGGTGTTCTGATCCGCAGCATCGACGGCACGGATCAGTGTCCGAACCAAGTCGCCGGCTGTGAGGCGTGTGTCCTCCATGCGTTTCCTTCTGCAAATGTGGCTGTACCACTTACCCGTTCGGTGCGATAAGTGCTTTCATGATTCGGCCTGCCTGCAGATCATCGAAGGCAGCCAGTGTGTCGGGCAGTGGTGCGACGACGCTGGTGAGATCGTCGACGACGAGTAGGCCTGTCCCGAGCAGGTCAATGGCCCCGTCGAATTCGTCGGTGTAGGTGTAGGACCCGCGCACCACGATCTCTTTGAGCAGTATGGTCGCCGCATCCAATCTCGTTTCCGATCCGGAGCCGACCACGACCAGGGTGCCCCCGGGTGTGAGTAGAGCCATCGCGGTCGCCACCGCTGCGTTATTGCCCGAGCATTCGATAGCCACATCGACGGTCGCGGTGGCGTCGACGGACTGGTTGGCGGTGATGACGGTGGCGTGCGAGCTGGCCGCGAACGCCGCTCGGTCGGCCGCCGGCTCCATCAGCAGAACGCGCTCCGGATCCTTGAGATATGCCAATCGGCACGCGAGCTGGCCGATCGGGCCGCCGCCTGTTACCAGCACCGTCAGTCCCCGGATATCGCCGGCGAGCTCCACCGCGCGCAGTGCCGTCGCGGCGGGCTCGACCCATGCGGCGTGCCGAGCGGAGAGTTCGGGCGGGATGGCCCGTAGGTGGGACGGGAATGCAGCCATCAATGGCGCGAGTGCACCGTCGGCTTGCAGACCCAGGGCCGTTTCGAGCGTCGCCTGACGACAGAAGTTGGGCCGCCCGGATCTGCAGAAATCGCAGACCCCGCATACGTTTCCGTTGGGGTTGACTGCGACTCGTTGGCCGACGCTCCAATCGGTCACGTCGGCGCCGACAGTGACAATCCTGCCCGTCGATTCGTGCCCAAGGATGCAGTCACCCAGGTAGACCTGCGGTAGTTGTGCCGCGTGAAGATCACTTCCGCAGATACCGCACAGCTCGACTTCGACGATGACCTGATCGGGTCGCAGTGGCGGCCGCGGGCGTTCCTGCAAGGCGATCGTTCGATCAGCGGTGAGTACCACTGCCGGCATGGTCATGGTGATGACTCCTCCCGCGACACCGTCAGGCCAACGGGTAGGGCCCGAACCTGCCCCACGCAACGAACACGGCCAGCGTTAACAGCACGGCATTGACCCCGATGTTCATGGCCTCGTTGCGGCGAGCGTGAACCACTGCCGCGCCGACCATCACGAGGACCAAGCCGACCGCAGCCAACGGGACAAGGATAGGGGCGATATGCGTGACTGCGGGCAAGATCAACCCAGCGGCGCCGAGAACCTCAACCACGCCGATCAATCGAATGTTCGTCGGAGTGACGTCTTGAGCCCAACCTTGGCCGGCGCTGACCAACTTCTCCTTCGGGACAAGGAGTTTCATCAGCCCGCTTCCGGCGAAGCTTGCCGCTAAAACACCCGCGACGATCCACAGTGCTAGATTCATGGTCTCCTCCTAGGGGTGGGTGATACGTGCTTGGCTGAGAGTGGCGATGTCGTTGTCGGGCAACGACAACGAGCCGGCGGCCAGGTTTTCGACAAGGTGGCCCCGAGTGCTGGTCCCGGGGATCAGCAACACGTTGTCCGCGATCGCCAATAGCCACGCGAGAGCGACCTGGGCTGGTGTCGCGCCGTGACTGGCAGCAATTCGATTGACAACCGGATTGTTTCCAATGGCGTCATGCTGGGCCTTCGGCCAACCCAGTGGACAGAACGGAACGAACGGGATCCCACGGGCCGTGCACTCCTCGAGTACTGTCGCCGATGACCGATTCGCAAGGTTGTAGACGTTCTGTACGCAGACGATGTCGGTGACCTCGAGCGCCATCAGCAGGTGCCGATGCGTGACATTGCTGACCCCGACGCCCGCGATCAGACCTTCATCGCGGGCTGCCACCAAGGCGCCCAACTGATCCGCGAACCGTTGATCGGGCACCGCGTTGTCCAACACGCGCAAGTTGACCGCGGTGAGCTGCTCGACACCGAGCGTTGTAAGGTTTTCTTCGATGCCGGCGCGGAGCTGATCGGGGTCGTCATACGGCAACACTCCGCCGGAATCATCCCGTCGCGCAGCAACTTTGCTCACCAAAGCCAGCCCGTCCGGGTAGGGGAAGAGCGCCTCACGGATCAACGAGTTGACTACGCCCGGACCGTAATACTGGGCGGTGTCGATGTGATCGACACCGGCGTCGAGGGCTGCGCGTAATACCGCGAGCGCCTCGTCACGATCCCGGGGCGGACCGTAGACGCCGTCGCCGGCCAGTTGCATCGCGCCGTAGCCGACGCGCCGGACCGTTTTGCCTGCCAAGCGATAGCGATCGCCCGTCCGCGTGTCCATCGTCGGCGCCTTCCTGGCGATTTCCGGCGTCGACGCCAGTTATCGCGCGCCGACGGGATCCGCAAGCTGTGCGAATCGAACCGTAACACTCAACTACATGACATATCAAGTTATTTCCGAACCGGGTGGATCGTCAGTACTCGGGTGTCGGGCCTTCAGGTCGGCGGGGAGTTGAGGAAGACATACAGCGCTGAAATCTTGTCGTCGCGGGTAATGATGATGTCGATACCGGTGTATCGGGGCGGTTCGCCTGCAGGTCCAGAACCCCAATCAACACGTCCGCCGTTCTGTACTGCTAACGGCGCGCTATGTGGGGTATAGACATAGCTGGGATGACTGGCACGCAAGTCGCCGCAGATTCTGTCGAGTGCCTCGTGGCCGTGGTACTGGTCGACCGGCAGATTGACGACGCAGTCTTCGGTGTACAGCTCCTCGATAGCGGACCGTCGGCGTTCGGGGTCGCCCTCACCAAAGACTTCCTGCAGATTACGCAGCAACAGGGTTTCGATGACGTGTGAAGTAGACACATGAAACATCATGCACTGGGGCACGCGAGGTTGGGCGGCGAGGGTGCCGAGTTCTTGTCCGCCCGAAGTTAACGGTGTAAATATTGAAGTCTTCCGCCACACCGACGTGGCGACTCCGGGACGGATCAGGGTGTCATGAGTTACGACTTGATCATTCGAGGTGGGCGGGTCGTCGATGGCTCAGGAGCGGCACCGCGCACCGCGGACATCGCCGTGCAGGACGGACTGATCGCCGAGGTCGGCCGGATCGACGGCGCGGCCCGGCGGACCATCGACGCTGACGGACTCACCGTCACACCAGGATTCGTTGATATCCACACGCATTTCGACGGTCAGGCGACGTGGGATCCACATCTGACGCCGTCGTGCTGGCACGGCGTCACCACCGCGATCATGGGCAATTGCGGCATCGGTTTCGCACCGGTGCGGCCCGACCGGCACGACTGGCTCATCGAATTGATGGAGGGCGTCGAGGACATCCCCGGCAGCGCGCTGGCGGAGGGGATCTCGTGGGAGTGGGAATCCTTCGGCGAGTACCTAGACGCGCTGGAGAGGATGCCGCGCGCCGTCGATGTCGGCACGCAGATACCGCAGGCCGCGGTGCGCGCCTATGTCATGGGCGACCGCGCACTGGATGCCCCGACCGCCGATGACCTGACCGCGATGAGCCAAGCGGTCACCGCCGGCCTGCGTGCGGGAGCCCTCGGCATGTCGTTCGGGCGCACCGCTGGACATCGCAGCGCGAGTGGGCAACCGGTGCCGGGAACGTATTCGGACGAGGACGAACTCGTTGCCTTGATGACCGCGATGGCCGAGGCGGGAAGTGGTGTCCTGCAGGTGGTGCCGGCCGGTGTGGGCGGTGAAATGGGCGGCGACCAACGGCATTCCATCGATAGCGAGGTCGAGTGGATCAGCCGGCTGGGCCAGCGGTTTCGGATACCGCTGACATTCTTGGCCATGGTCAACGAGCAAGACCCGCACGACTGGCAGCACTGGTTCAGTGCCGTGCGTACCGCCAACGCCGCCGGTGCGAATGTGCGACCACAAGTAGCAAGCCGCGCCTTCGGGATGTTGATGGGCCATCAGTCGCGGATGAATCCGTTCCGGCACCGGCGTAGTTACCGCGCCCTGATGGATCTGCCGCTCGACCAACGTGTTGCAGCCCTTCGCGACCCGCAGACGAAGGCGCGGATCCTCGCGGAGACGCCCGACGCGGGCGATGCACCGTCGGCCGATCAACTCAACCGCCATATGTTCAAACGGCTATACCCGCTCGGAGAGCGACTCGACTACGAACCGTCGGCTGACGACAGCATCGCGGCCATCGCAGCGCGCGAGGGTCGCGATCCGTGGGAGGTCACCTACGACACGCTGCTGCACGCCGACGGCAAAGAATTTCTGCTGTTCCCGCTGTTGAACTACGCGGGCAACGACTACCACCATCTCCACGACATGATGTCGGACCCGCTCAGCCTGCAGGGCTTGGGCGATGGGGGAGCCCACTGCGGCATCATCTGCGACGCCAGCATGACGACCTACCTGATGTCCTACTGGGTGCGTGACCGCACGCGGGGCCCGCGGATCCCGCTGGAGACGGCCGTGCATCGGCTCACCGGCGATCCCGCCGCTTTCTACGGCCTCGGTGATCGCGGTGTCCTGGAGCCGGGCCGGCGCGCTGACATCAACCTCATCGACCTGGACAACTTGGGGCTGCACTATCCCGAGCAGGTGCGGGATCTGCCCGGCGGCGCGGGAAGGCTCATTCAGCGTTCCGATGGCTATGTCGAAACGCTGGTGCTCGGTCAGACCATCGTCGCCGACGGCGAGCTCACCGACCGTCGGCCCGGGGGCCTTGTCCGCGGCCCGCGGCCGATAGCGGCGGCATAACTGAAGACCTTGAACGACAACACGATTGACTCCCGACCCGGCACACGGGTGAAGTCGCTGCGGCACGGGGAACACGATTGCAGCGTCGCCGGCTTCGGCGAAACGTGAGAAACGTCTACGTCCGGCTTAGCGGTGGATCGCGTTAGCGGCGAAATCAGCAGCTTGATCGGTCATGCCGTTCGTCTTATAGGCGCTGTGGGCGGCCCGGCTGAATCCCTGGCCCGATGAGCAGACCGGATCCTGGGGTGTGCACAGGTCGAGCGTCTTGTGTGCGTAGAGCGGGCCGATGTTGATCGGTGGGGCGTCGCGGTCGATCAGGTTGAGAAATCCGGCGGAGGGCTTGCCGAACAGGGTGACCGCGGCGACGTGCGGGGCGACGGTGGGCGGCAACGGCCCGGTGATGCCCGCCGGGAGCGCGTAGCCGGGCGGGACGCTGTCGGAGGTGATGTAGGCCGCGATCGCGGCGCCCTGCGAATAACCGCCGAGAACGATCTTGGTAGCGGGGCAGGTGTTGACAGTGTCGAGGACTTTGTTGGCGGCGTCGGCAACGCCATCGGCGGCTTGCCCGAAGCTCAGCGACGCGGGGTAATTCACCCCGTACACATCGACCGTGCGGCCGCCCAGGCGGGATGTCAGGGCGTCGGAGAATTCTTGTCCGACGGTGCCGGGGCCGGGTGGTTCCAGGGTGCCGCGGGCGAAGATGACCTCGACGTCGGCGCACTGCCCATCGGCGGCGGCCTTGCTGATGGCCGGGGTCGTCACCGCCATTGCGAACAGCATCGTCAAGACAGCCGCGAATTGCAGGGCCCTCATCATTGGCTGCGCGCACCATGACAGCGGCGATATGCCGTAGCGGGTTGTCTCGTGCACGCTGTTGCCTTTCGTCGAGCGAGGATGCTTTGTGAAGCGTATGCGGTGGAAGACTCCCGCGCAGTGCGGCCTCCGGCGTCGATGCCGTCGGTCATTTTGATGTCTCGCACTAGCGGTGGTCAAACTCAGCACCTTGCAACACCCGGGATGGTGGTCTTCATTCCGCCCTCGTCGGCGGGAAAGGAAACTGCAGGTGACGGATGCGACCAAAAGCGTAACGATACGCAACGAAACGGCAGCTGAAGCGGTGTATTTCTCGATCAATGCGAGAGTCCGCGGTGTCGATTAGGTTTTCGCTTCGATTCGCAATACGCTAGCGCGCGGTTTGTCATCAACTCAGGAAAGCGGCCATGCCTATTCAGTCCGCGCTGGTGCGTCCACGACAGGCGCGTAGCGCCCAGCGATTCGCTTCCCGCGTTAAGTGCCCAACGGTCGGCCAGTGCTTCGACATCGAAGCCACTCGCGACGCAGACGGGTGGATGATCCGGATCCCAGAGATCGGCAGGGTCACCCGCGCCAGTCGCCGCGCAGCAGTGGAATTGGCAGCACGGGAATGCATCGCACTCTGGACCGGCATCCCGATCGGGTATGTCGCCGTCAACATCAAGCTCGGCTAAACGCCGAGCTTCATTTATTGGCCGAGGTGTATCTCGGGCGTGACCTCACCGCGATGGTGACCAAGAACGCTCATCATCATGACGGTGTTTGCGGCATTCGCCGCTTTGACCATGGCGACTTGCGTCGGCTATTACTTCGGTCGGCGCACGAGGTCAACGCAGTCGACTTGGAAAAAGCGAACTAGTCGAATCGCATTGGGGAGGCGGGCGGCTAGTCTGCTCGTGCTGGTCGCAGCCCGCCGCATTCGGCAGCGATTGCGACCCGAGCCCATGGTCGACCTGTTCGGGCTGAGAATCCTTGCGCCACTTGATCTGCTGCGAGGTAGCGTTACGCGGATGCGCTCCTACCGCGGTGCGCCAGGTTGGTGAGGCAACGAAATGTCAACGCTTGAGGGCAAGATCGCGTTCGTGACCGGCGCATCGTCGGGTCTCGGCGCTGAGACAGCCCGGTTGTTATCACGCCGGGGCGCAACGGTTTTCGGCATAGGCCGAGACGCCGCACGGTTGGCCGAGGTTTTCGGTGACGTCGAAAAGGGCTCATACGCATCGGTGGACATCGCATCGACGCAAGCCTGTAAAGACGCGATCGAGCAGTGCGTCCGCGAGTTGGGCGGTCTGGATGTGTTGATCAACATTGCGGGGCGACACCAGATGCGACGTACTGAGTCGATGACCGACGACGAGTGGACGCAAGATCTCGCGGTCAACCTCAACGGGCCGTTCCACTTGTGCAAGGCGGCGCTGCCCTATCTGCTGGAGCGAGGCGGCAACATCGTCAACGTCAGCTCGATTGCCGGCGTCGAAGGCCAGGCCTATTCGGCCGGCTACTGCGCCGCCAAGCACGGCCTGATCGGGCTCACGCGGGCGTTGGCGGTCGAGTACACCGCGGATCGCTTGCGCGTCAACGCGGTTTGTCCCGGCGGCATGCTGACACCGCAGATCGAACAGTTCACCGCACCTGAGAACCCGAACTACGACCTGATCATGCGCACGGCCTCACCACGCGGCATGATGCAACCCCTCGACGTGGCGAACGTGATCGCATTCCTGGCCAGCGACGATGCAACGGCGATTCACGGCGCGGTCTATCGCGTCGACAACGGCAAAGGCGCCGGCTAGGCGGTCACGAGCCGGTGAAGCGCGGCTCCCGCCGCTCGGCGGTGGCCGAGACGCCCTCAACGAAGTCGGCGGTCGCCGCGAGCTTGATCTGCTCGGCTTGCTCCAACGCAGTGGCCGCGCGCACGCGATCGGCGAGATCGCCACGCAACGTCCGGCGGATGGATACCACTGCGAGTGGTGCACTGGCAGCGACCTTGGCCGCCAACTCATGCGCGCCGGACCGCACATCGCCGTCGGCCGTCAGACGGTCGCACAAGCCGATGCTCGCCGCTTCTTCCCCCGGCACCTCACGGCCGGTGTAGAGCAGGTCTTGAGCGCGCTGCGACCCGATGACGGCCGGCAACGTGACAGTGATCCCGAATCCCTGATGCAGGCCGAGCCGGCTGAAGTTCGCAACAAAGCGGGTGGACGGGCCCGCCACCCGGAAGTCCGCAACCAGCGCCAACCCGAGGCCGCCACCCACCGCCGCACCCTGTACGGCCGCGACGATCGGTGTGCGGGCCGCGAACAAACGCGCCGCCTCCTCGTACAGCGACCCTGTGGACGCCTCCACCGTCGGCTCGCTGCCACGCAGCGCGCCCGCTAGGTCCGCACCCGCGCAGAAGTGCCGACCAGCCGAGCAGAGCACGATCGCCCGCGCGTCACCGTCGGCATCAAGGCGTTCGAAGGTATCGGCCAACCCGGCGATGAGGGCGGCATCGAAATGGTTACGCGGGCCGTTCTCGAACTCGACCGTGGCGACGTGGTCAGCGGACACCTCAACGCGGATCTGATGAGTCATGAAGGCATTGAACACGGTGGAGCAGAATAGACACACCACCCGCACGCTCGATCGAAGGGCAGGACATGCGTATCGAAGGCTCAGTAGCGTTGGTCACTGGCGCCAACCGCGGTCTTGGTCAGCATTTGGCCGAACAGTTGCTCGCGAGGGGTGCGGCGAAGGTCTATGCGGCGGCTCGTCGACCCGAAACGGTCTCCGCTCAGGGCGTCGTTCCGCTGCGCCTCGACGTCACCGATGCCGACAGCATCGCAGCTGCGGCCGAGACTGCCTCTGACACAACGCTTTTAATCAACAATGCCGGCATTTATACCACCGGAGGTGTGCTCGAGACGCCGCTGGACACGATCCGCCGCGAGATGGAGACGAATTTCTTCGGAACCTTGCTCGTGACAAGGGCGTTCGCGCCACATCTGATCACCAACGCGCCCGGTGCGATCCTCAACGTCGCTTCGGTGCTGTCATGGCTGCATCCCATCGGCTTCGGGACCTACTCATGCTCCAAAGCGGCGTTGTGGGCCCAAACCGACGTCGTCCGCGAGGAACTCAAACCTCACGCCGTCGCTGTCACCGCGCTGCACGTGGGATTCATGGAGACCGACATGACGACCGGGATCGACGCGCCGAAATCCGATCCGGCCGCCGTCGCCGCGGACGCACTAGACGGCGTCGAGGCCGAGCTGGTCGAGGTGCTCGCTGACGATCTCACTCGCAGCGCCAAAGCCCAGCTGTCCGCAGATCGCGGAACCGTGACTTCTAAAGCGGGGTCTTAAGTGGCTGTCAGCGCTCAGGAAGCTCGCGCCGACCAGGTGAAGCTCTGCATGTCGGGAATGCGAGACGTGAGCAGTGAGGCGACGCTGCGGCCGACCTGATCAGCGGTCCCCAGCGAAGTCTCGGAATCCAAGAACCCTTCCACCTCGACGCGCAGTGTCCGTCCCGTCCAGCGGGCGCGAGCATGCGCGTGCTGAACACCGGGCACTTCAATGGCAGCCGTCTCGGCGGTCGTGATGATCTCCGGGTCGACGCCATCGAGAAGACGGTGGGCGATGTCCGCCGTCACTTCCCAACCGACGTGGCAGATGAATCCGGTCACGACGATTCCTGCGACGGCGTCAGCCCACGCCCAGCCCAGGGCCACGCCGGTCAGGCCGAGCATCGCGCCCGCCGATGACAACGCATCCAGCCATGAGTGCTTGGCATCGGCCACCATGGTGGCCGAGCGAATCCGGCGGCCCACGGTCAATTTATATCTCGCCACCAGTTGGTTGCCCGCGATTCCCACCCCCGCGGCGGCGATGCCCCAGCCGACGTGACCCGTGCTGCCATGACGCAACAGCTTGCTGACACTTTCGAACCCGGCCACCAGGGCACTACCCCAAATCACCAGCGCCACACCGATTCCGGCGAGGTCTTCGGCCCGTTCGTAACCATACGGGTAGCGCTCGGTGGGAAGGTGGCGTGATGCCCGAAATCCGACGAACACCAGGGCGCTGGTCGACACATCCGACAGGTTGTGCAACGCGTCGCCCAGCAGCGCCACCGAACCTGATACCAATGCGATCGACAATTCGATCAGCCCGGTTACGGCCAGTCCCACGGCGCTGATGGCGACGGCGCGGTTCGCTTGCCGGCGTTCGCTCGCATCGTCGGTAGCGGTGTCGAGGGGGAAACTTGTCGCGGGGTCGCGGACCCCGTTGATCTGATGCATAGCGGTAAGCATGCCCGCCGCGGGCAGCATCGCAAAGACCGGCCGCCGGGCGAATGGCTCAGTCAGCCAACGCCCGTCCGACGATCAACGGATCCGGTTCGCCCACGACGTCAGCGTCCTTGTCGGCGTAGTCGAACTTGGCAAGCAAGTAACGCATGGCGTTGATGCGGGCACGCTTCTTGTCGTTGCTTTTGACCACTATCCACGGCGCGGCATCGGTATCGGTCGCGGCAAACATTTCCTCCTTCGCCGCGGTGTAGTCGTCCCATCGATTCACCGACTCCATATCCATCGAGGAAAACTTCCACTGCCGTACCGGGTCTACGAGACGGATGGCGAACCGGGTGCGTTGTTCTGCCGGTGACACCGAGAACCAGAACTTGGTCAGGCTGATGCCGTCGTTGACCAGCATCCCTTCGAAAAGAGGCGCCTGCCGCAGGAATTCAGCGTATTGCTCGGGCGTGCAAAAGCCCATTACCTTTTCGACACCGGCGCGGTTGTACCAGGACCGGTCGAAGAGAACCATCTCGCCACCCGCCGGGAGGTGGCCGATGTAGCGTTGGAAATACCACTGCGTCTGTTCGCGTTCGGACGGTTTCTCCAACGCCTCAACCCGCGCGCTGCGCGGATTGAGATGCTCCATGAATCGCTTGATGGTGCCACCCTTGCCGGCCGCGTCCCTACCCTCGAACACAATCACGTGACGGGCGCCGATGCGTTTGCCGTGCTGTTGTAGCTTGAGCAACTCGATTTGCAGGCGGCGTTTCAGATGCTCGTATTCATCGTGCGGCATGCGGTGGTCGTAGGGATATCGTTCGCGCCACGTATCGATGTGTTCGCCGTGCCGATCAAGCAGGACGGGGTCGTCATCATCACTATCGTCGACGGTGTAGCCATGCTCGGGCGTCGACAGGGTTTCCAGATCTATCTCGGGCATGACCCGACGCTCGCGCAAGGAACAACTACGTAACCCTTGACCTCAAGTTTGGTTGAGGTCTTAGCGTCATCTTGATGACACACACCCCGATCTCGTCGAGCAATCGCTGGCCCGAGGAATTGAGCACGATCGGCGCCCTCCGATTCGCCCGGCGCTCGGCACATTTCGACGAAACTGTCAGCTTCTACCGCGACCTGGTCGGCCTTCCACTGTGCGCCACATTCGGCGAGAGCTATGGCAGCAACGGAGCGATATTCGGCCTTCCTGGATCGAGTCTTACCTTCGAGATCGTGGAGGCGATCGGACCGGTGCCGGTGGATAGCCAGGAGCAGCTGTGCCTGTACTTCCCCGATCCCGCGGCTCAGCAGCAAGCTATTGCGCGCCTCGTAGCGGCAGGGGCCAAACCTGTTCAATCTCATCCGTATTGGGCGGCAACCGGTTCGATCACCTATCGCGATCCCGACGGTCGCGAGGTGGTATTCGCGCCGTTTGTCTTCGGCGTGAACGAACCCGTCGAAAGCAACATCTCTGGTGTGCACTGGACCGCGCCTTGACGACAAAATCATCGAGTGGTATTGCTGCCCCGTTTGCCGGTGACGCCGACGTAAATCGCAATCAAAACGACGGCGATGATGATTCCTACGAGAAAGGCGGTAAGCGCGAATCCGCCACCTTCTGAAGGGTAGACCAGCTTGTAGGTCACCCACGATCCGGCAAGCGACCCGATGGCGCCGAGCAAAATCGTCATGATGACACCGATGCTTTGCTTGCCCGGAAGAATGAGGCGCGCAAGCGCTCCTATGATCAGCCCGACGAAGATTGCTCCGACAACCGTTCCGATCATTTCCGCTCCTTCGCAGTAGGTCATCGGTTACCCGTTTCCGCCGATCCCACGCAAATACCCGGTGCAAAGTGGCTGAGAAAAGCGGAAGGCCACCGGGGTCGGGTCCACCGGTGGCCGTCCTCTGCGCTGGCTCGTCGTAGTTACTTCTTGAAGGCGTCCTTCACGTGCTCGGCGGCGTCCTTGACGCTGGACTTCGCCTGGTCGAGCTTGCCTTCGGTGCGGGTCTTGTCGTCGCCGGTGGCCTTGCCGAGACCTTCTTTGGCCTTACCAGCGATGTCGTCGATCTTGTTGCTCACTTTGTCGTGGGCTCCCATGCGCTTCAGCTCCTTTGCTCGGGGCAGTGCTGCCTCGCGTCCGGGATGTCTACCCGCGTCGATTGAGGGCCAAACCAGGTATGCGAGATTGGCACCATGCGGGTCGCGATCCTCGATGACTACCAGAACGTCGCGTTGAGCATGGCCGACTGGTCCGACGTGGCCGCCCGGGCCGAGATCACCGTGTTCAATGATCACCTAGCCGACCAGGACGCCGTCGTGAAGCGGCTGGCGCCGTTCGACGTGGTGTGCGTCATGCGGGAGCGCACACCATTGCCGCGTGACGTCATCGAGCGCCTGCCGCGGCTGAAGATGATCGCCTCGACCGGGCCGTTCAACGCTGCCGTCGACGTCGCGGCCGCCAAGGAACGCGGCATCTACGTGAGCACCACCGGTGGCTACGTGGAGTCCACGGTCGAGCTCACCTGGGCGCTGATCCTTGCCGCTGCCCGCCGGATCGTCGACGAGTCCGAGTCGGTGCGCGCCGGCGGCTGGCAAACCTCCGTCGGCCCGCAACTGGGCGGCACCGTGCTGGGCGTGCTCGGATTGGGACGCATCGGCAGCCGAGTGGCCAGAGTCGGCAAGGCGTTCGGGATGGACATCATCGCGTGGAGCGCAAACCTGACGCCCGAAGCCGCCGAACAAGCCGGGGCGACCTACGTGTCGAAAGACGAATTGTTCAGCCGCGCAGACGTCTTGACCATCCATCTGGTGCTCAGCGAGCGCTCCCGCGGGCTGGTCGGCAGCGGCGAGTTGGCTCTGATGAAGCCGACGGCGTTGTTAGTCAACACATCTCGAGGACCGATTATCGACGAGTCGGCCCTCCTCGAAGCTTTACGGTCGCGGCGACTTGGCGGCGCAGGCCTCGACGTCTTCGACGTCGAACCGTTGCCTGCCGGCCACCCGCTGCGATCGCTGGACAACGTGGTCGCCACGCCGCACATCGGTTACGTCGCCGAGCAGGTCTATCGGGTCTTCTACGGGGAATCTGCGGCCAAGATCGCCCGCTGGCTGAGCCAGGGCAGCTGACTTCGACGCACGGCGCCGGGACCACAACGCGTCGAGGAGGCCGAGAAGTGCTGACACCGCGGCGGCTAGCGCCCAGCCGAGCAAGATATCGACGACGAAATGCTCGGCCGAGTACACCAGCACGAAGGCCATCGCCAATGGGTAGGCCACCAGTAGCGGACGCCACCCGCGCCTGACCCGCCGCCACAGGAAGATGGAAATCATCGCGGTCAACGCGGCGTGCAGCGAGGGAATCGCCGCGACGAGATTCACACTGGCCTGTCCGGAGTTGACCAGCGCGCCCGCCGACTGCAGATGGAGCGTGCCCCAACCGCGGGTGGAGATTCGTTCCACGAACTGGTGAGCGCCCGGTTGGCTCATGTGCATCGCGCCCAGCAGTCCGCCGTCGGGAACGCCTGCAGCGCTTCGATACATGCACGGCGGGTTCGGCGGGCCACCGGCGATGTCGGCCGCTGTGCAACGCGCGGCCGCCCACGGTGGGGCCGCCGGCACGACCACGTAGACGGCGACCGCTGCGAATGACAGCACCACGAACCGACGGACGAATGCAGCCCAATCAGTCCGGTTGTACAGCCAGAGCACGCCCGCGACCGCGTAAGGCAGGATAAAAAACGACATGTAAATGCTGCTGATGATCATTTCCCACCACGGAGGCTGCGGCATCTTGATGCGCTCTTGCAGCCACACCGTCGGGACCGTGCCGAAGAATAGCCAGCGATCGGCATCGGGCTGGAATCGCCAGAGCGCGGCCGCGCCGAGCATGTCGGCCGCACCACGACTGAGGTCGTAGAGGACCAACACGAGTGCGAACGGCAGCCAATCGCGCAGGACGGTGACCACCTTGTGCCCGCGGCCGATGCTCGCGGCGATCAGTCCGGTAGCTATGTACAGCAGCAGCAATTCGCGGTTGAACGCGACCCCGTCCGTGACGGTTCGATAGGTGACCACCAGGGCCCACGTGCTGACAGCGACGCGCCGGGCCCAGGTGAGCCAAACTCCGCGGCTGACCGGATCGGACGTGTCGGCGGAATGGGGTGGCTGCGACACCACGGTGGAGGGCCGGCCGGTGCCTCGGCGCCCAGCAGGTGCTGTCTGTGGGTCGCGGTTGAACAGTCGGACCCGGCGATCGGTTGTTACTACCACCAGTCCAACCCTATCCTTTGCCGACCGTTTTCTATCCGTTCATTTTCGCGCGATTTGCATTTACGCTAATAAATCAGCCAAACACGCTGTAAGTGAAGGGTTTAACGCATCCCTAGCGCGGTACTGCGGGTGTCTATGTGGCAGCTGTGAATTCGCAGCCTCGTCTACTCACCCGTCGAGGTGCATCAGAGCCAAAACGCTCCACTGTCGTTGCACCTTCCGCTCTTCCGCGGTGGAGATCATGCCGGATGGTGCGAACATTTTCGACGGCACCGGATCCTCTTCGGTCAGTGGTATGCCGCCCCCGCGAATTGCCCTGAGTATCACCACAATTGCGGCCAGCACCACGATGACCACGACAGCGGCGAAGATGACCGACAGCGTGCCCTGGATGAACGTGTTCCTGACGACGTCAGCCAGCTGATCCTTCGTTTTCGCCGAGCCGAACGCCGTCTTACCCGATGCTTGGGCTGCGGCGTAGCGGAAGTGCTGCGTCCAGTAGCCGACGTTGGGATCGCCGGAGAAGATCTTCTGCCACGACGCGGTCAGCGTGACCGTCAGATCCCACAGCAACGGAATCCCCGGAATCCACACCCACTTCAGGTAGCCCTTCTTGATGACCACTACCGTGACGACGGTCAGTGCGATCGCGGCCAGCAATTGATTGGCGATGCCGAACAACGGGAACAGCGTGTTGATGCCGCCCAGTGGGTCGGTCACGCCCATCAGCAGGATGCTGCCCCACGCGGCGGCCACCGCCAGGCTGCAGATCCACACACCCGGGCGCCAGCTCGGATTTCGCAATTTGCTCAGCGGGCCGCCGAGGTTCCCGAGTGCGTCGGACAGCATGAAGCGCGCGACCCGGGTGCCCGCGTCGACCGCGGTCAGAATGAAGAGCGCCTCGAACATGATCGCGAAGTGATACCAGAACGCCTTCAGGCCCGAACCGCCCAAAACCCGTTGCAGCACTTCGGACATGCCGATCGCAAGCGTCGGTGCGCCGCCGGTGCGCGACACAATCGACTTCTCGTCGACGCTGGTAGCGGCTTCGTTCAGCTCGGCCGCGGTTACCGGCGGTCCCGACAGGCCAAGGTGATTGACGTAGTCGGCGGCGGTCGCTGCGGTGCCGCCGGTGCGTGCTACCGGTGCATTGACGGCGAAGTACAGATGCTGGTCGAGGATCGCGGCGCTGATCAATGCCATCACCGCGACAAACGACTCGGTGAGCATGCCGCCGTAGCCGATCAGCCGCATCTGGCTTTCTTTCTCCAGCAGCTTCGGCGTGGTGCCCGACGCGATCAGCGCGTGGAATCCCGACAGCGCGCCGCATGCGATGGTGATGAACAGAAATGGAAACAGCGATCCAGCGAACACCGGTCCATCACCGTGAGCGGCGAAGTGCGAGAGCGCCGGTGCGCTGAGGACCGGGTGCGCGATGCAGATGCCGGTCGCCAGCAAGGCGATGGCTCCGATCTTCATGAACGTCGACAGGTAATCGCGCGGTGCGAGCAGCAACCACACCGGCAACACCGACGCAACGAATCCGTAGCCGACGATCAGCCACGACACCGTCACCGGCGACAAGTTCAACCACGATGCGCCCCAAGCTGATTCGCCGACGACATCGCCGAACGCCACGGCGAGCATCAACAGCACGAAGCCGATCACGGACACTTCCGCTACCCGTCCGGGCCGCAGGAATCGCAGATAGCAGCCCATGAACAAGGCAATCGGGATCGTCATCGCGATGGAGAACACGCCCCAGGGACTTTGCGCCAATGCTCGCACCACCACCAGCGCGAGCACCGCGATGATGATCACCATGATGACGAAGGTCCCGACCAGGGCGGCAGCACCGCCGATGGCGCCGAGCTCGTCGCGGGCCATCTGACCCAGCGAGCGGCCACGGCGCCGGGTGGAGATCCACAGCACCAGGTAGTCCTGCACAGCGCCGGCGAACACCGCACCGACGATGATCCAGATGCTGCACGGCAGATAGCCCATCTGGGTGGCAAGCACCGGCCCGACGAGCGGTCCGGCCCCGGCGATCGCCGCGAAATGGTGACCGAACAGCACCCGCCGGTCGGTGGGCACATAGTCGGTGCCGTCGTCGAAAATCTCTGCGGGCGTGGCGTAATCGTCACGCGGACGCACGATCTTCGCCTCGATCAGCCGCGCATAGAACCGGTACCCGATGACGTAGGTACAGATCGCCGCGACGACGAACCACACCGCGTTGACCGTCTCGCCGCGAACGAACGCGATGACCGCCCAGGCCGCCGCGCCGATTACGGCGATCACGCCGAAGAAGATTTTGTGCTTGGTGCTGATGGGGGAGCGGTCGATGATGGCGACCGGCGGCAGGTCGGCGTCGGTGTGGATGTAGCTCAGGTGTTGGGTATCGGGCGTCGGCTGCGGCGGTGCTGCCACGGCGCCTCCTGTCGTGTCACCACGCGAATTTGGGCCGCTGGCAGCTTAACCCCGGTACATGGCGCGCACAGTCTCGATGGTGTCGGCTTCCTCAGGTCGCTTGTCGTCGCGGTAGCGCAGCACCCGGGCGAATCGCAGCGCCAAGCCACCGGGGTAACGCGAAGAGCCCTGCACACCGTCGAACGCCACCTCGACCACCTGTTCCGGCCGCAGTTGCACGACGTAGCCCTCGGTGCCGCCCACGGCCAGTTCGTGAAACCGCACGGTCTGCCACTCCAGCATCGCGTCGGTCATACCCTTGAACGTCTTGCCCAACATCACGTAGCCGCCACGGGCCGGGTCGAGGGCGCCCAGATGAATATTCGACAGCTTTCCTTTCCGCCGGCCCGACCCCCACTCGACGGCCAGCACCACAAGATCCAGCGTGTGAACCGGCTTCACCTTGAGCCAACCGGCCCCACGGCGGCCCGCCTCATACGGTGCGGTCAGCGACTTGGCCATCACGCCCTCGTGCCCAGCGGCAAGGGTCCTATCCAGGAACTCGCCGGCGGCCCCCGGATCCGAGGTGATCAGCCGATCGACCCGGTTCTGTACCGGCACGATGTCGTCGAGCGCCGCGGTGCGCTCGCTGGTAGGCGCGTCGAGCAGGTCGACGCCGTCGCGGTGCAGGATGTCGAAGAAAAAGACCGAGAGCGACTGGGCGGTGCGGGCCGCCGCGACGTCGACCGACCGGCCGAAGCGCGACGCGGTGACCTGGAAGGGCTGTGGCCTGCCGTCCGGCCGCAGCGCGATCGCCTCGCCGTCGGCGATCAGCTCGCGAACCGGCAGCGCCAGGGTCGCCTCGACCACCTCGGGCAGTCGCGCGGTGACGTCGTCGAGGCTTCGGGTGTAGACGGTGACCTGATCGCCCGCCCGGTGTATCTGTACTCGGGCGCCGTCCAGCTTCGCCTCGAAAACCCCTGTGCCGCCGAGCTTTTCCAGGGCTTCTCCGACGCCCGTAGCGGTCTGTGCCAGCATCGGGCCAACTGGCCGGCCCACCTGCAGGGTGAACTGATCCAACGCCGCCGCACCGCCGGTCAGGCCCGCCGCCGCGACTGCCGGCAGTGCCCCGCCGAGCATCGCCGCGCGCCGGACGGTGGCGGCGGGAATCTGCGTCGCCGCCGCGACCGCGTCGGCCATCACACCGGCCAGCGCGCCCTGGCGGAGTTCTCCGGTCAGCAGGTGCCGCAGAAATGTCTGCTCGACTGCGGTCGCGGACGCGAACAGTCCGACGACGAGATCGGCGCGCCGGGCCTGCGAGCCCTTGCCCGACACCGCGCCGATCGTCGACAGCGTGGTGTCGACGCCGAGGACGGTCAGGCTGGGCTGCGCCGCGGCGGGCGGCAGCGACCGCAATGACGCCCAGCCCACGCCGATTTGGCGCTGCGGCAGGTCGCCGGACAGCCATGCCACGACGATCGCGACCAGCGCGGGATCGGACTTGGCCTGGCTCAGCAACTCGGCGATCCGCGCGATCTTGGCCCGTCGCGAAGCCGAGCCACCCACGTCAACCGAGGTCGTCGCCACGTCGATCAGCAGCACAACCCACCTTTACACGCCTGACCGACAACGTCACGCGCCGCCGCGATAACGTGCAGCTAACGCGCGGGCACTGCCCGAACAAACAAGGAGGTTTGGATGGAGATCAACGGCAAGAAGGTCATCGTGATCGGCGGCGCTTCGGGCATGGGCCGCGCCAGCGCCGAGTTGCTGCACGCCCGCGGCGCCAGCGTCGCGATCTTTGACCGCGAAGGGTCAGACGGCAAGGAGGTCGCGGCCGGTGTGGGTGGCGAGTTCTACCCGGTCGACGTCACCGACTACGCCGCCACCGAGGAGACGTTGAACGCCGCCGCCGAGAAGCTCGGAGGCCTGCACGTCACGGTGACCACGGCCGGTGGTGGCATCGGCAAGAGGACCATATCGAAGACTGGTCCGCATGATCTCGAGTCCTTTCAGCAGACTATCGATCTCAACCTGATTGCCACGTTCAACATCAGCCGGTTGGCGGCGCATCTTATGAGCCAGAACGAGCCGGAAGACGAGGAGCGTGGCGTCATCATCAACACCGCCTCGATCGCGGCGTTCGAGGGCCAGATCGGCCAGGTCGCCTACACCGCGGCCAAGGCCGGCATCGCAGGCATGTGCCTGACCATGGCGCGCGACCTCGGGTCGCTGGGCATCCGCGTGCTGGCGATCGCGCCGAGCCTGTTCGCGACCGGATTGACCAAGGGCATCCCGGACGAGTTCGCGACCGCGCTGACCAAGGACGCGGCGTTCCCGAAGCGACTGGGCCGTCCGGAGGAGTACGCCAAGCTGGTCGCGGCCATCGTGGACAACCCGATGCTGAACGGGCAGTGCCTGCGTCTGGACGCCGGCCAGCGGTTCGCGCCCAAGTGACGATCTAGCCGTCGTCATCCCCGGCCGACCGACCAGCCGGTTGGGAGGCTGTCGGATTTAAGTACACTCTTTCCCACCGGCCACTGGCGCCCAAGAGGAAGGCCCTGCAATGGGTATCGCACTGACCGACGACCATCGTGAACTCGCCGAGGTAACCCGCGGTTTTCTCAACTCGCAGAAGGCCCGCGCGTCCGCCCGGTCGCTGCTGGATGCGCCCGAGGAGGGCTTGCCGCCGTTCTGGCAAGGCCTCGTCGAACTCGGCTGGCTGGGACTGCACATCGACGAGGAACACGGCGGTTCGGGATACGGCCTGCCCGAACTCGTGGTCGTCATCGACGAACTCGGTCGTGCGGTGGCGCCCGGACCTTTTGTGCCGACGGTCATCGCGTCGGCGGTGATCGCCAAAGACGGCTCTGCCGAACAGAAGTCGCGGCTGCTGCCCGGGCTGATCGACGGAACCGCGACCGCCGGCATCGGTCTGGGCGGCAACGTCAGCCTGAGCGATGGCGTGGCCGACGGGGACGCCGGCATCGTGCTCGGCGCAGGTCTCGGCGACCTGCTACTGGTCGCGGCCGGTGACGACGTGCTGGTGGTGGAGCGCGACCGTTCCGGCGTCTCCATCGAGGTGCCGGAGAACCTGGATCCGACCCGGCGCTCCGGACGTGTCCGGTTGGAGAGGGTCAGCGTCAGCGACGCCGACATCCTGGCGGGAGCACACGACTCGGCACTGGCGCGGGCCCGGACGCTGCTGGCGGCCGAGGCCGTCGGCGGGTCCGCTGACTGTGTCGACGCCGCTGTCGACTACGCCAAGGTGCGCCAGCAGTTCGGCCGCACCATCGCCACGTTCCAGGCCATCAAGCACCACTGCGCGAACATGCTGGTCGCCACCGAGTCGGCGATCGCCGCGGTGTGGGACGCCTCCCGCGCGGCATCCGAAGACGAGGACCAGTTCCGGCTCGCGGCTGCTTCGGCTGCGGCACTGGCGTTTCCGGCCTACGCGCGCAACTCGGAACTGAACATTCAGGTGCACGGCGGGATCGGGTTCACCTGGGAGCACGATGCGCATCTGCACCTGCGCCGCGCGCTGGTCACCACGGCACTGTTCGGCGGCGACGCACCCGCCGAGGACGTGTTCGAGCGCACTGCCGCCGGGGTGACTCGGGAGAACAGCCTGGACCTGCCGCCCGAGGCGGAGGAGATGCGGGCCCGGATTCGTGCGGACGTCACCGAATTCGCCGGGTTGGACAAGCACGCGCAACGCGACAAGCTGATCGAGACCGGTTACGTGATGCCGCATTGGCCCAAGCCGTGGGGACTGGCCGCAGATGCGGTGGAGCAGTTGGTGATCGAGGAGGAGTTCCGCGCCGCGGGTATCAAACGCACGGACTACGGGATCACCTCCTGGGTGATCCTGACCCTCGTTCAACACGGAACACCTTGGCAGATTGAGCGATTCGTCGAAAAGGCATTGCGCAAAGACGAGATCTGGTGCCAGTTGTTCTCGGAGCCCGAGGCCGGTTCGGATGCGGCGTCGATCAGGACCAAGGCCACTCGGGTGGACGGTGGCTGGAAGATCAACGGGCAGAAGGTGTGGACCAGCGGGGCGCAGTACTGCGCGCGCGGTCTGGCCACCGTGCGCACCGACCCGGAGGCCCCCAAGCACGCCGGCATCACCACGGTGATCGTGGACATGAACGCTCCCGAGGTCGAGGTGCGACCGCTGCGTCAGATCACCGGCGGATCCGACTTCAACGAGGTGTTCTTCAACGACCTGTTCGTACCCGACGAAGACGTGGTCGGTGAACCAAACACGGGCTGGACGGTGGCGAGAGCGACGCTGGGCAACGAGCGGGTCAGCATCGGCGGCAGCGGCTCGTTTTACGCGGGTTTGGCCATGCAGCTGGTTCAACAGGTCAAGGATCATCCGGATCGGTTGGCGGGCGGGCAAAGTCGGGTGGGCTCGTACCTCGCTGAGGAGAATGCTCTGCGGCTGCTGAATCTGCGGCGCATCGTGCGCAGTGTGGAAGGAGCGGGCCCGGGGCCGGAGGGCAACGTCACCAAGCTGAAACTGGCCGACCACATGATCGAGGGTGGGGCGATCCTGGCGGCGCTGGTGGGCCCGGATGTCGCACTGCTCGACGGTGACGGCGCGCTGCCCGGCCGACTGGTGATGAGCGCGCGATCCATGGCCATCGCGGGCGGCACCTCTGAGGTGACTCGCAATCAGATTGCCGAGCGGATCCTGGGCATGCCGCGCGACCCGCTGATCAACTGACGCAGCGCTCAGGCCGGACGGGGGACCACAGCGGCCGGCGACTGGCCGAGCCAGGCCGGCACGGCCCGACGAGCGTCAGTGGCTCCGTGGATGGTGACGCTGCCGTTGAGCATCGCCCTCGACCATGACAGGTCGCCACGCCAGATCTGGGTCAGGGTGAGCAGGCTGGCCTCGACGGTGGCGGCCACCTCGTAGCCGGGGTCGAAATCGCAGACGTCGGGCACTCCTTCCGAGACCATCAGCCACCAGTGAGCGGCCTTGCGGTCCACCCCGGCCAAGCGAAACGCCACCACGGTCCGCGCCCGTGGCCACGCATCAACGGAAATGGTGCGCCGGATGTCCCACATCAGCAGGTGCGGATCGAGGTCGCCATCGCCTAGTTCACCTATCCAGCGAATTCCCCACGCGCCGAGCGCCTCCACGACTCCCGTGAGTTCCTGACCGCACGGTGTCAGCGAATACGAGGTGCGACCGTCGACCTCGCTGCGTTCGACAACACCCGCACGGGACAGCGACTTGAGTCGTTTGGACAGCAGCGCCGGTGACATCTTCGGCAGTCCGCGCCGTAGGTCGTTGAAATGCACACTGCCCTTGAGTAACTCACTCACCACAAGCAGCGTCCACCGCTCGTCGAGCAACTCCATCGCCTTGGCGATGGGACAGAACTGGCCGTAGGTCGACATATATCCAGTAGATCGCTTGGCAGCGGAATTGACTAGTACAGATTGTGAACCCCGCTGGATTCAGATCCGGCACTGGAAACGGTTCGACGGGGAGCCTGACGATGGAAGCATGACGACCAGAATCGACGCTGCCGATCACGGACTCGAAAGCAAGCACCGCGCACTATGGGCGATGGGCGATTACACCACCGTGGCAACCGAGGTGGTGTCACCGCTGGGTCCGGTACTGGTGCAGGCGAGCGGGATCGGCGCGGGCGACCGGGTGCTCGACGTCGCCGCCGGGGCGGGCAACGCGGCGATCCCCGCCGCGCTCACCGGTGCGAGAGTGGTCGCCAGCGATCTGGTCCCGGAACTGATCGAGCGCGGAGCTTCGCTCGCCCGGGCCCGGGGCGTCGACCTGCAGTGGTGTGAGGCCAATGCCGAAGCGCTGCCGTTCGGCGGCGATGAGTTCGACGCGGTGCTGTCCTGCGTCGGGGTGATGTTCGTCCCGCACCATCAGTGCGCGGCCGACGAGTTGGTCCGGGTCTGCCGGCCCGGCGGGACGATCGGGCTGATCAACTGGACGCCGGAAGGCTTTATCGGGCAGATGTTCGCGACGATGAAGCCTTACGTGGCGGCGCCGCCGGCCGGTGTGCAGCCGCCGCCCAAGTGGGGCAGCGAAGACTATGTCCGCGGTCTGCTGGGAGACGGCATCACCGACTTCACTGCGCGACACCGCACGCTGAGGGTGGACCGGTTTGCCGACGGCGCAGCGTTCCGCGACTTTTTCAAAACCTATTACGGGCCGACGATTTCGGCGTACCGGGGCATCGCAGGCGAGCCGGACCGGGTCGCAGCGCTGGACGCCGAGCTGGCTGAACTGGGTGACCGATGTCTGGCCGGTTCGTCGACGATGGAGTGGGAATACCTACTGGTCACTGCGCGCAAGCGCTGATCAAGGTGGGATCAAGCCGGTGCGAAGCGTGCTGCGCCGCCCGGGCCGGGCTCCGGTAGCGCCTCGACGCGCATCCCGCACGTCACTGAATCAGGTTCGCAGTCAACGATATTGGCTGCCACCCGAAGGCCGCTCTGCTCGGCGAGCTCGACCAGGGCGATGACGTACGGCGTCGGGATCTCCGGGTTGAACGCGTGATAGTTGACCGTGTAGGTGAACACCGTGCCCTGGCCCGACACCGGTCGCGCGACCAGCGGGCCGCCGCAGTCGCGGCATTGACCGGCCGCGGGATGGACCCACCGCGCGCAGTTCTCGCAGTGCTCGATCAGCAGCTGAGACGTCGCCTCGGTTGACACGGGCAATACAGTACACTCAATTGCCGTGGGTTGGTGGGCAGCGGGTTGGTCTAACGGACGGCGCAGATGAGCTACTTCGAAAAAGACGCGATCATTTCCGGCATCGGTATTTCCCGAATCGGCCGTCGCACCGGCATTCCCGGGCTGGACCTCACCATGGAATCGGTCCGGGCGGCCATCGACGACGCCGGCTTGGCCCCCAGTGATATCGACGGAATCGCCACTCTGGGTGACACTCCCGCTGTAGAGGTCAACGCCGCGCTGCAGATCGACGCCGCCGACTGCGGGACCGGGTTCAGCACCGGCGGTCTGCTGAACCCGGTGATCTCGGCGTGCCGCGCGGTCTCCGAGGGCCATGCGCGGCACGTGATCATCTACCGGACGATCCAAATGCTGGGCGGCACAGTCCCGGTGAAACAGGACGAGAACGCGCCGGCTCCGCCGCTGGCGAGAATGTTCGACACGCCGGAAGGCGAGACGCCACCCGTCGTCGGCCCGATGGACGATGTCAACGATCTGGTTGCCGCGCAAGCGTATTCCGCTGCGAACTGGCTGGCGCTGACGTGTCGCCGGCACATGGAGCTATACGGAACCACCAAAGAGCAGCTGGGCTGGCTGGCGGTGAACAGCCGGCGTAACGCGGCGCTGAACCCCCGCGCGGTGTACCGGGACCCGATGACCATGGCGGACTATCTGGCCGCGCGACCGGTATCCCTGCCGTTGGGGTTGCTGGACTGCGACGTGCCGATCGACGGATCGATTGCGGTGGTCGTGTCGGCAGCCGGCTATGCCAGCGACTGCCCGCATCGAGCGGTGAAGGTGGAGGCGGTCGGGGGCAGCAATGGCGCGGGCGGCTGGTTTCACCGCGCCGACTATCCGAAGATGGCCTCGGCGGACGCGGCGGCTCAGATGTGGTCACGGACCGATCTGACGCCCGCCGACCTGAACCTTGCAGAGCTGTACGACGGGTTCACGTTCCTCACCTTCGCCTGGCTGGAAGCTCTGGGCATCTGCGGTGACGGCGAGGCCGGCCCGTTCGTCGAGGGAGCCGAGCGGATCGCCCTGAACGGGTCGCTGCCGTTGAACACCTACGGCGGCCAGCTCTCGGCAGGCCGCATGCATGGCTATTGGCTGCTGCACGAGGCCTGCTTGCAGTTGCGGGGCGAGGCGGGTGAGCGTCAGGTGTCCAGCCGGCCCGAGGTCGCGGTGGCTGCGGTGGGCGGCGGCCCAATCGCCGGATGCATGTTGTTGACATGCTGAGTTACTTTGTGCGGACGTGCAATTGAGCCCTGAAGCTCTTCTGCAAGCCGGAGCCGGTACCGCTCCTGGGCGCCGGCCCGATAAGCGAGCTTCGCAGATTGCGCGTCGTATCGAGGCCGACGTCATCCGGCGTGGCTGGCCGGTCGGGCAGTCGCTGGGTTCTGAGCAGGCGCTGCAACAGCGTTACCGGGTGAGCCGGTCGGTGTTGCGGGAGGCCGTCCGGCTTGTCGAGCACCACCAGGTTGCGCGGATGCGTCGCGGCCCTAACGGCGGGCTGCTGGTCTGCGAGCCCGACGCGGCGCCGGCCACCCACGCCATCATCATCTACCTGGAATACCTGGGCACCACGATCGGCGACCTGCTGGATGCGCGGTTGCTGTTGGAGCCGTTGGCGGCATCGCATGCGGCACAGCAGATCGACGAAGCGGGCATCGAGCGACTCCGTGCCGTGTTACGCGTCGAGAAAGATCGCAACCCCGTATCGGCGAGTGACGAGTTCCACGCCGCGTTGGCCGAGCAGTCGAAAAACCCTGTCCTGCAATTATTTATCGATATCCTGATGCGCTTGACCGTTCGGTATGCCGAAGATTCGCGACTTGACTCCGCCAGCGACGCACTCGAGGCGATCGAGCATAGGCAGCGCGAACACGCGGCCATCATCGCCGCGGTCACCGCCGGCGACACCGCGCGTGCCATGACTCTGAGCGAACGCCATGCGGAGTCGGTGACCAGATGGCTGCAGGACCATCACCACCCCGGTAGTGCACGGCGCCGATCCAGCCGCGAAGCGCCACAGGGCAAGCTCGCCGAAGTGTTGGCCGCCGCGATCCGCGACGACATCGCCAGCAGCGGCTGGCAGGTGGGCGAGGTCTTCGGATCCGAGGTCGCGCTGCTGGAACGCTATCGGGTGAGCCGGTCAGTACTGCGAGAAGCCGTGCGGCTGTTGGAATACCACGCGGTCGCCACTACGCGGCGCGGGCCCGGCGGCGGGCTGGTGGTGGCAGAACCCCAGGCGCAGGCCAGCATTGACACCATCGCGCTCTACCTCCAGTACCGCCAGCCTCGTCGTGAAGACCTGACGTTGATTCGCGACGCCATCGAGATCGACAACGTTGCCAAAGTCGTCCGACGGCGCGACGCACCCGAGGTGCGCGATTTCCTCGACAGGCACCGGTTGCTGATCGAAGAGGCCGGTGACGATCCCCGCAAGGCAGGCGTCGAGGAGTTCCTCTTCCACACCGGGCTGGCGACGTTGGCCGGCAACGCCGTGCTCGAGCTGTTCCTACGGATCCTGGTCGAGCTCTTTCGCCGGCACTGGGCAAGCACCGAGCAGCCGATCCCGAGCCACGGCGATCTGGTCGACGTGCGACACGCTCACCTGCGGATCATCGAGGCGATCGCGCAGGGCGACGACAGCTTGGCCCGTCATCGCACCCGGCGCCACCTGGACGCCGCCGCGTCCTGGTGGTTGTAGACCGGAGCTACCGCCCGAGCCGTCGCCGCCAGTCTCTGGCCGAGGTCATCCGAATCAGGGCTCCCACGAGCTTGCCCTTCTTACGGTTGTACGGATACCAGAGTGGTTCCTTCTTCATTACAATTCGTTCGGCCACAATGCTTTTGGTCTTGCAGTACTTGCGGATCCCGGCTGCCCCGCCGGACCGAGAGCCGATCCCTGAGTCGTTCCAGCCCTCCACCGGCACCGGCAACTGTAAGGCATTCGCGATGACATTGTTGATGTTCACCGTTCCAGTGTTCATCTTGCGCGCCAACGCGATCCCCTTGTTTTTGTCTCGCGTCCACACGCTGCCGGACAACCCCAATTCGGAGTCATTCGCCTTCTCGATCGCCTCGGCGGCATCGCGAACTTTCATGATCGGCAACGTCGGCCCGAAGGTCTCCTCCCGCATGCACTTCATGTCGTGATCGACATCGACCAGGACGGTTGGCTCATAGAACAGTCCCGCGGGATCGCCCGACTTGCCGCCGACCAGCACCTTCGCACCCTTACGTATGGCATCGTCGACGTGGCCGGACACGATGGCGAGCTGCTGGGCGGTTGTCATCGATCCGACGTCGCAGGAAAAGTCGTGTTCAGCGTCCATCCCTTGGCGCAGTTGCGACGTTTTGGCCACCACCTTGCTGACGAACTCCTCGTACACCGGCTCCTCGACGTAGCACCGCTCTACCGATATGCAGATTTGGCCGGTGTAGGCGAATGCGCCCCATACCGCGCCGTCGGCGGCCCGGTCGAGGTCGGCGTCGGCACACACGATCATCGCGTCTTTGCCGCCGAGTTCGAGACTGCACGGGATCAGTCGCTGCGCGGCCGCGACGGCGATGCGGCGCCCGGTATTGACCGAACCGGTGAACATCACGTAGTCCACCACGTCGACCAATGCTGCGCCGGTTTCGCCGAACCCGTGCACCGCGTCGAGCACGTCCGGTGCACCGATCTGCTTCCACCCGTCGACCGCCATCTGCCACACGAGTGGGGTGACCTCAGAGGGCTTGGACAGCACGGCGCAACCGGCCATCAACGCCGGGGGAATGTCGAACATTGGCATCGAGAGCGGGGTGTTCCACGGTGTGATCACGCCAACGAGCGAATAGGGCTCGTAGGCAATGGTCAGCTTCTTCGCCGCGTTGACAGCCCCGTAAGGGCGAACGGTCTCGTCGGCGAGGAATTCGGCGGCGTTGTCGATCCAGTAATTGATGAACTGCACGGAGGCGATTTCTACGTTGGCATCGCCCCAGGACTTGCCGGTCTCGAGCTGTAGCACCGTCAACAGCTCATCGGTGTGGTCAAGCATCCAGTCGCGCCATTTGCCGAGCCACCGCGCGCGGCCGTCGACGCCCATTTGTTGCCATGCCGGCTGGGCCGTCCGGAGCCGGGCTGCCACTGCTTCGACTTCAACCGATGTCGCCACCGGGACGCTGCCGACGACTTGGCCGGTGGCCGGACATGTGACCACCACTTCATGGGGGATATCGGTTTTAGCGGGACTCGTGGGATTCGCGGTATCTGTACTCATGGCGATCACCTCTGCCGAATGAGAGTGCGCATGGCCGTTTGCCAGCTGGCACGAACGCTACGTATGTTCCGGCAAGTTGGACGATTTTTGGCAAACCTGGGTTGCCGGGTGGTCCGAAATGAAGTTGCGCCGTCGGCTCATCAGCGTCTACCCTCGGCGATCGTGCATCACCTTCTCGTAGTAGCCAGCACCCGCAGCGGGGTCTGATCCAGACCGACCCCCCGCTGTGGGTCGAAAGCTACTACCCGTCGGTCGCTCCTTCAGACCAGAGAAGACCGGCACATGACAATCACCTTCGCTCCATCCGAATCGTCCACCCTGCGCTTTGACGGCATTGCGTTACCGCGGGGACTTCGTGAGGACGCCGACACCATGTCGTGGAGCACCTTCACCGCCACCTATGCGCCGAGCGCCGGGCCGTTACGGCTAGGGCACTGGCATTGCACTGATCGGCCGTCCAGCCGACTGGGAACGAGAACCTTCCAGGCCACGCTGGCGCTCGGCGATCGCATCGAAACCGCCACCGCCACCGCGACCGGCCCGGTCGCGGCCCTGACCGCGATGCTCTACCAGCACGGCGTCTCAGTCGAGATGCTGCGGTTCCATCAGCTCCAGTCGGACGACACGATCGCGACCTTCATCCAGGGCACCGACGGCTGCCGGGCCGAGTGGGCGATGGGTTACTCGGAGGATCCGACAGAGTCGGCGCTGTCAGCGGTCATCGCCTGCGCGAACAGGCTGTACGCGGAGAACCGCTAAAGCGGCCGCAACACGATCGGCATGCCGTCCATCGGGATCGGCATGCCGCCGTAGTCCCATTTCGCCTGGTAGCCCGGGCGCGGCAACTCAAGCCGGTAGCGGCGCAGCAGCCGGTGCAGGATTATCTTGATCTCCAGCTGGCCAAACGTCATCCCGATGCACTTGTGCGCGCCGCCGCCGAACGGCGTGAACGCGTAGCGGTGCCGCTTGTGCTCGCTACGCGGCTCGGTGAACCGCTCGGGGTCGAATTTCAGCGGATCCGTCCAGATCTCGGGTAGGCGATGGTTCATCCCCGGGTACGCGATGACGTTCGTGCCCGCAGGCAGGTAGTAGCCCAGCAACTCGGTGTCGCGCACGGTCCGGCGCATCCCCCACTGCACCGGCGTCACCAGCCGAATCGCCTCGTTCATCACCAAATCGAGCGTTTCCAGCTTCTCCAGTGACTCGATGTCCAGCGGACCGTCACCGAGACGATCGGATTCGTCGCGGCAGCGTTCCTGCCAGTCGGGGTTGGCGGCCAGGTGGTAGGCCATCGTCGTCGAGGTCGATGTCGAGGTGTCATGCGCGGCCATCATCAGGAAGATCATGTGGTTGACGATGTCCTCGTCGGAGAAGCTGTTGCCGTCTTCGTCCTCGGTATGGCACAGGACAGTGAGTAGGTCGCTGCCCTCTTTGCCCCGGCGCTCCTTGACGCGTTCACGGAAGTAGTTCTCCAGCAGCTCGCGCGCCTGCAGGCCGCGCCACCAGGTAAACGGCGGCACGCTGGTGCGGATGACCGCGTTGCCCGCGCGGGTGGTGATGGTGAAGGCCCTGTTCACCTTGGTCACCAGCTGATGGTCGGTGCCTGGTTCGTGACCCATGAACACCATCGACGCGATGTCGAGGGTGAGCTCCTTCATTGCCGGGTAAAGCAAAAAACGTGGATCGTTGGCTACCCAGTCATTGGCCACCACCTGCGAGACGACCTGGTCCATCTGCTCGACATAGCCGACCAGCCGGGAGCGGACGAACGCTTCCTGCATGATCCGCCGATGGAACATGTGCTCCTCGAAGTCGAGCAGCATCAGGCCTCGGTTGAAGAATGGGCCGATCACCGGCACCCAGCCCTGCTGGGAGTAGTCCTTGTTGCGGTTGGAGTAGATGACCTGGGCCGCGTCGGGACCCAGCGCCGCGACGCCTGGTAGGACCGGTGAATCACCGAATATGACCGGACCCTTGGTTTCGTACAGGAATTGCAGGTAGTCCGGTCCGCCCCGCATCATCTCGACGAGATGGCCGACGACCGGCAGACCGCGGTCGCCCATGACGGGCTTGAGTCCGCTGCCCGGCGGCGGATCCGCGAGCTTCCGCGGGGCCCATTTGGTGTTCAGCAGCCGCTGCTCGACGGCACCCATGCCGGGAAAGTTGTTGATTGACGGGGTCAGCCGGCGCTTCGCCTGATCGAGCAGGTAATTCGGGGTGCTGATGGTCGCCATTGACACTCCTTCTGTGGGCGCGCAGACGGTGGATCGACTGTGTGGCAGACGTCACCAACTGACATCCTCAGACGAAACTTGACGGCTGTCAAGTTTCGCTTTGCGCGTCGCGTTTCCTTTTGTGGGTGGCGTAGTGCAAGGTCGAAGGGTGCGCATCGAGCAGGGGGCCGACCGATTGGCTGAGCAGCCACCGGTCGTGCCGGTTCCGCGGCGGCGGGGTGATCGCCAGCGACAGGCCATCGTGCAAGCGGTGCGCCAGTTGCTGGAGGAGAAGCCGTTCGCGCAGTTGTCGGTGAGCACGATCAGCGATCGTGCAGGCGTGGCCCGATCCGGGTTCTACTTCTACTTCGACTCCAAGTACGCCGTGCTGGCCCAGATCCTCGCCGACGCGACACATGAACTCGAGGAGCTGACCGAGTATTTCGCGCCGCGCGGGGTTGACGAATCGCCGGCGGCGTTCGCCAAGCGGATGGTCGGAAGTGCCGCGGCGGTCTATGCCCACAACGACCCGGTGATGTCGGCGTGCAACGCCGCGCGCAACACCGACGCCGAAATCAAGGACCTGCTCGACCAACAGGTCGAAGGCGTGGTGCAGCAGATCATGGGCATCGTCAAAGACGAGCTGCGAGCCGGTACCGCCCACCCCATCAGCGACGACATACCGACGCTGGTCCGCACGCTGTCGGTCACCACCGCGCAAATGCTGTCCGGCGACACGGCTTTCCTGGGCGACGACGGAGACGTGCAGCGCGGCGTGCGGGTGCTCGAGGCACTGTGGCTCAACGCGCTGTGGGGTGGTTCGCCGCAGAGCTAGCGTTACCGTCGGTATCGTCAGTGCCCATGGCGAAGACGAGGTTCGCGGGGAAACGGTGCTTGATCACCGGGGCGGCCAGCGGCATCGGCCGGGCGACCGCCTTGCGGCTCGCGGGCCAAGGCGCCGAGCTGTACCTGACCGACCGCAACGCCGATGGCCTGGCCGAGACCGTGAACGAGGTTCTCGCGCTGGGCGCAAAGGTGCCCGAGTACCGGGCCTTGGACATCGCGAATTACGACGAGGTCGCGTCGTTCGCCGAAGCGATCCACGCCAATCACCCGAGCATGGACGTCGTGATGAACATCGCCGGAGTGTCGGCGTGGGGGACTGTCGACCGGCTGACCCATGAGCAGTGGACCAGGATGATCTCGATCAACTTGATGGGGCCGATCCACGTCATCGAAAACTTCGTGCCGCCGATGGTGGCGGCGCGCAATGGCGGACACCTGGTCAACGTGTCCTCGGCGGCGGGTCTGATCGGGTTGCCGTGGCATGCTGCTTACAGCGCAAGCAAATTCGGACTACGCGGCCTCTCCGAAGTGCTGCGGTTCGACCTGGCCCGCTATCGGATCGGGGTGTCCGTCGTGGTGCCGGGTGCGGTGCGGACGCCGCTGGTCAACACCGTCGAGATCGCCGGCGTCGACCGCGATGACCCGCAGGTGAGCCGCTGGGTCGACCGGTTCAGCGGTCACGCGGTATCGCCGGAAAAAGCCGCCGACAAGATTCTGTCCGGCGTCGCGCGAAACCGGTTCCTGATCTACACCTCGGTGGACATCCGCGCGTTGTACGCGTTCAAACGTGTTGCGTGGTGGCCCTATAGCGTCGCGATGCGGCGAGTCAACGTGATTTTCTCGCACGCGCTCAAGCCTGCTCCGGTAGTACCCCGGGTGAGTTAGACCGGCATCCGCAGTTCCAGCCGAACCCCGAGCAACCGCACCGGGCGGTCCAGCTCGAACAGGTCCAGAACCCGCAGCGCGGCCGCGATGATCACGTCGGCGTCGGTTGTGGCCTCGTCGAGTTTGCGAATCTTCGTGCGGGTGTAGAACGTGGCGGTGCGCACGGTCACCGCCACCCGGGTGACGATGCGCCCCGCCGCCACCACTTCATCCAATGCGCGCTTTGCCAATTCGATTACCGCCGAATCCATTTCGGCCCGGTCGGTGAGGTCGTGCGGGAAGGTGACGACGTGGCTGCGCGAGCGTGGCACCCACGGCTCGGAGCTGACCGTGTCGTCGCCGCCGCCGTTGGCCAGCAGCAACAACCACAGCCCGGTTCGGGGGCCGAACGTCGACGTCAGCAGCTCGGCGTCGGCGTGCGCCAATTGCCACACCGTTCCGATATCAAGCGCGGCAAGCTTTTTCGCTGTCTTCGGCCCGACACCCCACAGCGCGTCGACGGGTCGTTCGCCCATCACGTCCATCCAGTTCGATTCGGTGAGGGTGTACACGCCGGCCGGTTTCGCGAATCCGGTGGCGACCTTGGCGCGCTGTTTGTTGTCGCTGATACCCACCGAGCACGACAAGCCGGTCGCCGAGGATATGACGGTGCGGACCTGCTCCGCGAGCTCGCCGGGGTCGTCGAGGTCGGCGCCGAGATATGCCTCGTCCCAGCCCCAGACCTCCAGCGGATGGCCCAGGTCGCGCAGCAGTGCCATCACCTGCTCAGAGGCTGCGTCATACGCCGCGGGGTCCGACGGCAGGAAGGTCGCCTCCGGGCAGCGCCGGGCCGCGGCGCGCAACGGCATCCCCGCGTGGATGCCGAATTCGCGGGCTTCGTACGACGCGCAGGTGACGACCTTGCGGGCTTCGGTGGGGTCGCCGTTGCCTCCGACAATGACTGGCAGCCCGACCAATTCGGGATGACGCCCCAGTTCGACCGACGCCAGAAACTGGTCGAGGTCGACATGCAGGATCCAGCGCGGCTTCATCTACCGCAGAGTTTGCGCGCCAGGCTTTCCCACGCGTCGCCCAGCGCCCGCAGCGACTGGTCGCGTTCGGTCAGCTGGTGTTCGACGTACTCCGCCTCCAACAACGCCAGTAGGGCATCGGTTTGGCTATCGAGGTCGCCGGTGGTGCGGGCCGAGGTCAGCAGCATCCGAACATGCGTGCGCAGCACCATCGCCGCCGCGCCGTAGCGTGACTGCGGATCGCTATTGGCGGCCGCCAACAATTCGTGGTGGGTGTGCGCAAAACGCAGCCGCGCGCGCCCGAAGGCCACCAGTCGATCCAGCGGCGGCGCATCAGGACCCAGCGGTGGAGGACCGAACATGAACGCTTGTTGGTTGATCTGCTCGTCCTCGTCGAGCAGCACCATCATCAAGCCGGCGCGGCTGCCGAATCGCCGGAAAATGGTGCCTTTGCCGACGCCGGCAGCCGCGGCGATGTCGTCCATGGTGACCGCGTCGGCGCCGCGGTCGGCGATCAGCCGCCGCGCCGCATCCAGCAACAGTGCGCGATTGCGTGCGGCGTCGCCGCGCTCGTGCGGCACGGAAACAGGCAGGTCGCGGACCGGGTCGGCGGCGCTCACAAAATAACTGTAGCGTCATCGGAACAAAGCGGACCACGGTCCGGTTAGACCATGCAAAGATGTACACCAATTACCGAAGGGAACTCAGATCATGTCGGACATCAATGTGCTGACGCTGGTAGGAAGCTTGCGCGCGGCATCGATCAACCGTCAGATCGCCGAACTGGCCGCCGAAGCGGCCCCGGACGGCGTTGCCGTCACGATCTTTGAAGGTCTCGGTGATCTGCCGTTCTACAACGAGGACATCGACAACGACGCCGACGTTCCGGCCGCAGTGACCGCGCTGCGCGCTGTCGCGGCTGACGCCGACGCGACTCTGGTGGTGACCCCGGAATATAACGGCAGCATCCCGGCGGTGATCAAGAACGCGATCGACTGGCTTTCCCGGCCCTTCGGCGACAGCGCCCTCAAGGGCAAGCCGCTGGCCGTGATCGGCGGATCTTACGGCCAATACGGCGGCGTTTGGGCGCACGACGAGACCCGGAAGTCCTTCGGGATTGCCGGCCCGCGCGTCGTGGAGTCGATCAAGCTGTCGGTTCCGTTCGGGACGCTGAACGGCCAGCACCCGCGCGAGCATGCCGAAGTGGCCGCCAACGTGCGCGATGCGGTCGGCAAACTGGCCGCCGAAGTCAGCTAGTTTCTCCGACGCGCCCCAGCGGTTGTATGCCGCTGGGGCGCTTTGCTGGGCGCATCCAGTCGGCGTGTCTTGTCGGTGCCGGGTGGTAAACCTGTCCATACACCAAGGCGAGACCACTTTGTGATCTGCGACACGCCGAAGGGGCTTCGACGGCATGGCTTACGACCAGGGAATTTCATGAATGTTTTTCCGAACATCTTGTATCCCTACCTACGGGCACCCACTAGGTGTAGTGTTTCGGAGACCGACAGACCCCAGGTCTACCTGTTCGGTCGGGACGCACCAGCCGGCATCGAAGGCCAGTTGAAGCGGACCGGCGAGACGGGAATTCTGAGGCGCGGCGGCTCGCTGAACATCAATACATATGCAGTACCCGAGTAGTTGCCAGTCTTGTCTTGTTTCCACTATCGACAGAGGGGTCGTACCGCGATGAGCGTCACCGTTTACACCAAGCCCGCCTGCGTGCAGTGCAACGCCACCTACAAGGCGCTGGACAAGCAAGGCATCGCCTACGAGAAGGTCGACATCAGCCTGGACTCCGAGGCACGTGACTACGTGATGGCACTGGGTTACCTGCAGGCGCCGGTCGTCGTGGCCGGAAACGAGCACTGGTCGGGCTTCCGGCCGGACCGGATCAAAGGGCTCGCCGGAGCCGTGCTGAGCGCGTAACCGGCAGACGGCGCAGTAAGAACTAGGGAGGGGATTGCCGTGCCGTCCTCCAGCCTGGTGTATTTCTCCAGCGTTTCGGAGAACACACACCGCTTCGTGCAGAAGCTGGGTATCCCGGCGACGCGGATACCGCTGCACGGCCGGATCGAGGTGGATCAGCCGTATGTGCTGGTATTGCCGACCTACGGTGGTGGCAAGGCGACCCCGGATATCAATGACGGTGGCTATGTCCCCAAGCAAGTCATCGCTTTTCTGAACAATGAAAACAATCGATCGTTGATCCGCGGCGTCATCGCCGCGGGCAACAACAACTTCGGTGCAGAGTTCGCCTACGCGGGTGATGTGGTGTCCCGCAAGTGTGGCGTGCCCTACCTCTATCGCTTTGAACTGATGGGAACCCCGGACGACGTGGATGCCGTACGCGCCGGTCTCGCTGACTTTTGGAAGGAACAGACGTGCCAACAACCGTCGCTACAGAGCCTGTAACCGCCAGCGCGCATGGGTTGCCCGATGAAACGGACTATCACGCGCTGAACGCGATGCTGAATCTGTACGACGCCGATGGCAAGATTCAGTTCGACAAGGACCGCGAAGCCGCGCACCAGTACTTCCTGCAGCACGTCAACCAGAACACGGTCTTCTTCCACAATCAGGACGAGAAGCTCGACTACCTGATCAAGGAGAACTACTACGAGCGTGAGGTCCTCGACGAGTACTCGCGCAACTTCGTCAAGACGCTGCTGGATCGCGCCTACGCCAAGAAGTTCCGGTTTCCGACCTTCCTCGGCGCGTTCAAGTACTACACCTCCTACACGCTGAAAACCTTTGACGGCAAGCGGTATCTGGAGCGCTTCGAAGACCGGGTCGTGATGGTCGCGCTGACCTTGGCGGCCGGCGACACCGGGCTGGCCGAGAAGCTCGTCGACGAGATCATCGACGGCCGATTCCAGCCGGCTACGCCGACCTTCCTCAACTCGGGCAAGAAGCAGCGTGGTGAGCCGGTGAGCTGCTTCCTTCTGCGCATCGAAGACAACATGGAGTCGATCGGTCGCTCGATCAACTCCGCGCTTCAGCTGTCCAAGCGGGGCGGGGGAGTCGCGTTGCTGCTGAGCAACATTCGCGAGCACGGCGCCCCTATCAAGAACATCGAAAACCAGTCGTCGGGCGTGATCCCGATCATGAAGCTGCTCGAGGACTCGTTCTCCTACGCCAACCAGTTGGGTGCGCGCCAAGGTGCCGGCGCGGTGTACCTGCAAGCCCACCACCCTGACATCTACCGCTTCCTGGACACCAAGCGGGAGAACGCCGACGAGAAAATCCGGATCAAGACGCTGAGCTTGGGCGTGGTGATCCCGGACATCACCTTCGAGTTGGCCAAGAACAACGAGGACATGTACCTGTTCTCGCCCTACGACGTCGAACGCGTCTACGGCGTGCCCTTCGCTGACATCTCGGTCACCGAGAAGTACTACGAGATGGTCGACGACGCGCGGATCCGCAAGACCAAGATCAAGGCGCGCGAGTTCTTCCAGACGCTGGCCGAGTTGCAGTTCGAGTCGGGCTACCCGTACATCATGTTCGAGGACACGGTGAACCGGGCCAACCCGATCGAGGGCAAGATCACCCACTCCAACCTGTGCTCGGAGATCCTGCAGGTCTCCACGCCGTCGATATTCAACGACGACCTGTCGTATGCCAAAGTGGGCAAGGATATTTCGTGCAACCTCGGTTCGCTGAACATCGCCAAGACGATGGACTCGCCGGACTTCGCCCAGAGCATCGAAGTTGCGATCCGCGCGCTGACCGCAGTGAGCGACCAGACCCACATCTGGTCGGTGCCCTCGATCGAGCAGGGCAACAACGACTCGCACGCGATCGGGCTCGGACAGATGAACCTGCACGGCTACTTGGCCCGCGAACGCGTCTACTACGGGTCCGAAGAGGGCGTCGACTTCACCAACATCTATTTCTACACGGTGCTCTACCACGCGCTGCGGGCCTCGAATCGCATTGCGATCGAACGCGGTTCGCACTTCAAGGGCTTCGAGAACTCGAAGTATGCCTCCGGTGAGTTCTTCGACAAATACACCGAGCAGGTCTGGGAACCCAAGACCGACAAGGTGCGTCAGCTTTTCGCCGACGCGAAGATCCGCATTCCGGACCAGGACGACTGGAAGCGGCTGAAAGAGTCCGTCCAGACCCACGGCATCTACAACCAGAACCTGCAGGCGGTGCCGCCGACCGGATCGATCTCCTACATCAACCACTCGACGTCGTCGATCCACCCGGTCGCGTCCAAGATCGAGATTCGCAAGGAAGGCAAGATCGGCCGGGCCTACTACCCGGCGCCGTATCTGACCAACGACAACCTGGAGTACTACCAGGACGCCTACGAAATCGGCTACGAGAAGATCATCGACACCTACGCGGCGGCCACCCAGCACGTGGACCAAGGGCTTTCGCTGACGCTGTTCTTCAAGGACACCGCGACCACCCGTGACGTGAACAAGGCGCAGATCTACGCCTGGCGTAAAGGCATCAAGACGCTGTACTACATCCGGCTGCGGCAGATGGCGCTGGAAGGCACCGAGGTCGAGGGCTGCGTCTCCTGCATGCTGTGACGTCGCGCAGGGAGCGCCGCACCCTCTTAGCGGGATAACGCGGCCTCAACGATATTCACCCTGTCCAAATAACGCGGGCGTGCAGTACAGTTTCGCAACCCGCGCTGGTTTCGTCGTCGGATCCGTAGCGACGTGGGTATCCAGCTGACCGCGTTCTCCGGCCATCGGCCGCGCTATGTGGGTAGACCGGCGGTGCTGATATCCCTAGCTTTGCAAGCGACAAGTGGCCAGAAAGAAGGCGACTTGTCCGAGCGCCACCGCCGATCGCCCCGAGTCCGAAGGACCCATTTTCGTGAGTATGACTGCGTCCGAACCGATTATCGACGAACAGTTCCGAACTGTCAGTAGTGTTGCACCGGTCACAGATGCGGTAACCAGCCTCGGCGATATCGACGATGCGACACTCGATTATTCAAAGGGCGTGCTACGGACCGGCTTCCAGCAGTCGGCGAGCTTTCTGCGCATTCTCAGCGGGCTGCGCACCTAACCTCGTGGCTTAGAAAGCTCAGTCAGCCCTCCGGCGCTGTCGCCGGCGTGAGCTAAGCAGGGCAATGCATGTCGACCGATGCCTCGGCCAAATCCATGCGCCGCCCGACCGTAACAGTCTCCTACGCCGTTCAGCTGTCACGTAGCACGAAGGATCGAACTCATGGTTGTCTCCACAAGCCGACGATTGATCAGCAGGCTTTGGCTGCCCACAATCGCGGTCGTCGTGGTCGCTGTGGCGGGATTCATCATCAACGCCGCTCACGGCATCTTCGGCTCCGACGATAGAACTCGGGGCGCTGGCAACAGTTTCGCGATAGCCCAGTTCAATCCCAAGCACATCAAATACGAAATCTTCGGCGATTTGAGCGGTTGGGGGAGGGTCAGCTATTGGGACGTCAATTCCAAGCCGATAGCGGTCGACCTGACGATGTTGCCCTGGACGCATACGGAATCTACTGTCTTGACGACGGCTACCGCCGATATCACCGCGCAGGTGGCGGGACCAAATATCAGCTGCCGCATCACGATTGACGGGCAGGTGCGGTCCGAGCACACGGCCACCGGTGAGCACGCGGGCGTCTGGTGCCAGGTGCTGTCCGCATGAACCGCCGCGGCAGCAACACCGATGTGCATAGACCATTCGTTGCGCGGACCATCCGCAAGCATTCGTTATTGGTGGTGCTTGCGTGGATCGCGTTGCTGGTTGCGGTCAACGTGATCGTTCCGCAACTCGAGCCGGTCACCGAAGCAAACCGGGGCCCGTTGGTCCCCGTCGACGCGCCGTCGTCGCAAGCACTCATTCATATCGGCGAAGTGTTCAAAGAATCCGATAGCAACAGCCTGGTGATGGTCGTTCTGGAGGGTTCGCACAAATTGGACGAAAACGACCACGCGTTCTACGACCAGATGGTCGCAAAACTCCAGCACGACAAGCACGTTCAATATGTCATGAACCTGTGGGGCCAAGGCACCACTGCTGCGGGGGTGCAGAGTAATGACGGGCTGGCGTCGTACACGCTGGTGCGGGTGGCCGGCGATCTGGGTTCGTCGCTGTCGGACGAGTCGATCAAGGTGGTGCGGGACTTGGTCTCGCAGATCAAAACCCCATCGGGGCTGAAGGTATACGTCTCGGGTGCGGCGCCGTTGTCGGCGGACATGCTCGAGGTCGGCAACAAGAGCCTGATCACAATCATGTTCGTGACGATCGTCCTCATCATCGCGATGCTGCTGGCCGTCTATCGCTCCATCTCGACTGCGCTTCTCATCCTGTTGATGGTGATGATGGAACTGATCTGCGGGCGTGGGTTCGTCTCCTTCCTTGCCTTTCACAAGTTCATCCAGATATCCGAATTCGCCTCGAATATTCTTGTTTCTCTGATCCTTGGTGCGGGTACCGATTACGCAATCTTCTTGATCGGCCGCTACCACGAAGCACGCCACGCCGGCGAAGATCGGGAAACCGCTTACTATTCCGCAGTAAACGGCGTATCCCACGTCATTCTCGGCTCTGGTCTCGCGGTGGCCGGAGCAACGTTCTGCCTCACATTCACCCGGCTCAATTACTTCAATACATGCGGGATCCCCTGCGCTGTGGCCATGCTCACCGCGGTCGCGGCCGCGCTGACTTTCGGCCCGGCGCTGCTGGCGCTGAGCAGCCGCTTCGGAATGTTCGAACCGAAACGTTCTGCGGGAGCTGGTATCTGGCGCAAGGTTGGTGCCCTGGTGGTGCGCTGGCCGGGACGGCTCCTGTTCGCCAGTGGCGTGGTGGTGCTGGTGGGGTCGATCACGCTTCCCACCTACCGCCCCAACTACGATGACCGGCTCTACGTCGCTGATGACGTCCCATCGAAACAGGGATATGCCGCGAGCGACAGGCACTTCCCGGCCAGCAAGCTCAACAGTGACATGCTCGCGGTCGAGTCCGATCACGACATGCGAAATAGCACAGACATGATTGCGCTGGACCGAGTGTCGCGCAACGTTTTTCACACTCCTGGTGTGGGAATGGTCCAAAGCACAACCAGGCCTCTGGGCGCGCCGCTGGAGCATTCGTCGTTCACTTACACCATCGGCACGATGGGGACGAAGATGAAAGAACTGTTGCCGTTCCTGACCGACCTGAACAACCGGCTCACGGACATGGCGACCATCACCGACCGCATGACGGGCCTCCTACGTCACCAACAGGAGTTGACGTCGCAACAGGCCCAAGCGGCTCACATCGCCGCCGACGCTGCTCAAGGCATGAAAGAAGTCACCGACTCGATGCGGGACAACCTGGCCGACTTCGACGACTTTTGGCGCCCGATCCGGAGCTATTTCTACTGGGAGAAACACTGTTTCGATATCCCGATCTGCTGGTCACTTCGATCGCTGTTCGACTTGACCGACAAGTTCGACCAGTTGACGGAGCAGACGGACAAGAATCTGAAGGCTGCATTGATTCAGGATGCCGTGACGCCGCAACTCGTCGATCTCATCGGCCAGAACGTTGACCAGCTCGAGGCGCTACACCGGATCATTCTGACCGAGCACAGCACGATAGATCCTCAGTTGGCTCAGCTCGATGAGCTGAGCCGCCAGATGATGGATCTGGGCTACGCTTTCGATAGTTCGAAGAACGACGAATTCTTCTATCTGCCGCCAGATGCTTTCAGCAATCCGTCTTTTCAGATCGACCTCAGATTCTTCGTGTCCCCGGACGGTAAAGCCGCGCGATACATGGTCTTCCACGACGGAGAAGCACTTACCCCCGAAGGGATCAAGCAAGACCAGGCCTATCTGCCCGCCGCCAAGGAAGCGCTGAAGGGCACGACGCTCGCCGGAGCGCGGGTCTATCTGGGTGGCGCCGCGGCTACCTACTGGGACATCCAGGATGCGGCGAGAACAGACCTGATCATCGCGGCCACAGCAGCTTTCGCGTTGATCTTCCTGGTGATGCTACTGATCACCAGGAGCATTATCGCAGCATTGGTCATCATCGGGACCGTGGCGTTCTCCTATTCCGGAGCCTTCGGTCTGGCAGTCCTGTTCTGGCAGCACTTGGTCGGCGTCCCCATGAGCTGGCTGAACCTGCCCCTCACCTTCATCATCCTGGTGGCGGTCGGGTCGGACTACAACTTGCTGCTGATAGCCCGCTACCTCGAAGAAAGCAGAGCCGGCCTGAACACCGGTCTGCTCAGAGCGATTGCCAATTCCGGCAAAGTCGTCACCACCGCGGGGTTGGTGTTCGCGGTCACCATGATGGCGATGGTTTCCAGCGACCTGCTCAACATCGGCCAGATGGGAACCACCATCGGCTTCGGTCTTCTGCTCGACACGCTGATCGTGCGTTCGTTCATCACTCCCGCGATCGCGCGCCTGCTCGGGCCGTTCTTCTGGTGGCCCCGAGTAATCCGTTCCGGGTCGGCGCGAACGGCTACCAGACGGCACGCTGCCCTACTCAGTACAAGTGTCGGTCGGTGACCGCCATGCCCATGCACACGGCGCCCGTGCCGGGGGGAAGACGTCCGAGATCCATGCCCTTGATCTCCGCCCCGGTTTATCGCACTACGAAAAGAGGATGTACACCGTGAATTTCGACGATTCGCATCTGCCGCCCGTGCGGCCCGAGTATGCCGCAGCCCTGGCGACGGCGGTGGCAGGTTCGGTTCTGCTGCCGGGTGACGCGGGATATGACGATGAATGCGCGGTCTTCAACCTGAATCACGAGCTCATGCCCGCTGTGATTGTGGTGGCGCAGAGCGCGATCGACGTCAAGGCGGCAGTTGCTTTCGCGGCGGGCCAGCACCGGCCGGTCCTGGTGAAGGCCACCGGCCACCAGATCGTGGGCACGGCACAGGGTGCCGTCCTGATCACTACGCATCGGATGAATGACGTCGACATCGACGCGGTCGGCCGCACGGCCAGAGTCGGCGCCGGCGCGGTATGGGCCGAGGTAGTCCAGAAGGCCGCCGGGGCGGGGCTGGCACCGTTGAACGGCTCGAACCCCACGGTGGGGGTCGCCGGTTACACCCTGGGCGGCGGTCTCAGCCCGACCCTTGGCCGCTCCCACGGTTACGCCGCCGATCACGTGCGCTCGCTCGACGTGGTGACAGCGGACGGCGAATTGCGGCATGTCGACGCGGAATCCGACCCCGAACTGTTCTGGGCGTTGCGCGGCGGCAAGGGCAACTTCGGGGCGGTCACGGCGCTGGAATTCGCTTTGTTCCCAGTTTCTCGCCTCTATGGCGGCAGCATCTACTTCCCCGGTGAGCGGATGAGCGACGTGCTGCGCGCCTGGACTGCCTGGCACCCGAATACGCCGGAAACGATGATCTCCTCCTTCGCAGCACTGCGACCGCCATCGCGGCCCGAGATCCCCGAACCACTGCGTGGCGTGTTCTCGGTGGCGCTGCGGATCGCCTACACCGGCACGGCGGAGGACGGCAAACGGATGATCGCGCCGCTACGGGCAGCGGCGCCGGCGGTTCTGGACACCGTCGCGGACATGCCATACACCGCGGCCGCGTCGATCCACGACGAGCCGACCGAACCGTTGCCCTACTACGAACGCAGCATCATGCTGCGGGGCTTCCCCGCGGAGGCGCAGGACAAGTTGGTCGAACTCGTCGGCCCGGAATCCCAAGCCACCATGTGGGTCACCGAATTACGTGCCCTTGGCGGAGCCTGGGACCGAGAGCCTGCGGTGCCCAACGCGGTAGCGACCAGAGGCCTGCCGTATGTCCTGCTGGGCGTCGAGGTCGGTCCGCTGTCAGAGGAACAGCGGCTCAAGGAGTCGGTCGCCGCGCTGCTCGACGGCATGGCGCCATGGCAGGGTGACAGGCGGCTGGTGAACAACCTCGCCCCGGAAGAAGCGACCGACGCCGTGGCGATCTACGGCCCCGAGCGCTACGAGCGCTTGGCGGATGTCAAGAAGACGTACGACCCGACCAACATGTTCCGCCTCAACCACAACGTGGTGCCGGCCGTCTGAGCAGGACAGTCGCGCTGCTAAGCATAGGGATTCTATATATACTCGAAGAGGCTGGACGCGGTCCGCGTTAGTGACATCGAACAGACATCAACGGGAGAACACGGTGATCGACGGTCTTCGTCTCCGGACGGACACCGCTGATCCCGAGGAGGCGCGAACTCAGCTCACGTCTGCATACGTTCCCCACCGCCTCACTGTCGGCGGGGGCTTGTCGGCTTTTCGTGCGCGGCACGCGGAGGGGGGCACCGCGGGGCTCAGCGTTAACGTCATGTCGTTCGGGTCCGGTACCGCGTGGGTGGATCCTGTGACGTTCGAGGACTTTGTTCTTGTGTCCCAACAGATTAGCGGGCGGTTCGGGGTCCGCGCCGAGAGTGGGGAACGGCTCGTATCGCCCGGGGAACACGTGGTCCTGGATGCGCACACGGTGTATCAGCTGCGCTGGGAAGAGAACTGCAGACTGTTCAACGTGAGACTTCCTCGTAGGGAATTCGAGACGGCGATCGCTGAGCTCACCGGGGCGGGGGAGTCAAATCCGATCCGATTCCCCTTGAGCTGGCATCCGTCAAAGCCGGGAACGATGGCCGTTCAAAAGGTGACGCATTTCCTGCTCCGAAATGCCGGACCAGGTGGGCTCCTGACGTCCGGCGCGTTGCTGCGCAGTCAGATGATCCGGATGTTGGTAGCAAGCATGATCGAGGCCTACGGGCCTGGTCTCCGAGCCGCCGACACCTGCTCGAGCGGTGACGTCCGACCGCCGGCCGTGCGTCGTGCGATGGCGTATCTCGAGGGTGCCGCAGCCGAGGATGTCCGGATCAGCGATGTCGCGGCCGCAGCACGGCTAAGCGCCCGTGCCCTCCAGGATGCGTTTCGCAGATACCTGGACACGACCCCGATGTCATACCTGAAGTCGATCCGTCTTGCGCGGGCTCACGCCGACCTGCGCCAGGCGTCCCTCGAAGGAGGGGCAACCGTCGCGGACATCGCATACCGGTGGGGGTTCGGTAATCTCGGCCGGTTTGCCGCGGACTACCGGCGGGAGTTCGGCCGCTCTCCCAGCGAGGTGCTGCGCGCGGGGCACTGAGGTCGGGGTCAGCGGTGTCCGGCGCGTCGGGTGCTGGGCGGGTGCTGTGACGCCCGGCGCTCCGATAGGCGGTCTGCCCAGGTCAGCGGATGCACCGAGGTATGGTGCTTGACGTGGTCCGAATTCCCAGACCCCCGCTGCCCCACACCGGGCCCAAACCCGGTGTGAAGGTCGACGCGCGCAGCGAACGCTGGCGCGAGCACCGGAAGAAGGTGCGCGCTGAGATCGTCGAGGCGGCGTTTCGCGCCATCGACCGGCTCGGACCCGACCTCAGCGTCCGCGAGATCGCCGAAGAGGCCGGCACCGCAAAACCCAAGATCTACCGGCATTTCACCGACAAGTCCGACCTGTTTCAGGCGATCGGGGAACGTCTGCGCGACATGCTGTGGGCGGCGGTCTTCCCGTCGATCGACTTCGCCACCGACTCGGTCCGCGAGATCATCCATCGCAGCGCCGAAGAACACGTCAGCCTGGTCGACGAACATCCCAACGTGCTGCGCTTCTTCATCCAGGGCCGCTTCCCCGAGCAATCAGAGTCGACGATGCGCACAGTGAACGAAGGCCGCGAGATCACCCTGGCGATGGCGGAAATGTTCAACAACGAGCTGCGCGAGATGGAGCTCGATCCCGCCGCGTTCGAACTCGCGGCGTTCGCCGCCTACGGGTGCGCGGCGGCAGCCACCGACTGGTGGCTCGGTTCGGATGCCGGCAGCCCGCGGCGAATGCCCCGCGAACTGTTCGTCGAGCATCTGACCACAATCACGCTGGGCGTCATCTGCGGCACCGCCGAGATGCTCGGCATCAAGCTGGACCCCGACAAGCCGATTCATGACGCGATGCCGCACAGTTCCGCCGCCAGCTAGCATCGGGCGGCGTTGATACCCTCGGTACTGGATATTTGGGAGCTGCGTCGGCGACGATGCCGAGTGCAGCGAAGAGGAGGAGCGGCGCAATGAGCATTGCCGAGTCGACCACCCAACCCGATGCGTCTGCCGCGCCCGTACGCACCCGCGCGGTGATCATCGGCACGGGTTTCGCCGGACTCGGCATGGCGATCGCGCTGCAGCGCCAGGGCGTGGACTTCGTCATCGTGGAGAAAGCCGACGACGTCGGCGGCACCTGGCGGGACAACAGCTACCCCGGTTGCGCGTGCGACGTACCGTCGCACCTGTATTCGTTCTCATTCGAGCCGAAGGCCACCTGGAGCAAGCTGTTCTCCCCGCAACCAGAGATCCTGGACTACCTCAAGGACGTCACCGAAAAGTACGGGCTACGCCGTTACATCCGATTCGGTCAGAAGGTGAGCCGCGCGCACTGGGATGACAGCGAATACCGCTGGCACGTATTCACCGAATCGGGAGACGAGTACGTCGCTCAGTTTCTGATCTCCGGCGCCGGCGCGCTGCACATCCCGCGGATGCCCGACATCGAGGGTATGGACGAATTCCACGGCCCCGCTTTCCATTCCGCGCAGTGGGAGCACAGCGTCGACATGACCGGCAAGCGGGTCGCGATCATCGGTACCGGCGCCAGCGCGATTCAGATCCTTCCCGAGTTGGTGCGCCGAGACGCCGGCGTCGCCGAGGTGCAGCTCTATCAGCGCACCCCACCGTGGGTGGTACCGCGGCCGAACAGTCTGCTGCCCGACGCGGTGCGCAAGGCCTTCGCGACGGTGCCGGGCCTGAGACTCGCTGTGCGGTCCGGCATCTACTGGGGGCTCGAAGGCCTTGGGTTCGCCATGACACAACGCCCGAGCCTGCTGCGAGCCGTGGAACTGGTTGGCAGGTTGAACATTCGCCGCAACGTGAAGGACAAAGAACTGCGTCGCCGGCTCACCCCGAAGTACCGGGCCGGCTGCAAGCGAATCCTGTACGCGGCCAACTACTACCAGGCGGTCGACAACCCGAAGACCACGTTGATCACCGACCGGATCACCCGCATCACCGCCGACGGCATCGTCACCGACGACGGCGTGGAGCACCCCGTCGACGTCATCGTGTACGCCACCGGTTTCCACACCACCGACTCCTACACCTACGTCGACGTGAAGGGCCCGCGCGGCGAGGACCTGGTGGATCGCTGGAACCGGGAGGGAGTCGTGGCGCACCGCGGCATCGCCGTGGCCGACATGCCGAATCTGTTCTTCCTGCTCGGACCAAACACAGGGCTGGGCCACACCTCCGTGGTCTTCATGATCGAGTCGCAGATCCACTACGTCGCCGAGGCGATCGGCGCCGTCGACAAGGCCGGCGCGCAGGCGCTGGCGCCCAGCCGCACCGCGCAGGACCGCACCAACACCGAACTGCAGAGCAAGCTGGCCGGCTCGGTCTGGAACACCGGCGGCTGCAGCAGCTGGTATCTGGACGATCACGGCGTCAACCGGACCCTGTGGAGCGGCATGACCTGGCAGTACTGGCGGGAAACCCGCTCGCTCAAACTCGCCGAATACAAGTTCTTCGGAGTCGGCACCGGCTCGTCGGCGAAGGGCCGGCCAGTCAGCGTCTGAGAAGCTCAACGAACGCTTCCGCGGCCGCATCGACGCCGGCCTCGTGCTCGGTGGCAACAAGGTCCAGCAGAAGCCCACGAGTGACGGCCAGCCCCAGGCGTGCCATCGCACCGTTGTAGGGGACGCCGGCCGTTGCCGCCTCGACCTCACGCAGCCAGCCGTCGACGGCGCCGGGAACGATGCGCGTGAAGGGCTCTTCGCCCTGCGCTGCGCGCGAATAGCACTCGAAGAAAAGGCGTTCCAAGTGGCGCAGTTCGGGGCGGCGCAGGTCGGCCCACATCGCGGCGAAGCCTTCGGCCGGATCCATCGGTATGTCGGGCACCAGAGCCATCTGACGAAGCTCGGTTTCCTCGACGATGGCGATCAGCAGCTCTTCTCGAGAACCGAAGTGGTGCAACAGCATTCGGTGGCTGGTGCCGACGGCGGCGGCCACGTCGCGCAGCGACCGGTCGCCGATGCCGCCTCTGGCGAATTCCTCGACGAGTTTGTCCAGCAGTTGTCGGCGCGGACTTCGGTCAGGACTGCGAACCATTGGCACGGTGCAGTTGCTCAGACCGGGCCTTGAGTCCTTGGGCTTCGAGTTCGAGGAAACGCTTGGTCTTCTTGATCATCATCCTTCCGACCAGCGCGCCGAGCACACCACGCTGCTCGAGTTGCTGGCGTACCAAGGTGCGGCCACCGGGCTGGGCGATGACGTGGTGACGAGCGCTCACGTTCACACCAGGGGAGCGTTGCACCCAGGTCCAGGACAGGCCCGGGTCGATCTCGGTCACCTGCCAGTTCAACTTGGACATGCCGGGCTGTTTGATCGAGAACCGTTTGCCGACAGCCAAATTGGACCCGTCGCGCCCGACCAGTGAGGTGACCGAGTCGGTCCACTCCGGCCAGTGCTCGACGTCGCTGAAAACCTTCCATACCAACTGCGGCGGGGCGTCGATCTCGATGCTGTCTTCGGTCAACATGTACCAAATGGTACATGCCGAACCGACGTGGTGCGACGTTTTGTCCGGTAACGTCACCGTCTCGTGGGCGGGCCGTTGACGAAAGCCGAGTTGCAACTGATCGTCGCGCGGGTGACTACGATCATGAGCGTTGCCGTGATGGTCACCCTCCTGATCGTGTGGGCCGCGCTCAGGCAATTCGCATCCCAAGCAATCGAAGAGGGATACCCGCAGTCGAGAATCGGTGTGCTGGTTGCGAATCTTGGCGGAACGATGGGCTGGCTCACGCTCGGTTGGGCGGTCATTTGCCTGATCGGATACGTAGCCCTGGTCCGCCGACGAGACGATGGGTGATCCGTTAATCGATCTGCAGATTCATGACACCCGCGCGTTGAGATGTTCGAGGGCCGCCTCGGCTCCGTTCCATCCGGGGATGCCGGTTACCCCGGGGCCGGGGTGCGTGCATTGGCCACACAGGTAGAGCCCGTCGACCGGTGTGGCGAACTTGTCGGCCCCTTCGACTACGCGGCCGGTCCACAACTGGTTGGGCTGGAGCAGGCCATGCGAGTAATCGCCGGCGTGTGCGCTGAAGGTGCTGCCGAAGTAGCGGTTGGAGAAGACGACGCGATTGGTGACCGAGTCGGCGAAGCCGGGCGCGTACCTGTCGAAGATCTGTACGCAGGTGTCGGCGTATTGCTCTTTCCAGCTTCGGTTTTCGTCGGCGTCCAGCCCGGTGGGGAAGTACGGGGTGAAGATGGTCGCGCTGTGCTTGCCCTCGGGCGCCAGCGATGAGTCGACCATGCTGGGGATGTACAGGTAGGTGGGCGGTGCGTCGGGCAGCTGTCCCTTGCGGTATTGCTCCCAGGCGTCGCTGATGTATTCCGCCGACGGCGCGTAGGCGACGGTCGGACACCACTGTCCGTTGTCGTGCATGTACGGCTGCAGCCGCTCGATCCATTGGGGCGCTTGGTCAATGGTCAGGTGGGCCTGGATGTATCCGAGGTTGAAGTTGATTTCCTTGATCTTGCGGATGTAGTCGGGTGGAAAGTTGCCTTCGCCGGCCAGATTCACGAATGTGGTGAACGGGTCGAGTGAGGAGAGCACGGCGTCGGCCGAAATGGTTGTGCCGTCGCGTAATTGGACTCCGGTGGCACGACCGTCGGTGACGATGATCTGCTTGACGTGCTGCTTCATCTGCACCTCGGCGCCCAGCGATTCAGCGCGTCGGCACAGCGCCGTGCTCAGCGAGCCGATGCCGCCGCGGGGCATGATGTATTCGACGTTGCCGCCGCCGATCAGGTAGTGGTACAGCGTCGATGCGTTCGAACCCGGCGTCCAGGGACCGCCGTCAAAAGCGTCGATGGACATTGCGGCCAGCGAACCCTGGATGCAGCGGCCCTGGTCTGGCGCGAGGAAGCGGCGGACCGTGTCCATCGTGCTGCCGTACCACATCTGGGCGAAGTCGTGGCGGGCCTCCGGGGTGGGCTGCTGGGCGATGACCTCGATGATGTCCAGGGGCGGGCCGAATGCCGAGTCGACGAAGTAAGGCGCAAACCGGCCGATGTGGGCGAACAGGCCGCCGAGGCCCGCGGCGACATCGGGACCATGGTCTTCGATCAGGTGTCGGCCCATGCGTTCGAGGTCGTTGTACATCACGAACGGGGTGTCCTCGGGGGCGCCGAACGTACACGTGGACGTCCATTGGTTCATCAGCTCGAAGCCCCATTTGGTCAGCTCCAGGCGTTCGGTCATCTCCTGGCGCCAGATCAGCACCGCCCACGCACCCACGCTGTGCTTGTATCCGTCGAACAGTTCCCGCGTCGCCGCCATCCCACCGAGGAAGTGCGCCCGTTCCAGGACAAGCACTTTCGCGCCGCTCTTGGCGAGCACGTTCGCGGCGACCAGACCGTTGTGACCTGCCCCGATGATGATGGCGTCGTAGTCGGACATGCTGACTCCTCCGGTGTGATCGCTCGCCTGAACGCACAATGTCACACCTGACATATTTGCGTCAATGGTGACATTTGGTGTCTGCTTACAGTGTGGAATCTCGTAGCCAGCGGACTCGTCAGGCCTTGCTACAGGCGGCGATGAAGCGCTTTGTCGCCGACGGCGTGCACCAAACCAGCGTGTCCGATATCGCCGCCGACGTCGGGGTGACCGAGCGAACCTTTTACCGGCACTTCCCGTCCAAGCATGCCGTGATCTTTGCCGACTACGACATCGGCTTCGAATGGTTTGCCCGGGCGTTGGCGCTGCGCCCGCACGGGGAGCCCATCGCAGCGTCGGTGCGAAAAGCCGTGGACGCATTCCCTTTTGACTTCGCGATGGTGCGCGAGGCCGCGACCATCCGGTCGCGCGACCTGGACCAGGAAATCATCAGCAGCCACATTCGGCGGATGCGGGATCAGGTTGCCGACGAGATCCGGCGCTTCATCCACGAACGCGCCGCGCCGACCGCGGACGGGGCGATGATTGCCGACGTCGCCGCGCACAGCCTGGCCACCGCGGTGTTCGCGTCGCTGGAAACGTGGATGAGCAAGGGCGGTGAGGACATTGACGAACTCAGCCGTCTCACCGACATCGCGCTGCGCGCGCTCGAAGACGGTCTGACGCACACCCTGCGGGAGGTCGGACTGGATTGACGCGGCCTACGTCTGGGTCGCAGCGACGCGGTCAGAATGTCACCCGACACATCCAGGTTGGGATGACACTGTCAACTGAACTGGAGTGAGCGATGACCGCCTCGAATTCTTCCGACCGTCGCGAGCTGATCGTCGTCACCGGCGCCTCGACCGGGATGGGCGCTGCCACCGCACGTGAGTTGGCGCGCAGGGGGTTTCACGTGCTGGCCGGTGTGCGCCGCGATGTCGACGCCGACGCGCTGCGCGGCGACGGGATCGAGCCGCACATTCTGGACATCACCGTCGAGTCAGACGTGGCAGCCATCGCCGAACGCGTCGCGAACGATCCGCAGGGGTTTCCGCTGCGGGCGCTGATCAACAATGCGGGAGTCGCGATCAACGCTCCCGTCGAAGCACTGCCGATCGCGGAGTGGCGACGGCAATTCGAGGTCAACCTGTTCGGTCACGTCGCAATGATCCAGGCGCTCATGCCCTCCCTGTTACGCAGTGCGGGGACCGTGGTCAACATCAGTTCGCTCGGCGGGAAGGTGGCATTGCCGACGTACCCGGCGTATGCGGGTTCCAAGTTCGCGCTGGAGGCACTCAGCGACTCGCTGCGTCGTGAGGTCGGCAGGTTAGGGGTCAGGGTTGTCGTCATCGAACCGGGCGCGGTCAAGACTGCGATGGCCGAACGGGGAGTGGCCACCGCGGATCGGCTGAAAGACGGCATGACCGCCGATCAGCGCGAACGGTATGGCGAGCTCGTCGACGCCATGTCGAATCTGGCTCGATCGTTCGACAAGGACGGCGTTTCAGCCGACCACGCCGCGACGGTGATCGCGAAGGCTGCTACCTCGTCTCGTCCGCGCACGCGGTACACCGTCGGGCGCGACGCCGCGGTCCTCGCGCGGCTGTCGCGGGTGCTATCCGATCGAGTCCTCGACCGCGTGGTGCGCCTGGTCCTTCGCCCGCACTTCAAGGCGGCCGCGTAAAATCGGTGCGCGCGACACGCGAACACAACCTCTTGTGTTGCGTCGCCATGTCGGCCCCCAGGGGTAGTGTCTGTGGCCTAGGCAACGTCGACTATCCGTCCTGGTGAAGTGGGGTTCTGGTGACCGATGGAATGAAGCTGATCGACCGCGTTTCCGCGATCAACTGGAACCGTCTGCAAGACGAGAAGGACGCGGAGGTCTGGGAGCGCCTGACCGGAAACTTCTGGCTGCCCGAGAAGGTGCCGGTGTCCAACGACATCCCGTCGTGGGGGACGCTGACGCCCAACGAGAAGCAGCTGACCATGCGGGTGTTCACCGGGTTGACGCTGCTGGACACCATTCAGGGCACGGTCGGCGCGGTCAGCCTGATTCCCGACGCGCTGACGCCGCACGAGGAGGCGGTGTACACCAACATCGCGTTCATGGAGTCGGTGCACGCCAAGAGCTACAGCTCGATCTTCTCGACGCTGTGCTCCACCGTCGAGATCGACGAGGCCTTCCGCTGGTCGGAGGAGAACCCGAATCTGCAGCGCAAGGCTGAGATCGTGATGGAGTACTACCGCGGCGACGAGCCGCTCAAGCGCAAGGTGGCCTCCACGCTGCTGGAGAGCTTCCTGTTCTACTCCGGGTTCTACCTGCCGATGTACTGGTCGAGCCGGGCCAAGCTGACCAACACCGCCGATCTGATCCGGCTGATCATCCGCGACGAAGCCGTGCACGGTTACTACATCGGCTACAAATTCCAGAAGGGCCTGGCGCTCGAGGACGCGGCGACGCAGGCCGCGCTCAAGGAGTACACCTACGAGCTGTTGTTCGAGCTCTACGACAACGAGGTCGAGTACACCCAGGATCTCTACGACGAGGTCGGGCTGACCGAGGACGTCAAGAAGTTCCTGCGCTACAACGCCAACAAAGCGCTGATGAATCTTGGCTACGAGGCGCTGTTCCCGCGTGATGAGACCGACGTCAACCCGGCCATCCTGTCGGCGTTGTCGCCGAACGCCGACGAGAACCACGACTTCTTCTCCGGCTCGGGTTCGTCCTACGTGATCGGTAAGGCCGTCAACACCGAAGACGAGGACTGGAACTTCTAAAAGCAGCAGCTCACAGCTCTATTTCGTCGGTGGCCGGCACCGCCAAAGCCTCGGCAACCGCGCGGTAGGCATGCCGGTTGAATGCGAGGCCGATGTGACTTCCGCGCACCTCCACGCACACCGCATAATCGGCTATACATGACTGCCAGCGCACCACTCCGTCGTTGCGCGAGTAGATCGATGTGAATCTGACATCGCCAGGAAACGGGGCGGCGAAACCCACCCCATATGGGCAGGTGCATCGCAGAGTGAGGCATCCACGCTCGGATCGCGCGGGGTCACATCCGGCCAAGGCGTTCCGCACGACCGCGGCGCCGCACTTAGTCAACATCGAGACGTCAAGTGGATCCTCCACCCCGGCGCCCATCGTGACGATGTGGGAAACCCGCTCGGGATAGCGTGCCGCGAGGGATCTGGCGTAGTGGCCGCCGCGGCTGTGCCCGACGATCGCCAGGCGCCGGCCGCCCATCGAGTACTCGCGTTCGATGACGCTGACCATTCGCTCATCGAAGCTATCGCCGCACCCGGAATTGAACTGGATTCCGCTGGCAACCGGACGGTAACCGATGCGCCTCAAAAACCGCGCTAGCAGCCGCAATGTCGCGTCGGAAACCAGGAAGCCCGGTAGTAGCAGCACGGTGCGGCCATCACCGTGGGGCACACCGCGGCCGCGCAATACGGGGTCTGCGAGCAATCGCGCCAGTTCGCCAGAAGACCGGCATTCGAGCAGCGGTCGACCCAACCAGA